>Ga0180008_1000906_pt1 | contig 21046 bp, 13 predicted proteins | sample MM_PW_MetaG_FD_121121 | JGI IMG/M metagenome (GOLD analysis project Ga0180008, IMG submission 121121) | Groundwater microbial communities from the Aspo Hard Rock Laboratory (HRL) deep subsurface site, Sweden - MM_PW_MetaG | ecosystem: Environmental > Aquatic > Deep subsurface > Groundwater...
CGGGCGGGTCGAGCTGAGGGAAGGGCTCGGGCGCGCGAGCGTCGGCGGCCGCGAGGACCGAGGAGCAGTCGAAGCGTATCCTGGGTATCGAGAGGCCGCCTAACTTCATCTCCGGCAGGAATCCCGGCCCCGCGCGCCATGCCGCGAAGCGGACCACGAGCACGGGCCTTCCCGAGCGCTTCTCGACGGCGGCCGAGAGCACCCTAGGCGCGTCGTCGCTTAGCCCTCCATCGGGTCCGCCCGGCTCGCCGCCCGAGTCGACGCGCGAGACTATCGACTCGGCGAACCAGGGCGAGGCGCCGGGGTCGAGCGCGGCGTACGCCGTCACGGCCTCTCCCGGCGCGAACGTCGCGGGCGAGAATTCCACGGCGCCGACGACGGCCCCTTGCGCGGACGCCGAGCCTGGCGCGACGACGGAAGCGAGGGCGACGAGCGAAAGCGCCAGGAGGGGCCTCACGCGCCCCTCCTTCTCCCGAAGAAGGCGACCAGGGCCTCCACCGGGTCGGTCGTCGAGTCCATCTCCAGGTAGGGCACCTTCGAGGCCGACAGGGCGACCAGCCACTCGAGCCTGGCGGCCTTGGCGGCCCGGCCGCGCGACTCGCGGTAGGCGGCGGAACGCGGCACGACTAGCCGATGGGCGCCGGACTCCGCGTCGGCGGCCCTGAGCGCGAAGCCCGAGGCGGGAGGCGCGGAATCGAGCCGGTCGTGGACCCTGACGGCCGCGACGTCGTTCCGGCGGGCCAGGAGGGCCAGCGGCAGCGCGTAGCCGGAGGCCGAGAAATCGCTGACGACCAGCACGAGGCTGCGGCGCTTCAGCACGGCGGAGGCGGCGGATAGCGCGGCGCCGATATCGGAGCCCCGTTGAGCGCCCGGCTCCGGCCTGGCCGGGCCCGAGGCGAGGCGTTCCATCAACGCGCGAGCGGCGCCCCGGCCGGCCGCCGGCGCCCTCCCGTCCATCTCCGCCGCGCCGCCGAAGAAGAGCGCGCCCACGCGCACGCCGTTCAGGGAGCAGGCGTACGCCAGGAGCGACGCGGCGAGGGCGGCCGTTTCCCGCTTGGTCCGCCCGGCGCCGAATTCCATAGAGGGGGACTCGTCCACGACGAGGTAGAGGGTCAGGTCGCGATCGTCCTTGTACGTCTTCACGTACGGCCGGCCGAAGCGGGCCGTCGCGTTCCAATCCATCCTGAGCGCGTCGTCCGTGGCCTCGTACTCGCGAAGCGACTCGAAGTCCATGCCGCGCCCCTTGAATACCGACTTGAAGTTGCCCGACGTCAGCGCCTCCGACAGGGCCGGCGCCGCGAAGACGAGCCTGCGGATGCGCTCGCGGAGCGACGCCTCGTCCATCACGGCACCGGGACGGCGGAGAGAACGCCTTTCACTATGGCGTCGGCGCCGACGCGGTCGGCCTCGGCCTCGTAGGAGGGGATGACCCTGTGGCGCAGCGCGGCGAGCGCCGAGCGCTTGACGTCCTCGGGCAGGACGTGGTCCCGGCCGGCGAGCAGGGCCGCGGCCCTGGAGGCGCGGTACAGGGCTATGGAGCCGCGCGGGCTCGCGCCGTACTCGATGTACCTCGACAGCTCGCGGACGGCCTGGGGCGCGTCCTTCGCCTCGTGGCCGGGACGGGTGGCCCTGACGACGGCGACGGCGTACGCGGCCGCGTCACGCTCGAATCGCACGGAGGCGGCCGCCGAGCGGAGCGCCTCTATGTCCGCCGCGCCTATGGCGGGGCCCGCGGGCCGGCCGGGCGCGCGGCGCTCGGGAGAGTCGGCGTAGCGCATGACTATCTCGAGCTCCTCGGCCTCGTCGGGATAGCCGACGACTATCTTCAGCATGAAGCGGTCGAGCTGGGCCTCGGGCAGGCGGAAGGTGCCCTCGTGCTCAATAGGGTTCTGCGTAGCCAGCACGAAGAAGGGCGAGGGCAAGGGCAGGCTCCGCTCGCCCATCGTCACCTGCCGCTCCTCCATCGCCTCGAGCAGGGCCGACTGCACCTTGGCGGGGGCCCTGTTTATCTCGTCGGCCAGCACTATGTTCGCGAACACCGGCCCCTGCCTCGGAACGAAGCTGCCGGTCCCCGCGTCGTAGAACAGCGTGCCCGTGACGTCCCCGGGAAGGAGGTCGGGCGTGAACTGGATGCGCTTGTACGATAGCCCCGCCGCCTCGGCGAAGGTCCTGACGGCCAGCGTCTTGGCGAGCCCAGGCACGCCCTCGAGGAGGACGTGGCCGTCGGACATTACCGCGGTCAGGATCGCGTCGACCATATCGGGTTTCCCTACCAGCCGCTCGGCCATCGCGGCCCTCGTCCGCGCTATTACTCCGTAGGCCGCGAGGCACAGCGCGCCCCTATCCTGTTCCATGCTCGACTCCGTCCCCGGTCCGCCCGAGGCGGCGCCGCACTTCGATGCTGACCGAAATAGTATCGCGGATACCCTAGCTCGCCCCGAAACGCTCCCGCGTCGCCCATAGGCCTAGCGCCGGATTGCGGACGAAGAATATCTCCTCGCCTTCCACGACGTTCCAGCCGTCGGCGAGCCTGCCGGGGGAATAGCGGGCCAGGGCCTCGTGGCAATCGGCCCAATCGTAGCCGACGTCCTCTATCTCCGCGCGCGACAGCCCCCCGGCGGCGTAGGTCACCGAGAATCGGCCGTCGGTAGAGCCGTGGGCGAGGTGGGCCGCTCCCGCCAGGTCGCCCGCGAGCTCGCCGGACTCCACGAGGGCCCTCGCCTGCTCTACCCCGCAGTAGCCGTAGTCGCGTATCGTCTCGTCTATCGCCTTGTCCTCGCCGAAGCTATCGATCCCCGGGGCCAGCACCAGCAGCTCGCCCCCGTCGGCGATGGCCAGCCTGGTGCGGTAGATAGCCTTGTTCCCTAGCCAGGTCGACTTGAACGACTCGGGATCGAGGTAGACGACGACCTTGCCGGCGGGCTTGGCCAGGTACTCGATATTGACCTCGGCGGATAGGGCCGCGGCCTTCCGGAAGGCGCTCGAGCCCGCTCCCACGAAGAGCCCCCTGGTCGCGTCCCCGCCCGAGCCGTCGGGCCCCACGACGGTCAGCGCGTACAGGAGCGGGACGGCCGAGGCGAAGCGCTCCTGGGCGTAGTCGAGCACGGCGCGCACCGGCGTCTCGACCCTCCCTAGCGTCCGCTCTATGCCGTAGGCCGCGCCGATCCAATGGGACCGGTCTATGCCGTCCTTGCCGCCTACCCCGACGAATAGGTTCTTCGTGTAGTTGGCCATGCCGACGACCTCGTGGGGTACCACCTGGCCGAGCGAGAGCACGAGGTCGAACCCGCCCGAGACGACGAGCCTATTGACCTGGGCGGGCCAGTCGAACGTGCAGAGGCCTTCCGAGACCTGGCGGACGAAGTCCTCGGGCACTCGCCCTAGCTCGACGACGTCGCGCCGCCAATCGTGGGGCCTGAAGAGCCCAAGGGGCACGCCCGGGAACATGGCCGATACGGCGGAGTCGCTCATGGGCCTATGGGTGCCGAGGGCGGGCATGACGGCGGCCAGGGAGTCCCCGTAAAAATCGAACGCGGCCTTGAGCAGGACTCCCGCCTTCGCGTGGTTCCTCGTACCGTCCGGGGGGAGGGCCAGGACGCGGTGGCGCGGCCCGATCGCCTTCAGGGCGCCTATGAAGGCTTCCGCGAGTGCCTCGTCCGATATAGAGTCGGCGGCGGAGCCGCGCGAGTATACGCATTCGTCGATTCGCATCGTCGATCCTTACAATGATATTTGAGCCGACCCCATGACGGGCGTCGGGAAAGGCTTACCGGGCGAAAAATCGTTCCCGTCGTATCATATCATAGGATGCCCATCGATTTTAAGCCGTCGGCGCCCCACCTCGCTCTCGGGGCCTCCCCGACGCGTATCGGCCTTGCGCGACGCCGCGGAAAGGCCGCATAATCGCGCGATGATCGCTATTCGGCGTTTCCTATCGGAGGATGAGTGGATCGAAGCCGTCGTCGATGATTTCATCGACGCGCTGGAGGACGCGGAACGCTCGGGCCGCAGGCCGGCCTTCTGCCTCGCGGGCGGCTCCACGCCCGCCCCCGCCTATCGCGCCGTCGCGAGGGCCCTCGCCGGGCGGCCGCCGTCTCCCATAGGCCCGGCCATACTGGTAATAGGGGACGAGCGGCTCCGGCCCAGCGAGCCCGGCCAGCTTAACGAGACGATGATAAGGGACTCGTTCTCGGCGGCCGGCCCCGCGGTCGAGATACTGGGCTGGGATATACGCTCGGGCGCCGACGCGGCTATACGCGGAATGGCCGAGGCCTTGGGCCGCGTCGCCGCCGCGCGCGGCGCGCCCGCCGGCTCGCCTATATTCGACGCCTGCTTCCTCGGCCTCGGTTCGGACGGGCATACCGCCGGAATATTCTCGGCTTCCCCGGTCCGTACGGACGCCGATCCGATCGGCGGCGACTCCTATCCTGGCCTCGCGGGCGCGGGCGCTATCGCGACGACCGCGCCAGCGGAACCGCGCGAACGGGTCAGCCTGACGATCGGCGCGCTCTCGTCGACCCGCCGCTCGCGCTTCCTCGTCCGCGCGGCCGGCAAGGAGGACGCCCTGAGGAGGCTCGCCTCTGGCGACCCGACCTGCCCGGCGGTGCTGTGCGCCTCGGGGGACGGTCGCGCCGAGGCCTTCGCGCTCGCTTAACGGATTCCGCTTTAGTCGTTTTTTCCGTTGTGGCCTTCGCGCTACGATGCTATAACGAACGGTCGCCGAGGCGCGATAAAGGAGTCCCGTATGACTAAATTCAGCGAATTCGCCTACGCGCGCCCGGACATGGCCGAGATCGAGCCACGTTTCAGGGGGCTCATAGCCCGATTCTCGGCCGCCGCCTCGGCGAGCGGGCAGAACGAGGCCATGGCCGAGATAAACGCGCTCAGGAATACTATCGAATCGATGACGGCCATAGTCGAGATCAGGCACACCGTCGATACCGAGAACGAATTCTACGAAAAAGAGAACGAGTACATGGACGATATGAACCCCGTCTACGAGGGGCTCAAGAGCGAATTCTACTCGGCCCTCGTAGCCTCCCCGTTCAGGAAGGAGCTCGAGGCCCGCTGGGGAGCTCAGTTGTTCCGCATGGCCGAGCTCCAGATGAAGACGTTCAAGCCCGAGGTCATGGAGGATCTCCAGGCCGAGAACAAGCTAGCCAGCGAGTACGTGAAGCTCAAGGCGAGCGCCAGGATCATGTTCGAGGGCGAGGAACGCAACCTCCCGCAGATGCAGCCTTTTACCGAGTCAAGGGACCGCGGCACGCGCAAGCGCGCGCACGCGGCCGTCAGCGCCTTCTACCAGGCGAACGCCCAGGAATTCGACCGCATCTACGACGATCTCGTTCGGACGCGGCACCGCGTCGCGCTCAGGCTCGGATTCGATAATTTCATCCCTCTCGCCTACGCCCGCCTGGGCCGCTCCGACTACGACGCCGGCATGGTGGCAAACTACCGCAGGCAGGTCCACGAGTCGATAGTCCCGCTCGCCCTCGAGCTCAGGAAGCGGCAGGCGGCGCGCCTCGGCCTCGCCTCGCTGGAATTCTGCGACGAGTCGCTCGAGTACCTGACGGGCAACGCGACCCCTAAGGGCGATCCGGCGTGGATCCTGGAGAACGGCGGGCGGATGTACGCCCAGATGTCGCCCCAGACCGACGAGTTCTTCCGCTTCATGATCGACCGCGAGCTCCTCGACCTCGAGACACGGAAGGGCAAGGCCGGAGGCGGCTACTGCAGCTACGTGGCCGACGAGGAGGCTCCGTTCATCTTCTCCAACTTCAACGGCACCTCCGGGGACGTGGACGTCCTGACCCACGAGGCAGGGCACGCCTTCCAGGGGTATAGGAGCCGCCGCTTCGAGATCCCGGAGTACCATTGGCCCACGCTAGAGGCCTGCGAGATCCACTCGATGAGCATGGAATTCTTCGCCTGGCCGTGGATGGACCGGTTCTTCGGCGAGGACGTCGACAAGTACCGCTTCTCCCACCTCTCGGGCGCCCTGCTCTTCATCCCGTACGGAGCGACCGTAGACGAGTTCCAGCACTGGGTCTACGAGCATCCCGAGGCGGGTCCCGCCGGGCGCAAGGCCGCGTGGAGCGCCATAGAGAAGAAGTACCTGCCGGGGCGGGACTACGGCGACGACGGGTTCCTGGCCTCGGGCGGCTACTGGTACCGGCAGGGGCACATCTTCGAGGACCCCTTCTACTATATCGACTATACCCTGGCCCAGGTATGCGCCTTCGAATTCTGGGGCAAGTCCAGGGCCGACGCCGCGAAGGCCTGGGCCGACTACCTCCGCCTCTGCGACCTCGGCGGCAGCAAGTCGTTCACCGAGCTCGTAGCCGCGGCGGGCCTGGGAAACCCGTTCGAGGACGGCGTCATAGACAGGATCGTCGCGCCCGTAGGCGCCTGGCTAGACGGCGTCGACGACGGGAGACTCTGAGCGAAGTCCCGGGGGCCGCGGGCCGCGGCGCGAAAAGGATTGACAGGCCCGATTCTCGCTCTATGATCGAGGAGTGACGACTCAAGGCACGATCGCGCTCCTCGACGTATCGTCCTCCTCCTATCCTGAGCGGCTATGCGCCGCCGCGCTCCAGGGACTGGCCAACCGCGGCGGGCCGAGGGTGTTCCTCGACTACGGCGTCTACGACGACCCCGAGGCCAGGCGCACCAACGAGGCGTTCATCGACGAGCGGGCCTGGCGCGGCAAGTACCGGGACATGCTGGGCGACCAGGACAGGCTCTGCCTGGACTACTACGAGGGCGCCCACGGGATCAGTGCCCGTCGCGTCGAGAGCCTTGACGCCCTGATCGCCGAGAACCGCTCGCTCGTCTCCGGCCGCGTCGTATGGGACGAGTCGATGCCGGACACGGCCAACGTCACGCTGATGCTCGCCGCGCGGGACGGCCTCCTGCCCGTTACGGCCGGCATGGCCGACCGCGCCGGGACGGCGGGCCTGCCTGTCGCCCACGACCTGCGCGGGCGATGGGCGGGGCGCCTGGAGCTATACCGCTGGGCCCTCGACGAGCTGTTCCCCGATTGCACCGAAGGCTCTATAGCCTGCGTCGAGCCCGAGTGGCGCAGGCCCGAATTCGCCGACTACCTCGTCCAGAACAGGATCTTCACCTACAGCCTATCCAGCGGGGGGAGCGGCGCGGGCGGGACGATACTGAGGCTCCTGGCCTTCGGCCCCGCGCCCCTGAGGGAGGCCGTCTTCGCCCTCGGCCTCGACGGGCCGTTACGGCGCCTCGGGCTCGCGCTCGCGGGCTCGGGATCGCCCGAGGCCCGCCTTTCCAACCGGATACAGAGGAAGACGCTCGCGCGACCCTACCCGACCATATTCGGCTGGCATACCGCGAGGGACGACGAGCTATCGTTCATGCTACAGCTTTCATCGAACGGGCTGCGCCTCGTTCCCGCGCACCTCGCCGCCAACTTCTCGTTCCATTCCCGCGTCGCTCCGTTACCGGCCGCCGGGACGGCCGCGGCCGGCCCCGCGGTCGCGGCCGCCCCCGCGCTTCTGGCCGGCCCCGCGGTCGCGGAACGGAAAACGGAAATAGATCCCGACGGCGTCTACGTCACGTTCACCCTGTCCGACGGCGACCAGCTCATGATGATGAACTCCGGCCAGCTGGGGAACTGGCGGAGCCCTTCCAGGGGCGCAGTACCGTTCAATTGGGAGGTCCAGCCGCTCCTGGCGGAGCTAGCGCCGGCCCTCCTCCAGCGCTACACGCGCAACGCCGCGCCTAGCGACTGCCTCGTGGCCGGGCCGTCCGGGGCGGGCTACGTCGTGCCGCCCCTCTGCCCCGACCTCCGCTCCTACATGTCCGAGACCGCGCGCCTCTGCGCCATGGCCGGGCTGACCGTCGCCACGAGCTACGTCGCCGACCCGCCGCGGCGGGTACTCCGCCGGCTCGCGCGATACAGGGGCGCCCTGGCCGGATTCCTGTGCGGCTACGCCGTCGTCGGGCGCGCGCCCCAGGGTATCAGGGACGGTTGCGTATTCGTAGCCAACGAGCTGCCGCTCGCCTCCGGGATCCACGACCCGGCCGAGCGGCTTCTCGAGCAGGTCAAGGCCAGGATCGAAGCGCCGGGCCCCCGGCCCCGCTTCATCGCGGCGCACCTATTCGCGTACCGCGCCGGCATCGACGACGTCGCGCGCTTCGTAGCGGGCGTCTCGGACGAGCGCGTCCATTTCGTCAGGGCGGACGAGTTCCTAGCCGCCGCTAGAGCGCATTATTCCAGGCACGATCGCGAGGGAGGCGGGGCATGATAAGCAAGCTAGCGCTACGGACGAAGATCGCCTACGGAGTCGCGGACCTCGGGATATCGCTGCTTACGGCGTCGATACAGTTCTTCCTCCTGTTCTTCTATACCGACATACTAGGCATAGACCCGGGCATCGCCGGCACGGCCCTCCTCGTGGGCAAGCTGACCTGGGACGCCGTCAACGACCCGCTCGTCGGCTACTTCTCCGACCGCACCCGTAGCCGATGGGGCAGGAGGAAGCCCTACATGCTGCTAGGCGCCATACCCTTCGGCCTCACGGTATGGCTGCTCTTCTCCCTGCCCCCGGGCCTTTCCGGGCTCACGGCCTTCCTCGCCGTGCTCGGCTCGTTCCTACTGGTCGACACGACCCAGACCCTCGTCAGCGTCCCGTACTACGCGCTCTCGGCGGAGCTGACGCTCGACTACGACGAGCGCACGTCGCTCATCTCGATACGCATGATATTCACCGTGCTCGGGTACATCCTCGGCGCGGCGGCGACGACGGCGGTCGTAGGCGCGTTCATGGGCCTGGGCTGGACGCGGACGGCCGCGTATAGCGGCATGGGCGCCGTCTTCGGCGTCGTCGCGGTCGTCACGACCCTCGTAACCGTCCTCGGCGTCAAGGAAACGCCCAACGCCGACCTGAAGCCGGCGGAGATGCCCGCGATGGCCCAGGTCAAGCACGTACTAGGCAACCGACCCTTCGTCAGGTACATGATAATAAGCACAATCGTCAGCATCAGCTTCACCCTGCTCACGAGCCTCCTCCCCTACTACCTTACGTACCAGCTGGGCATGTCCGCCCAGATCCCGCTCGTCATGATGGTGATGCTCGGGACGATCGCGCTCTTCCTCGTGCCGTGGCGCTACGCCTCGAGGCGCCTGAACAAGGGACCCGCGTACGCGCTCGGCCTCGCCATCGCGTCGGCGGCCGTACTCGTCGCCTTCTTCCTGCCTCGCGGCCCCACGCCTATCATATACGGCGTCGCCTTCTTCGCAGGACTGGGCTTCTCGGCGCAGTACGTCTTCCCGTGGAGCATGATCCCCGACGTCATAGAGATAGACCAGGCCCGTACCGGGGAGCGTCACGAGGGCGTCTATTTCGGCGTCAACGCCTTCCTAGGCAAGCTGACCGGGGCCGTAGGCATCGCCGCCAGCGGCTGGGCGCTCAAGCTCTACGGATACGAGCCGAACGTCGCTCAGAGCGATCGGGCGCTGTTCGGGATCAGGTTCTTCTTCGCCATCGTCCCCGTCGTCGCCTTTACGGCCTCGCTGCCGCTCCTCATCAAATACCCAATAACGAGGGAATCGCACGAGGCGCTAGCGAAAAAGCGGGAAGGATCGCCTACACTATAGACTATAGGGTCAAACCGACCGGAGGCGCCCATGGGATTCTTCGCATCGTCGGCCTTCGCCGCCTTCCTCTTCGGGGCGCTCAGCTCCGTCTCGTTGCCGATAGGGGCAATCGTAGGCATAGCGACGAAGCCGTCCAGGACGGTCATCTCGGCGGTCATGTCGTTCGGCGCCGGCTCCCTCATGGCGGCTATCTCCTTCGAGCTCGTGAACCCGGCCGTGGAGCGCGAGGGAGCGGGTTTCGCCCCCCTCGCCCTCGGGCTCCTCGTCGGGTGCCTCGTCTTCATCGCCCTCTCCCGGGCGGCCGACGAGAGGGGGGCCGCCGCCAGGACCCGCTCGACCCTCGCCTCGAGCCTGCGTTCCAAGAAGAGGCGCCGCGCCGAGGCGATCCTCGAACGCCTCGGCTCCGTGGACATCCTGCGATCGCTCCCTCCCGAGCAGGTCCAAGCCATCGTGCCGTTCGTCCAGCTCCGCTCGTTCGCCGCCGGCGCGCCCGTGTTCGTACAGGACGGGATAGGCGACTCGATGTACATCATAGACTCAGGATCGGTCTCCATCGAGTACGTCGACGGATCGGGGCTGAGGTCGACGGTAGCCGAGCTCGGGCCCGGGCAGACCTTCGGGGAGATGGCGATCGTCTGGAACGCCCCGAGGACGGCGGACGCCGTTCCCCTGACGGACACGACTGCCTTCGAGATAAAGCGGGAGGACTTCGAGCTACTATGCGGCGCTAGCCCCGCGCTCAAGGAGGCCGTGGCGGCCCTGGCGGCCGAGCGCGGCAGGACGGGGATGATACCGGCGGCGGCGAGGAGCGGCGAGGAATGGGCCCGGGAGGCCGCGCGGCATCTCGACGAGACTTCGTTCCGGCCGTCCGAGACGGAGCTCAAGACGGCCGCCGTCGAATCCCACGCCTCGGCGGCCAGCGCCATATGGCTAGGCCTGCTTCTCGACGGCATACCGGAATCCCTGGTCATAGGCGCCAGCATGTCGGGCTTCAGCGCGAGCCCGGCCCTCATAGCCGGACTGTTCATGGCCAACCTGCCGGAATCGCTCTCCGGCGCGACGATGATGAAGGAAGCCGGGACGAGGACGCCGCGCGTCGTCTGGATGTGGACCTCGCTCGTCCTGGCCGTGGGCATAGGCGCGCTTCTCGGCAACATGATAGCGGAGGCCCTCTCGCCGTTCGCGCATTCGCTCTTCGAGGGCCTCGCCGCCGGCTCCATGCTCGCGATGATAGCCCAGACGATGCTTCCCGAGGCCTACGAGCGCAACGTACGCACGGTCGGCCTCTTTACGGTGCTGGGCTTCATAGCGACCGTGTTCTTCCATACGCTCGGCTAGGCAGGCCCCTATCTGTACGCGGCGAGGTATTCCTCGAACAGCGTTCCGGCGTCTATCCGCCTTAACCCCTCGTCGAAGACGCGAGCCAGCTCCCGGCCTTCCGGTCCCTCCTTGAAGCAGACGAACAGGTCCTTCTCCTCGAGTAGCGCAGGATTGAATGTTAATGCCGATCCGCTTGCGTGGGCATTAAAAAACCGGAAACGCCGTCAGCGCATCCGGTCCTTAGAGTATCGACAGCGCAATAGCATCGGTCCTACCCTATTACGGGTTTTCGATCATGCCGGGGATGGATACGAGAAGCGGCCCCGCTCTTCCCTACGGAGGGTTTTCGCGTATAGCGAGGATGAGCGCGAGAAACGAGAACCCCCGCGTCCCCGACGGCATACTTCCCGTATGTCGAGGGGCGCGGGGGTTCGAGAGACGAAGCGATCGCCTCGCTATGCGCGAAAACTAGGCTTCGGCGATCAGGAGCGTCTTCGCGTCCAGCTTAATGCTCAGGTCCGAAGGGTTCATGCGGCCGTGGTCCTTGACGACGACGAAGTGGATATACTCGGCCTTCGGGTCGAGGACGATGAGGACGGCTATCTCATCGAGGAAGGGTCTCAGGATGACGGGGACGTTCTTCTTGTCGAGGAGGGGCTCCTCGCCGGTCATCGTGCAGGAATACCAGAATTCCAGCTTCATCTCGGCGGCGAAGGCCCGTACCTGGGAGAAGTGCCCGGCGTCGGCCCGCGCGAAATCGAAGCCGTCGGCTATGACGGCGTCGGCGTCGAAGCCTCCGTCCACTATCATCGCGCGCAGCGACTTGAGGATCTGGTCGGTGCTCACGCCCTCCTGGTTGAAGTTCATGATGACGCGGTTCTTCATCAGGTCGTCGTGCACGGAGGAGTAGTCCTCGAGGTTCTTGCGCTTGGCGACCTCGTTGAAGATGTTCTCGTACCACGATATGACGTAGCTCGTATGGGTCGTGAAGGACACGTGGATGACCTTCTTGCCCTGCATGAGCTTGTCCAGGGCTAGCTGGACGAGGACGCTCGTCTTACCGATGCCCTTGCGGCTCGCTATGACGCCGATATTGCCAGCCTTGAGACCGCCCTCGATGCCCCGCTCGAGGACGCGAACGGGACTCTTCTTGATCAGCTCCTCTTTAAGCATGGGAACTCCTTACGATGTCGGTTGAGTTGGTGCGAAGCGTTACTGCCAGGTCCGCCGCGGCCGCGGGGGACCGCGCCAAATGTATCACGAATTCGAGTATACGACCGATCCCGTTAAAACGCAAACGGGCCGGAACGAATCCGGCCCGCGCGTCTCGTGGGATCTAGCGGCCCTGTTCCTTGCGGCGCTGCTCCTCGTACTCCTTGCGGAGCTGCTCGGAGACGCTCGTGGGGACCTTGCCGTACTTGAGGAATTCCATGGAGAATTCGGCCTTGCCCTGGGTCATGGAGCGGAGCACGGTCGAGTAGCCGAACATCTCGGAGAGCGGGACCTCCGCCTCCACGCGGCAGAACGACGCCTCCTCGGTGCTCGCGGTGATCAGGCCGCGCCTCTGGTTTACGGAGGCGAAGATATTGCCCTGGAACTCCGCGGGACCCTCGGCGACCACCTTCATGATAGGCTCGAGTATGGCCGGCTTGGCCTTCTCGTAGGCCTCGCGGAAGGCGCCGATGGCGGCCAGCTGGAAGGCTATGTCCGACGAGTCGACGGCGTGGCTCGCGCCGTCGTTGATGACGCAGCGGATATTAACCACGGGGAACCCTATCAGGGAGCCCTTCTTGACCGCTTCCTTGAAGCCCTTGTCGCAGGACGGTATGTACTCGTTGGGTATCGAGCCGCCCTTGATGGAGTCGACGAACTCGTAGACGGCGCCGTCGATGGGCTCCATGTATCCGGCGACGCGGCCGTACTGGCCGGAACCGCCCGTCTGCTTCTTGTGCGTATAGTTGAACTCGGCGCGCTGGCTGATGGCCTCGCGGTAGGCAACCTGGGGCATGCCGGTCGTCACCTCGCACTTGTACTCGCGGCGCATGCGCTCTATGTACACCTCGAGGTGGAGCTCGCCCATGCCCTTGATGATCGTCTCGTTGCTCTCCGGGTCAACGAAGGTCTGGAAGGTCGGGTCTTCCTTCGTGAAGCGGTTGAGGGCCTTGGACATCTGGTCGGAGCTCTTCTTGTCGGAGGGCGTGATAGCCAGCGAGATCACGGGCTCGGGGACGAACATCGACGTCATGGCGAAGTTGACCGACGGGTCGCAGAACGTATCGCCCGAGGCGCACTCGATGCCGAACAAGGCTACGATGTCGCCGGGGCCGCCCTCGGAGATGTCCTCCATCGCCGAGGCGTGCATGCGCACGAGCCGCCCTACCTTGAACTTCTTGCGGGCGCGCGTGTTGAACAGCTCGCTGCCCTTCTTGAGCTCTCCCTGGTAGATGCGGACGTAGGTCAGCTGGCCGTACTGGCCGTCCTCGAGCTTGAACGCGAGCGCCACGGTCGGCAGCTTGGCGTCGCAGACGACTACCTGCTCCGCCTCGTTCTTGTCCAGGTCCAGGGCTATGTTCTTGACCTCGGTCGGATCCGGCAGGAAGTCCACGACGCCGTCGAGGAGGAGCTGGACGCCCTTGTTCTTGTACGCGGAGCCGACGAAGACGGGTACGAACTGCTGGGCGATCGTGCCCTTGCGGATGGCGGCCTTGATCATCTCGGGCGTCTCGGCGCCCTCGAGGTAGGCCTCGGCGAGCTCGTCGGAGAACATCGACGCGCAGTCGAGGAGCTCCTCGCGGTACTTGGCCGCGTCGGCCGCCAGGTGCGCGGGGATCTCGGCGTAGCGGATATCGATGCCGCCCTCGCCGTCGAAGTACACGGCCTTCATCATGATGAGGTCGACGAGGCCCTCGAGCTTGTCCTCGAGCCCTATGGGCATGGTCACGAAAGCGGCGTTGAGCCCGAGCTTCTCGACGATCTGGTTCTTGACGCGGAACGGATTGGCGCCCGTGCGGTCGGCCTTGTTGATGAAGGCCAGGCGCGGCACGTGGTAGCGCTTGAGCTGTCGATCCACGGTAAGCGTCTGCGACTGGACGCCGCCGACGGAGCAGAGGACCAGCACCGCGCCGTCGAGCACGCGGAGCGAGCGCTCGACCTCGATGGTGAAGTCGACGTGCCCGGGGGTATCGATCAGGTTGATCGTCGTGTCCTTCCACTGGACGTTGGTCGCCGCCGAAGCGATCGTGATGCCGCGCTCGCGCTCCAGCTCCATCGAGTCCATCGTCGCGCCGACCCCGTCCTTGCCGCGGACCTCGTGGATCGCGTGGATCTTGTTGCAGTAGAACAGGATACGCTCGGAGAGCGTCGTCTTGCCGGAGTCGATGTGGGCGCTGATGCCGATATTGCGCATCTTCGAAATTTCGAAAGCCATGCTCTTGCCTCTACCTTCGCACAGGGTATGGTCCGGGCACCGGAAGGCGCCGTCCTCGAGTTACGTCGTTCTATGTATTGAATCTCGAGCCCGCTCCCACAGGCCCCAAAGCCCTTCGAGACATCCGCGTTCTTCGCGGCCGCTTCGTTTAAGCATCGGTTTTACGCGGAAAGCGCGGTTGATTGAAAGAAACGTACTCGCATCGCAGTATAGTGATACGCGTTAGCAGAATCAAGGGGGGAGCGAGTTGTCAAGGGAAAAAGAGCGGGGAACGGGGGTCGCCTAAAAAAAACTAGTCGGCCAGAGAGACATATCGTACTCAGCGGAGTGCCCCTGGGGATTACAGCTCACCGGTACCGTACGGAAAACGGAATCTCCTCAAACAGCCGCAGCCGCCCTAGGAGGGCGGCCGCGGTTCATGCATCATTCTACAAGGGAGTACTGTACTTAAGGAGCGCTCATAACTTCCATATCGCTTAGTAGGAGATTAATGCCTGAATGGTCGCCAGGACTGATGTGGACGGGATAGGTCATCATATAATAAATACGTTCATTCATGTCAGAGAGCACGAAATAGACATTTTGGGCAGTAGCGCTTGGGGGAAAGGTCATAGACCACGAACCGGCCGCATCTATAGTCGCGAGGCCAAGTACCGCTTCCTGGCTTAGTACCGGTGCGCTTAATGCATACAGAGCGCAACTACTCAAGTCAATCCCGCTAGCGCCCACGAAGACGGAGCCGCCGATAGTGCTTCCGAATTTATTCATATCGGACAGCACCAAGGCCTGTCCGGAGACGGCAACCTGAGCTAACGATATAGGCACCTTGATTGAATACGCTTCGGCGACCATTTCTCCAAGAGCGCGGCAGGCCCATATCCATACGTCCCGTGAGCCCGTCGCTAGTATTTCGACGGGCATGTTCCACGTAAAAGAACCGTCGGCAGCGACTATGGGACAACCACCTATCCCTGTCAGCAACGCGTTGTAGGCGTCGGTCACGGTGGAGGGGTCTTCCGTGGTAGCGAAAACGTACCAGCTCGCGGGGTCTATGGCTACGCCGGAGCTACCAGCCGTCAAAGTACCGCTCAACGCTACATTGTTCTTGACTATATCGAGCCCTATTCCTGTTATAGCGGCATCGCCGGCGGGAACGGTATAGGGTATGACCTCATTATAACTTGTACCATCGATAGTGTTGGAGAGGTGCATGAACACGGTCTCTCCGGCGACTAGACCCCCAGTTACAATACTCCATGTCCCGTCCGCGGCACTCGTGTCATGGCCATAGTTTTTTGTATTTTGGCCGTACACCGCAGTAGACTGAAGGCTTATATTCCAGCCTACGTTGCTTTTCGTCACGCTATTAACCATCATGCTAACGCTACCGGACAGCGTCCTCAATTTTAGCTCTAGCGCTATATTGGCGACATCAACATCCTTGTACGTTACTGAAGAGGTTAAATATACCTGACTACCGTGATTAGGCGAGTTTACTCTGAAGTAAACGGGAGTATCCTGGTCGACGGCATCCAGGTTCAAGGTCCATGCGCCGCTAGAATCGCTTACAAAGCTTCCGCTGGTGGAAGAATTTTCAGAACCCGTCGATACAAATATTGTCATAGTTTCAGGAGCTTGGGCTATTCCGTCCTTACTCAACGCGAAGGTACCGCTTAAGGTTACCCTTGAGGCGTCCTCCGCTAACGCGATACCGCTTATGTCCTGGTCGGATACCGTAATAGTCTGAGCGCAGTAACGAAAGACATAGGATGAGCCATCGAGTTTTACCAGCGAGAAGTACACGGTAGTGGGGGCCTTAAGCGCCTGGATATCCATGGTCCAAGTGACGCCCGTACCCGTCGACGCCGTCCCGATGGCGGTTTCGTAAGGGTGCTCAGGATCGGTAAAGGCGCCGACGCTCACTCCAGTCTGGGCAACGCCGTTTATCTTGAAGTCGACGGTACCGCTCAGGGTTATGACGGGTACGAAGTCGGAGTCGGAGAACGAAAACGTTCCCGTCGTCTCCATGTTAGGGTAGATGCGCACGAGCTCCGTGCGCATAGCCGCGGTACAATCGCCTGTCAGCGCAACGGTAAGAAGGTAATAGCCGGGGGCGCACGATACGGTACCGCTGTAAGTCCAGTCGGCGCTGGAAGCGTCCACCGTGAAATCGCCCAAGGCGGCATCGACTATAGCGGTACCCGCGTCGCCGGTATCGACGGTATAGGGCTTAAGGCTTATAGCGCATGAACTGGCCTTCAAGCCTTGGGGAACGACGATACTATAGGTAAAGTCGCCGTTAGAGCCGCTCGTGATGGAGCTTATGGCTATATCGACCTTAGCGGGTACGCCGTCCACGACGGTAACGGTAGCGCTTCCTTCGGCCACGGCTATATCGGCGCCCTTAAATTTCGCGTACCCTATCGCCTTGATAGTCCAATCTCCGGCTTCGAGGGCTATACCATCAAGAAAGGCGTTAGTTATGTCTTCCTCGTTCGCTTTAGGGTCCTGCCCGTCAAGCCCCGTAAATTCCAAGGCGTACTTAGTAAAGACGGGCGCCGTAGGCAATAAGGTCCTGGCCGAAGCGCCGCCGCCGTTTATCGATACGCTTAATAATCCGCCAGGGGAAGAGTCTCCGCCGGCCGCGCTATCGGTGGCCAAGGGATTGGTACAGGCGGCTATCAGCATTGACAAGGCGCAGATGCAAGCCGCCAAGGACAGTCCGCGGAAAGCTTTATTGGTATTTGTCGTTTTCATCGCATCGCTCCCTTACAGCCTATTCTCTACGCGGATTTTGACGCTCTTAGAGTACGCTTGGCTGCCATTACTCACGATGGCCATCAAGGTGTGGACTCCTATGGAGCTATCGGTATCGTACGCGGTAACCGTACATGAGGAACCGGTAGTCGTCCGCTTACTACCGTCGAAGTACCATACTATTGACGTATATGATCCAGCGACCGTCGCGGTGAACGAATTGGGACTCGAGCTTTTATAGATGTAATTTACTTCGCTTCCAGACAGATCGATAACCTCATCGGCTATTCCGGTGAAGGTAAAGCTCACGCCGCTAGCTATAACGTGGATGGCGCATGAGGCGGTTTTCCCGCCGTCATCGGTCTGTACCGTTATTATAGCATCGCCGGCGCTAACGGCCGTAACGAGGCCGTTAGCGCTTACCGTAGCCACGCCCGCGGCGCTACTCGTCCACGCGCATGTCTTGGTATCGGCGGCAAAAGGCGCGATAGAGGCGGTCAGCTGCAAGGCGTTACCGCTGGATAGGATCGCGGACGTCTTATCGAGACTAACGCCGGTCACGGGCGTAATAACGGTTACTTCGCACGTTACGGTCTTACCGCTTGCGGACGTAGCGGTGATAGTCGCAGTACCCGTTTTAATGGCCTTGACGAGGCCGTCAGAATCCACCATGGCGACGCCGATATCGGACGAAGACCATGTGACATTCTTGTCGCTGGCATCGGCAGGCAGAACCGTGGCTACCAGGCGCTGTGAATAATCCCTGGCTATCGTCGCGGCGCTCGTATTCAACTCGACGCTCAGCTCTGGCACGTTAACCGTAACCGCGCAGGTAGCGGTAAGGCCGCCGTCCGCCGACCTTACGGTAATGACGGCGTTCCCTACTGCGAGAGCGCTCACGATACCGGCGTCGGATACGGTAACGACGCTTTCCGCGCTCGAAGACCAGGCGAGGTTCTGATTGGTTGCGCCCGATGGGTTTATCGTGGCTATGAGCACCCTGGTAGCGCCTTTGGCTATAGTCACGTCCGACTTATTCAGGGTGACTCCCGTAACGGGAACCGCGGTAGCGCTAACAGTAATAGAGCACTCGGCTAAATATCCTCCATCGACAGTCTTAGCAGTAATGACTGCGCTTCCGGCGGATATCGCCGAAACCAGCCCCGATGCTGATACGGTCGCTACGCCCTCGGCGCTAGAAGACCACAATACGGACTGGTTAGTCGCGTCAGTAGGCGAGGTTATAGCGGTCAGTTGCTCGGAATCGCCCAAAAGTAGAACAGTAGAAGGCTTATTAATGCGTACGCTGATAACCGCTACGGGTGCGCTCGTTACCGTCACCACGCAGCTCGCGGTCTTTGCGCCATCGGTCGTAGTAACGGTGATAGTCGCGCTTCCGGCGGCCTTGGCGGTCACGAGTCCCTCGGCCGAGACCGAGGCGACGGCGTCCGAGCTCGACGACCAGGTAACGCTCGCGTCGGTCGCCTCGGCCGGGCTGACAGTCGCGCTCAGCTGCTCCGTAGCGCCTACCAGTATGGTCGTGGATGGCTTATTGACGCTTACGCCGGTAACCGCTACGGGAGCGCTCGTAACCGTTACCGCGCAGCTTGCGGTCTTAGCTCCATCGGTCGTTGTCACGGTTATAGTCGCGCTTCCGGCGGCCTTGGCGGTCACGAGCCCCTCGGCCGAGACGGAGGCAATGGCTTCGGCGCTCGACGACCAGGCGACGCTCGCGTCGGTCGCCTCGGCCGGGCTTACGGTGGCGGTCAGCCGCCCCGTGGCGCTTACGGTGAGAGAAAGGCTCGACTTATCGAGGCTTACGCCGCTTACCGCGACGGATCCGTTGGGATCGACAGGCGGCGGGCATGATGTCAATAAGGCGACGATGGCTAGGCATGCCATCGCCATGAATGCGCTCACGCGGAATTTCATGAAGCTCTCCTTAAATCATTACAAATAGCGATCGCTAATAAAGGTTTATACAATACAGAGCATATCACCAACTATGTATATCCGCTACTTGGCGCGCACGAATAACGATCCTAGCAGTAGGACGCATGTATAATCGAAAGTATATTAGGTTTTTCCGACCGGAAGAAAATAGAAAATTCGGACTCGCTCATACGATGTGTTTCTATAAGTAACTACACCACAACGAATTAAGTACGAATTTCTTTGACATCGGGGCGAATGCGGCTATAGAATGCGCCGGTACCCGCCCCCGGCGGTATAGAAGGAGCGCATCATGGAACTGCCTTGGGCCGAACCCTATAGGATGAAGACGATAGAGCCGATCAGGCGATCGACGAGGGAGGATCGCGACGCGTGGATACGCGAGGCGAGGTATAACCTCTTCAACCTGAGGAGCGAGCGGGTCTACGTCGACCTCCTGACGGATTCCGGCACGGGGGCCATGTCCAGCGCCCAATGGGCGGAGATGATGCTAGGCGACGAGAGCTACGCCGGCGCCAGCTCGTACTACAAGCTCAAGGCGACGATCGAGGAGCTCCTCGGCTTCGAGCATTTCCTGCCCTGCCACCAGGGAAGGGCCGCCGAGAACGTGCTCTTCTCGGCCCTCATCGGCGTGGGCGACGCGGGGGCCGGCAAGGTCGTGCCTGGCAATAGCCACTTCGACACCACCAAGGGCCATATCGAGTTCCGCAAGGCCCACGCCATAGACTGCACCATAGCCGAGGCCTTCGATACGCAGGCGGAGCACCCGTTCAAGGGCAACGTCGACCTGGGCAAGCTCGAGGCCGTGTACGAGGCGCATCCTCGAGAGGACGTCCCGGTATGCATCCTGACCGTCACCTGCAACAGCTCGGGCGGCCAGCCCGTCAGCATGGAAAACATCAAGGACGTCTCGTCGCTGTGCAGGAAGTACGGCGTGCCGCTGTTCTTCGACTCCGCGCGCTTCGCGGAGAACGCGTACTTCATAAAGACGCGAGAGCCGGGCTACGAGGACAAGGGGATCAGGGAGATAGTCCGCGAGATGTTCTCGTACGCGGACGGCATGACCATGTCCAGCAAGAAGGACGGCATCGTCAACATAGGCGGCTTCGTAGCGTTCAGGGATAAGGCGCTGTGGCAGAAGGCCAGCACCTTCAACATCATGTTCGAGGGCTTCAATACCTACGGCGGCATGGCCGGGCGCGACATGGGGGCCCTTTCAGTCGGCCTCAAGGAGGCTTGCGAGCTCGACTACCTGACGGCCCGCGTCGGCCAGGTGGCCTACCTAGGCAGGCTCCTCACGGGCTACGGCATCGCGGTACAGCGCCCCTACGGCGGCCACGCAATATTCGTCGACGCAAAGCGGCTCCTGCCCGCCATGCCCAGGGAAGAGTTCATCGCGCAAACCCTCGGCGTCGAGCTGTATAAGGAAGCGGGAATACGCGGCGTCGAGATAGGCACCCTGCTCGCCGACCGGGACCCGGAGACGGGAGAGGAGCGCTACCCCGCCCTCGAGCTCCTGCGCCTCGCCATACCGCGCCGCACCTACACGAACGCCCACATGGACTACGTCGCCGCGGCCCTGGCCAACGTCAAGGAGCGCGCCGCCTCGATTAAGCGCGGCTACCGCATCGTCTCCGAGGCCCCGATAATGCGCCACTTCACCGTAGAGCTAGAACCGGCCGAATAGCGCAACGTAGCCGCCTGGCGCCGCCGCGCGTGAAGTGGCGGCGCGCACGGACGCGCGCCTCGGAACCGCCGGCGCAGCGAAGCGAGCCGGTACGTCACGGATGACGATGCGCCACTTCACCGTGGAGCTAGAGCCGACCGAATAGCGCAACATAGCCGCCTGGCGCCGCCGCGGATCAACAAGCGTGAAGTGGCGGCGCGCACGGACGCGCGCCTCGGAACCGCCGGCGCAGCGAAGCGAGCCGGTACGTCATGGATGACGATGCGGCACTCCACCG
>Ga0180008_1000907_pt1 | contig 21011 bp, 18 predicted proteins | sample MM_PW_MetaG_FD_121121 | JGI IMG/M metagenome (GOLD analysis project Ga0180008, IMG submission 121121) | Groundwater microbial communities from the Aspo Hard Rock Laboratory (HRL) deep subsurface site, Sweden - MM_PW_MetaG | ecosystem: Environmental > Aquatic > Deep subsurface > Groundwater...
CTCAAGTTATAGGGGATTATTTGAGGAAACCGCTGGAAGAATTATAAAGTTTGAAAAAACCAATATACTAAAGGCAGCTAAATCAATATTCAAAAAAAGAGATGCAAATATTTTAAACTTTGATGATTTTTTAAATGAGTTTTACCAGAATAAATATAATGAAATAGATAAACGCTCAAAACCCGCAATTGTAACTTATGGAAAAGTTATATCAAGTGCAGCAAGTGAAGAAATAGGTTCAGAGATAGATTCTATAAAACTTGATGAATTTATGAATGATTATACCGAAGCCTTTAATAAAAGATACATCGGCACATCTAAAAGTAGACTAACTGATACTGCTCAAAATGCAATTGATAAAGATCTTGATCCATATGATGAAATAGAAAAAAAATTTACTGAATTTGAAAATACAAGACCTCAAACGGTATCAATTAAAGAAACAATAAAAATTGCAGGCGCAGTTTCATTATTTACTTATGGATTAGGAGGTATTCAAAGAATGATATGGGTAAATACAGGTTCTAAATCATGCCCATATTGTGAAGAACTTAATGGTCAAGTAATGGGGATAGAGCACCCATTTAAATTAAGTAGTGATTTAATGGAAGCAGAAGGTAAAACACCATTAACTTTTTCAAGTAATATATTTCATCCCCCCCTGCACGGTGGCTGTGTTTGTATGTTAGCGCCAGGATAATTTAAATAAATAAAATTTAATATATAAGAATTATTGATTTTATAAGTTAAAAACTCATAATGTGCAAACTCTTTTTTTTCTAACAAATCCATAGATTTGATTTTTAAATCATGCTTTAATAAATTTATAAAAAAAGAAAAAGCTTGACCATTCCAAGAAACAGAAGCATCTGTATGAATATACTCAACATATAAATCATTTGCAGTCATGGTAAATGCTTCTAAAACATAAGGATCATGCCTTGTTTTTGTTTCAATATTCGATATGGGAAATAAATAAAAACTATCAGAATCTATTTTAAACTTTAGTTCATTTTCTTCAAGACTAAAATGAGGTCTTGCTAATTTTGTTAGTGTTTTAAAAACCGATTTTAAGATATTAATTACAAATCCCATTTTAATCTTTCTTTTATAATTTTTTATTTTACTTTTTTGAAATAATTTCTGCTATTATTACATAAATGCAAATATATTATTTTATTATATTTAAATATATATTATAGTAGTATAATAGCAAATCATCATCTGGAAAAACAAATCAATGAAACAAATTCTTCTTTTTATATTTATATTACTCATATTTACAGCCTGCGGAAAGAAATATACCCTGTTTTCACAAAATCAAGATCTTGTAAAAACAATAAAATTAAACCCAAATAAAGAAATTTATAAATATAAAATCAAACCTTATGATAGAATTTCAGTTTTATTTTATGACCATCCTGATTTAAGTACAAGAAAAATCGGTGACTTCCAAGAAGATACAGTTGGAATTTTAGTAAATGCAGATGGAATAGCTTCTTTTCCTTTAATTGGAGATATTCAAATTGATGGAATGTATGTGGAAGATTTAGAGAAAAAAATTGAAGAATTAGCTTCTGAGTTTATTATTAATCCTTCAGTAAATCTAAACATTATTAATCATAGACTTTTTGTATTAGGTGAAGTTAATAATCCAGGAACAATAAAAATCACAAATACAACAATGAATCTATTTGAAGCTATTTCAAGTAGTGGTGGACTAAGAGATACTTCTGATAAAAATGAAGTTTTAATAATCAGAGGAGATTTATCTAATCCTGAATTAATGAAAGTTGATATTACAGATTTTAAAAGCTTAACAACAAGTAGTTTAATTTTACATCCTTATGATATTTTATATGTTAATCCAAATAAAGCTAAAAATTTCAATACAAATATAAATGAACTATTACCATTTATACAATTAATTGAATCAGCAACAAGTTCTGGTGTTAACACTAAAACTTTAAATTAAAGGAATAAAATTGAATAAAACTAGTACATACTATAAAGATTTAATAAAGAAACATTTTTTAACTTTTTTAATATCTTTTCTATTTATTTTTTCTTTAGTTCTATTGTATGCATATTTTGCAAATAAAGTTTATCAAGCAGATGGAAGTATCGAAGTTGTAAAGTATAAAGAAAATACAAATTTATCAAATAATCCTCTTCAAATTGCTACAAAAGAGAGTACTCCTGAAGATGAAGCAGAAATATTAAAATCTAATTTATTAGTAAATAAAACAATAAAAGAATTAGGTTTAAATATTGAATATTATGATTTCTATAGGAATAAAAATCATAGTGTTGAAAAAGAAGAATTTCCATTAATTATCACTACATTTATTGTTAAAGACTCTTTAATAAATGGTAAAAATATTCAAATCAATCAAATTGATAATGATAGCTATAAGCTAACAATTAATACAGCAAGTCTAATAGGAAAAATCAAAGGTTCAAAAATATTAAATTTTAGTGAAACTTTTAAGTATGGAAAAACATATACTAATGATTTATTTACAATACAAATTGATAAAAAAGAAAAGGCGAGTAAATAAATGAAGTATATTTTAATATTAGTTTTAATTTTCCAGTTCTCTTTTGCCAATGAACAATTAACAAGAAAAATAATAGTTTCTTCTTTTAATAGTCAAAAAGATGCAGATTTTGCTTTAGATATTTTTGAAGAAAATAAAAGTGCAAAATTTAAAGAACTAGAAGAAAATCTTAAATTTGAAGTAATTGCAAGAAAATCAGATAAATTTTATGTAATTTCTATTGAAGCTTTTAAAGATTATTCACAAGCGAAATTAATTTTAGATGAGATTTTATCTAATCACCCAGATGCTTACATAAATAAATATACTCCAAGAAGTGATTCTAAGCAAAAAGAAACAGCAAAAAAAGAAGAAAAAACACAAAATATTCAAACAATTACAACAAGAGAATTATTTGAAAAAGTAGAAGATAAAAAAGAAAAAGAGATAGTTCAAAATAATGTTCAAGAAAATAAAATTCTAAAAATCGAAACTCCTAAAGATGAAGAAAAAATAGAAAATCATAATCTCAATATCAACAATGATATGGAAATGGATAATAGAAATTACTCTTTTATTCATCATTCAGATGATTCAGTTTTATTTAATGTGAAAAGAAATTTATCTGTTTATCCATTAATTAAAAACTCTTCAATCATCAAAATTGAATACAAAGACTCGACAGCTACAAGATCTAGTGATTTTGTTAACCAACTTATGAAAGAGTACTTAGCTCAAAATGTTGAAGAGAATTCAAAACAACTAAAAGAAACTATTGAATTTATTGAAGTTCAATTAGAAAAAGAGAAAAAAGAGTTAGCCTTAGCAGAACGTGAACTAGAACTTTTCAGAAGTGAAAACTTATTATTTAATATTGACAAAAAAGTTGAGCAAATAAATAAACAAAAAGATGAATTACAAAATGAATTGCTAACAATAGAAAGAAAGCAAAAAATATTTGATGCTATGAGAGATTCTTTAGTAAAAGGAGAAACTGTTAGTTCTTCTGCATTAAATGATTTACCAATTTTTGATACTATTGCTCTATTAAACAAAGAAAGAAGTACGCAACAAGAGTTAGCAACAAAATATACTCCTTCTCATAAATCAATGATTACAATAAGTAATAAAATAAAAACTTTAGAAAATGATATTATTACAAATATAAAAAATATTGACACTTCTTTTAAAGAAACAAAAAAAGGTTTGGAATCACAAATAAACGATTTAAATGAAGAAATATTATTGTTACCTAAATTAGCTATGACTTTAGCTACATTAGAAAGAAAATTCAATTTAAAAGAAGCTATTTATAAAGACTTACTTTTAAAATATAATGACACATCTTCAAAATATATCTCTTCAAAAAGAATAAATAGAATTATCGATTTTGCACAAAAACCAGAAACACCAATTAAACCTAGAATGAGTATGATTTTAATTATTGGATTTATGGTTTCTTTACTTTTTGCTTTTATGATTGTATTAATCAAAGAGTTCTTTGATAAATATATAAAAAGACCTAGTGATTTAACAAGCCTAACAAAAACACCTTATTATGGTTATATACCATTTGTAAAAAGTAAGAATTATAATAAACTATTTATATTAGATAATTTAGCATCAAATGAAAGTGAATCACTAAGAAGAATAAGAAGTAGTTTAGATTTAACAGTAAAAAAAGATAGCTCAAGAATAGTTTTAATAACTTCTACTGTATCAAATGAAGGTAAAAGTACATTTATTTCAAATCTTGCATTAATGTTTGCTCTATCAAATAAAAAGACTATTCTTTTAGGTTTAGATTTACGTATTCCACAATTACATACAAAATTTGATATTAAAAATACAAATGGAATGAGTGAATTACTTTCTGGAAATATTGAATTAAATGACGCAATTCAAACAATTAAAGTAAAAGATTATGCTACTAGCTTAGATGTAATCACATCAGGTGCCATTCCAATTAATCCTGCTGAATTAATTGAAAATGGTGCTATTGATGAAATTCTTTTTGAATTACGTAAAAAATATGATTATATTTTAATTGACTCAACACCTGTTGCCTTGGTTCCTGATGCAATACCATTATTAACAAAAGTAGATACAACGCTATTTATATTTAAATCTGAATATTCTAAAAAAGAATATGTTAGAAATGCCGATGAATTAATTAAAAAATTCAATTTAAAAAGTGTTGGATTTATACTTACTTCTGTTAAAAAGAAATATTTTGAAGAGTTAAAATATGATAAAAACTATAATCTGTTCGCAACTAAAAATAAATATTAGTATTAAATATGTCAATATTAAATAAACTATTTTCAAATTCTATGATATACATAATAAGTCTTTTGTTTAATAAAGGACTTAGCTTTGTATTACTTCCTGTATTAACTTTTTATCTTTCAAAAGAGGATTATGGAGTATTAGGTTTCGTAACTGCTATGTCAACAATAGCATCAATATATATTGGATTTTTTCCCTCAGTATTTTTATTGTCAAAATATGCACAATATGGTAAAGAAAGAATTAGTGAATACATTCATCAAATATTATTATTAACAATTTCAACTTTCTTCCTTGTTTTATTAATACTATTTGGATTAAAAGATTTTATATTACCAGAAGCTATTGTGAAAAAAAACCTAATCATAGTTGTTATAACTTGTTATGCTTTATTTACAGTATTTTTTAATTTTCTAGATACACTATTTCAAGTAGAAAAAAATGCAATAAAATTTGCAATACTACAAACAGTTCAATCTGTAGGTGCTTTAGGATTGGCTTTAATATTAATTATAGAGTTTTCATATGGATGGAAAGGTAAATACTATGCTGAATTAGCTGTTTTGTTTTTTATATTTTTATTTACTATTTATTATATAATAAAAAATAAATATTATAAGTTTAATACAAATTTCAAAAAATTAAAAGAGGTTACATTTTTCTTATTTCCTATTACATTTACAGTATTAGGTCTTTATATTATGGGAACTATTGATAGAATTTTTGTTGCAGATATGATTGGATTAGAAGCTGCAGGAATTTACAATGTAGCTATTATTATGGCTGTTATTATCAATATGGTTTATGACTCAATAATAAAAGCATTTAATCCAATTTTATATGAAAGTTATTCAGATAGAAGTGGACAATCAAAAAGAAAGATTGTTAAAATCATTTATGCTTATTCTTTAATTTGTGTTATTGTCTTAGCTGGATATATTTTCTTTTTACCATATGTATTTCATCTAATGATTAATGATAAGTTTTCTGATGCCTTAGTATTAATTCCTATTTTAGCCTTAGGATTTACCTTTGAAGGACTAAGAAAAGGTTTAGAATCACAATTGGTATTTAATAACAAGGTTAAGTCATTAGCTGTAGTAACCTTAATAGCCAGCTTAACAAATATAGTGCTCAACTACTTCTTAATCAAAATATATGGTATTCAAGGAGCTGCATATGCAACTGCAATCGCATTTTTTGTTTTATATATTTTAACCTTTATACTTTTTAGTAAAAACAATAATTTACCATGGTTACTAAAAAATAAAAAAGAATCAATTTAGATCTTTTAAATAAGCTTCTAGATTCTTTTTTGTTAAAACTTTACCAAAGTCTTTTGGCAAATTAGATTCATCTTTAGCCATAATTTTATTAATAATAAGATTTGAATATTCAGGATAAATATGATGATAATCCATAAAATATTTTGAATAGTTTATTATTATACTATTGTAATCCATAAAATTTATTATTTTATCAAAACTATTAACACTAATACTTATCCATTTTTTATAATCATCATATAGATTTAACTCTTTTAATTTATTCAAATAAACTTTTGATGTGGGTGTTGTATAAACAATAAATTTAGAATTAGGATTATCTTTTTTTAGCTTCTCAAATATCTGCCCTAAATTATCATTAAATTCATACTCTTTTATATTTCCTATAAAATCTTCAACTTTAGTATTTTCAACTATTCTAAGAACTTCATTTTCATCAATCTTTGTAGTATATGCAATATTATGTCTATCGTATGATCTTCCCGCATAATTATGTCTAATAGCTCTTTTAAGATTTTCAAGGGCAACTTTTAAAGAATCAATACTAAAAAGTAGTTTGTACCTATATGCAAAAGAGTTTATATGTTCAAATATATCATCAGGATTCATATTTTCTTCAACATTTTTATTACTACCAAAAAAATCAAGTCCAATAATTATATATTCAAAATCTTTTTTATTTTGTTTTTTTGCAAACTCTATATAGCTTGAATACTCTTGTGGCATTGCTAGGGAGAATGAATAATTAAATACTTTTATATCTTTAAACTCTTCTTGATTTAAAAAAGTAACCCTACTACTACCTAATAACAAAGCATCATAATTTGCCTCTTTAAAGTATAATAAATTACTCTTTTGTTCTCTTTCATTGGAAGCATATTGAATTGAATTAAATTTATGAGAGTGATTAAATGTCCAAAAAGGATCCATAAAATAAACAAAACTTCCAATTAATGATAGAAAAACGATACTTAAAAATAGAAAACTTTTTAAAAAACCATTAAAACTCATATTAATCCTAAAAATCAAAATATAAAAACTCACTCACGCGAGTTAAAAAAATTATACTTATTGAAAATAATAGACTTAGAAAAACAACTGTTTTAAAATCTGCTTTAAAATTATTGATTAATTCAATTGAGTTTTTTGCAAAAATTGAAATCAATAAAGTTAGAAATAATCCAATAATTAAAAACTTCTCTAATAAAATAGTTTCTAAACCTAAGCCATTTAATCCAACTAGTCCTTCTAAAACTTTTATTGCATCATCAAAGTTTTTTGCTCTAAAAAATATCCAAGTGATATTTATAAAATTAAATGTAATAATCCAAGATATTACATAATTTAATTTAATATTAAATCTTCTCCATATTCTATTACAAACTATAGCTAAAGCATGTAACAATGCCCAAAAAATAAAAGTCCACCCTGCTCCATGCCAAATACCTGCTAATAAAAATGTAATAAGAAGATTTATATATATAGAAACTTCACTTACTTTATTTCCACCTAATGGTATGTAAATATAATCTCTTAAAAATCTAGAAAGAGTCATATGCCATCTTCTCCAAAAATCTTGAACATTACTTGCTTTATATGGAGAGTTAAAGTTAACAGGTAATTTTATATTAAATAAAAGAGCAATTCCAATTGCCATATCTGAATAGCCTGAAAAGTCATAATATAACTGAAAGGTATAAGATAAAGAAGTAAGCCAGGCTTCTATAAAATTTAATTTTTCTTGAACATCAAAACCATTTGTTGCATAACTTGCAAAAGAATCTGCAATAACAACTTTTTTAAATAATCCTATTGTAAATATAAAAATACCTTTTGTAATATTTTCAAGATTTATATATGAATTTAATTTATCTTTAAATTGAGGCATCATCTCTTTATGATGTAAGATAGGACCTGCTAATAGATGTGGAAAATATGTAACAAATAACATATACCTTACTAAATCATACTCTTTTACTTCATTTTTATATGCATCAACTAAAAAGGCAATTTGAGTAAAAGTAAAAAAGCTAATACCTAATGGTAAAATTATATGTTGTAAAGGAATATTTGAGCCAAAAATCCCATTAAAATTTTCTAAAAAGAAATCTGTATATTTGAAATAAGCCAACAACAGCAAATTACAAAAAACACCAAAAATCAAAATAGATTTTTTAGTAAAGTTTTTATTTAAACCTGTTTTGTTTTTCTCATGACTTTTACTTAAAGTTGTTCCAATAATGTAATTGAAAAAAATTGAAAAAAGTATTAAAGGCAAATAAATTACATTCCACCAAGAATAAAAAAACAAACTTGAAAATACCAAAAATATTCTAGAGTAAGAATAAAGTCCTTTTTTATTTAATAAAAAATAAATATAAAAAGTAATTGGTAGGAAAAAAAAGATAAATTCATAAGAATTAAAAAGCATTGAGAATCCAATTTATAAATTAGTCTATAATAATATTATAATTAATATTTATTCTATCTAATAATAAGGTTAATTATAATATAATCGTGAAAATTCCCAAAAACAAAGAAATTATAATGATTAAATTAATAAAAAAAGAAAATGACTTAGACCATATTTTGCCTTTTTTTGCCCAAGAAAAATATCTAAAAACCAAAAGTCCTGTTTATGGTTGGTTTGTATCTGATAAATTTATACTTCCCTTTGTTTTATTTAATACATATATTTTCAAAAGAATAGTTTTTACAACAGAGCCCATAAATAAAAATCATTCATCGATAAAAGAAGAAGAAGATTTTTTAAATGATATGCAGATCTTTATAAAAGAAAACAATATTTGTGACTTTATACATAAGCCTCAACCAAGTGCTATTTTTAGAACTTATCCAAAAGAATCTAATGCATTTAGATGGGGGACTTTTCAACTTGATATAGCAATTGATTTTGAAGAAATGCTTGCTAAAGTAAATTCATCACAAAGAAGAAGTGTTCGAAAAGCAATAAAAGATGGAGTTATCATCACTAAAACAGATGATTATAAAAAAGTATATGATTTATGTAATAAAACATTATCTAGACAAAGTATTCCTTTATTAATAGATAAAAATGAGTTTATTAATCAATATAAAAACTTACATCCCAATAGTATGATTATGTTTGAAGCCACTTATGAAAATAAGCTAGAAGGTGCATTAGTTATATTTTTTGATAATGAAAATGCCTTTGCAGAATACGCAGGAAGTGTATCAAAACCTAAAAGTGGTTGTTTAAAACTTTTACATTTACATGCCATGCAATATCTTGCACAAAATCATAATATTAAAAAATTTGATTTTGTGGGAGCTATTCCTGATATTAAAGAAGGATGTAAGGAAGCTGGTATTCAAAAATTTAAAAAAGAGTTTGGAGCTACCATAAAAGAAGGATATCAATTTACAACTATTATAAGTCCATTTAAGTATTATCTTTTTAATTTATGTTTAAAAACTAATTTTTATTTAAAAGGTATCAAATATATGGATCCAGTAGAAAGAAATAAGAATTTATCAGAATCTCAATTAAAGATTTAATAGCAATAATTATAAGAATTTATTATAATTATTAAAGCTATGATTTTTATCATAAAATAAGTTATTTTATATTATCATCTTTTTATTTGTTATAAGGTGACTATGATTAAAATTATTAAAAAAGAAAACGATATAGATTTAGAATTACCATTTTTCGCCCAAGAAAAATATTTATCCTCCAAAAGTGATGATTATGGTTGGTTTTGCTTAGATAATTTTGTGTTACCTTTTTTACTACATAAAAATTTTATTTTTAAAAGAATTGTATTTACCAATGAAGTTTTATTAAAAAAAAATGTAAGCATAGAAGAAGAACAGCTTTTCCTTGAAAAAGTAGTTAATTACATTAAAAATAATAAAATTTGTGATTATATATATAAGCCAAATCCAAATGCTGTATTTAGAATATATCCTAGAAATTGTGATAGTTTTAAATGGGCTTCATATATAATGACTCCTGAATCTAATATAGAAAATATGATTACTAAAATTACCTTAAGTTCTGAAAGAACAAAAGTCCGAAAAGCTATAAAAGATGGTGTAAAAATAGAACTTACTGACGATTATGAATTAGTGTATAATTTATGTAATGAAACTTTGACTAGACAAAATATACAATTATCAATAAATAAAAAAGAATTTTTTAATCAATTTAAATTGCTTTATCCTAATAATTTATTGATGTTTAAAGCCACTTATAATGATAAAGTTGAGGCTGTAACTGTAATATTTAAAGACAAAAATAATGCTTACTCAAAATATATAGGAAGAGTTAAACATCCACATACAGGAATAGTAAGATTACTAAATTTATTTGCAATAAAATATTTAAAAGATACCTTTAATATAAAAAATTTTGATTTTATAGGTGCTATTCCTGATATTATAAAATATTCTAAAGAGTGTAGAATCCAAAAATTCAAAAAAGAGTTTGGAGCTACTTTAAAACAAGGATATCAATTTAGAGTGATTATAAATCCTTTTAAATATTTCTTTTTTAATAATTTATTAAAAATAAAACTCAAATTAAAAAAAATAAGCTATATGGATCCTGTGGAAAGAAATAGAAAACTTTCAAAATCAAATTTGAAAGTCTAGTTTTTCTTGAACTTTCTAATAACAAAATATAATAAATAATATGGACTTAATAATAAATATTGTGGATATCCTTTAATAATTTTAAACAAATTTGAGAAATCTTTTTTCATAAGAAGTTTAATTATAGAGGCTGTCATTCTTTTTGAATTTTCTAAAAATATAGCCTTTTTTAAAGTAAAACCTAAACTATTATCTTTTGCATACTTATTTAAAAATTCAAAATTTTCAACATCATATTCATAAACCTTTGTATTTGTCAGATTATTTCTGTGAACTCTATAAGATGTATGAAACTCATTTGTACAAAGTGCATAATAATCTTTTGTAACTTTTAAAAGAATATCATAATCCTCTGCATAATGTAAATTTACATCAATTTTACCAACTTCTTTTAAAATATCTGTTCTAAAAATTGCAGAAGAAATAAATACAAAATCTCCTTGAGTTATAAGTAAATCATGTATCTTTCCTGAATAATGCTCTTCAAATAAACCAAAAACATCACCTTTACCATCAATATATTTTGTTTTAGAATAAATTAAAGAAACTTCATCTTTTTTTTCATATGAATTTAATAAATCAAAAGATAATTTCAATTTATCTTTATGCCAAACATCATCACAATCTAAAATACATACCCAAGATCCCAAGGCTTTATCAATTGCAAGATTTCTAGCTTCTCCTAAAGGTGTATGTGTAGGAGCATAAAAGTATTTTATTCTGTCATCATTATAAGAATTAACAATTTTTGCACTTTGATCAGTTGATTGGTTATCCCAAAAAACTAATTCCCAATTTGTATAAGTTTGGTCTAACGCACTTTGTATTGCTATTTTTAAATATTTGTCACTGTTATAACAATTCATAATAACAGAGATTAAAGGTGATTTAGACATTAAAAAATTCCTTAATTGTTTTTACAACAAACTCTTGTTCTTCTTTTATTAAATCTAATTGACAAGGGAGTGTTAGTATTTGATCATAAACCTTTTCAACGGTAGGTAAAGAATATTGTGTTGCATATTTACTTAATAAATGATTTGGTTTATAATGTATTCCACACTCGATGTTTTTACTTAAAAGATACTCTCTTAAAGCATCTCTTTTTGTAGTTTTAATTACAAATATATGGGAAATAATATCATCATAATCAAAATTTAAAATAGTTATTTCTTCTAAATTTTTCAGATTTTCTAAATAATAATTAACTATCTCTTTTCTTTTTTTCTCAATTGTATCTATTTTTTTTAGTTGTTCAATTCCAATTGCAGCAAAAATATTGCTCATATGATATCTATAACCTTGATGCTTTACATCAAAATCCCAGCTTCTTTGACCTTGATATCTTTTTTCAGTATCTTTTTCAACTCCAAGAAGTCTTGCATCTTTTACTCTTTGAGCCACATATTCATCACCTGTAACAACAGCTCCACCCTCACCTGAAGTAATATTTTTTATACCATCAAAACTAAAACAAATTATATCACCTTCAACACCAACTTTTTTCCCATCTCTTTGACATCCAAAAGCTTGTGCTGCATCTTCAATAACTCTTAAATTATTCTCTTTTGCAAAAGCATAAACTTCATTCATACCTTTTGAACTACTTGCATAATGAACAGCCATAATAGCTTTTGTTTTGGCTGTTAATCTTTTTTTTGCATCATTTAAATCAATAAAAAGGGTATCTTCACATACATCAACAGAAACAGGTTTCACATTTGCAGCACTTATTGCTTGGTATGAAGCTATATAAGTTAAAGAAGGAACTAAAATTTCATCATTACAATCTAAATCTAAAGCTTCAACAGCCAAGTGAAGAGCAGAAGTTCCAGTACTAACACAGATTACCTCTTTTGATGTTTTTAAATACTCTTTTATACTCTTTTCAAAAATATTTACTTCTTCACCCATACCTAAGTATTCTTTATTAAGGACAGCCATAACTGCGTTTTTTTCTTCCTGACCTATTGTAGATTTTGAAAGTCTTATTTTATTCATAATTTAATTCCAATTATATTTAATTTCATCTAATTCTTTTGCAATAGTTTCTTGGGGATTATGCTCAATACTAGCTAAGTTTAATAACATATTAGTTTCATTTCCTATACCTTTAAATGCCATCCAAACACCAAAGGGAACAGTTAATCTATTATAGTTTTTTTGTGATAGTTTCACTGAAAAAAAAGTATTAAAAGTTGAAGAACTAACTCTATCATCATAAATAATAAATTCAATTTCTCCTAAAGGTACTATTAGATTTAGTACCATCTTTGTATGCTTTTTCCAACCTTTTATTTCATCTTTACTTATAGTAGAAAAATATGCTTCACCAAAACCTGAAAATCCAGTATCACTTTTTTTCATGCCATGATAAATATCACCTTTAGCATTAATAATTTGTTTTAAAGGTGTTAAAATTACACCTTCAATTATTTTGTCCATTCTAATTCTCTTATTCTAGCTTTTGATTCATACTCATTTATTTGTTCAAGTGTTTTATCATAAATATTTTTATCTGTTTTATAAAAATCATAATACCATTCACTTGTAAATTTAATTGTATCTTTGTAATCTAATGTAGCTTGCCAATTTAAATAACCTAAAGCCTTATCACAATTAAGTTTTAATAATCCAGCTTCATGAAAAGGAATATTATCTGTAACTTCATAAGAGTCATTAGGATTTGAATAATCCCAATATTTACTTAAATCAATTAACAAATCTTCAACAGTTCTATTTTGCTCTGCTCTTGGCCCAAAGTTGTATCCCTCGCCATTAAAAGAGTCATTTGAATATAACACTTGCCCTAAGTTTAAATATCCACTTAATGGCTCTAATACATGTTGCCAAGGTCTTGTAGCTTTTGGACTTCTAATTTCTACTTTTTTACCTTCACTCCAATTTTGCATACAATCAACCACAATTCTATCTTTTGCCCAATCTCCACCACCAATAACATTACCAGCACGAGCAATTGCAATTTTTACATTGCAATCTTTTTTTGTATAAAATGAGTTAAAATATGATTTAATAATAAGTTCAGCCGCACCCTTTGAACCACTGTAAATATCTTTCCCACCCATTTGATCATTTTCTTTATATCCCCAAATTTGTTCAACATTATCATATGCTTTATCACTTGTAATAATAATTGCTGTACATTTATTATTAATCTCTTTTAGAGCATGCATAATATTTGCTGTTCCCATAACATTTGAAGAAATTGTTTCAATTGGATTAGAGTACGAAGTAGAAACTATAGCTTGTGCAGCTAAATGAAAAAGAAAATCTGGTTTTTCATCTTCAATTATTTTTGTTATTGCATCTAAATTTCTAATATCTTCAGTATAATGTTTGATTTTTGATTCTAAATTTAACTCTTCAAACATAGAAGGATTTGTTGGAATATCCTTTGACAATCCTACAACCTTTGCACCTAAACTTACTAACCAAACACTTAACCACGACCCTTTAAAACCAGTGTGTCCCGTGATTAAAACTTTTTTATCTTTATATATATTATTAAACATTATTTATCCCACATTTTCCATCTTGCTTTTTTCTGATTCCAAAGTTCATTTAATATATTTTTATCCCTTAATGTATCCATTGGCATCCAAAAGCCATCATGTTTATAAGTAAATATTTCACCATCTCTTGCTAGATTTCGTAAAGGTTCTTGTTCAAATACTGTAGAATCTCCATTTGTTATATAATCTAATACTTTTGGTTCACAAACAAAGAATCCTGCATTTATCCAACTTCCATCACCCTTTGGTTTTTCTTGAAATTCATTCACTTTATTATCACTATTTATATCTAAAGCACCAAATCTTCCATCTGGTTGGGCAGATGTCATTGTCATTGCTTTTCCATGAGATTTATGAAATTTTAATAATTCATCTATATTTATATCTGCAACCCCATCACCATAAGTTAATAAGAATGGCTCATTATTTAAAAACTCTTCAGCTCTTTTAATTCTTCCACCTGTCATACTATTTAATCCTGTGTCTAAAAGAGTTATCTTCCAAGGTTCACAAGAATTATTCAAAACTTCAATTTTATTATCTTTAAGATCAATAGTAATATCACTTTGATGTAAAAAATAATTTGCAAAATATTCTTTTATTTGATATCCCTTATATCCAAGCAATATCACAAATTCATTAATTCCATATGTAGAATAGATTTTCATGATATGCCAAAGAATTGGTTTTCCACCAATTTCAACCATTGGTTTTGGTCTTAAGTCAGTCTCTTCACTTAGTCTAGTTCCGAAACCTCCTGCTAATAATAGAGCTTTCATGTTATCTTCCTATAAATTTATTTTTTTTAATTGCTAAAGATAATATAATAATTAATTTTTAAAAGAACTGAAAATATACATAAATTCCAAAATTTAAAAATATTTAATATTATTTCTAGTATCTAGGAATAATTTATTGAATTATATGATAAAATGCTGCGCTAAATAAAAAAGGACTTTTCATTTTTAATACACAAAATCAAAATATTTTAGTTACAATTTTTATATTAACCCTATTTTTACTATCATTATCAATAGTAAGCGTAAATGCTGGAATAAATATAAGAATCGGTCAACTAGCAATACTAGCTTTTTTTATGATTATATTTCTTATAGATTTAAAAAAGCACACTCTAAATGAACCTCTAATATTCTTCTTTCTATTTTTTGGACTTTTAATATCCTTAATAAGTTATAACTCTAGCTATTCAAAAATAGGCGAAATGAAATTTATAATTAAATACATATTAATATTTCCTGCTGCTTTTTATATTGGTCAATGGATTGTTCAAAATTTACCAAAAAGAAAATTTTTAAAAGCTATAGAAATTACAATGGCATTAGATATTTTTATGGCATTTTTACTCTTTATTTATCCTATTAGTTTTTTATATAACGATAGAGGAGAATTAAGTGGTTTTCAAGGAACATTTCTTGAAGCTGGTTGGTTCTCTTTAGTTTTAGGGGCACTTACACTTACGTCAATTTTAATTAGACTTGATTATGGATTAAAATTTACAAACTTTCATTATTTATTATATTTTTTTGCTATTGTTTCTCAATTTTTATCAAAAAATAAAACAATTTGGTTAGCCTTATTAATAATCATGTTTTTTTTAGTTTTTATCAAAATTTTTATTTCTGAAGATTCTAAAATAAAAAAATCAGTATTAAAACTAAGAAAAATTAACTCTTTTAATTTTATAGCAATAGCAATACTTTTTTTAATTGTTTTTTTTAGTATAAATCTAATGTTAGATAAACCTATTATTTCCATAGCTATGATTGAAGAAAAATTAAACGATGAAAGAGGAAAAGCATTTTTAGCAGCTATTACATTATTGCAAAATTCTGATTGGTTAGGCTCTTATGGCTTTGGATTTATTCAACAATATTTTTCAGTTTATACAGATGAAATCATTGGTTTAGACGCTGATTCTTCAATGATTTTTAATTCATACTTAGATGTATGGATATCAGTGGGACTTATTGGGCTTTTATATCATATAATACTATTAAAAATGTCATTTAGCATAAGCCATTTATTTACACTAATAATACCTGTTTATTGGTTTATTTTTAGTAACACGAATCCCACAATGGGTATTGAAGAGTATTACTTATTTTTAGGTATTGCTTATGGATTAACTTTAAACAATAAAAAAGAAGAAATTAATTAATGAAAAAAATTGCATTTGTAGCAACTGGATATATTTTAAAATATGATGGAATAAGTGTATATACAGAAAATTTATTATTAGAATTTTTAAGCATCTTAAATGATAAAAAAGATTACCAGATAGATGTATACACAGGGCAATCAGTAGTAAATCTTTTAAAAGAAAGAATTTTTAAAGAAAACCTTAACAATTTAAATATAAATATAATAAGTGTAAAAGATAATAAGTTTATTTCAAAAATTATTGATTTAAATATAAAACTTATAAGAAATGGTAAATATGATTTGATTTTTATGAGTAATTTTATGCCCACACTTTGTCTTCCTTCTAAAACAATGAAGGTAATTCATGATTTTTCTGTAAATCATTTTAGTGAACTTTATTCTAAAAACTATCTAAAATATCATGATATGCTTCTTTGGTATGCTAAAAAGTTTGATTATGCAATTGGATATATCTCAAATACAACATTAGCAGATATGGAAAAGTTTCATAAAATAAATCCAAAAAACAAAGAATTATTATATTTACCAAATGGAATACCTTTTAAAGTAAAAAACTATATTAGACCCCAAATACAAATTATTAAAAATAAATATTTAACAAATAATCTTGAATTATTAGTAGTTGGTAGAATTAATAAACATAAAGGGTTTGACCGAATATTAGAGTTTTGCAAATATTTTGATAAACATTTCCAAGAAATAAATAAATTTGAATCTGTAAAATTAAATATTGTAGGTAAGCAAACAAAAGAAACAGAAGATATTTTTAAAGATTTAGATTTAAAACATTTAGAATTAGACTTTCACGGATTTTTATATGATGAAGAGCTAAATAAACTTTATGCAAAATCACACTTTTGTCTTTTCTTATCAAGAAATGAAGGTTATGGTATTCCTCTTGTTGAAGCTATGTGGTTTAATTCAATTCCAATAATATCAAATATTCCTATTTTTAGTGAAGTTATGGGAGAAAATTATATTAAATTTGATGATAAAACGGGATATCAAAAAGCTATTGTTGATTTTATTCTTAATATATTTGAATCAGAAGAATCAAGACAAAATCAACAAAATATTATTGAATTAATTGTAAAAAAAGAGAGTAATGGGTATAAATTGGCAGCTAATAATCTAGTTAATTTTATAGAAAAAATAAAAGAATGAATGAAATGAATAATAAAATAAATGTATATATATCAATAGTATCTCATAACCAACAGGATTTGATTATTGAGAATTTTAAAAGTTTAAATTTACACAGTGATAAATATGAAATAAATCTCTGTTTAATAGATAATACTAACTCTTCAAAATTAAAAGATTTTGCAAAAGAAAAGAACGCTATTTATCATGTAAATAAAATAAAAAAAGGATTTGGAGAAAACCATAATAAAGCTTTTGAGATTTCAAAGGCACAAAATGATGATATTTTTATTGTTTGTAATCCAGATATAATCATAGAAAAAGAGCAATTAATAGGCATGATTGATTACTTTATTGAAAGAAACAATCAAATAAGCAGTGTTACTTGCTATTATGATAGAGAAAAAAAAGTTTTATCAAATCCAGATAGATATTTTCCTTGTTTTTTTAATTTTGTATTTTCAATAGCATTAGGAAAAAGATTTCATTATGGATCAAATGCTAATGTAACTAACCCACAATGGATTTCAGGTGAATTTATGATTACAAGAGCATCTGCATTTAAAAAAATAAATGGTTTTGATGAAGATTATTTTTTATATGTAGAGGATATTGATTTTTGTTATAGAGCAAAAAAAGCTAATATTCCAATCTCTCATGATAAAAGCCATTTTATAATTCATGAAACTCAAATGGCAAGTAGAAAAATATTTTCAAAAAGTTTTTTAATGCATTTAACATCTGTATATAGATTTCTTAGAAAACATAAAATAAGATGTTTACTAAAAAAAGCACCATGATTAAACTAACAATTATTTTTGCTTTATTTATGGTTTTAAACACTAATCTTTTTGCTACAAATTATAAAATAAGCTCCCTTGAAAATAGTTCTAATAACAAGGCTAGTGATATTTTAGCTAGCTATCTAAAAAAAATTGATTTTGATATTGAAGATAGTTCTTCAAAAGAATCAATCACACAAATAGAGTTTGTATTATCCACAAAAGATAATATAAAAACTTCAAATTCAAATATTTATAATGAAATTAATCAATTAAAAAATGATGCTTATTTTATAAAACTAGAAAATAATAAAATCTATATAATTGGAAATAATCAAAGAAGTTTAATCTATGGAGTTTATGCTTTTTTAGAAGAGTATTTACATTGTAAGTTTTTATCAAACAACTTTGAAATTATTCCTTCAAAAACAACAATTTTTACAAAAGATATATATCTGAAATCAGAATCAAAATTTAAATATAGAGAAATCTTTATTAAAGAACTTGATGATAAAGAGTTTGCATTAAAACAAGCTCTTAATGGTAATTTTGGACATAGAGCAAAAGAATCAAATGCTTTATTTTTAAATATGTACAATAATTTCACTCCTTATGAACTAATTTCAAAAGATAAAGAAAATCTTTTCCCTGAATATTTTTGTGCTGGACAATTGGATTTTGCATTAAAAGACGTACAAGAAAAAGCAAGTTCAAGTTTTCAAGAAAAAATAAAAAATTTAGACGATAATAATCTATTTTATATAGCACATGAAGACATAGAAGAGTACTGTACATCAGTATTTAGTAATAAATTAATAAACAAATACAACTCAAAAGCTGCACCGTTTTTAGAGTATACAAATAAAATTGCAAAAGATATAAATCTAAACTATCCAAATTCAAAGGTTTATATGGAAGCCTATCAATGGAGTAGAAAAGCTCCTGAAAACTTCCCTACTTTATCTGATAATCTAGGAATATTTTTCTCTGATATTGAATCGGATTTTTCAAAATCCTTAGATAATGGTCAAAATATAGAAATACTTAATGATTTAAAATCATGGCAAAAATATTCAAATGAGATATTTATTTGGCACTATATAACAAATTTCAATGCTTATTTACAACCATTTCCAAATATTAAAACAACAGCTTCAAATATCAAAATATTTGATAATATCAAAAATATAAAAGGTATTTTTTTACAAGGGGCATATGGTACACAATATAGTGAATTATCAAATTTACGTATTTGGACATTATCAAAACTACTTTGGAATCCAAATCTTGATATTGATTTACTTATAAAGGAATTTTCATACTATTATTATGGAGATGCTTATAAATATGTACTTAGTTATTTTGAACTTTTAGAAAAGTCGATAGATGATACTAATTCTATTTTAAAAGTTAAAACATCAATTAATTCAGAATATTTAAATGATGAATTTATAAAAAAAGCAAAAAAAATATTAAATTTAGCATTAGAAAATACAAATAAAAATAGTATTTATTACAAACATCTAATAGAATTATATTCAGGAATTGATTATGTTCAATTTATGAAAGGCACTATTTCAAAAGATGATAAAAAAAGATTCAAGTCTTTTATTAAAGAAAATAATATTTTAGAATTTGCAGAAGGATTGGATGTTAATTCTATTTCAAATTATTTAAATATACAAAGACAAAAACCAACTCTTCCAAATATTGTAAATCAAAATACAAAATGGATTGATTTTCAAGAATATGCCTTAAAACTGTGTTGTTCAACTTTAGTGCAAGATAATCTAGCTTCTTCAAATAGTGCTGTAAGAATGGATGGTAATCGTTCTGATTGGGGAATTCAACTTGATTTAAACACTATTCCAAAAGGTAAATGGAAAGTTTATGCAAATGTTAGAATAACAAAACAAAATAACTTATCTGCGATTAATTATATAAAACCCGCTATTTATTATGGTGTGCAGGGTAAAAATATAAAAAATGGCTCACTTATAAATACACTAAAAGATGAAAAATATCATGAAGTTGAAATTGCAACAATAAATATAGAAGAGAATGAAAAAGGTCAAATTTGGATTAGACCACCAAATGATGAAAGTGTTGAATATATTTTTGTAGATAGAATATTTCTGATAAAAGAGTAATTAAAACTCTTTTATATATTCTAATATCAGAAGTACTTAAATTATATTATATTGATTATATTTTTCCAAATACCACTCAATAGTAAGTAAAATACCACTATCAAAGTTCTCATCTGCTTTCCATCCAAGTTCATTTTCAAGTTTACTTGCATCAATAGCATATCTTCTATCATGTCCTGCTCTATCTTCTACAAATGTAATTAATTCTTTATATGAAGAATTATCAGTTTTAGGAACTTTTGTATCAAGGATAGTGCAAATAGTATTTACTATTTGTAAATTAGTTCTTTCATTTCTTCCACCAATATTATAAGTATTAGCAGTTTTACCATTATGATAAACCACATCTATACCTTTACAATGATCTAATACATACAACCAATCTCTTATATTCTTCCCATCACCATAGATTGGAATATTTTGATTTGAAAGTGCTTTTCTAATAATTGTTGGAATTAGTTTTTCA
>Ga0180008_1000910_pt1 | contig 20952 bp, 17 predicted proteins | sample MM_PW_MetaG_FD_121121 | JGI IMG/M metagenome (GOLD analysis project Ga0180008, IMG submission 121121) | Groundwater microbial communities from the Aspo Hard Rock Laboratory (HRL) deep subsurface site, Sweden - MM_PW_MetaG | ecosystem: Environmental > Aquatic > Deep subsurface > Groundwater...
GAAAAAACACTAGCCACTTATCTGGGCGCCAATTCTGGCCCTATGCTCTAACAGGACTACCGCATGAATCTGAATATATCGGGCTGGGCCATACGAAACCCCACTCCAGCCATTTTGTTGTTTATTTTATTAACTTTCGCAGGTTTGTTAGCTTTTCAGACGATGAAAGTTCAGGATTTGCCCGATCTTGAACTGCCGACAGTTACAGTCACTGCTTCTTTGCCTGGCGCATCTCCTTCACAACTTGAAACTGATGTGGCCAGAAAACTGGAAAACGCTTTAGCTACAGTGCAAGGAGTCAGGCATATTTACAGCAACCTAACGGAAGGTGAAGCCCGTCTGACTATTGAATTCAGGTTAGAGCGGCCCATTCAGCAAGCTTTAGATGATGTGCGTGATGCGGTCGCCAGAGTAAGAGCCGACTTGCCTGCTGATTTACGTGACCCTGTGATTAAAAAAGAGGAACTCTCTGGTTCCCCTATTCTGACCTATAGCATTGCATCGTCACAGCTGGATGCAGAAGCTCTGTCATGGTTTGTCGATAATGACATCAGTAAAACTCTGCTGGCGGTCAGAGGGGTTGGTTCTGTCAGCCGAGTTGGCGGTGTAAGCCGCGAAGTGCGGGTGGATCTCGACCCAAACCCTCTGTTGGCTTTTAATACCACAGCAGCTGATATTTCGCGTCAATTGCAGCAAATCCAGCAAGAAGGTTCCGGAGGTCGCACCGACTTTGGTGGTATGGAGCAGTCGGTGCGAACCCTTGCGACTGTGGGCTCCGCAGCAGAAATTGCCTCTTTGGATATCAGCTTAAGCGATGGCCGTCGTATCCGGCTGGATCAAGTCGCCCATATTTCTGACACAGTGTCAGAACCACGTTCTGCCGCATTTTTAAATGGCGAAACCGTGGTAGGTTTTGAAATTGTGCGGGCCTCGGGCTATGGCGAACTTGAAGTTGCAGAGGGTGTTCGTGCCGCTTTACAACAACTGAAGCAACAAAAACCAGATATTCAGCTGACTGAAGTGTTTAATCTGATTGACCCTGTCACTGAAAACTACGATGGGTCAATGCAACTGCTGTACGAAGGGGCTTTGCTGGCTGTTATCGTCGTTTTCCTGTTTCTGCGCGACTGGCGGGCCACCTTTATTGCGGCCACAGCCTTACCACTTTCTGTGATCCCGACCTTTGCTGTGATGCATCTGATGGGTTTTAGCCTCAATACCGTCACCCTGCTGTCTTTGTCTTTGGTGATTGGGGTATTAGTGGATGATGCCATTGTTGAAATTGAGAATATAGAACGGCATTTGCTGATGGGGAAACGGCCGTTTCAGGCCGCGATGGAAGCAGCGGATGAAATAGGTTTAGCCGTGATTGCCACCACCTTTACGCTGATTGCCGTATTTCTGCCCACAGCTTTTATGAGTGGCGTGATTGGTAAGTTTTTTGTGCAGTTTGGCTGGACAGCCGCAGTGGCAGTGCTGTTTTCCTTGCTGGTTGCCCGCTTGCTAACGCCTATGATGGCGGCTTACCTGTTAAAAATACCAAAGCAGCAGGCGAAACCAGAACCTGGTTGGATCCGCTATTACCTGCAACTAATGCACTGGTGCTTAGCCCACAGACGCATCACAGCCACCGCAGCTCTGGCCTTTTTTTGTGGTGGTTTGTTTTTGGCGACTCAATTGCCAGGTGACTTTATGCCACCAGACGATAACCAACAAACACAAGTCACTCTTAACCTTCAACCCGGCACCAAACTGCAGGAAACCATCAACCTGGCTGAACAAGCCCGCGGCATTGTTGCAAAGCACCAGCATGTGAAACAGGTGTATACAGCGATAGGTAGCGGCAGTTCGGGTGAAGAGGATGAAGGTGGCAGTTCTGTATCCGGTGTCAATACCGCAGTGCTGACTTTAACTCTGACTCATCGCAGCGAACGTTCCGGTTTACACAAACAGCAGATTGAACAAGAGTTGCGGCAGATGCTGGCACTGATACCAGGAGCCAGAATTCAAGTAGGTTTTGGTGCTGGTGAAAATTATTCGCTGGTGCTTGCCAGTGAAGATAGTCATCAGCTTGAACAACATGCATTGCTGGTTGAGCGTGACCTTCGCTCTATTGCCGGTATTGGGGCTGTAATTTCCAGCGCCAGCTTGGTGCGGCCAGAACTCATTATCAGACCTGACTTTACTAAAGCGGCCGACTTGGGTGTGACCTCTTTTGATATTGCCGATACGCTGCGGATTGCGACTTCTGGCGATTATGATCAGGATTTGGCCAAACTGAATCTGAGTAAACGTCAGGTTCCTATTGTAGTTCGGCTCAATGATGAAGCCCGCGCCGATTTTGAAACGCTCAAACGCCTGCCTGTTCCGGGTGCTCGTGGACCTGTGGCTCTTGAAAATGTGGCGACACTGCAGCTCAGCAGTGGCCCTTCGCAAATATCCAGATTCAATCGTATGCGCAATATCAGCTTCGAAGTGGAGCTGAATAACCAACCTTTAGGGGATGTTGAACAGGCAATTCTGGCTTTACCCAGCCTTAAAAACATGCCGGCTGGCATATCGCAAACTGCTTTGGGTGACGCCGAAATGATGGGCGAATTAGCCACAGGTTTTGCCATTGCCATGCTAACCGGTGTGCTTTGTATTTATATGGTGCTGGTACTGCTGCTCAAAGATGTGTTTCAGCCACTGACCATTTTAACTGCGTTGGTGTTGTCTGTACCAGGTGCCTTTCTGGCGCTTTTTATCACAGGGTCCACCTTGTCACTGCCCGCCATGATTGGCTTGATTATGCTGATGGGCATAGCCACCAAAAACTCAATACTACTGATTGACTACATCATTATTGCCCGGAGCGAACATCAGCTCAGCCAAAAGGACGCCATAGTGGATGCCTGTCGCAAGCGTGTCCGTCCTATAGTGATGACCACAGTTGCCATGGGTGCTGGCATGCTGCCGATAGCCCTTGGTATGGGCGGCGACCCCAGCTTTCGCGCCCCTATGGCCATAGTGGTGATTGGTGGCCTTATAACCTCGACTTTTCTGAGTGTGCTGGTGATCCCCGTGCTGTACAGCTATGTCGATGACGGCGTGCAGCGGCTGAAACGCTTGGTTTCGCGTAACCAAGAAAGCGCTACTACAGCTACGCGTAACCTCCTATGAAAACTATGCAGATAATCCTCTTCAAACCCGCAATCCAAAACCACTATAAGTTCAGGATTTTAATATGAGCCTCAGTATTTTTATTGTCACCATAATGGTCCTCTACTGCATCGCTTCTGTGATTTATGTTTATCGCTGGCGCGGACAAGCGCGCTATCAGTCCCTGACCCAATACCTGCGAAAAAGCTGGCCTGTGTTTGCGCCACTGAATTGCCTGCTGTACATGACAACAAAAGCCGAAGCACGCAAGCCAGTCTTAGATGCGGCCTATCTGAAGAATATTGCTGTGCTGAGAGACAACTGGCCCATCATCAAAGAGGAAGCCTTAGCACTGCAGGCCACCGGTGCATTTTAGGCCATCAAAACGCCTGGTTCTGTCGGTTATTACGATGTGGGTTTCCGCACTTTTTATAAAAGAGGCTGGAGCAAGTTTTATCTGATGTGGTACGGCACAACACAACTCGGCTATGCGCTTGTGCCCACAGACATTGGCTTTGCTGAAACAAGTGCCTGGTATACAAGGTGCGATGTTTTCTATTCTGCCTGCTGGCTCTGAACTGACCTTACATGCTGACCCTATGGCCAGCTCGCTGCGATATCATCTAGGCCTGGACACACCAAATTCCACCGACTGCTATATCAATGTTGATGGCGTTAAGTGCAGCTGGCAGAATGGCGAGGATTTTGTCTTTGATGAGACCTACCCTCACTATGCAAAAAACAACAGTCAGGCTTCCAGGTTGATCTTAATGTGTGATGTAGAACGACCGATGAATAGCGTTGGCCGGGCCTTTAACTTGCTGTATCGCTTTTTGATCAAAGGCACCTTGGTGCCCAATACTGCTGAAGATAAAACAGGTCTGTTCAGCGCCCTATTTGCGTCCATCGCCCCTTTACGTCAAAGCACACTGAAACTGCGCTCCGAACGGCGTCAACTTTACAAAGCACTGAAACTCACTCTGAATGTAAGCGTCCGGCCATCACATCTTTTATTAACTGACTGATCACGCATCATAGCGATCACAGTTCCCTACCGTGAGAGTTATGAATGTCTGTCTTAAAACAATCCGATGTGCGTCGGAGCTTTTCACCCGAGTTTAAATGGCAGCTTGTGCAGGATTCCAAAGCGCGAATGCTGTCGGTCTCTGAGTTAGCGCGCAAATACGATGTGAATACCAATCAGGTTTTTCGCTGGGTGCGGGAAGCTCAGCTTGGGAAAGCGCTGTGGGTCAGGCGAGCTAAAGGTGAGCTAGCAATTCCTGCTGAACCGAACCCATTTCTTCCCGTCAGTGTTCGCGCCGCTGAAGTGACTCCGGTTGTGCATCAAGGGGCCATCACGGTGTCGTTTCGAAGTGGTCATCAACTGGTTTTACACGAAGCAACACCAGACATGTTGCGCCAACTGGTGGCGGCGTTGTCATGATGATGTTATCGCATGACGTGCGCATCTGGCTGTGCGCAGGTTACACCGATATGCGTAAAGGCTTCGATGGTTTGGCTGCCATGGCTCAGCATGTGCTGCAAAAAGACCCGTTCAGTGGCCATGTGTTTGTGTTTCGTGGGCGACGCAGCGACCGGGTTAAATTACTCTGGTGGGATGGTCAGGGATTATGTTTGTTTTACAAGCGTTTAGAGCAAGGCCAGTTTGTGTGGCCAAATGCTAAATCCGGCGCCGTGCATTTAACTCAGGCCGAGTTAGCGCTGTTACTCGAAGGCTTAGATTGGCGTCCACCTGCCCGAAAAAATGCGCCGAAAAATGCTGCATAAATGCTATTAATCAATGAGTTAGCCATCGTTTTGTGCTATCATGCACGGCATGAAAACGATGGCATCTTCCTTACCCAATGACCCGAAACAGTTGCAGGCAATCATCCTGCAGCTGCAGCAAACACTTGCTCAGCAAGAGTCGGTGATTACCACGTTACGCCATCAATTATCGGTATTAAAGCGGGCGCGTTTCGGTCGCTCCTCTGAGCTTCTCGACACCCAAATCCATCAGTTGGAATTGCAACTGGAAGAGCTGGAGATGCAGAGTGCAGCAATCCCGAAGCTCAGTGAAACCACCACCGAAGACAAATCAACGCCACGTCGACGCTCTGCGTTACCACCACAACTGCCACGTGAAGAACTGCGCGTTGAAGCTGTGTGTCAGTGCCCGGCCTGCCAGGGGGAGTTGACCCATATTGGTGATGATGTCTCGGAAATGCTCGATGTAGTGCCAGCTTCGTATCGGGTTATTCGGATTGTTCGCCCTAAATTCAGCTGCCAGCAGTGCGACACTCTCGTGCAAGGCGCTGCACCTGAGCGCGTGATTAAAAAAGGACTCGCCAGTGCAGCGTTGCTCACACAAGTGGTTGTTGATAAATACCTCGACCATCAACCGCTGTACCGCCAGGCTGAGCGGATGGCACGTGAAGGTATTGATATCGAGCGCTCGACATTAGCCGATTGGGTGGGACAAACCGGTGCTTTGCTCACGCCACTGGCGGATGCCATCGGACGTCATGTAAAAGCAGCTCAACATATCTATGCGGATGATACAACGGCGCCAACGCTGTCACCGGGTAAGGGACGTACACAGACAGGCCGATACTGGACTTATGTGCGGGATGGTCGTCCATGGGGAGATACCACTGCACCGGCAGTCTGGCTACAATACAGTGAAGACCGAAAGGGCCTGCACCCTGCGGCTCATCTCAAAGGCTATCAAGGTTCGCTACAGGCTGATGCTTACGCGGGGTACAACGAATTATATCAACAAAAAATCCAACAACATGGGTGCTGGGCGCACGTGCGGCGTAAGTTCTATGACATCACCCAATCTGGCCCGTCACCTATCGCCGATGAAGCGATAACGATTATCCAATCGTTGTATGTGATTGAAAAGCAAGCGCGTGGTCAACCGCCGAATGAGCGGCAACACATCCGAGCGACACAAGCAAAGCCTATCCTGGAGCGCTTCCATATGTGGTTGCAGGCAACCTTGCGCACCTTATCGAAAGGCTCACCGTTGTCCAAAGCCATTCATTATGCACTCAAGCAATGGGATGCGCTGGTTGCGTATGTCGATAACGGCTATGCTGAATTAGACAACAACAGCGCAGAGCGGTCATTACGACCTATCGCCTTGGGCAGGAAAAATTACCTGTTTGCAGGCTCGGTCGCCGGAGGCCAACGTGCTGCCGTGCTTTACTCAATACTCGGCACTGCCAAACTGAACGGCATCAACCCAAATGACTATCTGACTGCGGTACTCAAACGCATCGGCAATCATCCAATCAACCGTATTGATGAGCTGCTGCCTTGGAACATCGATTTATCAAACCAGCTTGGCGACGCCATTTAAGACACTAAGTGTCCACTCAAAATAAGTGGACACTTAAATTAAAGCATCAACCTGTGATCGCCGGACGCTTACCTCTGAATACCACTTTGCTGGTGATGTTGTTTGCCATACTGTTTGGGTTTTTTAGTTTGTTTGAAGCGTTTTTGTCAGCACGTTTGTGGTTGTAGAGGTGCTTGTGGTTGTAGAGATGAACCTGATTTGAAGTGTTCAGCTGCCCTGACAGGGCAGCTGCGGTAGAACCTGAATAAAGGCTAAATCAGCGCAACTTCAATGTCGTCCTGGTCAAAACCAAAGACGCTACCATCAAAGTCTACCGACAAACGGCAGCTGTTTCCCGGTGAAGATATCCGGACTATATGCCCAACCTGACCATAACATTCGCTGGTTGAGTCAATAACTATTACATCAAGACCCACAGTCCACAGTGGTTTTGTCATCAGTTTCTCCAGAATTGACGCCTGATTAATACAACAGGTATTAATCATCAGGGGCGCAGTGTACGCGAATTGGCCTTTTAAAGCGAGATAAGCTTGCAACTGCTTTACCAGCATGCTAAGGAAACGATCTGCTATCAGAGGCAGAATTCAGAGCAAACTCAGCACTGAGCGAGATCTGCTCGGGTAATCTTCCCATTTTTAACTGTGGCCTTTCCATCAAAGTTGAAACCAGAGCAGCACCCTACTTTTCACGAGATCCGTTCTTCGAGTGGACTCATATACTTGCTGGCGGGTTTTACTGAAGAATATGGGCACACAGTACTGCGAAAATGACGGCCCATTACACAGATAGGTATGAGCCTAGATGGACAATAGTTGAAGCGACAAAGTGCTTAAAGTAGATTTCGTCGCTCAAAATGCGAAAACAACTCGCCAGTTGTTTTACATAAAGATGCCAACCCTTGAGTTGCAGACTCTTCAAACAATACGGCTATAGCTTTATTGATGTTTGTTAACTTATCCGTTGGCACGGGGTAAATAGATTTGTCGATCTGATGTACAGAACAGCATGCGCGTCTCAAATGACCGAATCGAGCGATCATCAAATGACGCTTCGATTCCCTGTAAGTCATTATGGTTTTTTCTTTATTTAAAAATTTTACGATTTTATCCTTACCTAAGTTACGATTTTCAATAGCCTTTATGTCCGCTAGTAGTTTTTCATACTCGCTAACGAAATCTGATCCATCTTTAAGGAGCGTTTTTATCGTATCTTCTATACTTGAAATCAATAAGTTAAAATTATCTGTTTTCTGCTTTTTTTCCGAAACCAAGAGACGCACATAATAGCTTACAAATCCACCAACAACTGTACCCAATAAAAATAAGATAGCTTCACTCACGCTTTAGATTCCGCTGTCTAACCAACTCTTCTTCAACATAAATCTTAATTTCGTCTAGTAGTGTTGGGTCTTCTTTACTAACTAGATTAGATACAATTGAATTGACAATATCTACCGAATACCCGGCACGGAGTAAACCGGCAAATGATTCATCTAAGAATGAAGAGCCATAACCAAGAGCACCGTCCAAATCGACTTCTATAGCACCTTGATGATGTTTTATTTCTGGTTCCAAAACTTCTTTTCGGAACCATTCACCACTGAATGGCCCTAGACGTATGTATCGAGGCCCCGGAAACAGCGTGTAGTCTCGAACTCTAATTGTTTGTGACATTTTAATACCAACCTATGAAACTATTAACGGCATGGACCAACCTATTACAGTCCCTTCGATAGAATGTTTGTTGTTGTAACCTGTCTCATATTTCTTATTGTTGGTCTGTTCTAGCTCATTAACAAGTGAATTTGACCTTACAGGCAATTTTTTATTTTTAAAGGTATACGCACCTTTATTTGAGTATATTCTTAAAACTGAGCCAGAATGCTTACTTATGTATGATTTTAGATCACCACCACCTTTACCACGATAGGATAATTCGGTCCGAGTCTCTTTTACCATCGTCGACATTTTGATCTTGTGAACGTCTTCAACAAAGCCTCTTCTCTGCTCTGGAGACATTGTTTTAGTTAACAAGCTCTTGATATGTTCGAGCAGTGTTGGAGACTGAGTATACTCAAGAGTTTTCGGTATACCGTGCCCTAAGTCACAGATATAGAAAAATGCTTCATTATCTAGTACGGCTGAAAAAAGCCACCACTTTTTGATCGTAAAAACTTTATCTGTCTGGATCGCGGTCGAGTAAGCATGTTCGGATGCATTTGATATTGCCTCTATCGAGCTTCTGTACAGATCTCGTGCTTCAGCACCTGTTTTACCAAGCTTTTCTATTGCGTTACCAATAAACTCGCCATCCGCTTTTTCTGAAGATGAAACGTACCAACAATCCACACTGGGTAACTGAGCACCTCTAGGCTGCTTGATTCCTAATAACTTATAAAAACCAATTTGGCAGAGCACTGAATGTGCTATCGGCTGCGGCCCTATATGGCCTGGCTCTGGTAAACTTGGAGGTACCGATACACGATATTTTACATTACGGTATCTGTTTACGATCACCTCGCATCTTGCCAGAAGGTATATGCCTCCAGAAGCGAAGATCTTTTTCGTATCCCTGAAACATACATGAACTGTCGCGCTACCGAACTGCGCAGCCCTTACAGCTTTTTCAAATTCTGAAATAAATTTTACTGTTTTGGTATGCAGTGCGGGGCTATGCAAACTCAACATTGCGGGGCATACGACCCTAATCAGCTTCCTTGGGCTAGTTTTTTTATTTCCTACCCTTGGTTGCTTTCTGCTTCCTGAAAAAATTGGCCCACCTAGCTTTGATCGCTTTATGAGTTTGGAGGCCAACCGCCTAGCAGACTTTATTCGATTGTCGCATCTTTTATTGATAAAGCTTGCCGCCATAACTTAGCAACTCTCCATGTCTTGCCATCTGTAAGCTATATTACCGCAAGAAGTCATGTATTCAATAGCAAACCACTGACTTTGATATATTTTTCCAAGCGGAAAGCACAAATAAAAACAGCACCGGTAAGGTGCTGTTTTTATTTTAGAATTTGGTGCGTCCTAGTGGACTCGAACCACCGACCCCCACCATGTCAAGGTGGTGCTCTAACCAACTGAGCTAAGGACGCATTGTTGTGTTGCAACGAAGTCGTCACAACGGGCGCTATGTTATGCAGCCACTGCTTTGCTTGCAAGCACTTTTTTTAAAAGCGCTGTTGTTTGCTGTTATTTTAAACGCCTGAGGTCATAACTGGCCCAAAAACCACGAAGGTGGCTCATAGAACACTGATTTCAGTGATATATTCTGCCCCACTATCCAAAGCACCGGAGCTTTTATGTTTACCCCTGTTCATACCCATGAATTTGCCGACCTGGCCAAACAAAAAGTTGCTGAATTTAATGCGCTGCATTGGGATGCTTCTAAGCGGCAGCAACTGGGGTTAAAACTCGAGAATGAAAGTGGTGGGCTGATAGCAGCATTAGCTGGACGTACTTTTGGCCATTGGTTTTATCTGGAGTCTCTGTGGTTAGACGAAAGCGTGCGAGGAAAAGGAATAGGATCGAAGTTGCTGGCCGAAGCAGAGCGTATCGCCAAAGAACGTGGTTGCAGTTTTGTGATCCTCGATACGCTGGATTTTCAGGCACGGCCTTTTTATCAGCGGCACGGCTACAAGGTAGAATGGACTCAACCCAACTACCCTTTGACCGGCTGCAAGCATTTTATGACCAAACAGCTTTAGTCTGTCGGCAACGCCTTTGTAGCCCTTGCATTTAATACCGTCTCTGCCCAGAGCGGATCACCATCATTTGGCGCTGGTTGAATGCCTAAAATCCGGCACATCAGGTTATACAGTTCGATATTAGCAAAAGCCGGGATCTGACTGCCCGCCACAAAAGCCGGACCATGGCCGATAAAAATAGCCTGCATCGCCGGACTATTATTGTCATAACCGTGACTACCAGTCACAGCACTTAGCCCCGATTTTTTCAGCCACTCTTGCTGTTTATGTTTTTGCATTAAGCGCCAGCCAGGTTCAGGCACGACCAGCAAAGGAGCAATACGTTTGCTGTTCTGGTAGTGCCAACGTTCTGGTAACTCCGATTTTTTATAGACAGTGGCTTGAGATGGCAAGGAGGTTTTGAGCTGCTGGTAAATCGGTTCCAATTCGCCGGCTTTAGGAAAAATAGAGACTATTTCAGGGGTCCACAGCACCAAAGCAGCCTTCTTTTCATCAAATAGCTGATCCAATGCAATAACCTGCTGTTGCGGTACTTTAACCATCCCATGATCCGACACCAGTAGCAGATTAATACTGTTAAGTAGTCCTCTTTGCTCGAGTCCCGTCACCAGGACAGCAAGAGCCTGATCTACATCAGTAATAGCGGCAGCCACCTGCGCAGAATCAGGGCCATAAGCGTGACCAGCGTCATCCACTGTACTGAAATACAAAGTGAGTAATTGCGGACGTTTTTCTTTGGGTAAATCCAGCCATGCCAGTACCGACTTTACTCTGTCGATATTGCTGACCGAGCCGTCATAGGCTTGCCACAGCCCTGGCCGCACACCTTTAATTTCAGCTTCTGATCCCGGAAAAAAATAGGTGCCGGTTTTAACCCCCTGCTTCTCAGCCGTGACCCAGACAGGCTCACCTAACCACCAGCGGCCGTTGGTCACTTCTTCCGGTTTGCTCATGCGAAATACAGCATCAAAATCCGCATCGTAAATGTTGTTTTCAACTATGCCATGATTTGCCGGATACAAGCCGGTGGCAATGCTGTAATGGTTGGGGAAGGTTTTTGTCGGAAATGCCGGCTGCATGCTTACCGCAGTTACGCCACCTTCTGCCAGTTTATTTAATGTGGGCGCTTTGTAACGCTGCAGATACTCCCGGGCAAAACCATCAATAGAGATCAGTAATACGCTGTCCGTTTGTGACTGGGCACTATGTGCGCTCAGGCTAACAACAAAACAAAACAACATCAGAGAAAAACTACGCACCAGAGCATCCTGTCCACACTGAAAAATAGCAGTGTACCCAGAGGGTCTTTCGAACAGATGACAAAACCGACCAAAAGTAAAAAAAATGCTATCAGCGACGGTAAAAACTGTGTTGGCTTAGCAAACAGACAAGTTTCAGGCCACAACCTGCCAGCGTCCACCTTTGGCAGGCCCGGTGCGAACCAGTTTTCCTTCAGCTTTTAATTTAGCGAGTTGCTTTTCTATAGCTCTGGAGCTTAACCCCAGCTCATCCGCAATGGTTTTGGCACTTAGCCTGTTATCTTTTTTCAGCTTTTTTAAAATCTGATCTTCGGTTTTATACCAGGGCCCCGGAGTTTTGCTTTTCACTTTTTGCGCTTTTAACTGCACAAACTGCGATAAATCGACCAAAGGCTGGTCTGGCAATACTGGCACCTGACTTAATCCACTGCGTTCAAACTGCTCTGATTCCTGGGTCAGACACTCTTGTAGAGAACGCAACATAAACAATATAAAAGCAGTTGCATCATATTTGGGAACTGATTGTCTCAGGGTTTTATAGTAATCACGGACTTTATCTTTGAGTACAACAGCAAAAGGCAGATAAGCCAAAGAAGGTTGCCACGCAACTAACATTAATTGCTGCCACAGTCGGCACAAACGACCATTGCCGTCTGAGAATGGATGAATAAACGCCAGTTGATAATGCATCAGGCAGGACGCTAATAAAGGATGTATATCCTCATGCTGCAGTTTGTAACAAAGCGAATCGACTAAAGCACTGACTTTGGCGGGCGGCGGTGGCATATGCACCAGTTTATGACCTTCGTAAACACCAGCTCCCTGCAACCTGTACTGGCCTGCATCCGATACAACAGAGGACATAAATGCGGCATGAGCCCGCTGTAAATCAGCACTTTGATAAGGGTCCAGGCTTGCCTGTTGCTGATACAAAGCCAAAGCATTATTTGCCTGCTGTATATCATGCACCAAAGCGACCACTCGTTTACCGGCCGCCAGTTCCTGCAACTGCACAACAGACAAGGAATTATGATCCAAAGCCAGACTGGCCTGCAAAGCCCGGTGTTGTAATACCAGTCGTTGTTGAGACGACAAAGAGTCGACCAGAACTGACCATTGGTTCAGTTGCTGCTCAATGCGCTGCACTAATTCCGGAATTTCCGGATTCGGCTGATAAAAGGTCTGGTACTTATCCATGATACAACCACCTGTTTTTAATCAGTGTATTGAAAGTATTGACCAGCTAAGACTAATAGAGGTTCACTGAAAAAACAAAGTGTTAGCGATATTTGACCGATTTTTCTAAATTTTTAGAAATAAAACTGCAAAAACAGAACACAACAGCTTGCTTTCGCTATCCGCCTCAATAACTATTGAGTCAGAATATATCAGCATTTTGCAGCGGGCATTTCAGCGGCACAGCAGACAAAAAACAGGAGTTTTTGTGCAAGTAAGGCGTTACACCACTTCTGAACTTACGCTGCGATTTTGGGCAGCCTTTGCATTGCTATTGACCTTTAGCGCCATTTTTATTGCCTATGTTTATGCGGAAAAACGTATTGATGACGCCAATGACCAGCGGGTGTATTCACTTAAAATTATAGGTGAGCTGCGCCAGTCTTCCGATGATTTAACCCGTATGGTTCGAAGCTATATAGCCACAGGTGAACACCGCTACAAAAACCACTTTAATGAAATCATTGCGATACGTAACGGCCAGTCGGCGCGTCCAATCAATTATCATCAGGTGTATTGGGATTTAGTGGGCGAAGACAACCAACGCCCCCGTCCTGCAGGTTCCAGAGCGGCTTTAATGGATTTAATGAAAGCGACAGGTTTTACCTCTGTCGAATTAGCTGCATTACAGGAGGCTAAAATTAAATCCGATGTATTAGCTGTTACAGAACAAAAAGCGATGCAGTTAATGGAACGACCAGAAACTGATCCGGCGCAAAAAGAAAAAAATAAACAACAGGCGTTACTTGCCGTTTTTGATCAGAACTACCACAACGCAAAAATTGCCATCATGCAACCTATCGCCACTGTTTACAGTCTGGTGGATCAGCGCACAGCAAATGAAGTAGAAGATGCAATGTTTTATGCGCTGGTGACACGTATTCTGTTTATTCTGTCAGGCCTGCTGCTGTTTTATTCACTCTGGGATATTAAAAGAGTACATAACAGTATTCTGGGTGCCTCCGTCAGCCATTTGTACGAGCAAATCAAAGCCATGGGGCGTGGTGAAGTGCTGCAAAGTTCAGAGCTGCGTAAAGCGAAACCCGGCAGTATTATGAGCTGGCTTGGTGCCACCCAGTTACGTCTGAACAGTTCAATTCAGGAGCGCCAAGCCCTGATCCATACCTTGCAACAAAAAGAGCAGTATCAGCGCACTTTGATCGATAGCATCCCCTTTGTCGTCTGGTTAAAGGACATCCATGGCCGTTATCTGGAAGTAAACCAAAAGTTTGCTGAGCAGTTTCCGCACCAGGACTGCAGTCAATTGATGGGCAAGACAGATGCGGATCTGTTTGATGCGCAACGCGCCTTAAGTCATGTTGTACACGATAAACAGGTGCTGACTTCAGGCCAGCCGCAAGTGATCCGATCCCAGCATAAAATTGACACTGAGCAGCACTGGTTCGAAACCTACAAAGCGCCTGTATTAGTCGATGGAGAATATGTAGGTACTGTTGGCTTATCGCGTGATATTACGCTGGAGCATACCGCCGACAACAAGCTTCGCTTATCTGCCAGTGTGTTCACCCATGCCCGCGAAGGCATTATGATCACCGACCCCTTAGGTGTGATGATTGACGTCAATCAGGCTTTTACAGAGATCACTGGCTACAGCGCTAAACAAGCCATAGGTTGTACGCCACGTTTATTGCAGTCTGAACATCAGGATGAGCAAAGCTTCAGCAGTATGTGGCAAAGTCTGCAGCAACAGGGATTCTGGTCAGGCGAACTCTGGAGTCGTAAAGCATCAGGTGAAGATTATTTCCAAAGCCTAACCATAAGTGCAGTGCTGGATGAGAAAGGCCAATTGCAGCATTATGTAGGGCTGTTTTCAGATATCACCAACCAATATCAGCAACAACAACACCTTGAAAAAATTGCGCTGTACGATGGCATGACAGGTTTGCCCAACCGCAGTGCTTTAACCCAACAATTGCAGCTGCTACTGAAGAAATCCAGTGCTGAACAGATGTTGGCTATCGCCTATCTGGATTTGGATGGCTTTAAAGAAATCAATGACCGCCATGGCCATGAAACCGGCGATCAGTTTTTAATAGCCTTGTCCGAGCGCTTAAAAGCCCAACTTAACGAGGAAGAGTTGCTGGCCCGTATTGGTGGCGACGAATTTGTGGTGTTATTGCCGCAACTTAGCGATAAAAAAGCAGGCATGGCGAAAATTCAGCAATTGTTGGATGTAGTAGCAAAACCATTAAAAATCGATGAATGGATGCTGTCGGTGTCGGCCAGTATCGGCCTGACCTTTTATCCTCAGGCAGATACCACAGAAGCCGAGCAACTGATACGGCAGGCGGATCATGCCATGTATCAAGCTAAGCAGGATGGTAAAAACCGCTGCCATTTATTTGATACTGACTACGCCCGCAGTTTACGCGGTCATCAGGAAACCATACTGGAAATTCGTCAGGGCCTGGAGCAAAAGCAGTTCAGGTTGTTTTATCAGCCCAAAGTAAATATGCATACAGGTGAAGTGATAGGAGCTGAAGCTTTAATCCGCTGGATGCATCCACAAAAAGGTATGGTGGCTCCCGCCCTGTTTTTGCCTGCGATAGAGCAACATAGTCTGGGTGTGGAGCTGGGGTATTGGGTTATTGAAGAAGCCTTGCGCCAGTTAGCCGAATGGCAACGTCAGGGCATGACTCTACCTGTTAGTGTAAATATTTCAGCCTATCATTTGCAGCAATTGGATTTTGTTAACCGCCTGCAGCTGCTACTGCATTTTTATTCGGACGTTCCCGCTTCGTTATTGCAACTGGAGATACTGGAAACCAGTGCACTGAATGATTTAACTCATGTGCAGGCCGTAATGCAAGCCTGTATCCGCAGCGGTGTCAGCTTCGCTCTGGACGATTTTGGTACCGGTTATTCATCACTGACTTACTTAAAACGCCTGCCGGCCACAGTGCTGAAAATCGATCAGAGTTTTGTGCGTGACATGCTGGTCGATCCGGATGATTTGGCCATTCTCAAAGGTATTATTGTGCTGGCTAATGAGTTTAAGCGTGAGATTGTGGCCGAAGGTGTTGAAACCACAGAACATGGCGAGATGCTGCTGCAATTAGGTTGTATTCATGCGCAAGGCTATGGCATAGCACGCCCTATGCCAGCAGAGCAGTTTATGCCATGGAAAAAAGCCTGGCTGCCACCGGACCTATGGGCAGCAGCCTCTGTGGGTTCTGGTGCTAATGGCTCCGGTGTTAATGGATCTGGTACTGATGGATCAAGCACCAATAAAACACTGGCCACAGACTCTAAGCACAGAGCCATTTAAACCTGCTGCATCAGGTCTTGCAAAAAAAGCCACAGCCAAAGCCACATCTTGTGGTAAACCGGCCTGACTCAGCGAGTTAAGTCTGCGTCCTACCTCTCGGGGGATTGCAGGCATACCCGCTGTCATTTGAGTCTCAATAAAACCAGGGGCTATTGCATTAAATGTGATACCCCTGTGATCCTGTCTCGCCATAAACTGACAATATCCCACCAAGGCGGCTTTTGAGCTGGCGTAGTTGGTCTGGCCTTTCTGTCCGGCTAAACCATTCATTGAAGAGAGTACCACCACCCGGCCATTCTGTTGAATTTGCTGACGCTCAAGCAGTAACTCGTTGATACGCTGCACCGCGCGCAGATTGATCTCAAGAGTTTGAGTCCACTGCGCTTGAGTCATACGATGAAACAACTTATCCCGGGTAATACCAGCATTGTGCACCAGAATATCCAGCCTTATTCCTTGTTGTGTCAGCCAATCACTTACTATTTCAGCACTAGTGTGCTGGCTGATATCCAGCAGCAGAGGTTTGCCCCCGAGCTGCTGCATCAATTCCGTCAGTGTATTTTCAGCTTGTGGAATATCCAGCCCAATCACTGATGCGCCCTGCTCTGTCAGCGTTTTGGCGATAGCAGCACCAATACCACGGGCCGCACCTGTGACTAACGCAGTTTTACCCTGCAGTGGTTTTTGCCATGAGCTTAATTCTGTGATCTTCGCTGCATTCACAGGCAACATCTGCCCTGTGATATAAGCGGAAGCTTTGGACAGGAAAAACTCAATCGCAGGTAACAGGCTTTGCTGCACGCCATGATGCAAAAACAATAGATTCGCTGTACTGCCAAAACGTCCAAGTTCTTTAGCAATGGAGCGGGTAAATCCCGATAAAGCGGAAGCGGCTGCAGCTGCATCGGCAGTTGTTGCATCCGAAACAGCCCCTGCCAGCACAATAAAACGACCATTTTTAGCTAAACGAGGCAACACAGTGTGTAGCTGCTGCCAGAGCAAATCCAGTTGTGAGGTGCTTTGTAGTTCTGTGCCATCAAAAATAATGGCCTGTAGTGGCAGCTCTGAACGCTCATCAAAACGAATATCCGGTAAAGCATTCAGATGCTGGCGTAACAACAGACTATGTTCCGATGTTTGTCCACACAGCAGCACAGAGCCGCTAAAACACTGCACTTCACCTGAAGCACGTTGTAACGCAGTGGCCTGCGGCACACCACACCAGCGACCAATTGAGGAATTTAATAAAGTGCTTACCCAGGATGTCATACCATTCTTCGTCCGGCTACAAATGCCAGTTATCTTAACGGTATAGATTTACTGATACCAGCTCAGGGCTGTTAAAAATAAAAGCCAGCAGGTTAAATGACTGGCTCAAATAAATAGTTCTGTCTGATGAACGCCATCAGAATCAGACTTAAGCTTTTTTTACCCAGGCTGCACACCAACCTTCGGCACTGACCAGTTTGCCAGGGAAGATATTGCAACCACGTAAGGCGTCGCCATCCTTGCCTTGCACTTGCATGCAGTTGGCGCAATTGGCCCCTGCTACCGCGGATTTATCTACATACTTCATCGCCACAGCCATAGGATCATCAGCTTTCACCTGCTCCTGCGCTAAAGCATGCAGCGCTGTGCCGCCTAAAGTGATACCCACTAAAGTGGATGCGGATAGTTTTAAAAAATTACGTCTGTCTAAATTTCCCATCTTGTTACTCCGTTATTTTATAAGCTGCACCAGAGTGTTCTGCCCTCTGGTGTATAACCCTACGGAGTATGGACGAAATTAGACTAACCGGATTTGATCCAAAGCAGCCTTTTGAAGGAATCATCTGGCAAGTTCAACAGACAGCAGTGTGCATGCTTCAGTTTATTCAGGATTTGGTGACGTAGAATTTTAGCCACTGCGCTATGATGCCTTGCTGACGCTGTTCAGCCAGATACTGATTAAAAGCAGCCAACTGAGGTTTCCAGCGTGGATGAAAAGCGACCGTCAGTCCAACAGGACTAAAACCTTTGGCTGAGCGATACAACTGCTGCTCAGGGAAATGGTGACGCAACAGCCAATTCGCGACATGCTCATTCATAAAAGCAAAATCACAACGGCCATTGAGTAACATTTTCAGCTGCGTCATTTCGCTGGAGGAATCAACCCTCGCCGTTTCATTGGTCTGAAAAAACGGGGTCAAAGCCTCGTAGATATAATACTGGCGGGTGCAAATCGCTTTGCCTTTCACCCAGTCCGCTAACTGACCTTGTGCCGCCAGCGGCTGACGGGCAAATAAGTAGTCCTGATGTTCCAGTAAAGGCTCGGAAAACAGCAGTTGGTCTGGATGTTGTGTCCACTCTTTTGCCAACAAAATCGCGTCAACTTCCCCCTGATACAACCTGTGCTCAGCGCGGGTTCTGTTGTCTACGACATACTGCACACGAATATGCTGCTGTTGAAAAAAATCCTGTAAGACTTCAGGCACCAACCCTACTACTTTTTGCGTTTTTTCGTCCTGATACATATAAGGTGGCACTTGCGGGTAATACAGCACAAATTTCAGCTCGGCCTGTTTAGGCTCTGCTTGTATTGCACTGGCACAGCTTAACAAAGCCAGTAGCATCAGAACCTGTACTTTCCATAGTTTCATACTGTGTTACCTGCCAAACCAGATCAGAAGCTGTCTGCCTATAACGCTGATAATACAAGCATTAGCATTTTTATCAAATAGTTGTTTTTACACAACTTCAACCGAAAAACTCCCGACCAACTGTTGTCAGTCCGACCGCCGTGACATAGAGTGCCGCCACAGTCTGTTATTTTTGAATCTTATCCTCTTATGAAACAACATCTTTTATGGTTAGGCATCGCCAGCTTGTTTTTATCTGCCTGTAGTCAAACCTCCGGCATTCATCAATCGAATCAGTTTGCTAACAATGGGCTGGATAAAAAAGCCAAAGCCTTCAATGCTACTTATCAGTTACAGCAAGGCGCTGCATTAAAAGCTCAGTGGCTGACGCCTGAGTTGTTAGCTGGTCTTGACGAGCAGCTGAGGTACTTAAACAAAAAGTCGGTAGCACAACAGCATAACTTGCCGGGTTTAACTATCAGTAAAAGCCAGTTGCAGCAAAGTGTTCGCAACTTACAGCTGTGGGCTGAGCAACCCGCTGCTGAAGGAGGCAAAGCCTTTGCGCTGCACCAGCTCGCAGGTGAAGATGGTAAAGGTAATGTGCAATTTACCGGTTACTATGTACCGGTGTTTAAAGTACGGACCACAGCTAATGCAGAGTACAAATACCCTATTTATCGTAAGCCTGCAGGGCTAACAAATTACCCAAGCCGCGAGCAAATTGACTTCGAACACGCGCTGGCTGGTCAAGGATTAGAGCTTTTTTATAGCAACAGTCTGGTCGATAATTTTTTTATGCAGGTGCAAGGTTCAGGTGTAGTGCAAGACGAATATGGTCAACAGCATTTATTAAGTTATGGTGGCGGCAACGGTCATTCGTACCGCAGTTTAGGCAAAGTATTGATTGAAATGGGCGAATACACAGCCGATACCATTTCCGCATCAGCCATTAAAGAATGGCTGGCGAAAAACCCGGACAGACAACGTGAACTGATGAGCCGCAACCCCAGCTATACCTTTTTTGCAGCTGGTTTAGATAAACCTGTAGGCGCGGCCAATGTGCCTTTAACCCCACTGCACTCTATAGCGGTAGACCCGGCTTTTATTCCTTTAGGTTCGGTAGTACTGGCGCAGGTGCCGGTTCTTGATAAAAAAGGTGAATTAACAGGCCATGAGTTCAGATTAATGCTGGCTCAGGATAAAGGCGCAGCTATTAAAACTCCTGGTCGGATTGATGTGTATCAAGGCATTGGGGACGAAGCCCAGCAGCGCAGCGATAGTTTACGGCATTACGGCAAAATCTGGCTGATCTTGCCTAAGGGTCAATAACTCTGATCCAAAGTGCAGACCTTTAAGGCCGCCGATTTGAACCCGGTAAAAAATAAAGGTCAGAGCCGTGGCTTTGACCTTTTTCGTTATCCTGGACTGACAGTTATTAGTTCAGGTGTTTTTTCAGCGCCTGACCTGCCTGGTCCATCGCGGCTTGTGTACCTGGTACATCGGCCAGCACGTTCAGTAAACCGAAGTCGTGGATCATGCCGTTGTAGCGCACTGAAGTGACTGTCACACCAGCAGCATCCAGTTTATAACCGTAGGCTTCACCTTCATCACGCAGTACATCTAAGCCAGCGGTTTGAATTAAAGTTGGCGGTAAACCTTTTAACTGCTCTGTGGTTGCACGCAGTGGTGAGGCATAAATCTCGTTACGCTCTGCAGGGTTAGTGGTGTAACTATCCCAGAACCACTGCATCATGTTTTTGGTCAGGAAGTAGCCGTCTGCAAACTGGTTGTATGAGCTATTTTCAAAGTTCGCATCTGTCACTGGCCATAACAGCAACTGGAATTTCAGTTTTGGAGTTCCAGCTTCTTTGGCTTTTAACGCCACCACTGCCGCCATATTGCCACCGACACTGTTACCTGCTACTGCTAAACGTGAACTGTCGATGTTCAGCTCTTTACCATGCTCTGCCACCCATTTGGTTGCAGCATAAGCCTGATTAATAGCTGTTGGGTATTTGGCTTCTGGTGATGGCGTGTAATCAACATAAACAGCAGCTGCACCAGAGCGGCTGACTAAATCACGGATTAAACGCTCGTGCGTTGGGAAATCGCCTAATACCCAGCCACCACCGTGGAAGAACATAAAGGCAGGTAATACGCCTTTGCTGCCTGCAGGACGAACCACCACCAGTTTTAATGGTTTGCCATCAATCGTGATGGTTTTTTCACTGACATCAGCAGCGGGTAATTTGGCACCGGCCTGAGCACCAGTTAACACAGCGCGGGCATCTTTAGGCGACAATTGCTCTAAAGGTTTACCACCGCCCTGA
>Ga0180008_1000911_pt1 | contig 20937 bp, 43 predicted proteins | sample MM_PW_MetaG_FD_121121 | JGI IMG/M metagenome (GOLD analysis project Ga0180008, IMG submission 121121) | Groundwater microbial communities from the Aspo Hard Rock Laboratory (HRL) deep subsurface site, Sweden - MM_PW_MetaG | ecosystem: Environmental > Aquatic > Deep subsurface > Groundwater...
CATAAAAAAATATCCTAGAGAATATGCCTGGTTAGTTGATAATATTGGGAGAGTAAATAAACAATTGGATGAATTTGAAAGAGATAATATATTTGGTTTAGATACCATCAAAAAGCTTGGAGAGGATATATCAAAAAGTTCTATTTTTTTGGCTTATGCTGAAAAATTAAGAGAAAACATAGATATGTTAGTTTATGATCCTCTTAAAAGAGCTGCTAAAAGATATTTTAATGAACAAAAAGTAATTAAAGATGGTGAAGAGAAAGAGGTTATTAAAGATAAAGATTTATTTGCTTATTTTGTTTTTCTAGAGATGACCCATAATGCTTCATTGCTAGGGGGATTAGCCAGACAGAAAAATGCTTATGGAAAAGCTGGGTTATCCTTACAGAAAAATCCCACAACTTTTTTTCCTCCAGATTTCCCAGAAAATGTAAAAACTAAAGAAGTTGAAGAAGAAACAGAGGAAGAATTTAAATTTGAGGACGATGAAGATGAATATATTTGATAAATTAAACCCATTTAACTGGTTTAAAAAAGAACAAGAAGAAATTGAGTTCCCTAGAAAATATGGGATAATTCACTCAACAAATCAGGCTCAACTAAATAATATAAAAGATAATTGGAACAAAAAAATAACTATTTTTGAAAATGGAAGACCTACAAGGACTATTGACTATACTGAAGAAGACGCAGTTAATATTTTAAATATTTTGGAAATCCCAATTAAAGAAGAAAAACTTTCAGAAGATTTTGAATTTTTGGAAGAAAAAGGTTTTGGAGATATATGATGGTATTTCACCCTCTATTAAAAAATTCAAGAATATTATTTACTATTGATAATTGCCAACATTGTAATATATATAAGCAATTTATCCAGAAAATAAATATCAATCTAAATTTTGATAAACAAATTGATGTTGTAGATTGCACAAAATATTATGAGTTTGGTATAGTAACAGATCCAAGAATAAAATTATTTTCCAAACATATTGGTGGAAGTTATCCCATATTATTTTTTGAAGGAAGAAAATTATCAGGAGCTCAAACAAGAGCAGAAACAGAAGCAAGAATATTAGCTATGTGTATTGGAAGTTTTAAAAAGAGATATGAACCAGAAAACAAAGAATTAGATTTAATAGGAAAAAATTTATTTTTTGATAAAGATTGTGAATACCACAACGGAAGATTAATTTGTACTGGGTAGAGATAATTAAATTTATAAACTAAGAGGTAGTTAAATTACTATGGGAATAATGGATTCATTTAAAAAAAAGAAAGGTGGATGGAATTGTAGCAACCAAAATGAAGATGGAACAAGAATTTGTAGAAGGTGGGAACAAGATACAGAGGGAAATAAAATAGCCACAGGAACAGAGTTTGGAATATCAACAGATTCTGAAACTTGTGAACCTGTATTCACAGGAGATGTAAGTATTGTAGACGATGATGACAAAAGAATAGAAGAAATAGCAAGAAAAGTAACTGCTAAATGCAGACAGAAGAGAGGTATTTAAATGTCAACTTTGGGATGGATAATTGGGATAATTGTAGCATTAATTTTCTTGTTTATAGTCTTAAGGATAAAACAATCTAAAGATTCAGGAGATTGGGATTCAAGCGATGGAAATTTTTTTAGTAAAGCACTAAATGCCTGTTGTAACAGAAGTTAAAATGCCAGATATAGATATAAAATCAGATTTGCTTTTTGGAGTAATGAACTTAATAGAAATAGAAGAACATTGTCATGGAAGTTTTATAACTACAAATGATGAGAGATTTTTAGAAATAAAAAATCTTGCTTCAGAACTTAGAAAAAAATATACCCCAAAAATAGAAAAAGAAGAAAATTCTCAGTTACATTGTATAAACAAACATTTACTTTCTGCGTCATTCAGGTTATGGGAGGTTGGGGATAAACATTGGAGAGATGGAGATAGTAAAATTGCTATAGAATGTTATAAGGATTCATCAAAACTTTTAAATAAATTTGTTCAAGAAAATTGGAAAGATGATTGAACCATTCCCAAAACCAAAACCAATTGAAAAAAAAGAAGAAGGTTGTGATATAAGAATAAAAAGAGATAATAATGGTAGAGTTATAGGTATAAAAACAAATTCAAGGTGTACCCGTGCAGAAATTGATTTATTTAAAGAAAGTAATGGGGTAAGGAGAGAAAATCTCGATGAAAACGAAGTATGATATCCTTGATAAATATGGTGAAGTTGTTGATTCATTCACCTACATCCAGAACGCAAAAAATAGAAAAAAAGAATTAGAAGATATATATGATGAAATTTTTACAATTAAATTAAAGGAGGAAAAAGATGAAACAAAAAAGAAAAATAAATCCTGAATGTACCATAGAAATTGATTTAGGTGAAAAGGAAGATGGTTTAGGTATGAAAGGAAAAATTAAGATGTATGGGAAGGGATGCTCAAAGATTGACCCCCAAACAATAAAAAGCGTAACTAACTAAATTTGATGGAGGTTAAAAAATGGTAATTGAAATAAAAATGTATGGGGATAAATGGAGAATTGGAATTTCAGAATCTTGGGAATTTGAAGATATGAAATCATTTAAAGAGAGCTTAGAAAAATTAATTCAGATGAAAGAAAAATTCGGAAAAATAAAAAATGGGTAAAAAAGAAACACTAAAATCTTGTGTTATCAAGGAAACTGAAAAACTTGGAAGCAGAAGATTAGCAATAAAAAAGTGCAAGAAAAAATTAGGCAAATAATCTAAAAATGTTACTAGATGAAATAGATTTTAGAATAATAAAAATCTTGTATTTCTTGAAGGATAATGAGGAGATAAACACAAAGTATGATATGGTTCTAAGGGTTTTTCCAGAGAAAACAGATTACGAAAAAAGAAAGAATTATACTCGAATAAAAAGAAAATTAGAAAAACTTGAAAATTATGGGGTGATAAAAAAAGTAACAAATGGATGTTATATTAATTGGGAGTTACAGTCTGATAAAGTTAATTTTAAAAAAATAAAATTTCTAGATGAACAAAAAGATGTGATATGTATTAAAGCAGAAGATGGATGGTGTGCTTATGAATTTAAATAAAAAAACTTATTCGGTATACCGAATAACTATATCTTCTAAGATAATTGTCACACTGTCAGTAAAAACTTTATAAATACTATTTTCTATATAATTTATTATGGTAAGAAAAAGAAAATCTTTTTGCATTCCAAAATCTAAGATGAAAGAAATTTGTTCTCGTTCTCCAAAATCTAATAAATGTAAAATCTCTAAAAAGAGGTTATGTAAATAATGGTTAAATTTTTCAAAATAAATAAACAGGAGGCAAAATGGAAAAAAATAATATTTTAGGGATGGTTATTGCGGTATCAACAATCCTAGCAGGAATTGCAGTTGGTGGTTTGTTCTTAGATGGAACCACATTAGCAAATCCAATTTTAGGAATTATCCCTGATGTAGTCCATAAAATAGTTGGTTGGTTTGTAATGGGTGTTGGTATTTTATCAGGACTAAGATTATTCGGTGTTAAAATATAACTAATGTTATATTTTAATTTATTATAGTATGAACCTTTTTAGAAGTTCGTATAAGGTAAATTAAGAGAAGTTGAATATTAAATATAAATAGGATATTAAAATGGCAAATAAATCAGGAAACGAAGCAATAAAATTTGTACTAATAGCAGGTATAATATACTTTTGGTATAACATAAATGGTGTTTTATTTAATGCTATGGAAGGAGAAGCAAAAGCTATGCTATCAATAATTATGGGGGTTGCAACATGGTTATTAGCAGGAGATAAAATTTCAAAATTTATATAATCTATTAAATATAAATAGGGGGATAAAATGAAAAAAAGAAAAACAACAAAAATCGGCGTTGCATCACGTATGTGTAAAGGTCTTTCAAAAGGAAAAAGAAAGGCTTGTATGAGGAAAGTGATGAAAGGCGGAAAGAAATAAATTTTAAATAAATTTTAAACGGATGTAAAGATGGTTAAATGTACAAAGAAAATTGGTATTGCACAAAAAAGATGTAAGGGATCTAAAGGTTGAAAATCTGGAAAGAAAAGATGTCTTAAAAGAGTTATGTGTGGTACTACTAAAAGAAAAAGAAGCAAAAGATAAAATGGGTGATATAACAGGAAATAGAATGAAGGATAGCAATCCTATGTATAATGAAGAGTCTAAGCAAAAAAGACTAGATACTATCAAAGAAAAATATCCTAATTGGGGAAATTTTAATAAGGGTAGAAAGAGACCCGATTTATCTGAATACAATAAACATAACCCCCGAAAAGGAAAAAATCATCCAAGATATGGGATGAAATCCAAAGAATCAACTAAAGATAAAATTAGTAAGTCTAGACTAAAAGGTTTTAAAAATGGGAAGATAATTCATCCTAAAGGTATGCTTGGTAAAACTCACCCAAATAAAGGGAAGAAGTTTGAAGAAATTTATGGGAAAGAGAAATCTAATAAACTAAAGAATATATTAAGTATAATCACCAAACGATATTTAGAATCTCATCCAGATCATATGAAAAATATGAGAATAAATGTTGTCTTACCTATGAAAGATACTTCTATAGAGCTTAAGATACAAGAATTTTTAACAACCCTACACATAGAATATTTTACCCATAAATACATGTCTGAAATAACTCACGATTATCAATGTGATATTTATATACCTTCCCAAAAAGGGATTAACCAAAAAACAATAATTGAATGTGATGGATGTTTTTTCCACGCTTGTCCAACTTGTAAACCAAAAGAATTTAGTTGGACTACCAAGAGAAGAGATTTAGATACAATAAGAACCAAAGAACTAATAGAGAAAGGTTTTAGAGTATTAAGGTTATGGGAACATGAAATTAAAGTTATGGATATTAAAACATTTCAATTAAATCTAATGGAGGTAAAAAATGGCTAGAAGAAAAAAAGTAACTTGTGCAAAGGGTAAAGTTAAGTCAGGACCTAGAAAAGGCAAGTGTAGGAAAAAGAAAGTAAAAAGATAATTAAATAAATTAAATTTATTTAGTTTTAACTTTATGAAAAACGAAACTTTAGTAAAAATATTTGAATGGTTATTTATAATATTAACCATAATGATATTATTAAGGTTAACTATTTATTAAAATGGTAAAAAGAAAAAAATACCAAAGAAAAACATGGTGGCAGAAACACTGGGATGAAGTATTACTTTGGGGTTCAATTTTTGGAGGGATATATTTTATATTAAAAGGAATAGGAACAATATGAATAATGAAAATCCAATCACTCACAATTGCAATAGTTTCAATATCAATAATTGTGTTCAACAATCTTCATCAGATATTCACAACTTTAACTCAACCAATTATAAACCCTCTTTTCATAACTGGATTTTTGATGGTTATTTCAGGAGTTACTATTTATGGATATTACAACAGAAAAAAATTAAAAAAATGGATGTAAAATGGTAAGATATTTAAAGATCAAAAACGGAATAGAATGTCAATTGAAAGTTCAAAAAGGAGTAATGACTATGAAAAGATGCAGAAAAATAAAAACTAAAAAACTTGTTTCAACAAGAAAAATATTAAAAGGGTTGGGTATTTACTCATATTAAGATGAATAGAAAAACAATAATTCCAAGAGATATAAAAGATTTTCTTAGTTTAATTTCTATCTTAGGTTTTATTGCTATCTTTTTTCAATTCACATTAAATAACGCATTTTTATCTGAAAATATGACTTCTGTATTTTTGATACTAGGTGGTACAGCTGTTCTAATTTCTGGAAAAGTTTTTACTATAAAGCAGTGGATGAAAGATGGTATCCAATCCTCAGAATACGTTTTTCTCTTCGCAATATTATTTGGATTTACAAGTATGATTATAGGAATATTATTATTATTCAATGTAAATATACCTTCTAATATCCAAGGAATGGTTGGAATTTTTGCATTAGCCCCAGCTTTATTTATCCTCATCGATTATTTAAATAAAGATAAGATTTGTTAAAATGCCAAAAAATTATGATTCTTGTGTAAACAAAATTAGAAAGAAGATAAAACAAGGAAAAATTCCTAAAACTTATCATTGTGACAAGTATGGAAAAAAAGATAAAAAAGGAAAGAAAAGATGTAAATCAAATGAGTATGCTCTTTGCTCAAATTTATTGGTGAAAAAATGAAAAAAGAAGAAGACGAAGAACCTGAAGAGGAAGAAGATCCTTTTGATAGAGGTACAAGATATTAATGGCAAATAAAATAACAAAAAAAGAAATATTAGGAAGAATAAAATGGTTAGTCTTACTTATCTCTGGTATATATATTAGTACCCCTGTAAAAAGTTTTGTGGATAATATTTTTTTAGGAGAAATACTTCCTGAAAATACAACTAAAATGTTTATAATAGGTATGGTGATGATTTTAATAACACTATACCTTTTTAAATTAGAAAAATGAAAAAGTTTTGGAAAATATTTTGGACACTTGTAGGGCTTGATTTAGTTGAAAATATAATCTTACTAGGTTTATTTAAAATTCCTATAACTTCAGAAACATTTATAATATCTGGGTTAGTAGCAATTATAGGCACTTATATTGTAAATGAATTAATTAAAAAATAAAGGAGATATGTTAAATGCAAATTAAGGATTATCAAATTATAAAAAAATTAATAACAATCATTGGGATAACAAACGCAACTTTTGGAAGTATATTGGGAAGTAAAACATTAATAATCTTCGGAGGAACAATAAGTATAATAGGAACTTTAATGATACTTAATATATTAAAATGATAGGAATATTAGATATCGGATTAATTGGAACTGCAATTTATACATTATATAATATCTTAAAAGATAAATCAAAAGAAAGAGATAATAAAATAAAAATAGGTATGCTAATCCTATTCTTTTTTATCATCTTAAAATTATTAATAAAATAAAATGACAGAAGAAAATATAGATAAAATCGCAATGTTCCTAAAAGAAAGAGGAGTAACTTGCTCTAAACTAAAAAGTAGGGTAAGGGATAATGAAAAAGATATTCTTGTAGCACAGAAGATGGGATTAAACTCTGTTATTAAATTAGAACAACAATCATTAGATATACATAGGAATATACATAAAAAATTTTGTTCTTTAAGGAAATAATACTTGTTGTGTAATTATTAAGTAGTTAGAACTATTTATAACCCTTTATTCCATTAGTTTACTATGGTAAAGTGTTTAGAAATACAAAAAATGGAATGTAAAAGGTGTTGTCATGAATGGGTTCCAAGACAGAACAAGATTTATGTTTGCCCTAAATGTAAAAACCAACGATGGAATGAAGATGAAGGAATAATAAGGGGGAATAAAAATCTTTCCCCTTCAAAGGTATTAAATATAATAATAAATAATAAAATCTTCCAAGAAGATTTACAAATAATTGGGGATGTAGTCAGATCATGAAAAAACTATGGTATCCTTCAGTAGACGATGTAAAAGAAGCAAATAAAATAGCCATAGATAATTTTCGGGCAACTAAAGCAGAAAGACACGAGGTATACTCCCATAACAAAATAAAAAAAACTATCGTATCTTGTAAAAGAAAAAAAGGAAATAATGAACAAAAAGCTGTCTGTTTATTAAAAAAAGTTTCGTCTAACCATCCCTTTGCATCTGCAAATAGAAGAACAGGATATTTAGTTATGAACGAGTTTCTATGGAAAAATTCAGGATATTTAATAGCAAAGAAGAAAACATTTACTTCTCAGTTGTTTAAAGAATTAAGAAGGAGAGATGTACCAGAAGATGAGATTCTCAGTTGGTACAAGAAGAATAAGAAATATATTTAATTAACTAAGCCTTCCATAATAAATTTTGTAGATTGAGGAATATCCTTTTTCTCCCTTTCCCTATACCTTTTCTCCCACTCTCTTAACTGATCTCTTGTTTTAATATTAAAATAATCCAACTGTTCTATACACTTCATTATCATAGCTTTAGTGTGGATCTCTCTCTTTATAAGACCTTTAGCTACCTCTACATCTTCCCTAGTTATGACAAGTTTATTATTTTTTATCTCCCGATTAAAGATATTTAGGAATGAGTGGGCTATAGTAAAACGATATGTTTCTTCCAACTCTCTTACCATCGCTATTCCATATTTAGAAAATATCTTTTTAACAAGGGGTTTTATATATTCCCTAATTTCCATTTTTAAATCTTCATCGATTATATATCCCTCTATAGGATTTATCTCTTTATGTCTACCTTCTTGAATATCTAAAAGTTCTTGGTAATAATTTTTTATAATATCTGTTTGTTCTTCTTGAGAATCATTACCTATTCCCTTATTCACAGAATCTATTATTTCTTCATGCTCTTCTTCACTATGGAATATTAGTAAAGGAGAAACTCTTGCGAGTAATCCTCTTTGAATCCTATTATCTGAAATATTTTCTGGAGTTCCTGAAAAAAATCCTATACCATCGACTTCTTGTTTCATTTTATCATTTTTATTTCTCATAGTTGCATTAGAGATTGTACCCTCCTCTCCTAGAATTCCCTCTACGAATTTTATTAAATTCTCATCCATAAATATTGTAGCAACATCAGAAACAATTAATGACAATCTTGGTATAACCAATTCTAAATCATCATCCCCTTTGCATAACTTCCTTATTTCATGATTTAATCTTGAAAGTGTAACTCTTTCAGTAAAAATAGGATTATAGGTTATCTTTTCAAATAATTCTGCTATAGATGTTTTCCCATACCCAGGTGGTGCTAATATTAAACAGCTTATCTTTTGTTTTATTCCCTTACCATTTCTAGGAATTTTTGGGATGATTAAACTAACAGGCATAAGGCTTATTAATGACCAAACTTTTCCTCCTATGTGATGATAGAGATTTTCATAATGGCTTATAATATAATTATAAGGATCTTTTTTAATTTCTTCAATACTCATTAAAACCCCCAAGAAGGGCTAAAGTAAGAAAAGAATAATATGCCTAATAAAATAATAATCCCTACTTTAACTATCCAGTGAACTTTTTTAGATACTGCTATAAGCAACCAAAAAACCATCAAAAAAGAAATCCAGTATATTAATATAGAAGTCTTTGCAGAAGTATTAGATGGAAGGAATTTTATTAAAATATTATTTATCCAATAAACTAACTTTTCAGATACTGTTCCTATTTCATTAAAGATACTTGATATATTAACTTCCATTTAATTTTATGAGTTCTTTTTCAAATTTATTTAAATTAAAACTTTTGATCCTTCCACCAGTCCAACATTGCTTATATATATTATATACGTCTTTTATAGCTTTGTCTCTTATTGTTTTTAAAGATTTACTTTCTACGATTAAATCTCCTTTATTATCTACAATTGCAAAATTTATATGTTTATCTATTTCTAAGAAAACAGAATCTTCAGGATTTAATTTTTTCCAATCTAATGCTTCAAATAATTCTGACTCACAACCACTACAACCATCAACAGATATTTTACATTTTTTCATCTGTCTTAACAGTAATAACTGCTCCATTTTTAATAATTTTACCAAATATTTTATCAAATTCCTCTTTAGGATACCCCTCCCCAATACTATCCTTATATCTTTTAATTAATGAAAAACCAAAATTTTTTTTATATTTTTTATCTAAGTATAAACTATCCTTTATCAGCAGTTTATTGAATCTCTTTGATGCTTCTTTTGGATCATTACATAGCCTCTTCCAAATCTGAATTAATGTACTATTCCCACTAATAACCCTATTCTTTAATCTAGCTATGCTTATCTTATAACCCTGTAACCTCTGAGTCTTGGAATCTTTAATATTTTCATAGGGTATAAAACAGGTAGGTTTATCATTAAAACCAGGTTTCATAACAACAATATAGGTTTTTCTCTTACTCTTTATTATTCTCTCATGCTGAGTATTGTGTATTGATATAACCTTATGTTTAACTAATTTAACTTCATAACCAACTTCTTGTTCACCTTCTTTAACAACAAAGTCAGGGGAACTATTTTGATTAATTAATATATTTTCTTTACTTACATTCTTACTATTTATCAACCAATTATAAAAACGAAGTTCACTATCATTCATGTTTTACTTTCCTCTAATTTAATTATTATATTATCATCAATAATTTGGTTTATTTCCTCTTTTGTTAATTTAGAAACTTTATATATTAGTTGGCGAAGATAACCTTGAAGATTTCTCTCCTCCCATTCCCCAGATTTATTTTTATATTTCCGAGATACTTTTTCAGTAAGTTCATTCCAAAAATCGCATTTTATATCATTCACTTGAAAGCATACAGTTTTATCACCCATTTTAATAATATTTTTATTGTATGAATTTAAGTTATTTTGAGTATATAAATTTTACTATCTATCTGTAATCATTATTTAGTATTATATAAAAAATCCTTAAATACTATTTTTATCTAAGAAACTTAAGATTATTCAAAGCGAAACCCTCGGGCGTGGAGAAAAATCCTAAATTATTATCGATGAAACTGGGAACAGCGTCGAGAAAGTTGAATGGTTAAGAAAGAAGACAACAGAAATATGTGGATTTTGATTATAATAGCTATTGCTATAGTTTTATTACTAATTTATTTTAAACCTGTTTCAGAAGCATCATCAGTAATAAATAATGGTGTAGCAATGAAAGCCGTAATTGTTGATGAAAATAATAATATTAAATTAGATCTTTCAGACACTACCCAAAATTCTTTATCAATTATCGCAGCTCCAACACCAACTGGTTTCTTGGAAATTAGCCCATTTGATTGTGTTTCTGGTTGTTCATTTTTAGCATTAATAACTACATTAGATAATACTGCAGGAGATTCTGTTGTAACTGTCTCTGATGTTGTAGGAACTGTTGATTGTAATGATCCTACTCAAGATGGAGGTTGTGCGACTATTCCAAATACATTAGGTTTAGAAACTTCAGCAGGAAATAGAAGAGGTAATTTAAATGCTCTTTATGATGCTGTTCTTCCTACATCTATTCTTGTAGGAGCATTAGCAAGTCCTATTCAATCAAATGGAATGTCTTTAGATGAACTTGCTTTTGGATTAATTAATTTTACTGCTAGTGTTACAGGAACTTTCTTTGATCCTGAGTTAGGTTCAGATGTAGCTTTAGATAATGTTTTTGGAAGATTACAATTAAACATTGCTTCTTCTATTTGTTCTGATGGAACTCCCGTAGATCCAGATAGCTTAAGTGACGCAGATGATATTGCCTATTGTTCAGCAGTAAATCAAGGAAAATACTGTAGAGTTGGAAGAGAAGGACAACCAACTTTAACTGATAGGGCTAGTGTTTGTGGTTGTGATGTTGGATTTGAACCACTTGGAGATGTTTGTGTAGCAACTTCTTGTACTCCAAATTCTTGTATAGCAGGAAGTGTATTATATTGCTTAGCAGATGGTCAAAGTGTTGAATCTAGATGTAATGAATGTGGAGTTGCAAATTGTGGATTAGATGCAAATGGTCAATCCGCAGATAGATGTGAACCTGATGGAACAGGAGAACCATCTACTTGTCATTATCCTCCTTTAGCAGCAGCAGGATTTTTAATAAAATTTGATGATGTTTCAATACCATCAATTCCAGAATGTGGAGATGGTATAAAATCTGGTACAGAAGATTGCGATACTTTTGATTTAGGTGGAGAAACTTGTACAACTATTGGGCAAGGATTTGTAGGAGGAACATTATCTTGTGATGCTTCATGTAATTATGTAGCAACTTCTTGTGAAACAGCAGCAGTTAATTTTAGAACAGGAATTGATACTTATGATTATGTTATTGCGTGTGGAGGGGTGTCTCCAAACAGATGGGTTGCTTATACTGATACCTGTGGAAATGTTTTAAAAGGATATGGATATAGTGGTACTATTAATCCAGTCCCCCCACCAATAGGAAGTATAAATTGTGATGATCTATCTGGTGGTGGATTAACTAAGATAACAGATTCAGAAACAGGGTGGTTACCCTATAATCCTACTGTTTCTTGCGAGATAAATTCAGATGGGACAGGAATAGCGAGGATGTATCTCGATGGTAATTATCTTTATATCTGCGAAAATGATATTGATGGTAATGGTTATACTGCAAGAATGTTTAAAACAACAGACTCAGACGCAGCAGACGCAATATTAAGTTCAGCACAAGGATCAGGTGGAGTAGAGGCAAATTGTTAAATTCAACAACTAAATTTAAAAAATGAAAACAACATACAACATTTTAGCAATACTATTAGTAATGACTTTAGTACTTGGAGCTTTTAGTATAGTAACAGCAACAACAGATGACCACAATGTAGTTACAGCAAACAACTCAGAGTTTAATACACTAACACCTACAATAACAGTTAATGTAACTGGAAATTGTACAGGATACTTAGCGAATTTTACTATCTTGGATGTTACTGTTTTATCAGACCAATTTGTAGCGAATGTAACAAACACAGCAATAACTGCAACAACTGCAACAACTGCAGGAAGTAGGAACTCTTCAGTAATTTTTTGGAATGGAACTTGTTCTGATGTAATCAATCAAACAGGTTTGCATACCTATGAATTTAATGCACAGCCTACAATTTCATCAGCTTCTACATTAGCAAGTTTGGTTTTAAAAGGTAATAACAGAAGTTTTGCTGTAAACTGGACAGATCAAAATTCATCTGGTACAGATTTAGTAACTATATTTATCTGTAAGACAAACGCATTTACAACTGCTTGTACAGGTGGACAGTGGTGTAATCAGTCAACTGCTGAAGCAGATAATTCTACATCTTGTAATTATAATGTAGAAAGATCATTAACAGCTGGAACAAAATCTTTCTATGCTTTTGTTTTAGATGACAATGATTATGCTTCATCTGTAAAAGCAGGAAACTTTACAGTAAGTAGTTCATCAGATGAAGAAGACCAAACAATAACTGCTGTAACACAACAGACACAACAGACACAACAATTACTAGATAAAGATGTTGGTGGCATGAAAGTATCACTAATCATCATATTAGTAATAATAGTAGCAGTTGTTTGGATTATAATTGCTAAAAACAAATAATATTCAACAAGGTGGAGTGAACAACACAATGAAGCCTGTCTTAGTTAGTAACTTATCATTGGAAACTTGCTACATTAACGCAATTGGGTGGGCTTAAATTACATCCAAACGCTGATGTAGATTTATGTCATGCCGATTGGTTGAATGAGGGGAAGAAGATAATAAAAGAAAGCCAAGATAAAATAGCCCGAAAGGGACACAAGGAGGAAAAAATATGGATACAAATTTAATAGTATATGCGATTGCAATAATTGCTGGTATAATGGCTATTGTTCTTGGAATGTATAAGGAAAAGAAAATCGCTGGTAGAAACAAAATGTGGTTTGTTATTCCTTTATTAGTTATTGGTGGATTTCTTGCATTAATGCAGGCTGGTTTACTTGCTGGTTATGGAATCCCTCAATTAGCAGGGTTAGGAGAACAACTTCCTTTCGCAGCAGCACCTAGAACACCATCACAAGGTGGAGTAACTACTGTTGAAGTAAAAGCAGCAACAGGAGCTTTTCCAATAGATACATTCTCATTAGCATCAATTAAAGAGAAACACTCTAACTCATATACTGCAGCAAATGGTACACTTAAGTTCTACGATGACCAAACTAATCCTACATCACCTACAGCTTCAACAATAGATACTATAACTATCTCAGCAGGAGCAGGGTCTTCTACAAATAAGAAGATTTTGACAGACAAACCTTATAGAGTAGTATACGATGGTGTTGGAACTTATTATAGTAAAGATCTTGGAATTATGACTTTCCAATCTAAAGACTATAATAAAAATACTGGGCAATATGCTTATGATTTAGGAGAAATAGGAAAAGTAGCAACTATCGATGATATCTTGGCTGAAATTGAGAACTTAGATAAGGATGTTAATGGAGCAGCAAACTCTTCAGTAGTTAGTATTGAATTAGGAAGTGAAACAACTTCTGATCAATTACAATATAATGAAACAGCTGGAGATGGTCAATGGTACATACAACCTACAATTTCGTTCTCTGGAGCAAATACAGAAGTACAAGAACCTGTAATCTGTTTTGAGTTTGATCAAACAAACCCACCAGAAGGAAACGAGATCTCAGCATTTACATACCAATTACAATCAGGTACAGACTTTGGATTACCATCAGATTTATTGGATTACTGGAGTAATGAAGAGTGTTTAAGTTTAGGAGCAGTAGTTTCAGGCGGAACTTCATCTAAGATTAAGTTGACAGTTACTTATGATGAGGCAAACTTAGATACAACTGATGACTGGTACTTGTATGTGGATGATTTAGGAGCAATTAAGGGTAAGGACGTTGTACTAAACACAGCAGCTGCATTAGATAAAATCAAGTTTACAGCAGTAGCTTAAATAAACAATTTATTTTTATTTTTATTTATTTTTTTTAAAAAAGAAAAAATGAAAGATGAGAAAAGAAGAAAAAAAGAAATTAGGAATAGTTTTATTAGTTCTACTTGGGGTTTTAATAGTTATAGGTATTAATAATGGATGGTTTGAAAAGGGGCTTGTAACTGCTCCTTTGGGAGATGGTGAATATATTCAATCACCCATATTTGGATATTATGAATGTGAAGAAGGAACGGGTTTATCAGATAGTCCTGATAAAAATATCCCAGAGCATGGTTCAGATTATTGGTGTCCTGATTCTTCAGATGGATGTGATATCTATGTGAGAGGAGAAGCTAATACCCTCATAGGAAGACAATTTAAATATAAAATATGTAATAAGGATGGTTCAACCTGTCAGTCAGAAAGAACTACATCTATTCCAAGTTGGTGGTTATTTGATGATTCAGATAGACCAACTGGAAAACTAGCAACCTTAACTAATAACCAAAAGATAACAATAACCTATAGGGCATATCTTTGTTTACCAATATGTATTTATAATGATGTTACAGGGGGTTCAGTTTATTCACAATACAGACCATTTATTTTGTGGAAAGATACTCCTCTTTCTGGTAAAAATGAATATTCAACAATAACTCAAGGTTGTCAATTTAGTAGTGTGGATGCAGGAGATTTAATAACCCAAAGTGATATACAATTACAGGAACCATTAGATTCAAATGCCTTTTGTGGAACTAATAGATTATGCCCTCATAAGACTTATAATTTTATAGAATCTTTTATTCCTCTTAGTCCAGAGAACTATCAATTTGTAAACTGGAATGGGGAACAAGCATACTGTTTAAATAAAAAAATATTTAAAATAAATTCTATAACCACCACCTCAGGAAATTATAAGATTGTAGATGTTTCAAAAAATACCCCCTTATCTATTGTTGATTGTTGTCCTGGAGAAGTTGAACCAAATAGAAAATGTAAATATGATTATACTTGGGGAGATTTAGAAGATGCTGATTGTTCAGAATTTAAACCTTGCACAGGAATTGAGTTTACACCTTCAGGATCTAAAACATTAGTTAAATATGGTTGTTTTAATAATAAATGTGTTCCAGAATTTAAGGATGTAGAATGTACTTCTGATTTAGATTGTTTAGGAAATGATAAAGGAAATGTATGTGATACTAAAACCTGGGAATGCACAAAAATAAAACCTCCTCCTGGAAATGTTACTGCTGAATGTAAATCATGTTGGAATTGGTTAAAAGATAAAATGGGGATAGAACAATCTTGTAAGACAGGATTTTGGCAAGGTATTAAGGATTCATTAGTATGCCCTCTTTTATTCATAAAATATATTATATTAGGAATAATTTCTATCTTAGCAATATTTTTTGGATATAGTCTTGTAAATAAATTTTTCCATAAAACTGTTCCTGTAGCGATTGCATGGTTATTATCAATATCTTTTGGAGGACTAATATTTTTTGTAGGATACCTTATTTTAGAATGGTATATAATTATTCCTGCATTAGCAATCCTAATTTTTGGTACAACAATCATAAATTCTATCCCAGGAGGAAGAGCAATAAGAAGTGCTTATCGGAGAAGAAATGATTAATAAAACAAAAGTATCATTTATAATGGTATTATTTTTATTAACACTTAGTCTATCATTTTTTGTAAGTGCAGAAAGTTATATTGGTCAATGTAGTTTAGATAGTTGCCCTTCAGGATATAGTGAAGTAAGTGTATCATGTTCTAATAAATTATGTGCTAGAGAATGTAAGAAACAAACAGGTGGTAATTGTGGTACTTATGACTCTGGAACTTATGCTGAATCTAAAAAAACTATAACTGTTGGAGAAAATAATAATAAACAGAACACTTGGTTTAGTATATCAAAAACTTTTTCAGACACTACTAAATGTTATGTGTATTTTGGAGAAGCTAGATTTGAAGTTACTGATTCTGATCCAGGGGGATTCTGGCATAACAACGCAGATAGTTATAAACTTTCAGCAAAAATTGGTAGTTCACAAGAAAGTTTATGTTATATCTATCCTTATAATTCTCAATCTTCTGTAATGACCACAGGAAAATATATTAGGGGTGGAGATGAATCTTCAAGCAAAATTTCTGCTAATGTCTATCCTTATAATCCAAAGAGTTGTAGTGGTTCTGTTGCTTATGGTATATCAGGAGATTTATATATCTCTATTTATTATAAAACTGCAAATTTTAATCCAACATTTGACACAAAGAGATTCACCTGTTCATATACTTGTGACTCTGATAATGATTGTCCTGAGTCAACAACTGGAAATGCTTATTGTCAAGATAATGCTTTAGTTAAAGATGTTAAAACCTATTCTTGTCAGAACTATCAATGTCAAGAAACAACTAATCAAGAGGGTATAGAGATATGTACTAATGGATGTGAAAATAATAAGTGTAAAGGACAAACTTGTACAGAAGGATATATTGGAAGTAAAACATGTTCAGGAAATACTGTTGTTCAAAGCTATAAAAATTCAGATTGTACAGTAATAACAAAAGATTTAGAACAATGCACTACCTCTTGTTTGAATGGATTATGTGATGGGATTGTACCCCCCCCTGAATGTACTTCTGATTTAGATTGTGCAGAAGGAGAGGTATGTACTGCTGGGACTTGTGAAGAAAATAATAATTCATGGATATTATGGACTATATTATCTATTGTAGGATTAATAGTTTTAATTATAATCTATTTAATTGTAAGAAAAAATTTAATAAATCCAAGAAGAAGACGAAAATGAAAAATGAAAAAAAAAAGATAATAATCGGAAGTATATTAGTAATCTTAGTTGTTATAATTTTAGCAAATATTCAAACAAATCAATTAACAATAGTAAATTCTAATTATAATCTTGATAGTATAGTTGTAAGTGATAATACCTTAACTTTTCCTTTTAGTATAAATGGTGGTAGAGAAGGTGAAGCTTGTATAAATATTTTATCTGATGACTTACATAGAAGGGGAATAGTTAATGCTGTAGGTGGACAAGAAAATTTAGATTTATTATACACAAAATTACCTTACCACACAACTTGTATGGGTACAGCAAATTATGGAAAAGGAGATGTTATAAAAGAAATGGGGGTATCATTACTATCTAATCTAAACTTATGTTTATATTTTGGAAGTGCAGACCAACACTCTTGTACAGGAAATGTAACAATAGAGTTAATTCCTAAATGTGATTCCCACAATGAAAAAAGATGTGTTAATGATAATTTAGTCTGGTTTGATTCATGTGGAAACCAAGAAGAATTAATAGAATCTTGTCAATATGGATGTGGTGAATTACCTTGTGGGGAATTTTGTTCTTTTGAAAGACCTTTTGGTTGTATTGAAGAAACTTGTGTAGAAAATGATAGAAAATGTCAAGAAAATAATATATTAGAATGTAAAGATAATAAATATGAATTCTTAGAAGAATGTGATTATAAATGTGAGTTAGGGGTGTGTTTAAAAAAACCTATTAATTATAAAATTTATTATATCATCGGAGGAATAGTTTTATTAATCTTAATTATCTTTATAATATATAAAAAAACAGGAGGTAAAAAGTGAGCTGGTATAACAAGTTAAGTTTTTGGAAAGGAACTGGGGATTTAGTTATTTATATATTTTTATTTGGAATAGCTTTAGATATGATAACTCCTAGTTTCTATAATGTCATGAAGATAGCATTACTTCCAGGACTTGTAGCAACAATTGTTTTCTTAATTAAATCTGTAAGGGGCATAAGATGAAGTCAAAAAATCCTTTCAGAATAGGGATAGCATTAGTATTAATATTTGGAATTATAAGTTTATTCTTAGCATTATCTTTATTATCTTTCAGAACAGCAGGAATTATGTATACTGCGATGTTAGCTTGGGTTTATTTTATATATTCAAATAAATTAAATTGGGATAGCTTACCAAGTTTCAAAAAAAATACGCTAAAATCATTATTAGTCGGTGGGGCTGTGGCATTAGCTTTTTATATAATTAATAAAACTATTCCTTTCTTTGCAATAGGATTTCCTGATTTACCAATCTCAGTAGCAGAGGATATTCAGTTTTTTATAGTAGTAATCTGTGCTCCAATTGTAGAAACTATGTTTTTTGAAGTTGGATTATTAAATTTATTAAGAGATAATGATGCATTTTATCAACCTGATTGGAGAGCAAATATAATTAAAAGTTTTGCATTTGCAATATTTCATAGTTTTGCATATTCAGTAGTATTTGAACAATTACAAAGATGGTCAGATGTATTTGGAGCATATCAAGCCACGTTAGGATTATTTGTTGCAGCATTTACAATATCCATGGTATTTGGATATATTATTATGAAGAAAGAAATATCTAATCCGATAGGTTTAATATTTTGTCATATGTTAATTAATTTAATCCTCGTAACCACTAGCGTAATATCCATAATATAAAATGGCAACAAAACAACAACAAAATAGAAAAAACGCATTAGTTGTATCAGCAGTAGTTATAGCTTCAGTAGTTTTATTATTAATTTATCCAGGATCATTTGCACAATTAAAACAAAAAGGAAGTTTAAGAACATTAACTATTGTTCCAATTTTACCAGTAGAAGAACCTCTAACATCTAAATCTTGTAATGATTTAGGAGGAATATTAATACTTCCAGAACAAGATTGTCAAGAAGGTTTTATCAGTTGGGGTTATGGAAAAATTGGTGAACTCGATAGACAATGTTGTATAATGGATAGATGTTTAGAAACCAAAGGAAAGTTTGTAACCGAATATAATAAACAAAATGATAGATTTGAAAGAAGATGTATTTGTCTTGAGGGTTATGAATATTTAATTAAAACTGGATGTACAAGAAAATATGGTTAAAAAAATAATAAAAAAACAAAATATATCAATTATATTATTTGTTATCGCATCTCTAATCATAGTTGGGATTTTAATAAATTCTCCATTTTCTATAGTTAGTAGTTATAATCCAAGTGGATGTTCTTCAACTAAAAAAGCAATCATAATAGATAGATATAGTCTCCCAACAAATGAAATTAATATGCTTAAAGATTTATGTTATAATGTTGATTATGCCAAAAATGATTTTTCAGGGATTAACTGGAATTCCTATAATTTAATAGTTGTGAGAAGTATTTCTTCTTCTTATATGGGGGATGCCCCTGATGAAGTTTCTCCAACAACATTAAAATCAAAACCCTTACTATTTATGGATGCAGAAATAGGTGATAGTTCATCAAATTTAGGATGGGTATCCTCTGTTGCTTCAATTTCATCTTCTGGTATTATAAAAATGAATAAAATCCAAGACCATTCTATTATTAGCGGAATTACTTTTCCTATTGAAGCCCCATTAGGATCACAAATAACTAATATTAGGGAGAAATATTTTTTAGTTCCAGCAACAAAAATCGCTTCTTTGAGTAATCATGCTGATTATATAACTTTATTTATCATAGAAACAGGAAATAAGGCAGTATGGTTTGATGACAATTTTGTTTCTACAACCCCAAATCTGTTTAAAAATTCTGTTATATGGTTAGCTGGACAGGGAACAAAAACCCAAAATCCTCCTGATAATCCTCCCTGTACCCCCACAACATGTGTATCTTTAGGAAAACAATGTGGAACTTGGGGAGATAATTGTGAAGGAAATTTAGATTGTGGAACTTGTCAAACAGGTTATGATTGTAATAATGGTATATGTGTAGAAATCCAACCATCCCAAACTTGCGGGAATAATATTATAGAAGGAACAGAAGTTTGCGATGGAGATTCTTTGGGAAATAAAGGTTGTCAAGATTACGGATTTGATTCAGGAGAATTATTATGTAAATCTGATTGTTCTGGTTATGATATAAATTTATGTGAGAATACCCAACAAGTATCTTGTATCCCCTCTTGGAATTGTGCTAACTGGAGTGAGTGTATAAACTCTTTGCAAGCAAGGAATTGTATAGACAATAATAATTGTGGAATAATAGAAGGAAAACCTTCAGAATTAAGACAATGCACTGTGAGTAATATCCCAATTGAAGACCCAAAAAATTATGAATCCTTAGTAACTCCAACAACATCTGAGTTTCAATATGTCTTACCAGAATGTAATTCGGGAGATGAAAAATGTATTGGTGAAAAATATTATAAATGTGAAAATGATGATTGGAAAAATAAGGGAAGTATAAATAATAAATGTGGTTATATTGAACCTTGTAAAGAAGGAAATAAAATATGTCAAGGAAATTCTGCTTATGAATGTATAAACGGAGAATATTTATTAAATGAAGTTTGTCAAGCTGGATGTTCAGAAGGAGAATGTGCAAGTAAATATAGTTTATCACAATTATTAATCTTCATAACAATATTTATATTAGTAGCAATAATTATATGGGTAGGGGGTAAAAAATGAAAAAGAAAAAAATTAACATAC
>Ga0180008_1000912_pt1 | contig 20928 bp, 30 predicted proteins | sample MM_PW_MetaG_FD_121121 | JGI IMG/M metagenome (GOLD analysis project Ga0180008, IMG submission 121121) | Groundwater microbial communities from the Aspo Hard Rock Laboratory (HRL) deep subsurface site, Sweden - MM_PW_MetaG | ecosystem: Environmental > Aquatic > Deep subsurface > Groundwater...
AAATGTTCCAGCAACTTTCAAATCCTCCCACTGGGACGAAGATGATGTCTTGGCTCACACTCGTAGATATATGTATCGTGATAAAGATATAGTGATAAACGGAAAGAAAAAAAAGGCAGATGTATTATTTGGAGATGAAAGACAAAGTGATTGGGCGAGAGAATTAAGAAGTAAGGGTTCTGGCATCCCCAACCACCCCCTCCTCAAAATCTGGCACAAATTAGACATACAATCCGACCTAATACAAGCCGTTAAGAAGAACGCTGATTATTACGCGTGGGCAAACCCAGAGCAACATCTTGCTCGTTGGGGAACAGACGCCTATTCGTGGAAAAAGAAACCAGGTGGAACTTATGAAATAAAATATACAGACCAACTCGGAGGACGAGCTGGGGGGATAGACATTGAGAACGAAGCTCGTGTTAGGGGGTTATTAAATGAAGGCAAATTAGTTAATGCTAAAAGTGCAGAAGACTTAAAGGGTGCTTTCAAAGACCGAGCAGAAAAAGTGTGGGCAAAAATACAATCTTCTAATGAGGGATTTTCAATGCCTCGCAAGGAATTTTATCAAAACCTCGGAAGAGATACAAAAAACATAGTTGAAGACTTAACAGGGGCAAAGGTTGAAGTGTTGGATATGGGGTTGCCGATAGAGGGGAAAGCACAAAATGCTTGGTCTTTTAGTGGTAAAAACGGAAGCGAAGTATTCTTAACCGAGAAAAATATAATAGAGGGATTAGACGCAAGTCCAAGTGGCAGTTCGGCTAATTATATTATTACTAAAAATTTAAGTGGCGGGAAATTCAAAGCAATCAGTGAAAGTGATTTTTACGAAATATCAGACGGAAAAACTTGGAAAGAATTAAGTAAGGAAATAAAAACCAAACTTCAAAATTTTAAAGATAACGAAACCTTTGACATCTCCATTAAAAAAACTACCCAGCAAGGCATAAAACTCACGCCTGAAATTAAAGCAAAGATACGAGGTGAAGCTCCGAATATACAAACAAGTGGCAAGATGTTTAACAAGACCCCTAAAGAAATCAAGCCAGGAGAAGCAGAGCAACAACGAGCTTTAGTTCCTATACGAGGCGAAACTTTTATTTTGCCACCAATGACCCCTAAAAAAAGCTGGTCAGCAAAAACAAGAATGCAACAAGAGCTAAAAACAGCAAAACTTGAAAGAGAAAAAGCAAAAATTTTAGGACCAATTAAAACAGCTAAAGAAATTCTAGATAGACGGCGCGCGAAAATTAGGGCAATACAAGAATATTTTAACTTAACAGATACAGACTTAAAGAAAGTTAACAAAAGGGATATTCACCTAATGTCTAATTTTGAATTTAAGAACTTTCTTGATGCTATTAGAATACAAGCCGATAAGTTTGCCATAAAACGACAGGCGATGAATGAATTGATACAACAAATCCAAGACAAGGAACTTAATGTTGAAAATTTACGCAAGGCGATGAAACTTCCAACAATGAAGAATATGACAGTGGAGCATATACGCAAATTAGATGAAGCATTAAAACCTTTCCAAAAAGGTGATGAGTTTTTAAGTGTCCGTAAATTAGAAGTGGTTGACAGAACAGAGCTGAAGGGTATTAAAACTTGGAGAGAGGCGAGAGAACGATTAGCTAAGAAGTTAAATGTATCCGTTGAGAAGTTACAAAACATTGAGGTTTCTGAGTTTGATAGGTTTAGATATGATACCGCGTTAGCAGAAAGGAATGATTTTTATAAAATGATGGTTGAAGAACCCGCGAAGAGGATGCTTGTGTCTGAAGCCGAGTATTTACATATAGAAAAAAATTTACTTGCTTTGGCTAAAAAACTACCCAAAAAAGGAATAATTGGAAGACTAATACCGCAGCAAAAAAATATACGCAAGTTTATGGAAACCCCTATTAACAAGCGGGGGGATATAGAAATGACATCAGCTGAAATTGGGGTAGTGAATTTTATGACTAAACACTTTGACGATGCACGAAACTATTTAGTCCAAATGGAAGCAATGAAGCTGGGTAAAGATAACTATTTTACACATATTCGCAGAGGTATTTTAGAAGCAGTAAAAGAGGATGGGATTATTAAAGCCGTAAAAGAAGTTTTTTCTGTTTATAAATTAGAGGAACAAGTATTCAACATCCTAGACCAACAAACAGGTGAAATACTTGCAATGGATAAATTCTTTAAATTTGCGATGCATCGTACTGGTGAACTAGTACCAACAGAAAATACAATAAGAGCATTTTTAGCCTACATGCGAACATTCAAAAAAAAGCAAGCTCTAGATGAAATTGTACCGCTAATTGACATTTACGCGCACTCATTAACACCCAGAGGGACTACGAAAAAAGGAGTATTGTTGCACAGTAATTTAATTAGATTTACAAAAGAGTGGTTAAATACACAAAAAGGACGGCACATCACATTGGTTGCAAAACAAAACGGAAAAATAGATGGAGTGTTAAGGTCAATTAAAATGTTTACCTCATTACGAGATTTAGCTTTAAATATTCCAGTAAGTGTTGCCACTGAAATTGGTGAGCAAGTTACTACATACCAATTGCTTGGGAAAAAGAAATATTTATTAGGGAAGATAAGACAAAACACAAAACAAGGTAAAGTAATTATTGAAAAGTACCGTAATCTTGTTGGGAAAAATCCGTGGGCAGAATTAGTTGAACCAGCAAAGGAAATAGGAGATAGGTTAATGGAGGGTATTTTTATATTATTCCGAGATGCATCAACACGAGCAAACAAAACTTTTCTTCTTGGTTCATTGTCTAAACAAGAACTTCAATCTGGAACAATAGATTCCGCAAGACTAGCTTCACTACGAACTGAACTTGGTAGATATAGACAAGTTAAGGGAATGACATCAATTATAGGAGCAACACCGGAGGGCAAGGCATATACACAATACAAAAAATGGGCTATTCCTATTTTAAGAACAACAGTCAAGAATTTAGAGAACATTACCTTTCGTCTTGGAAGTAAAACAGTAACAACCGAAGCAAAGAAAAAATCCTTATTGGAGCTTTATAGGTTGGCGGAAGTAACAGTTTTTGCTATGCTAGTATTTAGCAGGGTTAGAGATGAAAAAGATACAAGTTTTGTTGGTCAATTAAGGAATAAAGCATATCGAGAAGCGACAACATTGATACAAGCGTTAAGTTTTAAGATGTTCCTATCACTGGGTCGCACAGCTTCCTTTATTGAAAAACTAGGTGAAAATCTTACACTACTTTTGTTATTAGAAAAAGATAAAACTAAACCAGGACTAAAAGGATTAAAGCGACAATTTACACCAGTAGCTGTTAAGCCCTTTATACCAACTAAAAAAACTACAGGAGAACAACAAAATCCGTTTTTACCGCAAATACGAACAACAACTAATCCCTTTTTAAGATAAGGGTTCTTCTAGCGTAAGAGCAATTATTACAACACCAAGTATTGTGAGAAAGGTAGCTAACATTATTAACATCATAACAAAATAAACATAAAAAGTCAATATGGAAAAAAGAGATTACCAAAGAAAAGACAATTTGCAGTTAGCATTATTACAAAAAGATATTTGCTATATCAAAGAGAAGGTTGAACACATCAACGATAAACTAGAAGAACATTATGTTACAATTGAAGAGTTCACGCCAATTAAGAAGTTGGCGTATGGTTTGTTGTATGCCGTGTTAGTTGGATTTGCAACACTACTGGGAACTGTAATGATTGCGGTGATTAAGGGTGGATTATTATAAACACTTGACATTATTTTTTTATTAGTATAAGATATAAATATATGGGTAATATACAAAAGACAAACGGAGCGCAAAACAGTTTTGTTAAAATAGTTTTTGACAACATTGTTTTGTGCGCCCATACACAAACAGTTAAACCGCGTCGCAAGGCGTGGTTTTTCTGTGGAAGGGAACACAATATAGTACAGAGCGTTTCGCTTACAATATAGTAAATGGAGCTATCAGCGCATCTCCAGAAAAACTTGGGCTGAATTGAGAACAAATGCAAGTCGTGCGACTTTAAGTTAAAAGTGTGGGCAATGTCCTGGCACCTGACAACCCACGACCTCATTTGTTCTTAAGATTAACTGATTGGTTTGGCGGGGACAGTGAGGCTTCGCTATATAACCTCTTTTACTATTACATATAACATTGTTAAGATTACTCTCTCCCCCTAACCCACTCAGAGTAAACCTAACAACAATCTATATCCTATGAGGGATATAAAGGTGCTTGTACTCTTTAGGAGGTTTTATTTTCTCTTATAAACAAATTGTGATAGTTTCTCATCTATAAATCTTGCTAGTCCCTCTTGATACTTTGAGTTCTTGTAAGCATCCTGGACATATTGTGGGGCTTCTTTAAGTAAGTCTAACCAACTATCCTGAAAAATAAGAAGTCCATCTAAGCCATAGTTGTATAAACCCTCGTTCAGTGTTTTCCAGGGGCGTTCTACAATTAACTCATTGAAGGTTTTAACTCTTTTCCCCTCAATAAACTTTCTATCCTCTACCATTTCAACCTCTCCCTCTGCCATCATCTTATCCAAAACATCTTTTCTTCCTTTGCGTAACCAATTAAGATAGGTTCTTTCCCTCCAATCGTCCATACCAAGAGCGTAGGCGATATTAAGAACATTATGTATATAGTCATCGTGGGTATAAGTATAACCCCTACCAGAAGCTAGATGATAGCCAATAGCTTCGGGGTGTGTGGCACAAGTAGAGCCAAACATCCACCATTTCATATTAAGATAAAACTCACCGCCACCATAGCATCTATGAACATCAGGATACCCACCGAAGTCTAAAAATTGCTTTCTAGACACTCCAACTGAACAGTGTCCTAATGCTGGAAGATAAAAGTAGTCTTTATCATTAACCCTATAATTATTCCAGGTCCCTTTTACCTCTTCTCCGAGTTTAATTGTATATCCAAAACCAACCCCGTTATGATTGCCGTCATTCATTTTAGGTGGATAAGCTCCCATCCACGCTATCGCTCCGTGAAATAAACCACCTGTGCGGTCAATAGTTGAAATCATATGCTTAAAGAAACCTGGCTTATATGCCATATGGGCGTCAGAAAAGAATACATATTTACCTCTTGCTATCCTTGCCCCCTTATTACGGGCGGAGTGGTTGCCTGCTATTGGGTCATAGATAACCTTAATCTTGCCAGCGTAATAAGCACCTCTTGGCATTAGATGTTCTACTGTTCCTCTGTCGCCTGGTTTTGTCCAATCATATTTAGCGTCTGCTCTGCGGTCATCACAATTAGCAACAATAATAATTTCAATCTCTTTGTCGGAGTATCCGTCCGCTTCCCAACAGTGTAGTAGTGAGTATATGGTATGAATTACTGATGGAAATTCTTGTCTTGCGGGGATTACTACTGACATCAATAACTGGTCGGGACTGTATAAATCTTTCTCGTGTTGTTCATCGGTAATATAAGGACTATTCTTAAATTGATGTTTAAGATTGTTTATAAAATTTTCAGCTGTTTTCTTTGCTTCTCTTGACATAATACAATGAATTTCCTATAATAGAAGTATGGATAAATCAGGAAAACATAATCCTAATTGGAAAGGTGGTAAAATTAAACTTACTTGTAATGTTTGCGGGGAAGATTATTTTAAATTTCCTTCTCAGCACTCGAATAAACGCAGTAAGTATTGTTCTAAAAAATGTTTTTATATTCGCCATCCTCATCAGCCAGTAAGAGATAAAAGAGGATATATATTGATTTTTAAACCTAACCACCCTAATTCTACTTTGAATGGTTATCTCAGAGAACACAGATATATTATTGAAAAACAACTTGGACGATTTCTTAAAAAGTCTGAGGTTGTTCATCACAAAAATGGTATTTTGTCTGATAATCGTATAGAAAATCTTGAATTGTTTAAAAATCATTCTTCGCATATGAAACATCATCATTCTAAATTTTTGGTATACTTGCCATCGCTATAATCGGTGTATCATTCAAATCAACCAGTGGTTCTCCTTTTTGATTAAGAAGTTCCACCTTTTGAAAGTATCGTTCCATTAAAAGTTTGAACTCTTCAGCTGTCCATTCCATACAGTGATATATATTCTGTGGTTGGTCATCTCTAATTTTAGGATTATTTCTATTGGGTGTACTAATAAAGTAAGTAGTTGGTTGAGGAACATTGTAATCTCCCTTTTTACTAGCAGCAAACTTGATAATTTGTTTCATAAAAGTATCTGTATCTTCTATGTGTTCAATAATTTCAATTGCAACTACGACATCAAACTTCATTATCTCTCTGTTCTCTTGCATTATATCTATTTTATCAAAGGTAAGTTGAGAGGAATAATAGATGCCATTTTTCTGTCTTGTGAACGCTTCTTTTGCAAAGTTAATAGACATTTCATTTTTATCTATTCCCCACACGAAGTCTGCTTCTTGGCTTAGAACATTACTTCCAACACCACTTCCACAGCCAACATCTACAATCTTGGGTTTCCATAGATACTTTGGGTATTGAGGATGCTCTTGTATCCGCTTCATACACCAGAGCTTAACCGCATTATACATATTGCGGGTTGGATACCATAAAAGTTTCTTTGAATAAACAAACTGAGCAAGGTTAGCCAACACTTGGTCTTTATCTTCTTTCTGCGGGTTGGTTTTGTAGTTAGGGTCTAAAATTCCGTGAATTGGTTTATTTGCCTCTATATTTACACTAGGACCGTCAGTTGCTTTCTTCAACTGTTCTAACTCTTCTTGTTTCTTTAATTCTATCTCTTTAACTTGTTTGTCGTAGCACTCTGAACATAATAGATTTATAAAATCGTCTGGTATCTTCTTTAAACAAACTTGACAACAACGATTATTTTTATTTTCCATATTTATTTTGTTTACTTATAATAATTCTTTTTGTAGTTTTAAATAATTATCTTTATTATATTTGTCCTGTCCACACCATTCATTCGCTGGTGATATAAACCCTTTTTTATCTTTTCTTTGCCACACCTTTTCAGGTAGATATTTCTTTGCAATTTCATATATTTTTAATTTGCGTATTTCGCCTTGTATCTTTTTGTTATCTGTCAGCGACCAACCATATTCTTGAACTTTAGGGTCAAGGAATGGTAAATATAAATCTATGTCAAAATACTTGGCGAGTTTTTCTTCCATATCTACTACTGATGATAGCCCTTCCATAAATTCTGCCCAACTTATTTGGTTTATAATTCCAGTTTTTTCTAGGTATCTTTCTGTTAGTTTTTCTTTCGGAATACCACAGAGCTTAGAATGAACATCAGCGAATGAACCAAAGATACTATCTAACATTGGTTTATATCCTTGTAAACTTTCCATTTGATATAGTTCATCAATCTTTTGTAAGATTAAAAACCGAGAGTATCCACCAAAGGTTTCATCCGCACCTTCTCCACCAACCATTCGCTTACCTTTTACTTGTTCCATTATTTTATACCACGGATAGATACTTACAGAATTGACAGGATTACCTATAATCTTTAACGCCTTACCAAGAACTTTTCTAAAATCTTTTCCGTCTGGTTTAATAATTGTTTGTGGAATATTAAGGTGATCACAGATTGCTGTTGCATATTCCAACTCATCGTAATACTCGCCCTTAAAATTACAAGTAATAGCGAAGTCTGGTTTGAGGATAGCCGCGAGTATTCCACTATCTAAACCACCCGAAAGAAATATCCCGAAAGGTCGTTCTATTTTAATTTCTTTTAGTAATTTTTCTAACATACTAACCTACTATTGTACTGTCTGATAATATACACTTACCACCATTCTCTAGAAACTTCTGCTCTTTAGCGATAATTTCTTTTGCATAGTTTGGGGCAGTAATAAAAAAGTAATCAGGGTCTTTGATTGCTCTTTTGATAACTGGGATATGTGTTACTGGTGTATATTTACCTTGCTTGGCTGGGCTATCATCTACAAAGTACCTTATCTCGTTTTCTGTAATACCAGCTAAGTGTAAGATTGAAAATCCTTTTGCAGCTGCACCATATCCAGCAATAGTCTTGCCCTCTGCTTTTAATTCTTTAATTAACTTCCCTAATTTCTCAGCTTCTTCTGTGCATTCTTTGTTATATTTCTTAGCGGTTTCATAACTAGGCAAGTTAGTATCTATTTCTTCTTTTAAGAGTTGTTTACATCTTGCAGTCATAGTAGGAGTATTACTTAAAAATACTCTTAATGAACCGCCTTGTGCAGGTGTAACCACAGCATCGTTTAGCCATAGTCCGTATTTCAAACCAACATCTTGCCAGTTTTTTGCTGTGAAATATGAGAAGTGGTCGTGATAAATTAACGAATAGTTTTTATTCTTAACCATTCCACCCCAGTAATTACATTCTACAATAAATACTCCGTCATCTGTTAGGACTTCTTTAACTCCCTTCATTAAGTCGTGAATATCTTTTAGGTGAGCGATACAGTTGTTTCCGTAAACCACCTTTGCTTTTCCAAAAAACCTTGAGATACTCTTTGCCAGCCGTTCTGTAAAGAAGTCGGAGATTGTTGGGATACCTTTTGCCAATGCTTTAACAACGACATTCGTTGATGGGTCAACCCCCAACAATGGATAGTCTGTTCCAAAGTGCTGTAGCATTGTTCCGTCATTGCTTCCTATTTCAATGACAAAATCTCCCTTTTTAAGAAATCTTGTTTTGATGTCATCTGCATATTCCTTGAAATAATCCGAGAGGTTTGGCATATCACCTGAAAAGTAAAGATAATCTTGTTCCCTATAAATCTTGTGAGCATCTATTGGATTGACTATCTGAACAAGAAAACAATTCTGACATTGTTCTACCACCAAAGGATACACAGGTTTTTTTTTGTCTAAATCTTCTTTTTCTATTAGAGAATTAACTAACGGAGTTTTTCCAAAATCAATAACTGTTTTGAAATTACTCGCTTTACATATTCTACATTCGTGTTTTAATTTATTTTGCATTTTATTATATTATACTTGTTTTTTTAACCAAGTCAAAATATTTGTTTTTGGGTTCCAACCTAATGCTAATAATCTATCTATATTTCCTTCGTGTCTTTCGCATTCGAATTCTCTTTTTGGTATCCATTTTACCTCTGCTTGCAATGCAGTTGCTATATCTTCCATAGTCAGCACCGTTCCGCTTGCTACATTGAATACTCCTGTTTCATCACTTTCCATAATCATTCTTACTGCTCTTGCCACATCACCAGCGTAAATAAAATCTCTCTGACCTGATTTGAATTTAGATTGTGCCATTGTTTCTGTAAGGGTAATCGGTTGTCCTTCTTTCTTAAATTTTAGAAACGCCGCCAAAGCAGTGTCTTCTCTTTGGTATTCTCCGAAGATTTGAAAGAAGCGCGAAATAGCATAAGGAAGTTTGTCTTTGTTCATCTTGCACAATGCCTCGCAACATACTTTCTGCCACGAGTATGGCTCAATGGTTTCCAGTGGCATATCTTCTGTCCACGGAGTTGGGTTATGGGCGTAGAGAGAAGCAGTTGAAGGAAAGATAAACTTCTTAACCCCTGCTTCTTTACAGACCTCCATTAGGTGCATTGTCATATCTATATTTTCATAGGTGCTTTCTTTCGGGTGTCTTATACAATCAGGGATGTTCGTTCTCCACGCACAATGAATAACATAAGAAACATTACATAAATCTCTATAATTCAAATCTTGAACATTACATTGGATAAAATGGTCTGGCTTTGAATGACCTTTAATAATTGGTCTTTTGTCCACACCTACTACAAAATACCCAGCATTCTTAAACTCTGGTATGAAATGATGCGAAAGAAATCCTGCCGACCCTGTAAGTAAAATTTTCTTCATTGTTTTATGTTTGATACAAAATCTACCTCTGTTTTATTTAATAATGTTTTCACGACCTTTATTGGTATTTGGAAAGCAACACCGTGCCTCCAACCTCTATCACAAGCTAAGTCCTCTGGTGGAGCTACAAACCTCCAACCCTCTCTGAAATTCTTTGTGTACCAAATACTTCCACCAATACGGTGTTGTGGAAACTCCCCTAACTTTGAAAAATCCTCTCTTCTCATTACCATACAGTTTGAACCCGACCTCATATTAACTCTGTATCCTTCAGGTGTGATTTCAAGTGTCTGCTTCTTTTTATCGTAAGTGATAAATCCAGCAGCAACATATTGTCTGTTTGGATAATCTTCTAAGATTTTAACACACGCAGATAACCAACCCTTAGCTACTTCTATATCATTGCACAAAAAAGCCATATAATCTCCTGTTGAAATTTTAGCGAGAGTGTTCCAACCATAAGCGAAGTGAAGATTATCTTTTGACCTGACTAATTGATTTATTGTTCCTTGACGGACTTTCTCTACTAAATAATCTGTTATATCTGGGTCGCCCCCATTGTCCCAAACATTTATTTCACAAGGATAATCAGTGTTCTTTTCTAAAGAAGCAATTAGGTTCTTCATTAAATCGCCTCGTTGTGGCGGGTTTTTACCTGCCGATTTTTCACCAAAATCATCTATGCGATTATAATGCACTATGTTGACAGAAGCATATTTCATAATGTTTTATAATTAAATTGATAATTAAGTATGCCGTGTTTACTATGAAGTTTGCCCGACCTTGCATTTTCTTTGTAGAATTGTCTATTGATTGGCGACATTCCCCGTTTAATTCCAGGTTCTCCCCCATCTCCTATTACTGCCCAATAGTGGTTTATGGTTGCAGTTTTAATTCCTGCTTTTGTATAGCGTGATTTCCAGCAATATGGCATATACCCATAATTTCCACCAAAGCGTTCGTCTTGTCCCTTTAATGCAAGATATACATCTCGTCTGAATAGTGTTGTCATTTGATTGCTTCCCCAACTACTTACGATTTCCCATTCTTCCATTGGTTTTTCTAATTCTTTTATATTTATTACTTTTCGTCTTACACCTAACCGACTTATGTCAGGATTGTTTTCAAAGTATTCAACAGCATCTTTGTATAAATCTCTGTCTGGAATATGGTCTGTATCCTCTAGCGCGATTATGTCCCCTGTTGATAACCAGAATGCTAAGTTGCACGCCCCATTATATCCCCATAAAATATCTTCTTCTACTTCTGCGTAAATTATCTTTGTCTTGGTTCTGTCCCATTCTAATTTTACAAGCATTGTGTCTAATCCTTTATCACCCCCATCATTAACAGCGATAATTTCATCAGGTACTCTGCTTGATTTTAAACATTCTTCTATATGTCTTACTGATAAGATATGTCTCTTATAGCAAGGAATTAGTACAGACACTTTACTCATAAAATAATTGTTCTATTGAAGAATAAATCTTGTCATAATTATAAGATTGAAACGCTTTTCTTTTTGCCTGTAAAGATTTATTTATTTCAAATTCACTCCTCACAATTTTTGCTAAATCTAAGTAATAGTTTTCGTTTACTTCCTTTGGTTCTTGATAATTAAAATCAAAATATAAAGCATTGTCTCCACCAAACTCCGAGAGAGATTGAACGGCTTTATTAAGGACAAGCAAATTACCTGCCAGCATTGCTTCCAAAAGAACCAATGAACAATTCTCCGAGTAGGTTGGGAAGATAAAGATATTAGACAATCTAAACAAATCAGAAACTATTTTTGGAGAAACCCCTTGTTCATATTTACTCTCTTCTAGGGAAGTAAATATCAATTCAGTGTGGTCTATTCCTCGCTCAGAAGCCCATATTTGTGTTTGAGCAATCATTCGTTTTTCTTTCTCTGCGTTAGCGTGAGCATTAGGAACTATCAACTTTGTTTTGTATCCTAGCTCTTTTAATTTAGAATGAAGTTTTATCACTTTGTCAAGTCCCTTGCCTGTAAGCATTCGTGGAGTAGATAACGGATAAATAGAAATTATGTCTGCTTCCAGAAGCGAGTATTTATCTATCAGTTGATTAACTAGCGGGTCTAAACTCCAAAAGGTTCTCGGGTCCCGAGAGTTGTGTATTACACGCACATCTTTTAACCAAGCTCCATACATTTCCGCTAACTGGTTTGCCTTCTCGTGATTAAGATATACAAGTTTGGTTCTTGGTGGAAGGGTATATCTATTTGCGTGTGGGTTGTCTTCTAGCTCAGGTCTTGCTGACGGAGCAGAGTGTGTCCAAGCAAAGATATTTAATTTTAGTTCTGGCAATGCTTCTCTTAGCGCGATGTTGTAGGGTAAATAGGTGTCTATAAAAAATATGTCGTGGCAAATAAGAAAATCAATGTCTTTCATATTTTTTACAAACATCTCTTTCGTTTTTTTAACATCCTCTTTCCAGTGTTCAGGAACACCCAATTCTTTATATGGTTCTAAAATTAACTGGGGAACAATTTTTCGTATTTCAACACCCTCTGGAACAAGCGCGTCATCTTTGAATGTTGGCAAAACAAATAGAACAGTTTTGTGTCCATTTTTTACTAGAGATTGCAGTTCGTCTTTCACAACCGAGCAGAGAGAGTATGCGCTATCCAGATTAAAAAATGAGGTCAAAATTCCAATTGTCTTCATATCTTTTGTATTAACTTAATTGCCTTTTCTAATTCTTTAATATCTTCCGCTTGCTTTGCCATCAATTCCGCCGCTTCCTCTTTGGCGTCTTGCAAAGTTCTAAAATACCCATAAATATCTTCATAGGGTTTGCTCGTACGAGCCGTTTCCGCATATCGTGCTATCGCTGACGCTGTTTTATAGGTGGGGGTGGTAGTTTTCGCTATAACCCAGTTTTTATCGTCTATTGCGCGAATGTAATATGTTTTATTTATTTTATATTTTAACATTTTATTTTTTAATTCTAGAAGTCTTCCAATAAGCTGAAAAACATTTTGGGCAAACCTTAGGTAGTCCTTTTTTTCTTGGTTGCCACTGGTGGGAGCATCTTAAACATTTGTATTTTTTTATCTTGATGACTTTCATACTTACATATTATACTAATTAAATATGTTTGTCCAGTATCTTGACTTTTTCCTTTTAATATGCTAGTCTTGTTTTGGTGATATTATAAAGTGAACAGAATAATTGAGGCGTGTTGGTGAGATTACTCTGGAAGTAATCCGACAAGCTGACACCACCTTACCTAGTAGCTTTTTATTATCACTATTATTAGTTTTAATAATAAAATTATGGATAAAGAAACAAATGAGGTAGAGTCCTGTGAAGATATAGAATTTGCGGTAGCAGACGCTGAAGCTAGAGAACAAATTATTAGTGAAGCACAGGAAGATGACTTGAGAGAGAGGGAAGATGATGAGAGCAGGGAGGAGGAGGCAAAAGTTGGGTTAGATAGAACAGGAGATAGCTAATATGATAGTAGAGATTACTTGACAACTAGTTAAAATTAGTATAACCTATAAATATGCGTAAAAAGTTGAATTACATAATTAAAAATTGTAAACAACACCTCCAGGATGATTTAGGGCTTCAACTCCCTTCGCAGTCGTCTTGGAGGTTTTGTTTATAAAAATTATTAGTTAGTTAATTTATAAACAATATGGCACAAAGAAGAATGTTCAACAAGTCAATAACAAGTTCAAGTAGATTTATTATGATGCCTCCTACTTCACGATTATTGTATTATGACTTAGGAATGAATGCGGATGATGATGGTTTCTGTGAGCATTTTGTAATAATGAAAATGACAGACGCCACCCCCGATGATTTACGGATACTACAAACACGAGGTCTTGTGAAAGTTTTTGATGATAAAGTTTTAATTATTCGTAATTGGAAAGAAAACAATTATCTTCAAAAAGATAGATACACACCGAGTAGGTATTTAGAGGAATATAGACAAGAATTAAAGTTATTAGCAACAGATAAAAAGTCAGAAGATACCCCTTTATATACAAAATGTATACAAGATGTAGACACAGGTAAGGTAAGGAGAGGAAAGGATAGTATAGGTAAGGTAAGGATAGGAAAGGAAAGGAAAGGTAAGGATAGTAAAAACATTGCAGAACAGGGTTCTGCGTTAATAGTAGAAACAATAAAAGAATTTGAATTAGTTGATATAAAAAACAAAACTTACTATGGAAATACCACACAGAGAAAAGCCTGCGAATTTTTAATTGACAATTATGGATTTGAAAAAGTTAAAACTATGATACAGCTGTTGCCAAAAACAAACACGATGGAATATATCCCCCACATAACTACTCCTGTTCAGCTAAGAGATAAGTGGGTACAGCTTGTGTCGGGACTTCAAAGATTGCAAAACAAACAAAACGCTGAACCAAAAGTATTATTTTCTTAAGTATGAAGTTCTTTTATAAAATTAAAGTAGGATACGGAGAGAATGAATTTATTCCCATAGATGAAACAGAACTTGAGACAGCTCTGTATGCCTTCTTAACGGACGGCAAGGCAGTTTTTACAAATGGTGTTGCGCGAGGTAAAGATATAATCGCTATCACAGAGGACTGGCAAAAAGAGATGGGCTGGAATGCAGGATATAAAATGCAAGACATTGACTGGGCGGAGATACGAGATACAGGAATAGAGCAAAAATACAAAGATGTATTTGCCGAGAAAAAAAAGAAAGTACAGTTTTTGATAAACTCAAAACAAACAAACTTAATAGGAAAAAATGTAGAAGTAAAACAACTAAACTAATATGAATGAAATACAAAGACTTTACAAACCACCAACAAAAAAACGACTTACAGAACACGAACTTGTTTTATTAGATGAGGAACTAGAAACTTTTAGAGAAATTACACCACCAAGCGAACAGCTCCCAAAAGAAGCGAACACGGTAAACCAAACCAAGTGGATGATTTCTCGCGGGGCAAAGGATAAGAACGGAGCTATTATCATTACAAATTATACATCGGCTAGAAGAAATACAACAGCAGACTGCGACCCGATACTAGCCGAACAACTGGAACAAGACTTTAACCAGTGGAATTATTGGAAATGGGGAAAGCAAGTTAAAGCTGAGGGGAGAATGGAAGCGTATGAAAAAATGAGAGAAGAATCGGGTAAACTATTTACAGCTTGACAATATAATATAATGTGTTGCAGTGTAAAAACTACTTGACATTTCCACAAATAAGAGTAAGATAGAGTTATGAATAATAAATTAAATGAAATTCAAAAAAAGTTAAAAGCGAACAAAGGACAGCGTAATTCATTTGGAAATTATAATTACCGAAGTTGCGAGGATATACTTGAAGCGGTAAAACCACTACTGGGCGAAGCGACACTTGTAATTTCTGATAGGGTGGTGTTGATAGGAGAAAGATATTATATTAAAGCGACAGCAACCCTAACAGATAAAACAGAAAGTGTTACAGGAACAGCGTACGCAAGAGAGCCAGCAGAAAAGAAGGGGATGGATTTGGCGCAAATTACAGGAGCTACATCTTCTTATGCAAGAAAATATGCTTTGAATGGTTTATTTTGTATAGACGATACAAAAGATGCCGATACAATGAACAATACCAGCCCCAAAGGTGAGGATGACCTACCTTTTTAACAATAATAATTATGGATGAAAAACAAATAGAAAAAAAAACAGTAACAATAACAAGGATGTCTATTACGGACAAAAAGAAAGACGGTACAAAACTACAAACCAAAGCGGGATCGTCTTGCTGGAGAGTTGGAATACAAACAGAAGAATATGGAGAACAATGGCTTAACGGATTTTTATTCTACGCTCCAAAAAACTGGAAAGGTGAAACCAAAGAAATAGGAGTATGGGAAGAAGAGTTTAATGGAAAGAAACAACTGAACTTTATCGTAGTGGAAACGGAGATAGAAAAACGAATTAGAAAGATTGAAACAAAGGTTGATTTCCTTGTTGATGCGTTAAAAGATAAAACAGACGATAAAGGGAGCTCACATCCATTTTAAGGCACTTATAGAAGGCGTGGTGGACTTTAATATCAAAAGAGGATATAACCTACCACTAAGACCAAAACGGAGTGATATGATATGATATGCATAAAACAATTATTTACTTGTCGCAGGTTATGGAAAACACGGAATTACTCAGTGGATTAACTTTAGCTTCCGAACTATTAAAAATAAAACAGAATGGAAGGTGGAAAAAATACGCTAGTTCGTTTTCTGAGTATCTTAAAAATACAAAAATTAAACAAGGACACAATACACTTTATCGGTATATGCGAATAGAAAGAAAGTTTAGGCAAGAGCTTGGCTTGGATGTAGAAGATTTAACGGGGATAAGTATAAATAAACTAGACGAACTCACAAAAATAATTACCACACAAAATAAAGAAAAGTGGATAGAGAAGGCAAAAAAACTTACATTGCCAATACTAGTAAAAGAAATAAAAAATGAGAGCTAAACCCAAAGAGAGCGAGGCAGAGTTACAACTAGCAATTTGTGATTACTTGGCTCTTAAAAAGTATGTTTTTTGGAGGCAAAATAATTTATCTGTGTATGACCCGACAAGAAAAGTCTTCCGCAGTATGCCAAAATATGCAATGGCGGGTGTTAGTGATATAATCTTATTATTAGATCGTCGCGCGTGGTTTATCGAAGTGAAGATACCAACAGGAAAACAGAGCGAAAATCAGAAGAAGTTTCAAGAAATGGTTGAGAAGACAGGCAACTTTTATTGTATAATAACCTCCCTTGACGACTTACTTAAGTTAGGGTTCTAAAAATAATATATTATACAGTTGGTTTTATTTTAATAGTTTTTTTATCGACGCTTGTAGAAGATGTAATAAAATAATAGTTATATGTTTAATTTTCTAAAAAGAAAACAACTTCAAAGTGGATGTTTGGAGGACGAACGAACACAAGAGGAAAAGACTTTGGATTACCAAGTAGAAGAAGTCGCAGAGAGTTTTCATTTCGCACAAGCATTTCCTCTTAACTGGACAGAAGTAAAAGTGCCTCATTTTGATATTCTAAACTATAAGGTGCGTAATCAGGACGGCTCCAATTCTTGTGTCGCCAACAGTATTGCTCTTATGCTTGGTATAGATAATTATCGGGAGGAGGGTGAATTTATAGAGTTCTCCGCTTCGCATATCTATCAACGCAGAATAAATAAACCACAAGCTGGTATGGTAGGTAATGACGCATTAAAGATTGCCTCCAAGTACGGAGCAACACTAGAGCAGTTAATGCCTTCAGACAAACTTAGTGAAATAGCAATCAACGCAGTATCCAAACAACCGTCTGATGACCAAATAGGTATGGTATTCAAAGCGGGCGGATATGTTCAATTCCCTTTTGATATTGAAAAAATAGCTTCCTTTATGGAGGAGACTAAAAAACGGGATATTTGTAAACCTGTTCTTGTATGGTTTGCATTTCCTCTCAAAGAATGGACGGTAATGCCACAAATTAGCTCAAATGTGTCAGAAGGGGATTTATGCCGTCATAGCGTTACTGCGATTGACTACGGGCTTTACAAGGGCAAGAAAGTGCTAGTTATACAGGACAGCTGGGGGATAGATAGGGCAGACGACGGATTACGCTATATCACCCAAGAATACGCAGATAAACGAATGATGTTCGCCGCCTCACTTATAGATTTAGATAATTCTTGGAGAGATAAGATTCTACCGCAAGATGTTAAAAAACCACAATATACTTTTACTCAACCATTGGAGTTTGGTAGAAGAAGTAAAGATATAATGAACCTCCAGATAATCCTTGCCTATGAAGAATTATTTCCAGTTACGATAAGCCCAACAGGGTTGTATTTACAAATTACCGCTAAAGCGGTTCTAGCTTGGCAAATAAAACATAGAGTTGATACTCTTGAAGAATTAACAAAATTAAAAGGATATTACTTCGGTCCAAAGAGCATCGTTGTAGCCAATAATTTATATGGTTAAAAGGTCGTAAGATTATAAATATAGCAAAATATCGTTACATAAATAAACAATATGTCAAATTTTTCATTAACAATAGGCGGTCTCGTGATTATGGTTGCAGGAACACTTTTGGTTGATTATGGCTTTAGCGATAGTTGTTCCAACGAAATTACTACACAAATACCCTTGATTGTGGGTGGTATTATGGCTTACTTCGGACGAATACGCAAAGGCGACTTAGACAATTTAGGTTTCAGAAAAGATTAAAGAAATAAAGAGAGGCAAGAAACTAATGTTCCTTGCCTCTTTCGCACAATAGACACCTTACTAAGGTTACCTTAAACCCTAGTTCTTTGGCTTTCTTTTTGAAAGCTCTAATGTAATTGACTTTACGCCAACCGCTTTCGGTTTGGTTTGTACTAATGAAGCTGTGTTTTAGGCAGATAAACATCCCACCTCCTTATTTACCATCACCTTGGATGACTAGTCGCTTACACATTTCAGCAAACAATAGTAGCTTTTCTTTCTCTTCCTTGTTTCCTTCTTTGTCTGCCATTGCTTGAAACTTCCTGCTCATAGCTTCATTTGAAAGGTATTTAAACATCATAATCCCTCCTTTTTATTGATGAACCAATAACGTGATACCGTCTTTCACGCTTGTCTGCTTCCAACAATACCATTGAACACTGGATACAACTAGCATACTGCACTAATTCGTGCTGTATGACTTCTAATGACCTGTATTCTTGGCAGTTTGGACAAAACAATTTCTTACCCTTCATTTTGATAATCTCTTCTACTGTTACCAAAATAGGTATCTTCTGTAGCGTTGTGTTAAGTAACCACTTCGTTCTCATTTCTCCCTCCTCTTTTTGTATACTTTTTCTACTAGACATATTATTAGTAGCGAGATAGTGATATTGTAAAACTAACCACACATCTACCACACATCTATCACACATCTTTATTTAATTTTCAAAGACCTATCTCAAGTTTTGTAAGTCTTTAAGGCCTTAATTACAGCTCTTACGGTATATCTATCAGCCTCTTTATCTTCATCTTTTAATTTAGAATAATCGCCTTTAGTCCAGTATTCTTTTCCTTTAATTTCTTTTTGGTATAAACAATATGCCTTATGCACTACTTCTGACAAATCTTCTATTAGCTTCTCTTGTTTTTCTTTTTTACATTTTGTACATTTATTCATACTCTAAGTATAACAAATATAAATAAAATATCAACACCCCTTAAATAAATTAAATACTCTGCCCAACGCCTGAATAATGAAAAAGGTTATTACAGACCTCCAGCGGTACTCAGGCGAGGCAGTGTATTGTGAATATACAACACAACACACTAAAATTAAAATCCGCTGGGCAGAACATTCTTTGTTATAAAATATCTATACCATTCTTCTTCCTAATAAAAGTTAAACCACATAAATGCTTTTCGTACTTCTCATAAAAATCCATCTCACAAAAATATAATAAATAATATAATTTTTCTTTACTCATACTCCCACACTTATTAAGCAAATAAAGTATAATCTCCCTTGCTTTCTTTTTATTTAATTTTGGTTTAATGTTTCTCATTGTTTTAATTATATCATATATCTATTAACGTTACACCACAATTATCTTTGGCTAGGTAGTCTAAAGAAATGCCGTATTCTGTTCCCTCGCTTGCTTCTAATCTACTTGCAAACAAAAGAGCTTCTAATTCTGTGTCAAAAACATCACTGGCTTCTTTGGCAGATAAGTTATTTTCATCATCCCAACTCTCTGCCATCGTGTTTTTGAAAACATAATAATTCCCGTTGTGTTCGACAATAAGTGTCTGGCAGTTGTTTGACATTTTTATTTTAATACATTATCTATTTCAGTTTGTAATAAATAATCTGTGCTAGTAGCAATTTTAATAGGAAGAAACTCATTAACTTTTAATACTCTGCCAGTCTGAGGTTCAACTCCAACAAAAACAACTTGATGGACACATTTATTTTTTTCTTCTTTACAGGGTAAACTTAATCCACTAACGCGAATAGAAAAGATATTTTTTTTAGTTAATGCATTTTGTAAGTCTTTTGATGCTCCTACACAAGTTGTAATGCTCCAGCCTTTGTCGGCTGTGTTATTTAATGCTCTTTTTAATGTCGCGTGAGAGTTAAGCTCGTCTGTTATGACAAAGAAGCCGAGGAGTATAACTAAAATTATTATTATATTATTTTTCATATATATGCAGTACAGTTAATAATAGAAATCTCTCCACCTCTACAAACTTTGATAAAATCTTTTTTACTAATGCTATTGTTTTTAATTTCCATCTTACCAAAACTGTTATCACTTCTATTTGTTTTTTTCTGTTTTAATTGATAAGCAACCCCCCAGACTTCCCTACCCTCTTTGGTTGTGAGTATTCCTATTACTGTTGTGTCAATTTTTTTCATATTATCATTCTCCTAACCTCTCCACACAATTCACAAACAAGAACATCGGTTTTTTCACAATAATTAGCTGCAGTGGAAGGATTTGCCATTGTTTCTAGGTGTGAAAATACAAATTTATGAAGACATCTTTTGTCTATTATTTTTTTATATTCTAATAAAAGCCGAACCGCCATTTCTATTGCACCTTCTCCATTCCCTGCTCCATTATTCCCTATTTCATTTTCAAAGTTTTCTATCATAAATTGAGCTAATAATTCTATTTGTTTTTGTATTGGTATATTATCTGGACTAAAATCTTTTAATGTTATTTTTTCCATAGTTATTTGTTAATTAGATACTTACAAACATCAAATGGTAAAGATTGCTCTGCTTTGTCTCTTGTTTCCTTGTCTTCAGCATATTTCATTATATCTCTTAACTGCTCTTCTTCTGATTCTTCCCACTTGTATTGACTAACTGCTTTATCTCGGACTTCCTTGTCTTTAGCATATTCCAGTATAGCTCTTAACTGCCCTTATGTTGCTTCTTCCCAAAACTTATTTAATTGTTGGTTTGTTGGTTTTTTCATATAATATTTATTTTTTCTTTCTTTCATCTACCGCAATTTTCATTTTTTTTAAAATAAAC
>Ga0180008_1000913_pt1 | contig 20916 bp, 18 predicted proteins | sample MM_PW_MetaG_FD_121121 | JGI IMG/M metagenome (GOLD analysis project Ga0180008, IMG submission 121121) | Groundwater microbial communities from the Aspo Hard Rock Laboratory (HRL) deep subsurface site, Sweden - MM_PW_MetaG | ecosystem: Environmental > Aquatic > Deep subsurface > Groundwater...
AAAGCTTGGAATATTAATCACACCAATCTTTTTACCTAGCGGACTTAATTTAGGCTCCAGTACTTCGGCTTTAGCCGCTCTGTCTTCTAAACGGATTTTATCCCGCACAATAGAAATCTGAGTCGGTACACCTTTGGACGCATCGCCGCCAACTAATACCTGCAGACGTACGGTCGAGCCTTTTGGACCTTTGATCAGATCCACAACGTCATCAAGACGCCAGCCAACCACATCAACAAATTCTTCTTCGCCTTGAGCTACACCAATGATTTTATCTTTTGGTTTGATTTTTTTCGTCAGATCAGCCGGACCACCTGGAACCAGACTCATAATGACAGTGAAATCATCATCACTTTGTAACACAGCACCAATACCCTCAAGCGACAGGTTCATTTCCTGTTGGAAACGTTCTGCACTGCGTGGCGATAAATAAGAGGTATGAGCTTCAATACTGCGGGCATAAGAGTTCATTACGATCTGGAAAACATCTTCGCTTTCCGTTTGTAACAAACGCTTCTTGGCGTTTTCATAACGTTTTTTCAGCAGCTTGGTCGTTTCTTCTGCAGTTTTACCTGCTAATTTCAGATTCAGCGCGTCAAACTTCACCTTTTGACGCCACAGTTCGTTCAACTGGGCAACATCAGCAGCCCATGGCGCATCTTCACGCTCAAATTCGTAGCTGTCTTGTTTGGTGAAATCAAAAGGCTTATCAAGCAAGCTGATGGCGTAGTCGTAACGCTCCAGACGGCGCGTCATACTTAAATTAAACATCTGGTAGGCAAAATCAAACTGACCTTTCGCCAGACCATTGTCAAACTCGTTGCGGTACTTTTCAAAGCCATCAACATCGGATTTAAGCAAAACGTTGCGGAAAAAATCCAGGCTTTTTAAATAGCGGTCAAACACTTTTGATGACAATTCGTCGTCAATACGTAAACCCAGATAATGCTCACGGGTAAAGTAATTTGTGACTCGTTTACTGGCCGTTGCATGCTGCGGCTCCTGCGCCAAATTTGGTACAGGAGATATCACAGGCGCAGCGACGCTGCTGCCGATAACCAGAAAAAACGCCGCTAAGCTGGAAATTTTTTTCATTGAACACTCATCTCTGTTAAGCCTGGAACAGCTTATCCCCTTGGGTTTTAATCACCATACCTGAGGCAAGCTGAACCACAACATCATTTTTAACGACTTCAAGTACAGTTGCAGGCACAGGTTTCAGCCCTACTTTTAACTGCACAGCACTGCCAACTTTTAATGTGGCTGTATTTAATGCAATAAGTTCAACTGCTTGCTCTTGAACCACTTTTTCTGTGGTCTGAGGCTTAGAGTTCAGTCTGGCCGCTTTTGCAGCTACTGTAGCCTTATTTGGCTGGGATTTTTTGTAAGCAGGTTTGTCTGTCTGTGCAGTTTTAGGCTGATCTTTTTGTTGTTCTTTATGCTTAGCACGTTCAGCAGCCGCTTTTGCTTTGCGTTGTTCGGCCGCTTTGGCCTTGCTTTGCTCTAAAGTTTCAGCAGCATGAGCGGCCTGCTGTTCATCAATCAAATCTCCGGCCTGACCGTCTAAATCAACGCGGGCAACGCCCACTTTGACGCCGGCCAGATAACGCCAACTGGACGTATACAGACGTAAGGCATGACGAATTTGCGTTTTGCTGATGCCATCTTCTTCAGACAACCGCTGTGCTAAGTCCTGAAAAATACCAATTTTCAGAGGTTTAGCTTCACCGCTTTGGCTAAAACACAGAGGAAACTTTTCGCTAAGTTCGGCGAGGATCTGTTTCACATCTTTGCCTGCGGGTTGAGCTTGAATTTGTTCAATTGGGGTTGTCATGCAAAATTACTCTTCTTCATCAGCGGCATCGTCTAACTTAATGCCTTCTTCTAATTGGTTATTAACGTAACAGATAGCCCAGTCAACCAATTCATCTTCATCTGCTTCTAACAAAACCAAACTACCTCGTAGTTCGTTCCATATCGCAGTGAGTAAATGGTCTATTTCGGCTGGTAAAATATCATCTGGAAAACGGCGCCAGACTGCGTGATAAATGGCGTTGATGCGATCAGCAACGATCTCTTCTTCACCCTCCCAGTCACCGACATCGGCAACCTGGAATAAATAATCCTGAATATTGACTAAATCTTTCATAAAGTCCGTGCCAGATGCTGTTCAAACAGCTGAACCAGTCCGGCCAGACCTTGCTGATCGTCTGAATCAAAACGAGCCAGGCTTGGACTATCAATATCCAACACTGCAATAATTTTTCCATTGTGACGCACAGGCAACACAATTTCCGAATTACTGGCAGCGTCACAGGCAATATGGCCTGGAAATTCATGGACATCTTTAACCAGCTGGATTTCACCACTGGCCACTGCTGTGCCACATACTCCTTTACCTACAGGAATACGCACACAGGCAACTTTGCCCTGAAACGGCCCTAAAACTAAAACGTCATCCCTTAAAATATAAAAGCCTGACCAATTCAGATCAGGCATTTCATTAAAGAGCAACGCACTCAGATTTGCCATATTAGCAATCAGGTCTGTTTCGTCTTCGATCAGAGACTGTGCTTGCTGTTGCAGCAGCTGATAAAAGTCTGATTTTCGCTCATGCATGAAATATAGGTTCTACCATTACTACGAAGGTCCCTACATTACTTGTTTTGTCGCTAAATTTAAACCTCTGCCACAAAAAGATTTAGCCACTTTTGTTCAATAAACAATCAATGACTGTTCATTTCAAACTCAACTGACACTTCTGCTCTGATATCGGTCTGACCAAAGCTGACTTCTGCACCATCAGCCATGGCTCTGGCCATCTTCATCACAGGTGCCGGAGCATAACCCTGTTCATTGATTTTTTGTGCAGAACCGAGTTTTAAACCATTGGCTTTTGCTAACAAAGCAGCCTTAGTTTTGGCATGAGCAAAGGCTTGTTGCAATGCTTTTTGATACAGCTCATCGGACTCGCTGACTAAAAATTCAGCCTGGTTCATCTGAGTTACGCCTAAATCTGCCGCTTGCTGCAGCACTGTGCTGTACAGCGATAAATCATTTAAAGACACCACGATATCGCGGCTGACCTGATAACGTTGTGGCAATTTACGTTCCGGATCATGCTGATAATCCGGCTGAATACGCAAAGGTGCATTGTTCAGTTGCTCGTCTTTTACACCCAGCTTACGCAAAGCTTTGGTTAAAGCAGCAACCTGCTCATCTACTTTTTGTTTGGCATCCGTCACTTTTTCAGAAGTCTGCTGAATTTGCATGCTCAAGCGCACTGCATCAGGTTTGGCTTGCATCACGGCAGAGCCGGATACAGTGACGGTTTTTATCGCTGGCGTATCGGCTAAAGCGACAAAACTCAAACTACACACCATCAGAGCTACTAATTTTGTTTTCATTTTTTCATCCTGTTAAACACATTCAGCACAGACTACCCTGCTTAGCTGAACGTTCACTGAAAAATTAATTAAGCTTCAGTACCTTATCGACAGCAGACTGAGTTAAAGGGTGGTAACCCGAACGAGCTTTCTGATACACAGTTTTGGCCCAGCTTAACATTTCCGGGCTTTGACTTAACTGCTGATACAAAGGCACCACAAATTTACGTCGCCCTACTTTGACTAAAAACTGTTCCAGCGCAGGTTGTGCCTCTGTATAGTTTTTTACCAACGCCACTTTAAACCAGGCTGTCGCTACTTCTGCATTCTGACTCTGGCTTAAACCAAAGCCCTGATCCAGCTGTTGTAGCTGGGCGGTATCGACAGTAGCAGCCAACTGGCCGATAAAATGTAACCAATGGTGAATACTCCAGCTGTTTGTTTGCAAATCAGCCAAGTTGCCGGTTTTTTGCCATAACAGCAGCTGTTGATCCACCTGTTTAAAGGCATCTGACGAAGGCGCAACAAAAGTACTGGCGAGTCCTGGCTGATACAGCCATTCCAACACTTCGCCCATAGAGACTATATCCGGGTCATTCAGCAGGGTTTTGCGCATAAAACGCAGGAATTTTTCCGTATCCATACTTTGGAACGCAAAGGTCTGAAAGTAGCTTTTTAAGAAAGGATCAAACACAACACGACCAAAACGTTGTTCTAAAAACTGCAGAAATAACATGCCTTTAACATAAGGCACCTGCGAGAAGGCATCATCCGGATCGCGACCTGTATAGTCAGTCACCAATAAAGTGTCTTTGGCATCAAGCTGATCCAGATCATTTTCTAAGTCCTGCACCGACAACTGGCGTTCCAGCAAAGCACGCTCGGGGCCATACACTTGCTCCATAATGCGGTTTTCAACATAGTTGGTAAAACCTTCATTCAGCCACAGCTCGTGCCAGCTGCCATTGGTGACTAAATTGCCGGACCAGGAATGTGCCAGCTCATGTGCTATTAAACTGACCAGGCTTTTATCGCCTGCTATGACAGTAGGTGTAATAAAAGATAAACGTGGGTTTTCCATGCCACCAAAAGGAAAACTAGCAGGTAATATCAGCAAGTCATAACGACCCCATGGGTAGTCGCCATACATAGCGCTTGCCACTTGCATCATCTGCTCTGTATCTGAAAACTCAGCCACGGCTTTATCCAACCAGACTTTTTCAGCATAAACTCCGGTACGCTCTGACATGGCTTTAAATTCTAAGTCCCCTATCGCCAGCGCAATCAGATAAGCAGGAATGGCCTGAGGCATACGGAAAAAATAGTCACCATCTTTTTCGGTATTGGCGCTGTTGTCCGCGCCCATTACGGCAAGCAATTCTTTAGGAGTATGAATACGGGCCTGATAATTCAGCCGTACTGCTGGCGTGTCCTGCAATGGGATCCAGCTACGGGCATGAATAGACTGCGACTGGCTGTACATAAAAGGCTGTTGTTTTTCGCTGGTTTGCTCTTTAGTCAGCCACTGCAAGCCGGACGCTTGTGGGCTGGTGTGGTAATAAATACGCACTTTAGGAAATTGGGATGGAAACTCAATCCGCAGCGCCTGGCCATGCGCGGGTGACTTATCACCAAAGCTGTGGCTCAGCTTCAACCATTGACCTTCAGCGGTTTGGCCCATGACTTTTTCAATGCTCAAGTCGCGGCTATCCAGAATCAGCTCGCGCACATCAGGGTGATGCCAGTCCAGTTGCAGTTCAACAAAACCAGAGAGTTGCTGTTTATCAAAATCAGCCGTTAAATCTAAGCTAAGTTGTGGGTGACTGACTAAGGCAAAGTTGCTGAAACTATGAGGATCGGCAGCCTGAACTTTGGCACAAAGGATAAGCAGCAACAGCAGAACAACACGCATTTTTTTCTCCGAAATCAAGACTTCATGAAATTCATAGGATTGGCAGGATAATAACAAAGTTCCTGCTGGCTCTGGTGACTGAAATGCCGGGTATCTTTGTGCGGTAACTTCATAAAACCGCCGACCCCTTCACCACTGATTAAAGGCACTTTTGCCAGAATACTCTGCAATAAAGCGGCAAATTTCACTTCAGCCGCAGGTTCAAGCAAACGATAGTAGTTGTGTATTTTCATATACAAAGGCGTGACTTCAAAAATAATACAGCCGGTGTGGCGAATTAAATTAAGTGCAGCCAAGTCGTCCATAATGCTGTCCGGCAACACCAGTTGCTCGTCAGGATCTTTACCGTCTTCAAAGTAGCTGTGCTGGGCGCTCCGATCGTCCAGCTGGCTTTGGCCCAACTCGTATTTAAGCGCTGTGCCCTCTGGCACTACAAAAGGCTGATCTGTGCTGTCGCGTGCAATGTGAATGGTCTGACGGGCGTCAAATAAACAGGCTTTAAAAATACCCAGCTTGGCGATAGATCGCGCCAACTGCACTACGTTATTGACGGCCACCGCAAAAGCTTTGTGCAGACGCTCGTCAAACAGATTCAGACTGGAGTCGATATAAACCCCCGAACTTTGCCAATGAATAGCAATACCACCGACCACTGGGTATCGACCTAAACGACTAACAGCTGCAACAAAAGCTTTTTCAGTTTCACCCATGCCCTCGAGGTAGTTTTTGTAATAACGCTCTAACTGCACATCATCTATGTACTGAATGCCTTCTTCATCGCTGTGCTCACGCAAAAAGGACTTACGGGACGAATACACCACGGTATCGAGCTCCTGCGCTTTCTCGCTGGTCCAGACCGGCAATACCGGCGCTGTGCTTAACAGCGGCAAATCAGGTGTCACCAAATGATGTAACCGCGGCATAGCTTTTAAGAAATAATCACCGGCTTGCTGGCGCAACACCAAATCATCGGCCAGCATGCTGTCGAGCATAGTGGCAAATTCCATTGGTAAACCCAGACTTCGTGCAGGTATCGCCTTGCGGCCAAAACGACAGGACTGACCGGACGCCAGCGCATACAAAGTACTGGCCACACCCTGCTCATCAAAACGTGGGCTGGATAAAGCACCGGAGCGCTGCTCCGGGCCAATAAAATACACATCACCTAAACGGGCATTGGATGTCTGTAAATCGGACGACATCAACTGCATCACATTGGTACCAATGTAATGGCCTTCACTGTCAAGCTGGGCAAACACCGATGAGCCCCAATCCACCAGACTGATTTGATTGGTGTTTTCGTCATAGACAATATTCGAAGGCTTTACATCGCCATGCACTATAGGCGCAGTTTCGCCGTCTTTTTTATGTTGCCGAAGTGCCAGCAATAAGCTTGCAAGCTGTGTGGCGATATCCAGTAATAACCGCACCGGCACCCGACCGTGCTTCAGGCTGTATTGCTCCAGATCCACGCCTTTGGCGCGGCCCATCATTAAAATGCCCTGCTTTTTTACCAGTTGATAAGTAAAAAATGGCGGCACATTCGGATGAGCAGCCTGTGACAACATATAACCTTCGTCAGCCAGACGCTCCTGAATATGAGGCGGTAAATTAATACGGGAGAATTTAAACACCACATCCTGCTGTTTTTGATCAAGGCCAGCAAAGACAAAACCATAAGCGCCCTTGCCCACCAGCTCAATCTGACGGTAACCCAGTTTCTCCAGTTCAGAGATACAAAGCGCCACCCAGTCTTTGAGCTTTTTAGCATCATTGGCGTTTAGCAGGTAAACCGACTGCTCTTCGGGGATGTAGAAGTTACGAAGCTGATGTTTATCCATATAGCCTTAAGTGAATACCCTTAAAACGAAAAACCCGGAGGATCTTCTGATCATCCGGGTTTTGTAACAAAGAACGATGCCAATTACCAGCTATTCGTCAATGGTTTAGACCATAGACAGCAACATGGATGACGGTTGTTCCAGATAGCTTTTCCACAGGTTAGTGAAACGGGCTATGGTGCCACCGTCTATGACGCGGTGATCACCAGACCAGCTGATTTGCATCAGTGAACGACCTTCCACTTCACCTTTGGCATTAAAACGTGGCAACAACTGAGTTTTACCCAGCGCGACTATCGCCACTTCCGGCTTATTGATAATAGGAGTCGCCACAGTGCCACCAATGGCGCCAATGTTAGAAATAGTAATAGTGCCACCTTTGAGCTCAGCCGGGCTAACACGGCCTTCACGGGCAGCATCAGTCAGTTTCGTCAATTCCTGGGCAATTTCAACGATCGATTTGTTCTGACAGCCTTTGATATTTGGCACCAGTAAACCCACTTTGGAGTCGACCGCTATACCAATATTGTGGTCATCAAAATACGTCAGCTCTGAGCAGTCGCTGTTGACCTGACTATTCATAATAGGGAACTGCTTAATGGCCAGCGACATGGCTTTCATAAAAAACGGCATCAAAGTCAGCTTAATACCCTGCTTGGCGTATTGATCTTTCAGCTGGCCACGCAAAGCAATCAGCTCTGTTAAATCAATTTCTTCACAGTAGGTAAAATGCGGAATGGTCGATACCGAATCCTGCATCTGACGCGCCATGGCTGCTTTAATGCCTTTGATAGGTTCAACACGGCTGCCGCCAGTACTGGTTGCAACAGTAGCGGCCTTGACTGGTGCTGCAGCAGCTTTGGCTATACCAGAAGTAGCACCACCATTGGCATAAGCTGTAACATCTTCTTTATACACCCGGCCTTTGTCGCCAGAACCTGGCACTAAGGATAAATCAATGCTTAGTTCACGGGCTAAACGACGCACGGCCGGGCTGGCTAAAGCCTTGCCATTGCCTGCCGGAGCTGCAGTTGAAGCTGCGGCAGCAGAGGCTGCTTTAGCAGCACAAACAGGAGCAGCAACTGGCGTTGCAACAACAGCCTGAGCGGAAGTTGAAGTACCAGCTATTTCCTGCTGAAACAACGGGCTATGTACTTTGGCAATTTCACCTTTGGCGTAATGCAGCTTCACTACTTTACCAGCGTATTTGGCAGGTATTTGCACTAAAGCTTTGTCGGTCATTACGTCACAAACTGGCTGGTCTTCGGCCAACACATCGCCTTCTTTGATCAGCCACTCGACAATTTCACACTCAACAATACCTTCGCCTATATCAGGCAGAATAAAGTCTTCCAGTTGTTTACCAGTGGTTACAGCTGCAGGAGAGTTTTGGGCCGGAGCAAATGGAGCTGCAACAGCTGGCGCTGCCCCGTCTGTGTCCATTTCAAACAAAGGCGCATGCACTTTAGCGATATCACCTTTGGCGTAATAGAGCTTAGTCACTACACCGTCGTATACAGCGGGAATTTGTACTAAAGCTTTGTCGGTCATCACGTCGCAAACTGGCTGATCTTCGGCGATACGATCACCTTCTTTCACCAGCCATTCAACGATTTCACACTCGACTATACCTTCGCCAATATCCGGCAGAATAAAATCTTTTTTCATCTGGCTATCCTTAGAAGTTCACCGAGCGTTTTATCGCTTCGTAAGTTTTCAGATGATCGGGCACATATTCTTTTTCCAGTGCCAGCGGGTACGGAATATCTAAACCACAAACCCGTTCAATTGGGCTTTCCAGATGCAGAAAGCATTTTTTCTGAATGGTGGATGCAATCTCAGCCGCAAAACCGCCGGTCAACGGCGCTTCATGGTTAATAACTAAACGGCCGGTTTTCATCACCGACTCTGCCACAGTGTCGACATCCCAAGGCTGAATGCTGCGAAGGTCAATCACTTCACAAGAAATGCCTTCAGCTTGTGCCATATCCACAGCTTTTTGGATAATTTCCATCTGCGCGCCCCAGGCTAATACGGTGACGTCTTTGCCCTGTTGCAACACTTCGGCTTTGCCCAGTGGAATCTCGTAATACTCTTCTGATACTTCGCCCACTGAGGCGCGGTACAGTTTCTTAGGTTCAAAGAAAATTACCGGATCCGGGCAGTTAATAGCAGCTAATAACAAGCCTTTGGCCTGAGCCGGGTCGCGTGGAACAACGATTTTTAAACCTGGTGTATGGGCAAAATAAGCTTCAGGCGACTGGCTATGGTAATGACCACCAGCAATACCACCACCGTATGGGGTGCGGAACACTAAACCACCCACATTAAACTCGTTGCCTGAGCGGTAACGGAACTTAGCCGTTTCGTTCACAATCTGGTCAAAGGCCGGGAAGATATAATCAGCAAACTGAATTTCAGCCACAGGTTTCATGCCCTGAGCCGCCATACCGTTAGCAAAACCGGCGATGCCTTGCTCAGTTAAAGGCGTGTTGAAACAACGGGCTTTGCCGTATTTTTCCTGCAACTTGCTGGTGGCACGAAATACGCCGCCAAAGTGGCCAACGTCTTCACCAAAACACAACACACCATCGTCTTTGGCCATGGCTAAATCTAAGGCGTTGTTGATCGCCTGTAACATATTCATCTTAGCCATTATTCAAATCTCCCCGCCGTCACCGGATAAGCATCCGGGTACTTTCTGATATGTGCTTTTAATTCTTCTAATTGTTCGTTCAACAGTGGAATTGGCGTTTCGTATACATCACTCATCAAATGTTCGATACCAGGCTTAGCCACTTTTTCTGCCACTTTTAATGCATCCAGAATTTCCTGACGCAGCGCGTCGGACTTAGCTTTATCTTCTTCTTCATTCAGCCAGCCTTGTTTCACCAGCCATAAACGGTAACGGGAAATCGGATCGTTTTTACGCCACAGCTCTTCTTCTTCTTTGGAACGGTAACCACTTGGGTCATCTGAAGACGAGTGCGCGCCTAAACGATAGGCGATAGATTCAATGAGAATCGGCTCTTCGTGCTCTAAGGCATAGTCACGCGCCATTTGAGTGGCTTTGTACACAGCCAGAATATCAGCACCGTCGACACGAATAGCTTTGATACCATAACCCACACCACGACAGGCAATACCATCACCTTTAAACTGCTCGTTGGCAGGTGTTGAAATGGCATAACCGTTATTGCGGCAGAAGAAAAGCACTGGTGCTTTATGCACAGCAGCCATATTTAAACCGGCGTGGAAGTCACCTTCGGACGCTGCACCTTCACCAAAATAACAAATGGTGGTGTTTTTCAGTCCGCGTAACTTTTGCGCATACGCATAACCACTGGCCTGAGGAATTTGCGTACCCAGCGGTGATGAAATCGTCATGTAGTAAATGTCTTTGCTGCCGTAATGCACTGGCATCTGGCGGCCTTTACCTAAATCTTTTTCGTTGGAGAACAGCTGATTCATAAACTGTTCCAGACTAAAACCACGATAACGCAAAGCGCCTTGTTCACGGTACTGCGCCATAATCATGTCTTTATCATCCAGCGCAGCAGCGCTGCCGACAGTGGCGGCTTCTTCGCCTAAACACTGCATATAAAAACTAATACGGCCCTGACGCTGAGCGGCCAGCATACGTTCGTCCAGTATGCGGATAAACTGCATGCTGTCGTACATTTTAAGGGCTGTGGCTTGGTCGAGTTGCGGTACTTCAGCACCTGGGTAGATAGAGCCGTCATCCTGCAGGATACGCAGTGTAGGAATTTGTAACGCGTGACCGCTGGTAAACTCAGCTGTGTACACTGTAGAGATGGTTGCGTTATTGGGGTTAGTCATAGGTGTCTCTTTTGGTTGTATCCGTCAGACTGTGACAAACATCGGCGCAATACGGTGGCTTGGTGACCACTCTTGGTAACTGAATTGCGTTTCCCCGTTTGCCCTGACCATTATTTTTGTTTTACGTGTTTTATTCAGTATGGCTATTTTCTTCTATTTTTCGGCCGCAACTTTACCTTTACGTAAACTGCATTGCAACCTGAGTCACAAATAAAAACAGCTGGTCCATGCACTAAAGTGTGGCCAGCTGTCAGAGTTTTTGTACTCTGCTAAAGCATTCGCCAGTGGCTTAACTCACTTTTCCGGCCACTGAAACAGGTTTAACCATCAGCATAGCGCGCTGACCAATGGCCACTTTAGGGTTAGGGAAAATTATAGCTTCACCTTCCACTTCCACTTTGTACTCAACGCCCTCGTCACTCGCAAGAAGAGTACCGACATCAAAAGTAGTGAAGTTTTCAATGTTGTCGGCAAAATGCAGCGTGAAGGCTTCGGTGGTTTTATTAATAGAACGGCGCACTTCATAGAGATTAAAATCGGCTTCATTAAACTCTGTGGTATGAAGCTCGCCGCCTGAAATTAAAGCCCTGAGCGCCGAGGCAGCCTGAGTAAAACGGCTCATATCGTTTTGACCAAAAGGCCGGACTTTACCCAGCTCAATAGTAAAACCATGCGCCTTGCAACTTTGAGCGGCAAAATAACTAAAGGTGCTGGCTGGAGTTTGCATCAACAACACCGTATTGGCGCCACAGGCCTTTAAAAATTCAAACTGGGTTTTGCTCCAGTCTTCACCATGTAAAAAGGGGTAAACGGCAAATTTCTCAAAACGTGAACCCCGAATAGCGGTATGTAAGTCGTAAAGTTTACGCTCACGTAAACCTTGGGGTGCTTCGTCGAAAAATTTCAGCACATAGGTTTCTAACTTTTTCGCCCGCTCGCGCTCATCACTCTGTACGCCAGGCTCTTTGCTGTGATGACCAGAGAATAAGCGATTGAGGTTATCCTGAATTTCCCGCACTCCAGCATTGATAGCAGGCGGATTACCAAATAAAAATAGTACCCGTTCTGTCAGCAAAAGCTGGCCAGCCAATACGTCATTTAACAGCTCTGAACAAAGCTCGACTGGCGCAGTTTCATTACCATGCACACCGCTACTCAACACTATATCCTGCTGGCCAAACTGCTTAGGCTGGCAATACAACACACCTGTATCCCAAATCTGAATTTGAGTACCGTTATTAAGCTGAAACTCAGCAAAAGGTAAAAAGTCCGGCTGGGCTAAGGTGAGTTTTAAAAAATCAGGATCCTGCTGCAGTTGCTGCAACATGGCTTCAGGCTTCATAGGTGCTCCATAGGATTTTTAGAGGCTGCGCTTTAGCGCTTTTTTTGAATTGCCCTATTCTAGCCGCAGCCACAAAACAGGCCAAGCGAACTTTACCGGTTTTGTGATGATCAGGCCCACATCACCAACACAGCAGCTAATACAATCAAAGCCAGCCCCAACAAGTCCTGACGTTTGAGTTTTTCTTTTAACACCAGCACAGAAATCAGCAGGGTAAACAATACTTCCACCTGGCCCAGCGTTTTAACATAAGCCACAGCCTGCAAACTCATAGCGGTAAACCAGCCTAAAGATCCCAGACAACTGGTAAAACTGGTGGCTAAAGTCAGTTGTGGCCGCTGCCATAACTTCACGAGCGTCGTTTTGTCGTTCAGGGCCAGATACGCCAATAAAGCTATGGTTTGGGTCGTTATGACAAAAAGCAGCACCCAAGCGGCGGCAGGTAAAAATGGCAAGTTCAAAGTCAGACTGGCCTCACGGACCCACAAGGATGTCAGCGCAAAAGCTAAACCACTGCCTAAACCTAAAGCCAGAGTTTTAGCTGATAAAGATTGAATACTGGTGGCTCCTGTTAACAAAAATACAGCGACTCCACCAATAAAGACCCCAACCCAGCCTAAAGGGCTGATGTAAGTACCAAAAAACATCACGCCGACAATAGCAGCCAAAATAGCCTCGCTTTTGGCAAGACCCACCCCTATTGCATAATTTTTTAGCCGGAACAACACCACCATCAAAGCGGTTGCCAGAATTTGCATCGCAGAAGCGGCTAGCACATAAAACACAAACCAGAAGCTAAACTGCGGAATGGCATAATCCTGCCATTGGTAAAGCCCTACTAAATACAATAGCGCTAAAGGTCCGGCGTAAATAAATCGGGCTAAAGTTACGCCCATCACAGGCACATCTTTGCTCAGTTGTTTTTGTAATGCATTGCGCATCGCCTGCATAAATGCAGCAAGCAATGTAAAAGGGATCCATAAAGACATACAGACATCCATTAAAACCAGAAGAGCGCATAATGCAGCGGCTGGTGAAACGACGCAATCGGAAAATGGCACGACTGAAAAATTCTGACCATACTGAAAGCGGAATTCATAGTGGTTCGACAGTCGTTGTATTTTTACGCAACGGCAGTTCTGTTTGAATGACTTTCCTCAACCATCCATTGTTATCAGCAGAACCCATAGCCTCGCCTTCCTATGCTTGCAGAGAGCAAAGATCGCGGCAGGTTCATTTTATTTAAAAGGTTAAGGTCATGACTAAAGGTTTACTAACGGGAACTCTCAGCCTGATTGCTTTGAGTTGTATGCAAATACAAGCTCAGGATAACGGCAATGTCGCAGTTAAACTGGTCGATACGCTAACAGAACTGGCTCAGGGCCCACACAAAGGCTTCCGTTCCAATCATGCCAAGGGCGCTATTGTCGCAGGTCACTTTACGCCGTCGGCAGATGCAAAAAACTACAGTACAGCCACTCATTTTAGTCAGACAGTACCTGTGACAGTGCGCTTTTCCAACGGCACTGGAGTACCTAATTTACCGGACGCCGATCCTCATGCCCGACCTAATGGCATGGCGATACGATTTACCCTACCGGATCAAAGCTCGACCGACATTGTCAGCATTTCCTATAACGGCTTTCCTGTTGCAACGCCGGAAGAATTTTTGGAGCTGTTAACCGCCATAAAAACCAACGCAACAGACACCAATAAACCCACCAAACTGGAGCAATTCTTACAAAGTCACCCGGCAGCTCTGACTTTTGTGCAAACACCAAAACCTGTGCCCGCAAGTTTTGCAAATCAGTCGTTTTTTGGTGTGAACAGCTTTATTTTTGAAAATGACAAAGGTGTACAACAGCATTTTCGCTACCGTATAGTGCCAAAAGCCGGGGCTAACTTTTTGACCGATGACGCAGCGAAAAAAATACCGCCGGATTTCCTGATGGAAGAGATCAAACAACGAGTGGTCAAAACGCCTGTTGAATATAGCCTGCAGGCACAATTACCTAATGATGGCGATCCGTTGCTTGATGGCAGCAAAACCTGGCCAGACGACAGACGCCTGATTGAACTCGGCACCATTAGATTGGATGCTTTGCCAGCGGACACTGCAGCCTGGGATAAACAAATGTTTAATCCGTTGCTGCTGACCAAAGGCATCACAGCAACAGCAGATCCTGTGCTGCAAACCCGCCCTGTAGCCTATTCGGTCAGTTTTGGCCGCCGGCTGCAATAAGCTGTTCACTAAGCTATCAAATCAGGCCAGAGGATTCTTCGCTTTTTCTGGCCTGATTTATTCAGTTGGCAACAAGAAATGTGACGGCAATTGTTGTATATCCTCGACCACCCACCGTTCTTCAATGCAGTCGGTCAGATGCTCTGCGATAAACTGGATCAGCCGTCTTGCTGAAGCGCTTAATCTTTTGTCTTTGCGTGCCACCAGATACCAATGGCTATTCAGCGGAAAACCTTTCACTTTTAATACGCTAAATTGCTCAGTGCTTTGACCTAAAGTGTAGGTTGATAACACCGCTAGCCCCAAACCACTGGCGACACTTAAGCGTATGGCTTCGTTGCTTTCAATTTGCATGGTCTTTGAAAGATCGACACCCTGACTACTCAACCAGGATTCAAACTGCATACGGGTGGCAGAACCTGGTTCGCGCATTAAAAAACGCTCGTTTTTCAACTCTGAAAAATCAAGCTCACCGCCTTCTGCACAAAAACGCGATGCCCAGTGCTCGGCTGGTGCTATCAGTTGCAGCGGGTTTTTAATAATACGGCAAGCCTGCACCAGCTCTCCGCTTGGCGGCTGACTGAATAGATACAAATCGTCATCCTGATGACCAAAGCGGTTCAGAATATGTGCCCTGTTGCCTACATTTAGTGTCACGGCAATTTTCGGATTGGCTTTATCAAAAGCCCCCAAAATAGTCGGCATTACATATTTGGCTGTAGTGACTATACCTAAACTTAAAGTGCCGCTGCGTCCACCTTTTGCTTCTTCCAATAAAGCAGAGAAATCCTCAAAACGACTCAACACATCAGAAGCCGCCTGAAATAACGCATCACCAATATAAGTGGTATGGACTTTACCTTCGCGGTATTCCAGCAAGGGTTGCCCTACTTCATCAGCGAGCTTTTTAAGCTGCAAGGACACGGTCGGCTGAGTTAAATGTAATAGCCGTGCAGCCGCTGACACGGACGCCAGTCGCACCACCTGCACATAGACCTGCAATAACCTGAAACTTAAATGCCGTACATCCACAGAACACTCCAAAGCCAGTTGTTGCGTGAGCAATTCGCCACACCATAGATAATCATCAATATTTAAGTGGCAAACAATTAATTATCCAATATACCCAAAGGCAGGCACAATCGCCAGCCAATAACAGCTACGGAGTTGAGTCATGCCTGATATTGTGATCGCGTTTTTTGCCTTTGGCCTTATTGCAGGCTTATTAAAGTCGGATTTAAAAGTCCCACAGTCTATTTATGAAACCTTATCTATTCTACTGATGCTGGTGCTGGGCCTGAAAGGCGGTATGGCTCTGCATGGTCAGGCTCATAGCGGTATGGTGGCCGATCTTTTAGCCGTTGCAGCTTTAGGTTTGATTATTCCGCTGCTGTCCTACCCGGTTTTGCGTTATCTGGTCAAACTGAGCAACTCGGATTCGGTCAGTATCGCCGCCCACTATGGTTCAGTCAGCGCCGGTACTTTTGCTGTTGTTGTCGCATTGGCTGAAAAATCTGGCTTGCCTTTATTGCCTGAAACTACCCTTTACCTGGTGATGCTGGAACTACCCGCCATAGTCATTATGTTGGGTATTTATGGAGCAACTAAAGGTCAGGGTAATCAAGCCCATATCTGGCGTGAAGCCTTAACCAGCCGAGGTGTATTGTTGCTTGGTGGTGGTGTATTGATAGGTTATCTGTATGGACCAGAAGGTTTAGAGCCTATAGCACCAGCCCTTATTGGAGGCTTTAAAACCATGCTGGCGCTGTTTTTACTGGAAATGGGTCTGTGTACCGCCAAAGTCTGTAATCCGTTACCACTGCAACATTGGCGCTTGATGCTGTTTGCCGCCTTAGCCCCTTTTGCTTTAGGCGCTTTAGGTTTAGTTTTTGGTTTAGTACTGGATTTACCCCAGGGTTCTTTATTGGTACTGACCACTCTAGCCGCCAGCGCTTCTTATATAGCGGCACCAGCCGCAGTGCGCGCCAGTATCCCAGACGCCAATATAGGCCTGGCAATGCTTGCATCTTTAGGCATCACCTTCCCGGTGAACGTACTACTGGCTATCCCTGTGTATCAGCATTGGGTGGAACTTGCGGTTGGAAATTAAGCCAAGGCAGGGTAAAGCGAACAAAAAAAACGCAGTCAAACCAAGGGGCATTGCAATTGTGAGTTAAAGCAGTAGTATAAGGCCCAACGTCGGTACGTAGCGCAGCTTGGTAGCGCACTTCGCTGGGGGTGAAGGGGTCGGAGGTTCGAATCCTCTCGTACCGACCATTAAATTAACCTGCTTTTACAGCAGGTTTTTTTATCTCTAAAATTCCCCGATTTTAAGCGCCCCAATGACCGTTATTCCGAGAGCGGCTTTGCTCCTGCTATATACACCCGCTTTGAAAAACACCTGACGCATTTCCCCATTCCTTTTGAAAAAGCCGCTAGTTAATCTAAATACAAGAGCCAGAATCGGCCGCGGATCTTCTAAGGCAAAATACCAAAGCTCAGTTCCGATAATAGTAGAAAAAATTTCAATTTTCAGTTGACAAATACAGGCATTAATCTTTAATTAGGTCTCCAAAATAGGGATTTCATCTTTTAGTTAAAACTGTATGAGTTTGAAGGTTAGATCTGCGCCGTAATCATATTCTGACTCCAACTATCAATTACTGAAGGGACCAAAAACATGGTGGCTTGTTTAGAACCAGACACCAGGTGAATGGAAGGAATCAACGGTGAAGAAACAAAACTTTCAAACCCCGATCTCCCCTGCAGAGTCTCAGGCAGCCTGTAAAGCTGTTTTGGCGAGCGATAAATTTGTTCATGCACCACGCATGTGCCGGTTGCTATATTTTCTGGTTGAGAGTGCAATTTGTGGCAACAGCCGCAACACCAGCGAATACGCTATCGGCATTGAGGTTTTTGATCGCAATGCGGCAACCTATTCGACCACAGAAGATCCTGCCGTTCGGGTCCAGGTGGGGCGCTTGCGGGAAAAACTCAAGGACTACTACGCCGCTGTACCCTCCGAGATTGAAATATCCATTCCTCTGGGTAGCTACATGCCTATTTTCACGCGATCGTCAGATGCCAATACATACCCCGAAGATACGCTGCTTTTCAGACCGATCAGAGCTATTTCAGAATGCACAAAAGGACAGTGCTTTGCTTTGGGTTTACATGAGGAATTGCTGCACCAGTTATTTCTGGCATTTAACAGTATTACCTTAATCCAACACTCAGAAGATGATTTCAAGGTTCGTCATAGCAACGAGTCGAAAAAATCTTCCAACGCAGCGGCCAAACACCTGTTTGAGGGTTTCGTTCGGATCGATTCACAACGCGTCAGGACTTCCGTACACTTGCTTGATCTTGAACATAATCAAATACGTTGGTCGAAACAATTTGATCGCAATAATTGCTACGACATATCGCTGCAGGAAGAGCTGGCGTTTTCCATCTGCCAGGAATTGAAACTGTTTATGCTCGAAAATGAGCTGGATCATTTCGGATCAGATTCGCCACTAACAGAGCAAGCGCAGCCAGAAAACCGCATCACTCACATAGGTCAAGGCCGCAGACTCACAAGCCAATAGGTGAAAAGTCCGTTTTGCGTACCAAGATTGTGAGCCTTAACGACGGCCAGGCATAGGAAAAAGGCACTTGGAATCTGATAAGCCAGCCCGCAGATACCAAATGCCGTCAATAAAGCAGGACGACTGAACTAAGGCAATAGTATGTAATGCTCACAACAACATGTTTTAGGGTCTGAATGGAAAGTATAGAAACTTCTGTTTCAACGGATCAGATCACTATGCGTTTATGTCGATTTTGAACCAGGGACTGTGTGCACCTGCGGCGCTGGGAACCTGCCCTTGGGTATTAAAACCGGCTGCAATGTTGCTCCAGTGTTGATAGTGCGTGAGCGTAAGATAAACATCGCCCTGTTTGTAATCGAGAATGATTTTGCTATTGTGGGCATCATTCAGAATACCAGTGCCAGTGTACTCGGCATAACCAACAGGGCCAGGCGGCGGTGCGACGCCCAACGCATTCATCACACCGGAGGTAGCGGTATAGTGATGTTCCAGAGCCACGGCATTTGGAGGAGTTACGCCTCCGGGCGCAGCGGGAAGTGTTGCTGAAGTGTTCATATGCCAGCTTCTCATGGCACCGGGGTTATTTGCGGTCAGAGTGCTGGCATCCTGATCTGCCTGACTGCGTTGATCCATCACTTGCCCGGTCTTCCAGGCGGCGTGAATATCTCGCAACAATCTGACCAAGGTTGGGGGGAAAACCCCAACAGCCGTGGAATAATTAATGGTTCGAATTGTACGAGCGTCCGGTGAATGGGATTGTGGTGCTACGCCTGCAACACCAGCATTTACCGCACCATGGGCAGCACCGACCGCTGTCTGTACGTTAGCCCAATTGGTATCGTCATCGGCGGCATAACCAGTGGGCACATTTGCAACGCCATCAAGCGCCTCATTGATATTAACCACCAGACTCTTCAAAATTCCCGCAACTGCATTCCAATTAGCAGCACCTGCCGCCGCTACAGCAGCCGCGAATCGCTGCTGATACAAAACGTAACCTCGATCCACCTTACCGATTTGACGGTCATCATGGCTGTACTCGTCCACTTTCGTTACCATGAGTGGAATTTCATACTTGGCGAAATATGTCCCAATAGTATTCTGACTGGCCAGGTTTGCTCCCCGATAGGAATCAAAGTCTTCCCAAATCTTCGCTCTCTGCGTCACGCCATCAACGGGTATCTCTGCGGGCGCTCTGAACTCAGGTACAGGCAGAAATACTTGCCTTTTATCCGGCAATTTTATTCTGTGCTGCTGCGGAGCCAGCTGTTGCTTTTGTAGAGTTAATTCGCTTTTACGGTTATCTTGCAGTATTCCCGCAGCCTTACGCTGGAGGGTATTCGATGTCTCTGCTGGTTTTTCCTGAAACATTATTTCTGCCATTATTTTTCTCTATTAGCGAATTTTTAGTGTTCCGAATGATCTGCATTAGCTTTGCTGACGCGCAGAAAAAATCAATGATCTGCCGTCCATGTCATGTCAAGGTCGGCGATGATATCTCCACCGCCAACCCCGCCTACGATCGTAGGAATAAGCATAATGCCACCCCCTCTGCCCAACAGAGATGTAACCTGTCCACCTGCGGCTGTACCACTGGCTAGCGGCGCGACGCCTTGCACATCGGCGTCTATGGGCGACCTTAATCTTGCGCTGAGCCGAGCTTTCAGCAACGCCTTGGCTGCGTTTTTATCTTTCATGTATGACCGTCCAAAAGCTGAAGCCCAGGAACCCCACAGTTGTTCAAAAGTAGGATTCATGGTGAAAGTGCCCGCCTGGGGAATGTTAATAGAAACGTTGAAAACGCCAGTGCTGGTATTGCCCTTGCCCCGGTTTGACAATCCGTCGGCCAACCAGGCAAAACGCGCGCCCTCTCCAATCACCTTAGTCAGGTTATCAGCGTCTCTGTCGGTAGCATTTCTGATCTCAAGCGAGTTGGTATCTCCAGGATCCACCCCGTGTACCGAACCATACCTGCGGTTGCCAACCGCTCCCGCGATTGGACCCGCATCGGCGTTCACTTGTAGCGCCGTATTTAATGCGGTAGCTGCGGGATCATTCATGACTCTGTCCATCAACACCACGGCATTTTCGGTAATACGAACCCGTTTAATGTAACCGCCACCCAGACCAGTCATTTCGGCCCACGCCTCAAGGATCGATGCCTGGCCTGCGCCGTTGGTGTAATTGCTGCGTACATATAAATTGCCGGCATTGTGCGCGCCCAACGCGCTCACATTGTCATGAGTTGCCGGTACCGCCAGCGCTCCATGGACAGCGGGAATAGCAGCAGCCGTTTCTCTGGCCCTGAGATTTATATATTTCGCAATTTTTGCAGCCGCAGCTCCCCGACTGTTGGCAACTCCGGGTAAGACTTCGTCATGCCCTGCAATCGGCGGTGCAGCGCCAACCAACCGCTGTACTACCCCAGCTTTGTTTTGAATAACGGTGGGAATCGGGCTGTTAATTTGTTCACTTGATGGTTGTGGAGGCGCTCCAATTGTTGCATTGGTGTGCAACTGCGCGGCTCCTTGCGCTAAAGCCCTGGTTCCCATCACATCCGCTTCTTTCTCCAACCCGGCATCATCATTAACAGGGACACCGGTTTTCATTTGCACCGTCGGCTTCACTCGCCCCTGTGCCTGTTGCACCACATGCCAGGCTTCGTGCGGCAGATGTTTTTCCTGCCCCGGCGCAACATGAATATCGCTGCCCTGCGCATAAGCGTGGGCGTTGAGTTGAGCAGGCTGGGACGAGTTGTAG
>Ga0180008_1000914_pt1 | contig 20915 bp, 24 predicted proteins | sample MM_PW_MetaG_FD_121121 | JGI IMG/M metagenome (GOLD analysis project Ga0180008, IMG submission 121121) | Groundwater microbial communities from the Aspo Hard Rock Laboratory (HRL) deep subsurface site, Sweden - MM_PW_MetaG | ecosystem: Environmental > Aquatic > Deep subsurface > Groundwater...
AAATTAGATAAACCATTTTATGCTTTTAATTCTGATTTTGAGAGGGGCTCTTTATTCCATCATTTAGGTTTTCTAGTTGAATTTCACAATGAATTGAATAAAGAAAAATTTGAAGCAAAACGATTTGCTGTTAGTACACTAAAAATCCCAAATTATGATGATCCCTTTAATGATAATGGATTATTATGTAGTAAAGCATGGGAAAGAGGAGAAATTAATGAAGCCATAGCCCATAATAGATCTTGTTTATTAAAAGAAAGGGATATATTACTAAAAAGAGGTTTTAGGGAACCGAATATACTCAATTTTGTAAAAGATTAATTTTTTTCTTTTATTTTTTAATAAAAAAGATTTAAATAGTCTTTATATTTTTAAATTATATGAAAGAGTGTTTTAATAAAAATTATTATAAAAATTATTTCTTTGAAAAAGAGGGTAATATATCTTATGATCAGATTGATTGGAATGAGATTGTAAAAGAATATATAAAAAAGTTCAAATTTGATTCTTTTCTTGATGTTGGATGTGGATGTGGAAATTTAATGCAAATATTATCAAAAAAAGGAAAATTTGTGATGGGTATAGAAAATAGTGAATATGCCTTCAAAAAAGCAATAGGAAAAAAGATTCCTGTAATAAAATTAGATATAGGAAAAAATAAGTTTCCATTTCCAGATAAAACATTTGATATAGTTCATTGTTTTGGTGTTCTTGAATATCTAAAAGATAAAAATGAAATATTAAATGCAATGAAAGAGATAAGTAGAGTATGCAAAAAGCAGATAATATTCAGTGCAAGATTTGATTTTAATAAAGGAGATGATATCTTTGATAAATTCACCAATAAAGAACTTGATTTCAAACCAAAGGATTTCTGGTTAAAATTATGGAAAGAATCAGGCAATAAAAAGAAAATAAATATTTTATATTAAATTTTAAATGAATCTTTTAATATATATTTTTTTATAAGATTATTATAAGAATTTTTTTCCTTTTCACTCCAATTTTTTATACATCTTTGTGCAATCAGTTTTGTATTTTTTATCCATTTTTTTGGTAAATCTTTAAGAAAAGGACACTCTTTTGTTAAATAAAACTCTAATTTTTTATTCTTGACTATAAAAGCAAGAGGAAATAATCTACAATCAAGTGGTTTTTGATTCTCATTCAAAATACATCCATTTTTACTTAAAAAATAACATTTTTTAGAATGGTGCATTGCAAAAGCAGAACCTTCTTTTTTTATTTTAAATTTACCTTTAAATTTTTTTAATTTGTTTAAATCATCTCTTGTAAGAAAAATTTCAAATTCTTTACAGCACTTGCCATCACATTTTTTGCATAAATTAGAAAGCACCTGCACCATATGTATTCAAAGTTTTTATTAAAGAAGTTATTTATAAGGTTATGTAATAAATTTAGTGTATATAACCCCAAGTATGTAATCTATCACTATCCATACTCCACTTAACACCTATATCTGTCCTATAATACATATTCTGAAGCATTATATTCTTAAGCCTATGATACATTTGTTTTCTTGCTTCTTCAACTGTAATTCCAGAACCAGTAACAACTAGTACATAACCTTGTTCACCTGCAACTGTCCAAACACCTTCAACAATTTTTACATCTCCAAGATGAATTCCATCTAAATTTGGTTTTTTAAAAAGTATCGAAAGATCCTTATAAATATCAACTTCATCTTTATCATAATAAGGGAAAGGTGGTACAGCTATGACAACCCCAACTTGAAATCCTTTTTTTGTTTTGAATTCTGGTTTTTCTTTTTTAGCAATTGAATATAAAATTTCTCCCCAATTACTTAGAACTCCTTCCATTTGTATACTTATTGTTGGATATCCAAATCTGCAAGTAAATTCAAGAGGATAAATACCACGGGCATTTACTATACAATTTATATCTATATATCCTACATAATTAGATTTTATTAATTCTTCTTTCATTTTAAATAAAGTACTATTAAAAAGTTCATTTGGGTGGGACCAATACATTAGTGTATTTCCACACCAATAAGGTTTTCCATTTCTTCTTACATACATTATATGATTTTCAACTTCGGCACAATATACTAATCCTTCATATTTAATTTTTTTTATATCTCTTTTATCAATCCAAGAATCTAATTTTTTTACCCTCTCATGAATTTCAAATTGTATTCTTGAAGCATCTGCCCAATGATCCTTTATCCAAACTTTACCTTTACCTTGTCTTTGTTTAACAATACCCACTTTACCAACTTTTAATAATAATTCCTGAACATCATCAGCTAATTTTTTTGAGGAAGTATAAAATATTCTAAATCCTTCTTTCATATTTGTTCCATCACCAAGACAATACCATTCTAAAAATAATTCTAATTGTCTGCTACTCAAATTTTTAATGTTCATTGGAACAAATTTATCATATGCTTTTCCAAACTGTTTAAGATATTCTGCTAATTGTTTATTATAAATATAAAAGAACCCTGATTTATTATCTCTACTTATTTTAAAAGGTAATTTATCTAATAATTCTTTTATTTTTTTTGTTTTCTCAGGAACTTTTTGCGCGATAGTTATTTGATCTTTTGAAACAGATCCTTCAGCAATCCATATTCCTATAAAACTAACCCAATCATCCATTAATATCTTTATTTCTGGACTGGCATGCATCATAACTTGGTTACCCTCATAGTGACCAATTGGAACTGAAGGCAATACAAAATATTCTTCTTCAAATCCAATCCAATTTCCTATCCTTTTTATAACTGATTGAAATTCCATATCTTTAGCTTTAACAAACTTAAAATTAAGATTATCTTTTCTATAATCATTTTGAGAACATAAATACATATTATGATCAGGAGTAACTTGAATATCTAAAGTCTGGTTTTCAACAGCAATAAGTTCTTTATGATGATTAAAATTCACTAAATATTTAGGTTTATGAAATTCAATTGAATCATTTGAGGGATTTAGTGTACATATATTATGTTGCATAGATAAATCTTTAAAAAATTTCCATCCTTCTTCTGTTAATACTTCTGTTTTATCATCATAACATCCCATCTCGCCGGTGTAAGGACCAATATCCCCGGGAAATAATTTTTTATGTTCAAAATTAACATTTATAGGATATATAAAATCTTCACCATTAAAAAATGCTCCAACTGCAATTTCTACACCGACTGCCATTTTTTGCAATTGAAATTTTTTTATTTTTTTAGCCCAAAGTTTTTTATTTAATTCTAAAATTTCTATTAAGTCTTTTCCATCTTCCTCTTGTCCCATAAATAAAACTCCCTTTAAATCTGAAGAAATTGTACCAGATGGTTTGAAAACATAACGTCCAGGATTTGTTTTAATAAATTCTATAGCTGAATTAAAATTATCAAAATCCTGATGAAGTAAAACTAACATTCCTACTCTTTGCATTTCATTTTGACTAAATTCTCTATCTTCTTCTAATTTATCTGTATATTTACTTCCACCAACGACCAATTTTCCAGAGGTTCTTAGTGAATCTGCTATACTTCCAAATCCAGTATCATCAAAAACAATTACATCTGCCCAATCAGTGTAATCTTTCCAATTTTCAATTTTATCAAGAATTCCATCGTAAACATCTTTATCTCCTTCCTTATCTATATAAACCTTAACTTCATGTCCTTCTTTTTTTAATTGCCATGCTAAATCACCAGATAAAGATTCCCATGAAATAAATAAAAATTTCTTTGGTGAAGATGTCAAATTAGTTTTTTCTTCATTGCCATTTTTTCCATTACCATTTCCATTCTTATGTTCTCCATTAGTTTGAATTTTATTTTCCATTTTACTACCAAATTTTATAATTAACTTGTATAAAAAGGTTTTTATTAAAAAATATTTTTCAGAAAAGTTTATATTACAAAATATCTTTTTTAATATATGTTATTATCAATAATAATCCCAACTTTAAATGAAGAAAAGAATTTGAAAAAGCTATTACAATCTTTAAAAAAACAAAAATTCAAAGATTATGAGATCATTATATCAGATAATAATAGCAAAGATAAGACTAAAAGTATAGCAAAAAAATTCAAATGTAGGATTGTTAAAGGGGGGTTACCTGCAAAAGCAAGAAATAATGGTGCAAAACTAGCAAAAGGAGATTATTTATTATTTTTAGATGCAGATGTTATCTTACCAGACAATTTTTTAAGTAAGATAATCAGTGAATTTGAAGAAAAATATTTTGAAATTGCATCACCTTATATAAAACCACTAACAAATAAGCTTTTTATAAAATTTTATCATCATATATATAATATTTGGATGTATTCTATGCAAAAAATAGATCCTTATGCCCCTGGATTCTGCATATTAATAAAAAAATCTGCTTTTAAACAAATAAAGGGATTTGATGAAACCATAAAATTAGCTGAAGATCATGCTCTTGCAAGAAAAGCTTTTAGAAATAAAATAAGATATGGAATATTAAAAAGTTCGAAAGTTCTAGTTTCAATAAGAAGATTTGAAACAGAAGGAACTTTAAGATTATTAATGATATATCTGTCTGCGATGTTATATAGAATATTTATAAGTGAAATAAGAACTAATATTTTTAAGTATGAATTTAAACATAAATAATGCCCCTACAGGGATTCGAACCCTGATCAAAACCTTTTTACATGTTTCCGCAAGGTTCCATGCTATCCATTGCACCATAAGGGCATAATATAAAATAGAATTGTTTTCTTTTAAACCTTATTATTAAGTATTTTTCTTTTGCCAAATCCAAGAACTCTTGTAAAATAATATAATGGATGGGTCGCGTGCTTTCTTAATGCCCAACTTCTTGATACTAACATTCTTGGGATTCTTCCACTATAATAATATACTTTTATCTTTTTCTTCTTTAAATTATCCAAAAAAGTATCTGTATTTTTACAGTCACAATAACATAATACTTTACCTAAATCAAATCTAACATGACCATCACTTCCAGCACTAAATGCTTTACTATTTTTCTCTGCTAATTCAAGAGCCTTCATATTTTCATTTTTTAATAAATGTCCGTTCATAACTTCAACCGCATCAAATTTTTTAAGAAGCTTAAATTTATCATTTCCCTTTTCTATATAAGGTTTATTTACTAATCTACCAATACTATGATAAAAACTAAATGGATGAGGTAAAGAAGAAATCCCATTAAATTTCTTTGAGCACTCAATCAACTCATGCCCATTTAACTTTATTCCTGCATAACGTGGATTTCTTTTATTAGGTTTTATATATTTATTATAAAATCCAATTAAATCACTTATTTTATAAAAGTAAAAAAGCATATCAAGATTTTCAGAGTTTCTTACTTCAATCCCTGGAATAAGATTAATTTCCTCTGCACTTGCAAGAACTGAACCTCTTATTTCATTATGATCAGTTATTGATAATCCTATATTATTCTTTTTACATATCCTTGAAATTGTATCTATCTTTGCAGAACCATCTGAGTAATTAGTATGAAAATGCATATCAAAGAACAAGCCTTTTTTCTTAAGCTCATTTATATCTACAGATTCAGAAGCTAACTTCATGAGTATTTTAAATTCAAAATCTTTATAAAGATTTTCTTATCTCTAAAACTATGGAAATTGATTTAAAATGCAATTCATGCAAGGAAAACATAGACCAAAATAAGGGTTCTAGTGTATTTAAATGCCCAAGCTGCGCAAAGCAAAAAATAATCAGATGCAATAGATGCAAGAAAACAGGTATTAGATACAAATGTAATAGTTGTGGATTTATAGGACCAAATTAAAATGGCACAGGTTGTTGTTACAATAAAGATAATGCCTAAATCTCCTGATGTAGATTTAAAGATTATAGAAGAAAAAGCAAAAGAAGAAATAACCAAATTTGGTGGGGATACAGGAAAAGTAGAAATAGAACCAATAGCATTTGGTTTAAAGGCAGTCAATCTAATTTTTGTAATGGATGAATCTATAGGTAATATTGACCCTTTAGAAAGCAAAATTTCTGAAATTGATGGTGTACAAAGCGCAGAAGTGACTGATGTTAGAAGGGCACTAGGATAAAATGTCTATACAAGAAAAATTAAGTGTTTTAGAAGAAGAGATTAAAGAATTATCAGACGAAGAAAAAAAGCTGAGATTAAATGAATTTATTTCTCAATTGCCAGAAGAAGAATTAAATATGCTAAAGGAAAAACAATGTCCTTTTTGTTTGATGGCTTCTAATAAAATAAATACAAAGAAAATTTATGAAGATTCAAAAGTTCTTGGTGTTCTTGATATAAATCCTGCTAATGCAGGTCATATATTATTATTTCCAAAAAAGCATTACCAATATTTGTCAAATATGCCTGATGAAGAAGCATCACATATGTTTTTAATAGCAAAAAAATTAGGGGATAAAATAATAAACTCATTCAAGGCAAAAGGATTTAATATCTTTCTAGCCTCTGGTTTTGCAGCAGGGCAGAAAGCAGATCATATAATAGTTCATATAATACCAAGACAGGAAAATGATAATATTAATTTCAACTGGGAAGCAAAAAAATTATCTGAAGAAGAATTTAATGATGTTCAAAGATTATTAATGATGGAAAATATAGAAATTCCAAAAGATCCAGTTCGTGAAAAACCAAAAGAGGGTATAAAAGAAATTCTAAAAAAATATAATCTTGACAAAAGAATACCTTAAAAGATAAAAACTAAGAATAAATTTCCGTATATCAAGGTTATTACAAAGCCTATCAAAAAGGCAGGGACAAATGGCAATCCATCTTTAACTAAAACCTTTTTTATCCTATATTTCTTTAATATGTTTATATCTTTCTCTGTAACACCTAATAATTTTTGTTTATAAATTATTTTATTTTTTGATTTTACATTTCCAACAACCCAATCTCCTTCAACAAGTTTGTTTACATCAAACATTTTGTACATTGAACTATTTTCAACAGATTTTATAAAAATATAAGATAATATTATTATCCAAACAAGCAGGAAAAGAGGCAACATAATAATAAATATTCCTAAAAAATATGAAACAATAATTAAAATTATATTTATTATTAATACAAGAAATAGGCTGGATTTATATTTTCTAAATAAACTGGAAAATTCTTTAATGAATTTATTTCTATTCTTTATTGCAAGAAGTATAGACATAAATAATCCATAAAGACCTCCAATAATAAGTATATTCAAAAGAAGAATGAATAAAAATGGAAGATTAAGATTTGGGTTAAAATAACTTAATAATTTTTCTGGATATCTTGGAAGTAATGTACATAAACCAATAAGTAGTTTTGTATCACCCCCACCCCATTGTCTAGAATAATACATTAAACTACCGAATAAAAATGAAATTAATAAACCAGAAAGAGAGTAAATAATATAATTAAACTCACTTGATACTAAAGAATATAATAAATTACTAAATAAAGCAATAGCAATAAGACTAAAACTAAGCCAGTCAGGAACCTCTTTTGTTTTTATATCAAATATTGTTGCAATTATTAAGTATACTAAGGCAATCAATATCAAAAAATAATCTATCATTATATAAAATTAAATAATTACATTTATAAAGGTTGTCAAAATTTAAAAATTAATGATATCAATTATTGGTGCAGGCCCTATTGGATCTTATACAGCTTATTTACTTGCAAAAGAAAATCAGGAAGTACATTTATTTGAAGACCACCATGAAATTGGAAAACCTGTACAGTGCACTGGAATTGTTACAAATTCTATAAAAAACATAATACCTATAGAAAGAAAATTTTTAGTTAATAAAATAAATAAAGTAAAAGTTTTCTCTCCAAACAAAAAAAACATAGAATTTAAATTAAAAAATCCAAATCTGATTATTGACAGAACAAAATTTGACCAGTATCTTGCTGATAAAGCTGAAAAAGCAGGTGCAAGATTACATACAAATTATAAATTCATTGATTTCAAAAAACCATATGTAATATTCAATGATAGAAAACCATTCAAGACGGATATTTTAATCGGTGCTGATGGTCCTTTATCAAGAGTTGCAAAAGTATCAGGATTATATGGGAAACGTGAATTTGTTATAGGATTACAGGCAAGAATAAATAGCAGCTTTGAAAAGAATCTTGTAAAATTTTATCTTAATGAAAATTACTTTGGGTGGGTTGTTCCTGAATCAAGAGACATTGGAAGAGTTGGAATAGCAGCCAAAAGCAATGCAAAGGATCATTTTAATTCATTCTTAAAGTTAATCGGGAAAAAATACAAAACCAAAGAATACCAGTCTGGTCTTATGCCGGTTTATGATCCCTCGATAAATACTTTTAAGGATAATATTTATTTGGTTGGAGATGCGGCAACTATGGTCAAGCCAACAACATATGGAGGGATAGTCCAGGGATTAATGGCTGCTGAGGAATTATCAAAAGCAATAATAAGTAACTTAGATTACAATTCATTATGGAGAGCGAGAATAGGAAAGGAATTGAGATATGGGTTGATGATAAGAAAAGTTATGGATAATTTTTCACAAAAGGATTATAACGAGCTTCTTGAGCTATTAAATAAAAGTAATGTAAAAAGAGTTATATCAAATATAGACAGAGATTTCCCATCAAAAATCTTATTCAATATTGCATTAAAACAGCCAAAATTGCTGAAATTTATTAAAAATTTGTACTAGTAAATTTTAAATATAGAGATAGTATCCAATTATTATGAAAAATAAGAGAGCCCAAGAGAGTGGTAGTGCTATTGCTGTTCTTGTACTTTTAATTGCTTTATTTATGTTATTATATGTATTATTATTACCTCCAGAACAGAGGGAAGATATACTTAATCAGACTATATCTAAAAATGGAGATTCTAATCAAATAAACCCTGTAGTTTTACTATCTGAATCTCCAGGAGAATTATTCCCAAATAAAGAAGGTAATATAAAACATGATATTTCATCCCTAAATATATTTGTTAAAGATGAACCTCAAACAAATAGATTAGCTAATGCACTTGAAATAAGCAGAAGTTTATTCAGCAGCAAACCACAGACAGTTACATTCCAAATAGATGATTTGACAAACATAAAATCAGTTATATTATTCTTTTCTGTTGCAAAGGCAAGCGGTAATCTGCAGATATGGTTAAATGATAATATTGTTCTTGATAAAAAAGTAGAGGGTGTACAAACAATAGAATTACCAACTAATTATTTAAAGAGAAATAATATTTTAGAGTTAAAAGTTTCAGGTCCAGGGTTGTTATTCTTTACAAAGAACTCTTATGAACTTGAAGATATTGGAATAAAAGAAACATTTGAGGTAATAAATCCAAAAGAAGAAAGAATATTTACAATATCAGAAACTGAAAAAGCAGGATTGCAAAAGGCAATATTAAAGTACCAAATATACTGTAATGGTCTTGATAATGGTAATACTGATTTTAAGATACTATTAAATGATAAACAAGTTATATCAAAGATTATATCCTGTATTGGTGGCTCTGAAGAAGTTGAGCTTCCAAATGAAAACATAAAAGAAGGGACAAACAAGCTTACATTTATTATTGGCGAGGGAGATTTCTTATTAAGCCAGATAAATGTAGAGACAGAATTAAAAGAAAAATCAAATCCAACTTATCACTTTGATATAAATAATGATGATTATGATAATATAATTAATGGCGGAGCAGATGTTACATTAAGAATTACTGGGGCAAAAACCAAAAAAGCAAATCTAATTATTAATGATAAAAAAATATTAATGGATACAAGCGATGATACATTCTCAAAAGATATAAGGGATTATGTAAATGAAGGGGATAATTTTATAAAAATAATTCCAATAAATACTTTTACAATGGATTTATTAGAAGTAAAAATACAATAAAGAGGTAATTAATGGCTGAGGAAGAAAAGAGCAAGGGTTCTAAAATTTGGGGTGGAACAAAAAAAACATTTAGTTTATTTGGTAGAGGTGCAAAAAATGTTGGTGGGAAAGCTACAAATGTAGTATCCTCAGTTAGTAGAGGTGCAATAAATGTTGCATCTAAAAGTCCAAGAAGTATTATTAGTACAAGTTTCGTTCCAATAAGAATTTTTTTAAGAATAGTAGCAATAATAATAGCAATATTAATTTTTATATTTATAACATCAACATTATATTATGGATTTATTGGAAAAGGACAGATACCTGAAAGAATTTTAGTGGGATTAGAGAGTGTTAATTTAGATAAACCAGTTCTAAATGCAGTTGATTTTCTTTATGGCATAGCAAGTGGTAGTTATGCAACTCAAACTGAAGTAAGCACAATAGGGGCAACAAAAGAAGAACAAGAAATAATAGGAATGAAAATAAATAATTTTAAAGCTAGAAAAAGTGTAGTTTCTTTAAAAGAGCCTATAACAGCAACAGCACAAATAGAAGTTTCACAAGCTTCTGAAGATAAAGATATAGTATTAGATTTCAGAAATGCATGTTATTTAGAAGATTATACTGATGGAGAGGTTCCAAAAGAAGCAATAGTTACACCTCAACAAATGCCTATATATGTAGGACAAAATAATTTTATATTTAGTGCAAGATGTGATTTCAAAGATGGATTTGATGTAATCTCCTCAACAAAAATCACTGAAAACAGTGAATTAGTAAGTACAACAACAGACTTAAGAATATTAAGATTAATGCCTTCATTTGTATATGAACAAAAAATAGATTGGCAACCATTTACAGAAAATAGATATACAAAAAATGAAAATGTACCTGGAGTAATTAACTGGGGATTAAGTACAGGACCAGCATCATTCAGAATAGGTTCTGATGAAAGTCAGCCATTTTATGCTAATACAGAACATATGTTTTATGCAATACTAAAATATAACTGGCCGGGAAACTTAAAAAATATAAATAATCTTGAAATAAACTTACCTCAAGATATAGAATTCATGACAGATGACCAAATCTGTGATTTTGAAAGATATGGGAATAGTTATAGATTAAAATCAAGTATATTGCAGGACACAAAGATAGATTGTAGTTCAAAAGAGGTTCTGAAGAATATAGTGTCAAAGATACCATCTAGATCATGGATGCCAGATTTTATAAAAAATAATCTTAAGGCTTATGCTGGAAATCCTCAAGCTATAACCTATAAAAACTGCATTGATATTTATAAAAATGAATTCCAGTTTTCATGTCCTTTTATTGTAATTGGTGCTGAAAGTAAAGCATCACAAACACAAATAACAGCAAAAGTAAATTATATATATGAAATGTCTGCTACATCTAGTATAAGTTTAGTAGCATCAGGAGTAGCATAAAATGAAAAACATAATAATTTTATTAAGTATATTATTAGTATCTGCAGCCTGTACAATTCCAGGACAACAATCAGGACAATCACAAAATAATATTATAGATATAAATTTTCTTACAAGCCAGCCACCAACAGAATTGTATGATGGCCAGACATTTAGGGTTGGATTAAACTTAAAAAATTATGATACTTCCAATAAAGAGATTATAGTATGTGTATATGATACTTTAGGTGATTTCTTTGATGGAATACCTGCGCAGGACTGCAGATCTGTAAAATTAGCTGCAGCTGAAACATCAAATGAGAATATACTTCCAAGCGACAAAAAAGTTTATTTCCCTGATGAAAGTGATTTTTATTCTTATACAAGAATAACTGGCAATATGCAGACAACAGTATTTGCAGATGTTTATTATAATCATGTTACAAAAGCAGATGCGCAGATATGCATTAAAAGAGATATTGAAACAGAAACCCCTATAAAATGTGATGCAAGCTCAACAGAAACAATAAATAATAATGATGCTCCTGTTAAAATAAAAAATCTTGAAAAAACAATAGTCCCAATAGGAAATAATAAAATAAACTTAATGCTAAAATTTGATATTTCTAATGTTGGTGGCGGAAAATTGATAAATAAAAATGCAATAAATTCAAGAGAGAATATAGAACCAACAATTGGAATTAGTGTCAATCTTTTGGGCATAACTAAAGATTTTAAGTGCAATCCTATATCATCAAATGGAAGAATAACATTAGAAGGAAACCAAAAGACTATTAAATGCCAGGCTACTATTGATATGAAACAGGATTATATAATAAACCCTGTTCAGATAACCCTAGATTATGGTTATACTAATAATATATTAACAAGCGCAATACAACTAACTAGTGAGGGAGGTAAATAAAATGAGTAAAAAATTATTAGCTTTATTTTTAATAGTTTCTCTAACTTTTATGGCTGCTGCTTGCACAACACAAACAAAAGAATCAACAGGTACTTTTATTGGTGGTGCTAAAGGTATTGATATATCTTTTAAAGAGACAGCGCCTGTTTCAGAGTTTCAACAGAGTGATTCTGTTCCTGTAACTATTATTTTAAAAAATACTGGAGAGTATGATTTAGGAACAGGAGTAGCAAAAGTAAAAATATTTGGTGTTAATCTTGATAATTTTGGTATAATAACTAAAACATACAAAAGTGCAAGCGGACCATTAAAAGGAGTTAGTTCAATAAATCCTGAAGGAAGCATGCAAGAAGTAAAATTTGAAAATATGAAATATAAGATTGATATTCCTGGAAATGAAGTAACTTATCCACTAAAAGCAAAAGTTTGTTATCCTTATGAGACAAAAACATTTTCTACAGTATGTATGAGATCAAAATCATTAGAATCAGAAACTGGATGTTCTTTAGACAAGGAAAAAATAGTTTCTGGTGATGTTTCTGCAGCACCTGTACAAGTTACTAGTCTTATGGAAGAAACAAGAGGAAGTGATCAAGTTAAATTTACAATTAAGATAGAAAATAAAGGCAGTGGTGAAGTATATGCTGCTAATTCAGATTGTGAAGCAATGGATAAAGATTCCATCAAAAAATTAGATAACAAAAACAAAATCAGTTATGAAATCGTTAATCCACAAGGTGTAAAATGCGGATCTTCAGAATCCAATAAAGGTGAGATTACACTTGTTAGCAATATATATACACTTACATGCTGGAAAACAGTTGATTCAGTAATAGAAGATAAATTAAATATAAAACTAAATTATATTTATATATCTGAAACTACAAAAGATATTAAGATATATAAGACAATTTAGATATATTTATTAATTCTTTTTTTATTTTTATATTATGATATTTGCAGATTTACATATACATTCAAGATATTCAAGAGCTTGTTCTAAAAATATAACTATTGAAAATCTTGTTAAATATGCAAAAATTAAAGGTCTTGGGTTATTAGGAACAGGAGATTTTACTCATAATTTATGGTTAAAAGATATTAAAGATAAACTTAAAGAAAAAAATGGGCTTTATTTTTTTGATGATTTTCCTTTTATACTTACTGGAGAGATAAGTTTAATGTACACTCAAGGGAGAGGAAGAAGAGTACATTTAGTTTTGCTTGTTCCTTCATTAGAAGTTGTAGAAAAAATAAATGCTTATCTTGACACTAAAGGAAGAAGAGATTATGACGGAAGGCCAATATTCAAAATTTCATGCGAGGAATTTACAAAAGAGATGATGAAAATTTCTGATGAAATTGAAATAATTCCTGCACATTGTTTGCTTCCAAATACTTTAATTCATCTAGATAATGAAGTAAAAATGATTAAGGATATCAAGAAAGGAGATAATGTTTTAACTCATTATGGTAATATTAGAAAAGTAAAAGAAATTTTAGTTCATAATCATAAAGGGAAAAATATTAAGATAGTTCCTTGGTATTTTAGAGAAGGATTAGAAACAACACTAGAACACCCTTTTTATGCAATTAAAAGTTATAAGAATTGTAAGTCTACAAAAGGATTATGTAAAAAAGGATGTTCGGAAGAAAATCTATGTAGAAGAAGGCATTTTCTAAATTATAGAAAAGAATGGATTCAGGCAAAAGATATTGAAATAGGAGATTTTTTAATTTATCCTAGAGTAAATAAAGAGATAGATTTACAAGAGATTAATTTAAAGGATTATATTTTAGATTGTAAAGAAATAAGCTCTAATTTTCTTATTCCTAAAGACGCGAGAAATCACACAGGAAAGATTTTTAGTAAAATAAAAGTAGATAAAAAATTATGTAGACTAATTGGATATTTTTTATCTGAAGGATATTTAATTACTGATTCTGCAATTGGCTTTAGTTTTCATAGTAATGAAAAAGAATATTTTGAAGAAGTAATTTCTACTATCAAAGATTATTTTGGATTTGAAATAACTTCCAATAAAATAAAAGAAAATGAGTGTGAATTGAAATTTAATTCTAAAATATTAAACTCTTTTTTCAGAAATTTTTATATTGGAGAAAAGGCAAGAGCAAATAGCAAGCACATTCCAAGAGAATTTATCTTTTTACCTAAAAATAAATTAGCTGAAATTTTTAGAGGATGGTGGAGGGGGGATACTGGATATACTGTTTCAAGACAATTAGCTAATCAAATGAAATTAATCTGCTTGAGATTAGGGATAATTCCTTCAATAGGTATAAATACTATTGAAAATTATAATAAAAAAGGCAATCATTTTATACAAAATAGAGAAATAAGAGCAAGAAATGATTTGATTGCCTTCTCTAATCTTTCCTTTTTTGAAAATGATTATGGGATGTTAAAAGAGAATTGTTTTAAAAAGTCAATTAATAAACTTAATAGAAAACATGGTTGGATTGATGAAAATTATGTTTATTTGCCTGTTAGAAAAATTGAAATAAAAGATTATTCTGGAGAAGTTTACAATCTAGAAGTTGAAAAAGATAATTCTTATGTCTCTGAATTTGCTTGCGTTCATAATTGCTGGACACCTTATTTTGGTGTTTTTGGCTCTAAAAGCGGTTATGACAGCTTGAAGGAGGCATTTGGAGCGCAATTTGAAAATATACATGCTATTGAGACAGGAATGTCAAGCACTCCTGAAATGAATTGGAAAATTTCAGAATTAAATTCAAAAGCAATAGTAAGTTTTTCAGATTCTCATTCATACTGGCCCTGGAGATTGGGAAGAGAAGCAACAATCTTTGAGAAAATTGGTAGTTATAAAGATATAATTGATGGAATTAGAGAAAATAAAATTCTTGGAACCATTGAGACTGACCCAGGATATGGAATTTATCATTATGATGGACATAAAGATTGTAATTTTTCTTGTTCTCCTAAAGAAACTAAAAAATTAAATGGAATTTGTCCTATATGTCATAAACCCTTAACTATTGGTGTTGATAATAGAGTTTTAGAACTAGGAAATCAGGATATATTAAAAAATCCAAATAAAAAACACTATTACAAACTTCTTCCACTTCATGAAATAATTGCTTTGGCAAAAAATTCTGGAATAGCAACTAAAAAAACATGGGGTATTTATAATCTTTTAATTGAAAAATTTGGAAATGAATTTAATATTTTATTAAAGGTTAATGAAAAAGAATTAACAGAAGCTCTGCCTAATGATAAACTACTTATTGAATTAATATTAAAAAATAGAGAAGGTAATATATTTGTCAAGCCAGGATATGATGGTATATATGGTATTCCTTTATTAAAACCTGAAACAAAAATTAAAAACCAAAATAAACAAAAATCACTTAGTGAATTCTAACCCATATAACTCTTATCCCATTTGTCCTCGGGCTTTTCCTGAATATCATTTAAATCTTCAATATCTTCCATATTAATATTTTCATTTATATCTTCAATATTAAACATATCTTTTTGTAATTTATTTATTTCTTTATTTAATTTTTTTAAGTCTAATCCTAATTTTAATTTTGTTTCAAGAATATTAAGTATTTCTTTTGCACCTTTTAATCCCATATGATTTGGATGCCCAAATGTTTCTGCCATTATATTTACTGCAGGAATGTTAACATTATTTGCTAATCCAACTAATAAACCAGAAACACCAACTATCGGACCAACAAGACCATTAAGATTTTTAGAATGATTATATCTCTTAATAATTTCTTTACCATTACCAGAAAAATATACTTTTGGTTTTGCAGGTTCTTTCTGCATTCCAACCCCACCAAGAGTAATTATTTCTTTACAATTATATTTCTTGCATAATTTTAAAACTTCATTGCAAAATTCATAACAAGAAGTTTCATCAAGTGGTTGTGTATCTCCTGAAATTAAAAATATTGATTTATCCTTTACTTTTTTATAATAAACTGATATTGATGGTAATTCTATTAAATTATCTTCATTTACAAAAACACAGTTTGGAAGTTTTGGGCTTAAAACATCAAATACTTTTTCTGCCTTTAGATCATCTATTATAAAATCAACTGCTATCTTTCCTACATTTCCCATTCCAGGCAGTCCTTCTATTAAAATTGATTTTTTTGAATTTATCTTTTTGATGGTCTTAAGAGTCCATGGCATTTTTCATCTCCTCCTTGTATTGTCTTCTGTACTTGCTGTACTTATCCTCGCTTTTATATCTTGCGGGTTTTGGATTTGTTGTTTTATTATTGCACTTAGGACAATTCTCCTTTATAGTGTATGTATCACAACCTAGACATTTTAATATTTTATGCATTTTTAATAAACTCTCCAGTGCAACCATTCTGCTCTGCATTTGTTATTATTCTATCAACAGCACCTTTTAATATATTCTCAGCACCCTTGTAATCTTTTGATTTAACACTTATTCTATATCTTGGTGCTGACAAATAACTTATTTTTACATCATCTTTTATCTCATTAATTAATATTCCTTTTATTTTATTTATCCCTTCTTCTTTATATGACTGCAATACTAAAGTTCCAGAAACTTCAACTTCTGGAATTTTTATTTTTTCTTTTATTAATTGTATTAATATATTAGATATTTTTTCATCAATATTCATTTTTTTAAGTAATGAGTTATCAGATAAAATATTTTGGAAAAATAATCCTAAAGATCCAAATTCTTCTATTGCCTTATAACCAACTTTTTCATACATATTTTCTATTGAGAAATTTAAATCCTTACCAATATGTTCAAGCATTCTTTCTGCTTTTAATTCTTGTTTATACTCATTAATCTTCCCTATTCTTATATTCATCGGAACTCTTCTAAGAGAAAGATCAATATGTTTTTCATCCTGTGCTCTTAAAACCTTACAGACAATCTTTTTACCAGGAACTACAAAATCACGCAGATTTCTTATTCTTCCAGGGCTTACTTCAGAAATATGCAATAATCCTTCTAAATGATTATATTCGTCTAAATCAACAAAAACAGAGTGTGACAATATATTCTTAACTGTGCATAGAACAATATCTCCTTCCTGAGGAATTCCTTTTTTCTTATAAAACATTTAAACTAAAACCTCCAATATCTGAGCTTTAATCTTGCTTTTTCCTCCGCTAGGATCAGCTATTGGTGTTCCACAAACAAGGCAAACTACATTTGAAGAAATTTTACCAAAAATAATCTGCTCATTTTTGCATTTATTACATTTTACTTTGATAAATCTTGACGTTGGTTCTTTTACAGGTCTCATTTTAATTCCACCTTCTTAGCTCTTGATAAAGTTAACTGTTTACCCTTATTGCATACTGAACAGCTAAGCCTGAAAGTAGCCATTTTACTACCCTCATTAAATCCTGATCTCTTTGGTTTTGTTGGTTTTGATCCCCATCTTCCTTTATTTCCAAAACCAATACCACGACCACGTCTCATTGCTCTCTGTATAGAACCTTTTTTTAGAGAACCTCTTTTTGTACCTGTTTTTATAGCTCCAACTTTATGAATAGTTGTTTTATTACAATGTTTGCAATAATCCTTGATTTGTTTTGGTAATTTCATTCTATTTTTTCTGCTCTCTCTCTTTGTATTAATAAATCTGCTACCTTTTCAGACAAATTTGCAACATCGTGTTCCTCATAAGGACCATATATATTAAGATCATCTCCAACAAATTTAGGAACTGCTGTTGTAAACCTTATTAATTTAGATGTAATCTTTTGCTCTTCCTGAGTTTTTATTAGTTTCGGTTTCTCAATTACAGGCAGTTTACCTGCTAAAATACTGCCTATTATAATATTTCTAAACTCACTTAAATTGTTTATAATAATATTATATAATTCTAATTCTTCTTTTAGCATATTACCATGGTCTGATCTTGAGTCTGTTCTTGAAGAAAAAAGAGCGGTTTGTATTATTTTATTTTCTCTTCTTTCGTATAATTCCTTTATTATTTTTTCAGAATTTTCAAGTTGTTTTCTTGTTTTCTGTATTTCTGCAGAGGCAAATATGCTATCCTTATTTTCCTGTGATTCAAGTATCTGCTTCTTTGTTTGTATGTACTCTGCTACATGCATAAAGAAGTTTTCATCAAGCTTTTGCAGTTCTTCCTGTGATTTTTCACTTCTAAGAAGATCATATAAGGATTCATAAGTAATATTGAAATCTATCATATATTGAATATACAAAGTTATTTTAAAAACATTTGTGTAATAAAATGATTATGTTAAACCAAAATCTTTAAATTGGTGTAATATATATAAAAACATGAAAGAGGTGTACCTTAATAATTTTAAGTCTGTTCTGTATAAAAATAATAAAGGAATAAGGGATTTTAAAGGCAAAAAAGTATGTAAAATATACATTTTCAGACATGGAAAGACCTTTTTTAATGAAAACCATATATTTACAGGATGGAAGGATTCAAAGCTGACAAAACAAGGGATAAAAGAAGCAAATAAAATAGCTAAAAAATTAAAGAAAAAAGAGATAGATGTTGCATTCTGCACAAGATTATCAAGATCTAAAGATACATTAAAACCTGTTCTTAAATACCATGGAGAGTGTTTTTTAATAATAAAAGATGATAGAATGATTGAGCGTTCTTATGGAAAATTACAGGGTGTAAAACATAAGACATTTATTAAAAAATATGGAAAAGAATTATTTGATAAATATCATAGATCTTATGATTCAAGGCCCCCAAAAGGAGAATCAATAAAAGAGGTTGAAAAAAGAGTTTTGAGTTTTATAAAAGACTTGTTAATTTTTATTAAAAAAAATAAAGTAAATGTTGCAATCTCTGCACATGGAAATTCAATGAGACCATTCAGAAGATATTTTGAAAAATTAAGCATAAAACAAATGATGAAGCTGGAAAATCCATGGGATGATTATTTTGAATATGAAATAAAAGCTTAATTATGCTTCTCTAAAAATTCCTGCGGAGTAATTATCTTGATATTTTTATATTCCTTAAGCTTTAACAGATGATTATCATAAGAAATTAAATAATCAACATTTCCGTCAACAGCAGATTCAAGTATCTTGTTATCAGAATGGTGTTCTTTAATAATATTCAATTCAGAATTTGAAATAACCATTTCACTTATATATAAAATTGTCCTTATCAAATCTTTAACAGCGAGATTTCTATCTTCAATAAATTTCTGGAATTTAGATTCTTTATTCAAGACATCAACAATCTCTAAAAGAATTTTTTTGGTAATAACTAATTCTAATTTTTTAGCTTTTATAATATTAATGAGCTTATTTGCCTCTCCGCTCCAAAATACAGCTGACAGCCAAATATTTGTATCTAAACATATCCTCATTTGGAGGCTCTGACCTCTTCTATTATAATATCCAAATCATTTTTATTAAATCCAGATTTTTTTGCAGCTTCTTTAAATGGCTTTGTTGCTTCCTCCCAGCTTCTAATTTTTGGCATTTCTATTTTTTTTAATAAGATAGCATTTCCTTGCTCGATTACAGCAAATGGTGTGCCTTCTTTTAATTTCATATCCTCTCTTATTATCCGAGGTATTACAATCTGCCCTTTTGAACTCAATCTGGTAAACTCTAAAGCTTTCATTTTTAATCAGTAAGAATGTAAGATTATATACATTTAAACCTTTCCTTTCTAAAAGTCATCAAAAGTTATATAAATTAACTTATATTTTCTAGTATATGTTCCTTAAAGCAAGAGATAGAATAAAGAAGTTTTACAGCCTGATAGCAGAAACTGATGTATTAGTTAAAAATGAAAGATATGAGGATGCAATTGGTTTATATAATGAAGTTAATAAAGCATATGAATCAATACCCATATCAATGAGAACAGAAGCTCTTTCTCAAAATCTTGATAGATTAAATAGAGAATTAATATTATACTTAAAAATAAAAGAAATTCATACTCTAATCTCAAACAAAAACTTTTCAAGAATAGATGAGATGCTTGAATATATCAAGATGTTAATATTCAAATTAAAAGAACAAACACCAAAACCAATTTCATTAATAAAATTCGGAGAGGATAAATACAGGTATTATGGAGAAATGTATAAGGTTGAACGTGAAAAAGATTTATTTAATAAAAAATATGAAAGAATTAAGGAAGCAATAATTAAAGGAGATATAAAAAGAGCAACCTTATTATTTGAAGATTTAAAATTAAAATTCAAGGATGTTGAAAAGTATGGAAAGGCACTTGATTTATATGGAAAATTAGAACAAATAAGAAGAAAAATAGAAAATCCTGAGACCATAAAACATAAAGGAGATGAATATTATAATAGTAAAAAAGAGCCTGTAAAAGAGAAGATTATAGAGAAAAAAGAGATTGTAAATGAAAAGACTGTTGATGAAGAGCTTTCTGAAATTCATAAATTACTGAAAGAAAATGATGTTAATAATGCAAAAAGGCTGTTTAGGAGATTATAAAAAGAATATTATTAATTATTATATAAAAATTAATAATATCAAAGAAGATCATAAAATTTAGTAATAAATCTTCATCCTCTATTTCTAATACTGAAGAATATGTTGGTCTTACTAATTCTGTAGTACTATGTGGTGTATGTAATCTAATTCCATGTTCACATTCAGATGTAATCCATTTTTCTCTTCCACCATCACAAATATCAT
>Ga0180008_1000915_pt1 | contig 20911 bp, 31 predicted proteins | sample MM_PW_MetaG_FD_121121 | JGI IMG/M metagenome (GOLD analysis project Ga0180008, IMG submission 121121) | Groundwater microbial communities from the Aspo Hard Rock Laboratory (HRL) deep subsurface site, Sweden - MM_PW_MetaG | ecosystem: Environmental > Aquatic > Deep subsurface > Groundwater...
CAAAGCGGATCCACACCAAGGGGAACGACAAAAACCGGCTTTTCGATTCCCCCCTTCTCAAAGGTTTCTTTGCACCAGGTCGAAGGAACGATGACAAAATCGAAGTTCCCGTTCAAATCTTCAACCCAATGGGGGGGCAGAATCGGGGATTCGAACATAGTAAAAATGCCGTGCCGATCTGTTCTCCGCTTCCACCATCTTTTCCATTCACGATAGGGCTGCCCAAAATAGACGGAGATATCCGGTCGGGCGCCATTCGCCCGGTTCAATAGTTCTATTCCCCGCCGGATAAGACACATGGCAAAATTATGCCATGCTCCACCATAGCCGGTCTCCATCAAATTGACAGGTGTATCCATCAAAAGCTTCAAGTATCTCTCCTTTATGCTTTGTCTATGATGTAGGCAATCCGATTGCTGTTGGATGTATCCGGCAATCCCTCCAAAATAACTTGAACGAAGGTCTGCTCACCCTTCTTGTAGTTATGCTCTCCGGAACCGATACTATAGATGCGTGGGAAGTAATAAATTTTGGTGCCTACTCCAGAAGGAGTCGGACAAACCATCTCCAGATATGTCTCTCCCTGTTCACCATCGGTAAGATAGAGAGTCGAACCGGTAAGATTAGCGGCTGCTTGGGAAAGTGCTATCCGAAGATTAGCCAAACTCATCTCGGCGATATTCAGGGTGATGGTGCATTTCCGACTAATCAGGGATTTCTTGACTGTGGCACTAACCTGATCGACTTTCAAATCGAAGAAATCTCCCTCGGTGGTCACCTTCACTCCGTCGTAAGTCCCGCCGATATCCGTCCCACCGATCTTGACGGTGGTTACTGCACCGGCATAAAGCAATCCAGTGTTTACTGTCATTTTAGTTTCTCCTTAATGAAAAATTAAATTCCCTTACTAAAAAATGCATAACTTGAAGTAGAACTATCATAAATCACTTGTAACCGAATCTCAAATGCCGTTTGTCCATCCTTTTTATAACTGAGTTCAGTCGTCCCGAGAAAACAGCAAGAATAAAAAGCGAGACTATAAATTCTTCCCGCCACCGAAGGAAGACCGATGGTTACCCCTTCAGCGGATCGTTCATTATTCTTAATTGACATGTCACTACCACTGATATTTGCATCAGGTTGATTTAAAGCATACTTGAGTAAATCAAGGGTCTGTTCGGGAATCTTGAATGCAATTATAATTTTATGGTATACTTTTTTTATTTTCGTTGGTCCCGGTATTTGATCTGTATTGATTTCGAGATTTTCGGTTTCAATGGTTATAGTTACTCCATCAAGAGTATAATAAATTGGTGTAGCACCAATTTGTATGGAACTAACCGGTCCCGAATAAAGTAACGCTCTATTAAGTGCCATCTATGTGACCCTCCTAATCGCCATCCGGAAAGTCAGCGATTGAAAATGGTTCTCCCGTCCTTCCGGCTCCTGCATATCCTTGGCTGAACTTTCCCCCGATTCAACAGAGAAGGAATCGATACGGTATCCAGAGATCGAAAAAGCATAGTCATCCAAAAGGTCATAAATCCGTTCGCCAATGTTGGCAATAGTCTCAATATCCTCCTCTCCGGTAGGTAAAGCATTCACAAACCAGGCTGCCCGTAGCAAAAGGAAGTTTTGCTTGATGTCCGATAGAATATTCCGGGTTAAGAAGCTAAGATGCACCACAGGGGAGCCACACTTTTTAGGCCTCTCCATACCCAGGATCACCTTCGAACTACCAGCTACGACCCCTAGGCGCTCGCCTAAAGTTAAATCTGTGTCCAGGATCGTCTTGATGGCGCTTAGGATGGTATATTCATTCACGTAGTAACTCATAACGGATACCTCTTGACTCTAAGTCCGGCAGCAAACACCTTGGCAATTTGACCCTTAAACTTCTCAATCCCCTGAATCAGAACGGGATAACCTCTCTTTTCGACCCAATAAGCATAATTGACCCAGATACCCTGACCCGGGCGGACCCGGTAAGATTCGCCTCTCTGATACCGGATATTCCTTTTTCTGCGTTCATAGAGTTGACCTTTCAGACTTCTCGTTGCCCATTGGTAAGCATATTTGGCTCGTGCCCAGCCACCGGCAAAGACCGTCGATTGCCAATTATCGCCCTTAAGCACTGGAGGAGTGAAGTTGATCGACTCCTCCAGTGCTCCGGTTCTGTTCTGAAAACCATGATTATGCTTGCAGTAATGGGCAATCTTTTGGGTGACATTCTGGAGTTCCATCTTGACCCGATTCTGAAACTTGTTATCGAAGATGTCTTTAACGGTTCGATTATATTTCCTTACAAATCTTACCGGCATATCAGAATTCATCCAGACTACCATCCCCGAAATCCGAATCGGAAGGATGGGTCATAGTAAAAGTTGGTGTCCGACTGGCTTTGTCCGATTTGATTACGTCTGTCGCTGGAGAAACCGTCTCACCTGCCTTGGTAACCACTTCCAGCATTCCTTTCCGAACGTCCTCCAAATCCTTTTGGACTTTCCCGTATAGAGATCCGGCATGAGTCGTCTTATCCAGAAGCCCCTCACCGTAGTAATCCGAAAGGACAAACGCAGCTGCCAAATCCGCCACCCAGGAACGAACAATCTCCGGAACGGTCGTGTCTGTCCAGATTTCCAGAGTCGCCGGAGCGATATAAGATTGTAATTTAGCCCGGACCTCTTTTTCAGCTCTCAATAACCGGCTTTCTATATCGTCTCCGGTATATCCCCGAGCCGAAGTCGTATTGGCTAACCGCTCCTCGACATCATCGATCTTTGCCCATTTTGCAGCCAAAGTTACCTCTGCTTGAAGATTTTGGTTCGTATCCAGACCTTGTAACCAGTTTTCAATGTTCCCTGATAATAAAACCTACCTTTCTTAGCACCAGGAACAGTAGTCCAATTTTTGACATAAGCCGAATCGGTTCCACTTGCTACAACCAATAGAGCAGCGGTTATGGCTGAATGGGCAATAGAATCGATGACTGACCAAGTTGTGTCATCAAGTGTAACTGCCAACTGGATTCCAACCGCAAGCGAATCAACATCTGTATCAGTACTAAATTTATGAATTGATGTAAGTCTATTGAAGGTAGACAAATCAAAGGATTCTGAAGTATCTTTATCCAGTCCCGTTATTAAAACTGGATATGTAAATACAACACCCCCGCTGTCTTGGGTGAGAATATCAGTCGAATACTGATGTATGTTCACTGGTGCGGACTGCCCAAAAATTAACCCGGGCAGACAGAAGATTAATAGGGTGAAAATCAATCCACCCAAAAAGATTCTTTTCATTTTATGCTCCTCAAAATTAAAGGTTCAAATTTTCGTTCCGTTTATCCCTGTGATCCCCAAACCCTATTTGAGGGTATTGATCAGCACGTATCCGCAGCCGTTATCGAAAATCTTCCGGTCGTAACCCTGATCTTGCACCTCAATCCGGTCACAATCTATTTCCGGCTTAAACCAGGTTCTGGTGATCCGTCCACCCCGGTTGAAGGTCAGTCCCCAAGTGGTATCCTTCAGACCCATCTGCGGATTGACATAACCGATCCAAACGTAATCACCCCACAAACCGGAGAGAACGGCTGCCTGCCCTTGCATGGCCGTATTCTGGATAGCGTCTGCTTCGACTACTCTTAACCCTCTCAAAACCGGAGGCAATCCCCCAAGGGTTAAAAGATCGTCCCTGGTATATTTCACCAGTTCGGTGCAGGCTGGATGCCGGGAAAGGGCAAGGGATGTCAGATAGGGAATCATGATCGTGTTAGCTCTCTTTCCCCGCGCCGTCCAGATCTGTTTCTTAGCAATATCGATGTCATCCAGAGGCTTTGAATCAGCGGAATCGAACTGATCCCAACATTGACTATCCGTCAGGGTCCGGTAATGGCTGGATGAAGCATATCCCGCTGTAGTGGTAATCAAAGAATATGCCTTGAATTCCTTGGCCAGATCCAAAAGCATAGTGACATATTCGGTGGTACCGATGTCAGCCAGAATCGGTGGATCGGCATTGGCTCGTTCGTCCGGTCCCACATCATCATGCAAAGCATGGGGAATGCAAGAATAGTCAATGGCGGTTCCGAGATGCCGAACCACTCCGTTGGATTCTGTCTTCGGCTTCCGGATGGTGGAAACTTCCTGCAGATGCTCTGCTCCGTAAACCGGGACTTTATCTTTATCCTTGACCACAGGTTGATCGGGAAAAAGTATATCTCCGATAAAAGCGTTGTTCCGATACATTTTGCTTATCTGCGTGAGATAAGCGGAGATGTGAACTTCGGAAGGATCGAGAAACTTTAAAATCTTGACTGGTTTTTCGCCTAACAAGATTATTTTATCCATCTTTTTGCTCCTTTAAAGTCATGTTAGTTATCGATTCATTTTAAATTCCGGATGTTTCAACCACGATTAGGTGGCATACCAAGCTGGGTTAATCAATGCCGGAATCTCGTCGTTTTGGGCAAGTGCAGCCCTAAGCGCCTCGCCCAAATACTTGTGATTAGCCGTTGCGATGGCGACTTTTCCGGTGGCAGCAGCGGAATTGATCTTGTCACCTTTGGAAATGGTCGTGTTGGCCTTCACTAAAGAAACTCCAAGAACTCTGACACGAACCGAATCCCCGATAGCGGCTGCCGTATCTTGCAGAATTCCAATACTGGTAGCCACTTCAGCAGTAGCAAGCAGGACTCCATCGTCACCCGTTCCCAGCATGACTGCTACATAACGAGTAGCCATTACTTCTTCTGCCTTGTACGTTAAATCCAGAACTGGTATTTCATGTGCTAAGGTCTGACTCATTGTAATCTCCTTTTAATTTAGTTTTACTTAAATCCAATTACTTCTTTCAGTTAACTCCTTTCCCCGGAATCCTAAACTGTGACCGATTGATCCCTGAATACCTGGATCAGAGCATCCCGGTACGGGATCTTCTTTTCCACGGCTAACGCCTGAGCCTTGCCATCCAGGTCAATTGAATCCTGATCAATCACTTCACCGTCATTGATCACTTTGAAATTCAGACTGGGTCCTGGGGCGTTGACTGGTCCGGATACCTGTCCGAAATACACCGGAGCACCTTTGATCTTATTGGAGAAAAGATCGATGGCGAAGTCAATAACCGGGATCTCTTTCTTCTCAGCTCCCTCACCAAAGGTAAGTTTAATTCCTTCCGGCTGCGCCATCAGGAACTGCTTCAAGCCAGCATCGACGTAAGCCGGGGTAATCTTCTCATCCTTGAGAAGCTGGAAAATCTCCCCATCGATCCTTTTCTCCTTGGCAACTATATCCTGCTGCGAAAACCGGATCTGGCTGGCATCGATCTTTTCCTTGAGTTGCTTATTCTCTTCGGTCAGAACTTTTACCTGGTCACCGAAAGTTTTGGTCAACTCGGATATTTTAGCTTCAAAAGCATCAGTCTGCTTTTTCATTACTTCTTGGAATTCTTTTAACTCCATTGGTACCTCCATCTTTTTTGGTGCTTTAAAGGTTTTCAAATCTTCGGATACATAGATGCCCGGACCATGCTTATCAGTGAACGATGCAAACTGATTCTGAAGCCCTTTGACCTGTGGGGGATGCGCCCCCAACCAGGTAACCGCTTTCAAAACCAATTTCCCCGTCCCTTCGAAGTCAGTCCAGAGTTCTACACTCCGCTTTTTATATTTACCTTCTTTAACCCACTGCTTCAATTCATCGCTGATTTGCCTAAATTTCGCCATGAGCTTATCACCGGAGCGCCACAACTTTTCTACCCAACCATAAGCCGGACCGTCATCGGCATGATTTAAGGTCGCCGGTGGCTCATGGTAAGCCGGATCGAAGTTTGCCACAATCTCATCCAGATTCTGGGCAGTGAAATTTCCCTGCGGATAAGTCCCGACTTCGAAGATTTCAACCTCATCAAAATTCGGATCAGCCACCTCCGCCATCTTCACCCATTCACCTTCTTTGTTTTTCTCATATCCAGATTTCTTCACAGCAGAAATCGCTACCCTGGCTGCATACTCTTCCTTATCTCTTCCTTCGGGGGTATCCTCATAGGCGGAATTATATGCCGCCAAGTATATTGCTTGTGCATGTTCGGGCATATCCTTTACCCAATCAGGTAAAGTCTGTTTTGTGTATGGCATAATTTTCCTCCTATGCGGCTCTGTTTCTGCCAACAATATGAATCTCAAAGGTGATAACTGGAGTAGTACCACCCACGGTGCATTTCGCCCGGACGTATCGTAGGAATCCAAACTCGGTGCCGTTGGGGATATAAAGAGTCTTTTTCCCCACTGCCGTGAACTGAGCAAAAGTATGAAGTGTATCCCAATCCGCATCATTCATGCTGTGCTCCAGAACCACATCCAGAGTCGGAGTGATTCCGCTCATATTTTCACAGTTGACCATTATTCCCATTTCACTGTAATTCAGCAAATCCTGGCTGTCGGTATAGGTTACCCCCACCACAGTCTTTGTATCTAGTGGCAATAGTTCAATATCTATCGGGGCTATATTTGCCATTTTTAACCTCCTCGTTTTGTTATCTTGAATGTCTCTTTAAATAGTCTGCCATTTTTGAAGTTTTTATCGAACTATCATCTAAAAATCCCATAGCCGTATTGCAACGAGAACATACCAATTCACGAACTTTTCCAGTAACATGGTCATGGTCAATAGATAACCTCGAACGTACACGTTCCGTTTCTCCACAGATAGCACACATTCTATTTTGTTCCTCTAACATCTTTTCATAATCATCAGGAGTAAGGTTATATTTATATTTGAGTTGTCCCGCACGCACTTTCTCTGGATTATGTTTGCACCATTGAGGATGATATTTCTTTTTATATTCCCTTCTCTGTTCAGTATTAATTCTATGATATTTTTTCCGATATTCTTTCCTCTGTTCAAAATTGGATATACGCCCTCTCTTATCTTGTTCTTTTGCTTTCACAGGATTATCTTTGCGCCAGTTACGTCTTTTCTCGTTAACACAGTTCTTACAAAAAGCAGAAAGGTTATCTTTTTCCCTCTTGTCTTTACCAAACTCTTTATTGGATTTATTCTCTTTACATTTGCTGCAAAATTTCATTTCCCAAATCTCCAACAATAAAAAAACCGATCTCCCCGCAACTTACGGGTTTGATCGGCTTGGGGTATATCCAGTGTCCGATACTTCTATTTAGTTTTTATATAACTATCTTTGTTCTATCTCCCATGTTTTAGGATCGACTTTTCTCCTTACAAAATCCAAATCCCCCTTTAGTTCTTGCAATAAAAGCCGAATACCCAATAAACTTTTATCTTTAATTGCTCTATCTTCCAATCTATCTGCATAACCACGCAAACGAGAACTAAAACCATGTGCCATATCTAAAGGGTTTTCAGCATCAATCGCTTTTTTCATCTTACCCACTTCTTCTATAAGACCCATCAAATTCTCCGATAAGACTATTTAGATTTTACTTCTCCATTCAAATTTTAATAAAATTCCTTTTCTTTTTTCATCTCGTCAACCTCTTGCTCTCTTCCTCTATCACTCCAGGCAACGGCTTCTTTGCATCGATCATATTCGTTATCCCACCCTTGAACCAGTTCAATTCAAACTTGGTCTTCCCCGTAAACTTCTCCTCACTCTTTCTACATAGGTAATTTAAGTATGGTTCAAGGGTTTTGTCAAGCATAATCTCTACTCACATTACTATGCCTATGTTATCATCCAAAGAACTATCAATCAAAATGGTCAATCCAGAATATTTGGTTAGTTCTATTGAAGAAGAAGTAGGACTTAATTTTGATAGTTCTTGATGAAGCCATCTTTGCGTCATTGAATTCATCCGTATATATTCCGGTCTTTTACCTGTTTGGATTTCGACCGCCTTAATTGCTTGATTTATTTGTTCGTTGAAAGTCCCTAAGAGAGCCATCATTCCCCCTTCAGTATCTTGGCTATCTCATGTTTCGGTTCGTTCTCCACGATGTCAACGATCCGGGAAGCCAGTTGACCGAAGAAGATTCCCTTGGTCTGCCGGACTCCAAACTTCAGATCTTTCTCCAGAAACCACTTGGTCAACTTGAGCTTCTTCGCAACCGAATCAGGCTTTTCGTCTTTGTTAATTTTGATAACCTGATCCAATTCTTCACTTTTCTTTTTTAATACCATCTTACCAGACCTCGCCTTTTAAGAGTTCAATTTCAGCTTCCGCCAAGGCGGACATGATCAAAACATTGTCACTGGGTGCAGTGCTTCGGAAAAGCCAGCACCAATTTGCATCGGTCAGGAAACTAAAGCTGGTCTCCGGAGTTATCATATTCTCCAGACCATAAGTCATCGAATCGCTGACCAAGCAAATCGGGAACATCCCGCTCTTTTTAGTCCCCTTGATAACATTGATAAATTCCATAGCACCTTCCAGTTTTATTCTAAGCATTATTCCTCCTTTAGCGTAAAAGTCCAAAGATCGTCGCAATTCGGATGTGGCAACCCCATTATCTCCGCATCCGCTAAAGTATATGGATTATGGCTCGCCACCTCCTGGCAAATATCACACGACGCCGGATCGACTAAGAAATGCGCCTCCACCGGCAAACCCGATTCTTTTACCATAGCAGTACCAGCAAAATCAGCAGCCCGGGAGATTTCCGTCTTAGCTATTTGATTCGCCTTCCAATCAGCCATGGCAGGAAATTCTTTTTTGATCTGCTTGGCTACATCAATAGCACTGATTTCCTGATCAAAAAGCATCCGTGCTTTATCCTCAAAAAGTTTCTTCAGAGCATCACCCATATCTTCAATCGTTCCCAACTCATAGGTTCGCCGCTTGAAATAATCATCCATCAGATCGGTAAAGACCTGCTTGTTCACCGTCACTTTAAGTTGGTCTGCCATACTCTGAGCACCCAAAGCAATCGCTTCTCTCTGTGCTTCATCCAGAATATTACCGATTTGGGAATTATATTTATTAAGCATCATTTCCTCAAGTGCCGTTCCTAACGGCTTACCACTTTCGATGACAACCAGATAATCATCTTCCAGACTTGCTATTAGCTTTTTGATCTCTCCGATATATTTGTTCCTCAATTTAAGTGTGGATGCGATCCGATAACCTTTCGCCGCGAAGGTCAAGACTTTTTTTTTACGCTCCGAGAAGGGGAACGCACCACCGCCTCGCTGTGGAGGCTCTATCAAAATATCCCCCTCTTGTGGTTTAGGTATGTTGTATTTACCGTAGAGGTAATCTTCCCCCACTTTTAAGCCTATATCGCTTATCAAAATCTTATCTCTCCGAGCCACCGCCTCGGATGTATCTTCATCCTGATAAGAAATAGAAAGTTTCGGATAGGCAGTTACATTGGCAAAATTATAATCCACCAACCAGGGTATAAGCTGATGATTGATCCCGTCCATCAGGAGTTCGCAATCATCAACAGTATATTCATATTTCGTATCTTCATGGACCCGACCTAAAGCCATCGATCCGACCCGATCCCCTTCTCCGGAGGTCAGAGTCTGCCCGTGAATCGACTTGGTAATCATCTTATCACAATACTCGATAAATGAGAGATAGCCCGCATCACCCCGGCGGACAGCTTCCAAGAAACTTAAATCCAAACCTACGGGCACTCTTAATCCGGTTGCATTCTGTAGTGTATCGAAAACTGCAGAGAGAGCTTCTTTTTGTTCAGTGTTTAACGTAGCAGGATATTTAGCCAGAATGGTAGGAGAGCCGAATTTCTCCATGAAGATACCCCACCACTTCAACGCATTCTTCTTGAACCAGTAATAATAATAAATCTCTTTAAGTGCAGCATTGCCGTAAGGATTTTCGGCAAAGGGTTCGTTTCGAAGATAAAGGAATTTCCGGTCTGGAAGTGGTTCTCCGGAGAATGGATTTGCTATAGTCAAAAGCCTCAAATTATAATCTTTGTCAAAGACGAACCGGGACGGATTTCTACCCAGCAGATCGACCGGAACAATCTTTTCATCCCGCCATCCCCACAGAATCTCCGATACCGAAAGACCTTTCGGAATACAATCCATCAGTTCATACCAACTCTCTCTCCGGCGTTGATAGTTGAACGCCCATATCACAAAGTCGGCAATTTGTTGGTCCCTATTCTTCTCTGATGCTGGCATAATATCCCAAGCTTTATTTAGTACCGCTTTCTTCCGACTCCGAAGACAGGAGGCTATCTGTGGATCTTTATCGATCATTTCCTGGTAGAGTTCCAGTCCTTTACCTTGAGCTTGCGTCGAGGATAATATCCGGTCCGGGTTCATCATTATCTCCCCGACGAAATACTGCCAGCCCTGAGATGACTTAGAGATAGATGCTACCTCTTGCATCACCGGAGCGCCAACGGCTTTCTCATAATTCTTATTCAGGAATTGCAGAATTTTGCCCAAACCTAAAATATCTTTCATAATTTAAAAGTCCTTTAGGGTAGTCATATCTCTTTTTTGCCCGACAGTTGAAGGGTTACCAATAACCCTTGGTGACCTTAATCCCCAGCATGCTAACGCCAGACCGATAACGCAGTCATCATGCTTACCATCAGGAGCGGAATATCGAATATTCCCCGCCTTCGATTCCGTCTTTTCAAATTCTTTTAGTTCGTCAATCATAATCGTTAATGACCGGGGATAGGTGATTCCCCGGTTAGTCATGGTCACAATTAGATTTTCAATAAGTTGTTCTTTGGTTCGTGAACTGAATACAAAGCCCGGACGGTCGCCTTCGCTGTAAACCCGGCACCCAGCCGTCTGCAAATCTTCGGTAATGGGATCCCCTACACCCGTACTATCCGGTATCACCTCGGCGTTATTATATCGTTTAGCCACCGCCACCGTCTTACCGCGCATCAAAGCCCAGGATTCCTTTTGAAATCTATCGAAATAAACCACCTGCCCCGTTCTCTTATTCGCTACAACTATCACCCACCAATCTTGCCTCTTAGCAAAATCAGAACCTAAAACGTATTCCTCATGCGGGACCGGATCAGATAACTCCCCACCAATACAAGTCTCGATAAGCTCCGGCGTAATAGCCCGACCTTCGACTTCTACGTCCCAGTCGTTTTCACAAAAGCGTTTATACATATCCGGCTTCATCTTTTTCAATAACTCGATCCGCTGAAGGTAGTCCTCTGATAGATTGTCTATGTTGTCCATCGTGGTAGCTTCGATCAAATCGAAGCCTCTTGCCTTGGCGTTAGGATCGTCTTTCCACAATGCCCGCACCCAGTTTCTACCCTTGACATTCGCACATATCCAGCCGCTGTGCATCGGCAAACCCAGTTTGACAAAAGCCTCAGTCGGCTCCATTTTCCTCTTGAACCGTCCCCAAAGTAAAAAGAAAGTTTCATCGGTAGTCAGTTCCTCTGCTTGCTCGATAAAGAACCAGTCAAGATTAACGTTCTGCAAAATGTTAGGATTGATCTCTTCGACGTGTCGGAACATGATAACCGAACCATTCGGATAGTTCACGTTCCGGTGGCTATCTAATTTCTTACCCGTAAGTTCTTTGAAATCTTTGATGGTGGAGTCCTGAAGATCGGTTGCCTCTTTTCTGAAGATCATACCGGAACTACCGGGGATCAGTTCTACATAAAGCAGACCCCGCAGGATAGAGCATAAAGTTTTCCCGCTACCCCAGCCAGCTACGAATGCGGGGAACTCAGTTTTGCTGAAAACGAAATCGGTTTGGTATGGCTTCAGGTTTATTATTTTCTGCCGTCCTATTACCGTTCCCCGATTGGACAATGACGATTGAACTAACCCCACCTGTCTTTTCTCCTTCCTCTACATTTACCTTAACCCCTGCCATCTCTAACAGATCCACTGCTGCCTTACGTGCAACGTCTGCACCGAATTTAAACTCCTCGCTGATAACTTCCCCTGCTTCGTTTCGGACAATAGCTATATCCTGAAGTTTAACCAAAGTCTTGACCGAACGGCGTGCCCAGCGGATAGATTCTCGCTTGGCGGATTCTTTGTCCTGATCTTCAAGATGCTTGACCTCTGCTTGGATTTCTTCTCGCTTTAACCATCGCCGGACAGTCCTGCCCACAATCCCGATCTGAACGCCTATCTCCTCATCATTCAAGTCGTCTTTATATTTTAACTTGCAAAGCTCTATCTCTTTTTCACTTAGGCTCATTTTAGGACACCTTTGGACACAAATTCTGCATATCTTTTTTTAATCACATCACAGTAAACCGGTTCAATTTCGGTTAAGAATATTTGTTTTTATGTGATTTGCCAGCGCCTCCATGAACTTCGGCATGACAGCATTGCCCAACACCCTCCATTGTTGTCGGAAATTTCCGGTCAGCTTAAAATCATCGGGGAAGGAACAGACTCTTTTCAATTCTTCGATAGATAGCAACCTGTTTTCTGTCGGATGAATCCCATTGCTGCTCCCGTGAATCACCGTAGCTGTCATGGTGAAAGCCGGCTTATCTAGTCTCATCCTCATGGCAAAATTAGACTTCTTCAATTTTTTATTCCTTATCAGTCTTGGCGTATATCTCATCAATGTTTCCCTTGGCACGCACTTTACAGCGCAATATCCGGGCTTGATATGCAAATAATATTCACTCCAATCTTTTCCTGTAATGAATGTCTTTGGCACAATCCCCTCAAGCGCTTTGCCGACCGTCATGTCCGGCCTTTTCGGCATAGGAAAGGATGGTTCCAGTCCCAAGTCGTTCCGCACGCCCAGAAAAATCAACCTTTTCCGATTCTGCGCTACTTCGTAATTTGCCGCGTTCATCATTTTGCACTTGACTTTGTAAGGCAACGTTTTCATTCTTTCTATGATCTCCCTGAACTTGATTTTCATTTTTCCCGCAACCATACCCGGCACATTTTCCATCAGAAAGACTTTCGGTTGAAGTTCGCCGACCAGTCTGATGAACTCATAAGGCAACAAGTTTCTCTCCCCGTTCACATTCAGCTGGTGAGCAATCGAGAAGTCTTGGCATGGCGGGCTCCCATCCAAAATATCCAAGCCACCTTTCGTTAAATTGCAAAATCTCAAAATATCTTCGCCTGAAATTTGAGCAATATCCTTTTGCTGAATTGGAATGTCAGGGAAGTTCAAATGAAAAACTTTGCAAGCGTGCGAATCAAAATCAATTGCCAAAAGTTCCTTGAATCCTGCCCACCTGTAGCCGAGCGAGCTTCCGCCGCATCCGGAAAAAAGCGAAATCACCGTATACACGATAGTCTCAACCTCAACCTTTTGGCATCTTTAAACTCATGTTCCCAAAAGACCATTACTTTATAGCCAGATTTTCTTAGAATGGAACTGTCACGCAAATCCCTCTTTTTGTTTTTTTTAATCTTCTCAGACCAATATTCTACGTTTGATTTCGGCGCCTTAAAGTGCCTTTTGCATCCGTGCCAAAAGCATCCATGAATGAAAATCGCCGTCTTGCCGACAATGAAATCCGGACTGCCCTTCGGCTTTTTGCCTGGCTTAAGCTTCAATCTTGCCATCTTCAAGGTTTTCCTGAAAGCCAATTCAGGCTTAGTATTCTTGCCTTTGATCGACCGCATTATTTCGCTTCTCTTTTCTTTCGTGAAAATGTCCATCGCTCACCATTCATGTCCGCATTTCGGGCACTTATTCTGCGTTTCGATATTCTCATCAAACTCCAACTGGCTTAGATCTCCCTCGACAATCAGCTCGACTTCCCTTTCTGAAAATCCCGTCAAGGAAACCTCATTTCCGTTATCCATCTTCAGTTCTTCCAAGACTATCGCCAGCTTCTCCATGTCCCAAGTTCCACTAATCCGATTCAACGCCAAATTCAAAATCTTCTCTTTTTTCTTGGTAAGGTCGACATAGACGACAGGGACTTCTTCATATCCCAACTGTTTACAGGCAATAAGCCGTTGATGTCCTCCCACAACGGTATTGTCTTTATTGACCACTACCGGCTCAACAAAGCCAAATTCCCTGATAGAGTTTACCAAGGAAGCCATGTCGTCATTCGATATTTGACGGGGATTGTATCCAGCCAATTTCAGATCGGAGATTTTAACTTCGGTAGTGTTCATAGTCTCTTAATCTAAAAGCCCCAGCCATCCCTCCCTCGGAATCACTGGGACTTCAAAAAGTCGGAAGGGATATTCCGGCTCAACTGACCCTTCAACCTTATTTACGTATTAAATTAAAAGATGTCAAGATATTTTACATAATTTTTAGTTCCCTATCTCTTTCGTACTTTATCCTCTTCCAGTTATCCCGCCGGAACACTGCGTAATATTCACCCTTGACCATGATACAAGTTGGTTCTTTATATTTTTGGACTTGGAGCATGATATTTTTCAGTAACTCCAAATCTCTATCTTCTCCATTCGTCAACTGATAAAGCCCCTTCTCATTTCGCAGAACCTCATCCCCCGAATAGAACTGCCAGCCATTGTTCATACTCCTCCCCTCAAAATCTTGTTAGCTTCTTTTATAAATCTATCCCCATCCATTCTCTGCAAATGAATCGGTTGGATTTCTTTCTTCACTTCATATACCTTCAATCCCCCTTTTGTCGTGCTGGGGTAATGACTCTTATGATCATGCTCTCTCTTCTGTTCGAGTGTAGCATTTCGATACCAGTCTTTGCTTAGCTTATGTCCATGTTTCCTCATACATTCCGGTCTGCCACAGGTAACTCTACAGTGGAGCTTAATAATCTTGTGTTTGTAATAGGGACATTTTTTCATAGTCTCAATCTCAATTGCCCTTCTGTTATCGAATACTCAAATATCCCTCGTCTAAGACACTTATAAACAATCGGGATATTATTCGGTGGAGCCTTTAATTCAGCTACGATAGAGTTTACCGCGCAAACTTGAGCTTCCCTGATCAACTGCAAGGTTGTCTTAGGTCCGGCAAGAAGGGCATTATAAACCCGCCTTAGTCTATCGGAATTTTCAAGTTTGGCGTTGTGCATTTTATTTCTTTTATTTTACCCTCGCCCCCTCGCTTAACCAGAGTGAAGGAGCGAGGCAGATTAACTCACAAACCGTAAAATAAACTAGACAACCATTCGAGCATCCCTGCCCAGCTATCTCAGACCATAAGCATCACGCTCCTTTCTCCTTGCCCAGCTCGGCGGGATCGCCGCCAGCTTGGGCGTAAAGATATTTAGGTTTTTTTCAAGTCATCTGGATTGCCACCATATAACTTATAGCATCCCCTTAAAATTACAGCAACAAAAGAATCATCTTCGTAATCAGTCATAACATTGCCCCATACTTCTTCTATCGCTTCCCTTTTTCCCTTTTGCTTTGCCTTCTCTCGTTCCTCGGCAAGAGCAGATTCATGGTCGGTGAATTTAACAAATTCTCCAGTTTCTATTTCAAACATTTTAGAAAATATTTCCTCTAACTCCCCAGTTGTATATAAATCTATATGCGGTCTATATCTTCTTATTTCCATCGTGACCCTCGCTTGCCCTGACTTGTGCTGAGCTTCGAAGCAATTATGAAGGGCTTTCGGTTAGAGTTTAAATCCAGAAAAAGTATAATGGCCGCCTCGCCTGCTTGATTGCCAATAGAGACACCAGAAAAAGGTCTCTCGTAAAACACTAATGATTTCTTCGTTCCCTGACCATCCGCCAGTATGTAAATCCAAAATCTTTTTTCTTTTGCCCGATAATACAAATCCCCAGTCCGCTGTCCACCAAATTGATTCAAGGAAATCCAAGAACCCCCTAACGTCTTTTCTGTCCCATTCCTTGAGTCGCTTTAGTTCTTCTTCTGTCGGATAACCGTCTTGATCAGGCATTATAATTCCCTCGCTTGCCCTGAATTGTGAAGGGCTTTCGGTTATGCTTTACCTGCGTTTATTAGTTTAAAATCCACCACTTGACCTTCTGGATTTTTGTGATAGACCCCGTAAAGAGCTATCAATAACGCTTCCGCACACGCTTCTTTGTTTTTCTTGTTCATCTTCCAGTCGATATTTGGAAATAGGGATTGTGCTCTGATAATAGACGATCCCTTCTCCCGGGGCATATCCTTCAACCAAAACTTTTGCCAGGTTTGAGGAGCTACCCAGTTTAATTGCTTGTTCAATCCTATCGCTATCCCTTGCCATAATCCGTAACCCATCCCAAAGGTAAACATGGAAGTTACACCCTGCTTCGGCATGGCATGAACCTTCTCAATCCAGACCTCATCGCAAGTGGTTAAAATATTTCTCATCTGCATCAGATCAGGAACACTTTTCTTTCCCACCTGTATCAAGGGACACATATCCCAAGAGATAAATTGTGCTGTTGGTGGGATATATTCTAATTGACACACCGCCCCCGATTTGCCTGGATCGATACCAGCGATTATTGTCATCTTCATCCTCCTGCCCTGCTCAAGGGCGGTTAGGGGGTTAAATTTTCACCGCTCGGTTGGCGGTGTGATTAAAATAATGTTTTTGATTTTTCCTCCCGGTCCTCCGCCAAACGTAAAAATCTATGAGCAGATTCACCCTGCTTAGCCAAGCCGAAGAGGTATTCAATCGGGTTTATAATCGTTCCTGGGTCGATATATTCTATTGCCTCGGCCAGAGCATCGTAGCTATGAAGAAAACCACAAATCTTAGCCCGCCCACCGCCATGGACTAAAACCGCAACAAGGGGAGCAGTTATCTTAGTAGGTGAATTTGGGAACTTCTTTTCAAATAGAGATATTATCCTTTCCGTTTCTTGATCTTGTATTTGTTTTTTAGTAGGTTCATCGCCCTGCGATGGAATCTTTAGATTTTTTAACTTCCTTTCCTTTCCTTTCCTTTCCTTTAGGCAAGAATCATTCCAGAATGATTCGTTATCTATCTTAGAATCATTCTTGGAATCTAACGGTTCGGGAAATTTGCTATCCTGCGGTTTATCAACACGTTGCCATTTATCCCAATTTGTGAATTTGTAATAAAAACCACCATTTATTTTGTAAAATAAAATTGATATATTTTGATCAACTTTCAAAAGTGATCGTTTTATTTTACAAATTCCTATTTTATCGAATGGGAAAAGTGTAGATTTTATAAATTCTGGTGCAGATATTCCTTTTCCGTGATCGTCTGCATTGGAGAATAAACCGATCAAAATTAGTCTATCAAAGTGGCTTAGTTTTGCCACATCTTGACTGCTCCAGAAATTTGGGTCGATCATTCTACGCCTGGGCATTTTCCCCCCAATTAAGATAGTCGTATATTTCTATCACACAGTCTAAAGGGTTACGCACAATTTCCGCTCCGGTAAACCTAAATACTTTCCAGTTCTTTAGGTGCAGATAGCGATCCCTTTTCTTCTCATAATCAAACTGCTTTTTGTCTTTTTCATGGAAGGCAAAGCTATCAAGTTCAATACCCACCTTAAGATTTTCCTCTCCCTTAAAAATTGTGAAATCTAAACGATAGAGGGTTTTGTTTTTTTCTTTAATCTCAAATTGTGGTATCAAATTATACTCAATTCTTTTACCACTTCCAAAATTACAAAAACGGGTTAATGATTCAAATTCCCAGGCAATAGCAAACATCTGTTCTATTGGAGATTCTATCTTTCCTGCTATTGTATTCCAAAAAACATGAGACTCAAACTCATCCCCTATCGCCTTGCACATTTTTCCCAAAAAATCTTGGACGTTTTGCTTCATCTCGTCCTTTATTTGGGTTTTTGTCATTTCTATATGATCCATCTCCCACCTCCAATAAAAAAGCCAGTTCCTCAGGTTAGGAGACCCGCACGAGCGAACTCGTTTGGCTAACCTTACTAAACTGGCTATGTATACAAATAGATGTCGCTCGTGCAAGTCTCAGCATTAAGATAACGTCCTCTGTTATTCTTGTCAACATATTTTTTCATGTAACCGAATAATTTTCACTTTGATAATTCATGAATCTTGTTTTTTCAGCCTCAAATCTTAGCCGGAATTTCCCGGTCTCACCGTTTCGATTTTTGGCTATAATTACCTCAACTATGTTCTTTGAATCCACTTCTTTTCCATTCTCGTCTTTAAACGTTGTTATCCCATACAAAATAGGTCTATTCAAAAGCACCACCCCGTCTGCATCCTGCTCAATAGCCCCAGATTCTCGGAGGTCTGATAGAACTGGCTTTTTATCCGTTCTGTCTTCGAGTTTACGATTAAGCTGGCAAAGAGGAATAACTAAGATTTCTAAGTCCTTTGATATTCTGGCCAGGGTCCCGGAGATAGCTGATATTTCCCTCTCCCGGGTGTCTGTCTTAGGACCGGATATAAGCTGAAGGTAGTCTACAAAGATCACTACTGCACCATACTTGCGGACTATCCGGGATATTCTGGCCTTGATTCCAGAAATCGAAATGTCGGGTGAAACGTCGAACTGGATAGGTAAGTCCCTTAATTTTTGGCAGGTAGCATTAAGAAGATTAAGGTGTCTATTATGCTTTAATTCCTTACTCTTTATATCCGCCTCAGAGCATACTATCCGCTTCTTCAGTGAAGCCAGCCCCATTTCAATAGAAATGAACCCTACCGGGATGCTCTGTTTGACCAAGTTAATAGCCAGATTCAAAGCTATAGCTGTCTTGCCGGAGCCAGGTCTACCAGCTATTACCCACATTTCATTATGAGGCAAACCTTCGAATAGCCGATCCCAATCCAAAAATCCAGTAGAGAATTTTTCTTTGCTGGCCAGCAATTCCTCAACGGTCAAATTTTCCAAAGAAGAAATCAGATACCCCCCCCGGCTATGGCTGATCTGGCTTAGTTTGCTTTCAACCAAAGCCACTACTTCTTTGGATTCTTCCTTTTCTTTAATTAGGTTTATCCCTGTTTGGAAGAGCAGATTCAATTCTCTTAAATTCTTTGCCTCTATGATCTGGTCCACATAGTATTGAATTATTGAAGGCATTACCGCCTGGTCCACCAGGGACAAAAGATATTCTCTATCCCCTACTTTCAGGAGATCACCTTTTGTTTCCAGCCGGTTAGCTATTATTGTGGAATCAATATTTACAGAAGTGTCCCAGCAGCTCTTTACTTCTTTGAAAATTATCTGGTGGGATTCATTATCAAAACAATCGGGGCTTAGTTTTTCCCAAGCGTAGTCGCATACATCGGGTTCTATAAGAAGTCTACCGAGGATAGCTTGTTCAATTTCTATTATTATTTGCACGAACTTGCTCCCCCTTGATTTCCTGATATTTTTTTGTTAGTATATCGGCAAACTCCTTATCCTCTCTATCCAATGCGTTTCTGATCATTTCTTTTAACACTTCAGTTAAGGCAACTGATAATTTTACAAACATCTTACACCTCCAAACAAAAAAGCCACCGGTTCAGACCAGGACACCCGCATGGACGGATCCACTTGGCTGATCTTACTAAGGTGGCTATGTTTACAAAAAGATAGCGTCCATGCAAGTGTCAATCTCAATATACACCCCTCGTTTTCAAAAGTCAAGCTATTTTTCAAGCGAATCCCCGCCTCCATCAGTCCTATGATTTAAAGTAAAATCTCCTGTATACTTTTTGTATCAAAATGGTAGACTTCATTATTAGGTATTGGCAATACATAGTCCGGCACACTATCAATTCGCTTTCGTGCCATCCGGCAATACCTCTCGCTTAGATCGAATCCGATATAACTTCTACCTTGCTTCTTGGCTACCTTGCCAACAGTTCCAGCCCCCATGAACGGGTCAAGCACAATGGCAGGCATGGGGTCTTTCCCACAAGAGCAGGTTGGTCGCCAGCCGAGGGTCTTATATTCGGCGGTTACTGAAGGGTTTGCTTTACCACCAGCTTTTACATAACTATAAATTCCGCTTCTAAATTCACCTTTTCCCGGATTTTGTCCCAATTTTTTAGCATACTCTTCACTTGGTTTTATCACCCTTACCCAAGGTTTTCCGCACTCAGGACACACGCCCCGCTCAGACGTACCGGCTTGAATACAGGGGACGACTAAATCTTCGGGGAAAGTTGCAAAATGCGCTCCCTTGAACGGCTTGGTCGTTATCGTCCAGACCGAACGGCGATTGCGGGTAGTATAATTGTTTGTAGTTAATCCTCCCATCCTACTTCGCCCAGGTGTATTATTAAGTTTTGAATTATCTCGATCCCGCTCCGAATCGTCCATTGTTAAAGTCTTTTCTTGTATCGCTATCGAATCAAAATAATAGCTTTCTGATTTCGTCAACTGAAAGACGTATTCGTGTGCTTTTGTGCAACGTCCAGCCGACATCCGCAGAACCAGACCATCGTTAGGCAAACACTTGGGGCAGCCAGGGCAGTCTTGCCATTCGGCATTTGTATCTTCTCTTGCCTCCGGACTTGGAGCTGGTTGCATACCATCTCTACCCCTTGTTCCGTTTTTTACTTTCACCCTATGCCTCTCCCACCTTGACCCTTGCACGCTCTCCGGCATGGGATTGGGCTTTGCCCAGATAATATCCTGCCGTAACCACCAGCCGTCGGCTTGAAGCGCAAAAGCCACATGCCAGGGGATGCCGCAGAGGTCTTTGGGCTTAAGACCAGAAGGAGCGGAACGCGGAATAACCCTTGAACCCTGTTTAATAATTTCTCCAAATTGTTTATGTCTTTTTGAATATTCCTCTGATCCACTTCCCCCTGAACTCGCATAGCTATCCCCCAAATTCAGCCAGCACACTCCCCACGGTTTCAGCACTCGCTTAACCTCACGGAATACCTCGACCATCTTGGCAACGTAAATCTCCGGTGTCTTTTCCAGTCCGTATTGACCATCGACACCATAGCACCGGAGACCCCAGTAAGGTGGGCTCGTAATGCAAAGATCAATACTTTCAGATGGTAATTCCCCCGTTAGTTCCTTTGCATCCCCGCACACAATCTTGTTTTCAAACTTCTCTTCCCAGGGCATCCCCGCCTCGATTAGTATGGTTAA
>Ga0180008_1000916_pt1 | contig 20908 bp, 24 predicted proteins | sample MM_PW_MetaG_FD_121121 | JGI IMG/M metagenome (GOLD analysis project Ga0180008, IMG submission 121121) | Groundwater microbial communities from the Aspo Hard Rock Laboratory (HRL) deep subsurface site, Sweden - MM_PW_MetaG | ecosystem: Environmental > Aquatic > Deep subsurface > Groundwater...
AGGAAGGGTTCGCGCTCTTCCTCCTTGCGCGCGACGATCCGCTCGCGAGCGGCCTTGATGCCGGAGATGAAATGCGACGGCGAGGAGTTTGCGAAATGCTCGAGCGCGGGCGCGGCCTGATGGGCAAAACGGGCGCCGGCGAATTTCGAGTGGCGGATGTTGACCTCCTCGAAATTCTCGACACCCCACAGGCAGCGGTTGGCGCACACACCGCGCAGATAGAAAGTCGCGATCCCGAGCGTTTTGGAGCCGACTTCACTGTTCCAGGCGTAGAACCCGCGAAAATAAAGGTCGGGATCGCCATTAGGGAGCTTGCCGGCCTCGATAGGGTGCGTGTCGTCCACGAGGAACAGGAAAATGTCCCGGTCCGATGCGTAGAGCGTGGTCGTCTCCCTGGTGATATCGACATGCGAGTTATAGGTCATGCCGGCCCAGTCGATCGTTCCGGGCACCTTCCAGCGCGTGTCGCCGACGCCATCGCCGGCAAAGGCCATCACCGCCTGGACCAGTTCCCAGTCGAAGATCCTGCCATATTCCGACCCGGTAGCCGCCCGCAATTCGGTGCGACCATTCTCGGTCTGGAGCAGTTTGACCTGCTCGCCCCGGTGGTTGATCAACCCATGCTGCAGGTTGATGCCGGCAAGCGCGGCAGGAAGCTGGCGCAGATAGGAAGCCGGAGCACCGACGAGACTTGCCACCTGGCCAAAGGACCAGTTGGTGGGTGCAAGCGGTCGATCATCGCCAGGCGCCACCAGCATCAGCCGTTCTGGATTGTCGCTTTTCGCCTCGACCCGGATCGACCGGCTTTCAACGATACGCGTGGTCGCACGGTCCGCGCGGCCGCGCACGGCATCATAGAGACTGGTCAGCGAGAGATATTTCTCGTCGTCGGGACGGGAGAACCACTCGGACGATACGCGGCTGCTCATGCGTCCGCGCGAGACATCGATCCGATAGGGCGCCGTGACGCGGGGGCTTTCGTTCATGGGGGCAAGGGTCGCCATGGGAATCGTCTCCTTGAGATGCAGAGCGACAGGTGCTTCACCGCCCCTGTCACATCCCCGCCCCTCCCTTCCCTTTCGCGCACCGCGATATCGGGTTCACGAGACCCGACCGGCGGCGGCAGGTACGACGGCGGCTTGTATGTTTTACAAACTGGCGTATATGTTCAACGAAAGGAGGCCATGATGGCGACGAAGCACGAAGAGCATCTGTCCCAGCGACATGGAGCGGTCGTGGCCGCTGCCAAGGCGGCGGGTTTGCTGTCGGGCACGAACAGCGCGGTCGGCGCCCGTGTCCCGCGTGAACTCATCGATCGCGCCAAGATGCGCAGCGGCATCGCCTCGACCACCGATCTTGTCGAATATGCGCTCGCCAAAGTGGCGCTTGAGGATGATTTCGGAGCCAGGCTAGTGCGCCGAAAGGGCACGATCCCTGCGGATATTGCGCTTGGGATTTGATCGCAAGGCCTCGTTGCGCCGGATCAGGCCGCAGCGATCTGGTGCCAGGCTGTCGCGACGACCCGAAGAGGCATTGCCGCTTGTTCACAAGGCAGCTGTCATAGGCCGCGAGCTTCTGCTCGACACGTGCGTCTATATTGATGTGCTTCAGGGCAAGACACCGGATGAAGTAGACTGTTTGCTGGAAAACAGGATCGTCAATCATTCCTGCGTGGCGCTTGCCGAGATGACCCACCTGATGGGCGCGCTCGATCCGGCCGACAAACGCACCGCGTCGGTCCTCAAGACGCTGGGACGGACAATCGACGATATCCCGGAGCATCGCCTCAGCGCGCCCTCCTCCCGCATGTTCGGAGAGGCCGGTATGCTGGCAGGCATGGTCACGAGGCTTTCTGGCCAACCCCATTCGATCGCCCTGCTCAACGACGCCCTGCTGTTTCTGCAGGCGGCGGCGACCGGCTGTGACCTGCTGACAGGCAACCGGCGCGACTTCGATTTTTTCGATCAGATCATTCCCGGGACGGGCGTCATCCTGTATTGAACCGTCACATAGGCGCGGGAAACCGACCATGCTCGCGACCGGCAGGATCGGTCAGGCAACATGCCAGCAGCACCAGCGTTCAGCGGCCTGCCGTGGACTGAGCAGGCCGTGATTGCCGGCACACCATGTACGGAAGGAAGGATCGAGCGCGAGCCCCTGATCGGCGAGCCGGTCGATGACGTCCTGCATGAAGCGATCAACTGGAGCGATGGCGGCCCCGGCTCGAGCATGAGCGACCGCAGCCTGAAGCTGCGTTACCATTTTCTCGGCTTCATCGATCGAAATATCCTCGACGGCGCGCATGCCGCCGCGCGGTCCGCAGATGGCCAAAGTTATGATTGCTGTGCCGGACGGAATTCGGCCCAGAGCGTCGATATGGACATGTCGGGCCATGCCAATCTCCTATGATGTGAGGCGCGAGAATGTCAGAATAGGCTCAACTGTCGCGGCATCGATCGCTGCGATGCCCGTGGTTCGTGCGATGGCGAAACGGCGCCTTGTGATGGTGATGTCGCGGCGGTGACGGTGGTCGCGCGTTGGGCGGTCTCAGCCACGGGTTCGCGACGTTGACGAAGGGTGAGCCGAGCGGTCCATCCCCCCAATATATGCGCTGGGGTGAACCAATGGTCCTGTATCTCGCCCGACAAGGCGTTGCCGACCATGAGATGGGCTGGAATATGAAGCAGTGAGAGTTGAACATAGGCCATGTGGATCGCACGCGGATCAACATCGATCGCCGTCACATGAAGGTGCCGCTGATAGTTATGCCCGATATCGCGCATGGTCTGGGCAAGCGCGATCACCATAGGAAATGGCGCTCAGGAAGCCCTTAGCCATTCGTAGAGAAGATGATCGTCAGGACCATATTGCGAACCGATGGCGATCCGGATCAGCCGGCCGTCGCAGGCGAAGGCGGAGGCCCTGGGAAAGGACAGGTAGGAACGACCTTCGAGGATCAGGTCGCCCGAGCGCACTTCGGTGATGTCGCGGGTCGTTCCAAGAAGTCGATGACCAGACGGTGCGTCCAGAAGCTTCAGCCGATCACCGGCTTTTACACGCTTCTTGAATGCCGCTAATGACAGGACCGTATCGACGGGATTGCGGATACCCTGACGTTTTGCCAATGCCGCCCAATAGGCCTGGCCGATGCGCGCCTCGCTGTAGAAACTGCATGACCAGAAATCCTGCAACGGATTGGTCCGCGTGAACCCGAACCGTTCCATCTGATCGCGCACCTCGACGATGAAGGCATCCTGCGCTTCACGGCCGGTGAGGTCGTCCGGGGTATCGAGGATTTCCGCGATGACCTTGCGTCCGCCTGCAAATGTCTCGGTGCGGGTCGCAAAGCTGGTGCCGGTAAAATGCTGGGCGAGTTGGCGATCGATCCGGGAGGCGAGCGATGGCAACGCTTCGCCGGCGCGGTAGAGATCGCCTTCATAATGGAAGTTGCCGCGTTCGTCATGGTCGGTCTGACTATACAGGCGCGCGGACGCGCCCGGCGCGTTAGCGTCAGTCATGATGTCATCCTTATGGGTCAATCAAATTCAGGGGGTGGGGTGCGTCAGGCCGACGGCACTTCCATTGAGGGAGGCACGCTGCGGTCTGCTTCAGTTCGGGCGAGAACCCAGTCGAGATAGCCAAGACGCGTATCGCCATTGGCGACCTCGGTCTGCCAATCAGCCGAGGGATAGTGTGGATAGTCGATCCATGGATCAGGCGGTTCCATCGGTGGCGTCACTGCAGATCGGACCAACCGGCGCGCCAGTTCTTCCTGGGTGCTGGCGAATTCGACATGATCGGCAAATATCGCGCACCATCCTCCACCAAAACTGTCGCGACGTGGGCGCGAACAGCCATAGCTCCAGTCGAACCCGACAGGCGCGGTCTGCAAGCTATCCTGGCAACAGCGTCGGATGAGTTCAGCAATCGGACCAGGCTGGAAGTCGGTCGTGCCATAAATGGCGACGATGCAATCGGCTGCGCCCGCAATCTCGATCTCGGCTCCGAAATCTGGGAAGTCCGAATCATCGAAGATTTCAAGCAAGCCGTTGAACGGATTGGCGAGATCGGTCGGGCATGAAGGCGGCGAGGAATTCAGCGCTCGGTTCCCCCGGCGCAAAATCACCCAACAGGTCGGACGCGTGCTGCCACACCTCCTCGATCAGCGCGCCTTCACCGGCCGTGCAGGTGAACGCGAAGGACGCTTGAACATAATGGTCAGCCATGGATCGGCTCCATCATTGCTCCATCAATCGGTTCTTCATCGATGAGCACCAGCGGCGGCGGGTTCTGGCGGGCAAGCTGGTAGTCAGTTTCGATTGCGGCGATGCCTCCCAATTCCCGAATGCGTTCGATCGAGAAGAGCTGCTGGTCATCTTCAGTCGTCAGATAGTGTCGCGGTTCGCCATGGCCCCAGTAAATGACGCGGACAGAGGGGAAGCTTCCGGCATATCCGCCTGACCATCGGACATAATGAAGGCCAAGACGTCGACAGCTTTCTTCGATTCTCCCGAAGCATCCATTGGCCACTTCATGATCCATCAAGGTGAGAGGGTCATTTACGGGAATATTGGCCGGATCAAAGGGCGTTCCGTCCCAATCGACAGCCGCATTGTCGTTGCCGATCGCCTGAACGAGAACGGGGTATTGCGAACGAGGAAGCACACCCCCTATCATGATATGCGCGGATACACGGTCGGCCATGACATGCCTTTCGTAGTTACTGGACTCCAGTCGGTCTCTCCATCCTCACCCCCTCCCCTTTGCCGGACCGTATGACCGTCACTCATTCCCGTCTTGCATGAGCTGTAGATTCCCGCTTAGCTAAAGCGCAGTTCCAGTCCGGCGATAACCGGCATCCTCCATTCGTTTCTCAACCAGGAGTCCTTTCGTGGCCGATACCGAGCAGCCTGATTTCACCGCAATGACGGTGCAGTTACTGAGCGCCTATTTCTCCAACAATCAGGTTCCGTCCGGCGACATCGCCAGCATCATCGAAGCGACCCGCGGCGCGCTCGAACGGAAGGCCGACGTGGAAGCGCCAGCGGCACCCGAGTATGTTCCTGCTGTATCGATCCGCAAGAGCCTTGGCTCACGCGAACACATCATCAGCATGCTCGATGGAAAGCCGTACAAGACCCTCAAGCGGCATCTGGCGGTCAATGGAATGACACCCGCCGAATATCGCGAGCGCTATAATCTTCCCAAGGATTATCCCATGGTCGCGCCTGCCTATTCGGAACAGCGGCGCACCGTCGCGCAAAAGCTCGGCCTTGGACGGCGGTTTGGCGCGAAAGCACAGGATGCGGTTCCGGTAGTGGAAGCATCACCCGTGGTAGAGGCGGCGCCAGTTGTCGAAGCGACACCGGTTGTCGAAGCCACACCGGCAGTTTCGACGGAAGCTAAGTCCAAGCGCGGCCGCGGCAAGGCGGCCGCTGCCAAACCAAGCGAACAGGCCGAAATCGTATCGTCCGAACCTAAGTCAGAACCTTCGACCGTGCCTGCAAAAGCGGAGACCGCGACAATAAAGCCTGCCAGGAAGAAGCTGGGCGTACAAACGACACCGCGAACTGCGAAGGCCCCAACAGCGGCCCTGAAAGAGCCGTTGGAACCCGCAGTAGCAGAGCCCACAAAGGCTAAACCTGCCAAGCCAGCCACCGGGAAAGAGACAGCTGGAAAGGCTGCGCCGCCAAAGGCTGCGGCATCCACGAAGCAGAAAGGCGCAGGGCGGCAGGTATCCGCTGTGAAACAGAAGAAAGCGCCTGTTCCGGCACCGACATCTACGGAATAATGGTCACCGACGAGATATGGGTTTATCCAACCCATATCTCGTCTGTCCGCTGACCTTACGAGCATCATCGGTAGCGCGATGTGGCGCATCGCGGCGAAGACTAGCTCCGCTCCGCCATAATCCTGGCAAGGATGTCGCCCGCACGGTCAGGAGGCAGGAAAATCCTGGTCTTGAAGGCGACGACCTCACTGAACGCTCCGCAAGCCTTCAACCAGGTCCGGTCTTGGGGTCGATAGTCTCGTATTTCGAGGCGAGCACTGTCGTTGACATGAACCCGGGCAAGTTTGGCCGGGCCAAGACCTGGGATCGATACTCCGCCCACCGAACGCGCACCATCGATGATTTCGTCGGGACCAAGAACTGTCGCGCCATCGAGGCCGAACTCCCTTTGGATCCGTTCCACGGCCGCTGGATGGATGATGCGCCCCAGGATTGAACCGCCCGCGCCATCGTCGATCCGCCAGACGCGCACGTCATCTTCCGGCAATTTATGCCATATGGGCAGCAGCAACCCGGTTGCCATGGTGATCGTTTCGACCATAAGATTTTCCGTCGCTTCAGCCACTTCCCCCTCCCAAAAGACCTGGAAAGCATCGGGTTCGATCTCGCTCCAATGGCTGGCTTTTAGGGCCGCTCTATCCATGCGGAGCTGACCCCTGGGACGAATGAGATAGCAGCGTTCGATCCATTTGCCATCGTCGTCCTGTCCCGGCCATGTCGGCATGCACAGTGCGACCCGGCCGGACCGGGTATTGCGGAGCCAGGCAATATTGTCCGTGTTCTTGCAGACAAGCTGCAACGCAGCCCAGTTGGTGATCGGAGGCCGCCGGTGCAGTTCGAGACGCAAAAGCCGTGTTTCGGCGCCGATTACAGGATCGGTGCGCAGCAGACTGTCGGAAAGCAGAACCACTTTCTCGGCGCGGATGGTTTCAATGCCCAGGTCAAGCGTGCCGGCAGCGCGCGCCGCTTCGACGCGGTCCTCGACCAACCCCAGAAACTCCTCGAATATGCTGTTCTGGGTCGCGATCCGCAGTGCCAATATGCGGTTGAGCCAGCGGTGAATGGACGGCAGACGTTCCAGAAGTTCCCCGCCCTCGTCGCAAAGCTCAAGGCCCGTCATCTCCTGGAAGTCAGCGAGCGAGACGCTGCGGAGTTTGCCCTCATAGAGGAGATGGAACCATTGAACGAGCGCATCGCGGGCATAGTCGGATTCCAGATTGTCGGAAGGATCGAACAGGTTTTGCGATCCGGTCTGGCGTTGCCCTCTGGTCAGTGCGCCCAATGCTTCCAGACCGCGGATGATGGTGCTGAGGAAGCGCCGCTCCCCCCGGCAATCGGTGGTGAGTGGGCGATAGACGGGCGGCGTCAGCTGGTTCGTCCGGTGGCTACGACCAAAGCCCTGCACCGCCGAGAGGATACGGAACCCAAGTTCCAGCAGAAAATGCGCGCGGCGCCTGTACGCGCTGGCACAGGTCCGATCGGAATGCATGGATCGTCCGGTACTCCCGGCCAGGGAAAAGGCGGCGATGGGCTTGCGGCCATCCTGAAACGCCTGAACCTCGAACAGATTGGCCCGAGCGCTGCGCCTCTCGACCTTTTGTCGCCCGGTGATGTCGGGCACGATACGCCGCGAGCGCCCCGTAATCTCGGCGACCTGGTCGGTTCCGAAATGCGCGATAAGTGCATCGAGCGCGGTCGGAATCGCGGGCAGTGCGCACAGCTCCTCGATCAATTCGTCGCGTGCGGCTATCGCCTGCCGACAAAGCACCGGATTGCCTTGCGCATCGGTCATTGGTTCGGCGCGCATCGCGCCATCGTCGGCACGAAAGACCCGCATCTGGCGCACAGGAAAGCCATTCTTCATATAGTCGATCAAGGTTTCCTTTGGAGAAACCTCAACGTCCATCGTCGCCCGTTCCTGGGCGGAGAGTTCGGATAGACGCCGATCCATGATGGCCTCGCCCGTGCTGGCGAGTTGCACCAGCACTACATTGTCCGACGCCAGCTCCTGATCGATCGCGTTGATGAGCGAGGGCATTTTCATGCTGACCAGGAGACTGGAAAAGAAGCGCAATTTCGCGGATTCAAAGGCGCTGAGGGCTGATCCCCGCGCCCGGGCGTTCTGGGTCTTGCCCGACATTCTATCGACTATGCCGATCTCGGCCAGCACATCGCGCAATCCGCGATGAATAATGCTCCAGCTATCGGCATAAGCATCGTAGATCGAAATCTGATCTGGCGTCAGCGCATGTTCCAACGGCTCATATTCGACGCCCGCAAAGCTCAACGCCCGGGCGGTGTAGAGACCCATCGCTTTGAGATCGCGGCAAACGACCTCAAGGGCTGCGATCCCCCCCTCTTCCATCGCCTTCATGAACATGTCGCGCGTGGCAAAGGCAGTGCCCGGTCCCCAGAGCCCCAGGCGAACAGCATAGGAGAGATTTTCCGGCCTGGCCGCGCCGGTCGCGGACATGTAGAGAATGCGAGCGCGCGGAAGCGCATTTTGCAATCGAACGCCGGCAAGCCCCTGTTCCGAGCCTTGCGCTTTGCCAAAATCCGTCTCAGTCCCGCCTGCGTGCGCCATCGCATGAGACTCGTCGAAGACGATCATGCCGACGAAATCCTCGCCAGTCCAGTCCAGTAGTTGTTGCAGGCGGGAGGCTGTATCGTGGCGCGCGGAGCGCAAGGCGGCGTAAGTGAGGAAGATAATGCCGCTTTCCATCGTGATCGACGTACCCAGGGGAAAGTTTGAAATCGGCTGAATATCGATGGCAAGCCCGCCCAGCGCCGTCCAGTCGCGGCGGGCGTCCTCGATGAGGTCGGCCATGGAAATCCAGATCGCGCGGCGATTGGCCCGGTTCCATTGATCAAGGATGATGCCCGCCGCCTCGCGACCCTTGCCCACACCAGTACCGTCAGCGATGAAAAAGCCGGTCCGATAGGCTTTGCCTTCCCTGTCCTCGATCAGGCGATCGCCGGCGAGGTTAGATGAAAAGCGGCCGACAAGATCGCGCGCATGCGCTTCACCGGCATAAATGACGGTTTCAAGCTGCGCCTCTGACAGCGCCTTGGCCGCGCGGTCCTGGAGCAGGGGTTGATAGCGCGGCACCGGCAGGGACACCGAGGCCATGGCAATGGATTCGACAAGAACATCGGGATGCCTGGAGGCAGCATCGATGGAGATCCGTGCGGGCCGCCAGGCAGAATAGATGCCCACGGTCTCGCCGGGAGCAAGCGGCTCCTCCCGAACCACATATGTGATTGGCCGTGCGTCCTTTGCCACCGCTGCAACGCGCGACGGCGGCGCAAGCCTTTGCCCGCTCATATGCCCAAAGAGGCTTCCTCGCGCGACATTAGTGGCTGGTCGGGAAGGCAAAAGACCAACGGCTGGCGGAGGAAGGAGAGGTGGAGGCTGCAGGGGATCGAGCCGATCAGGGATGGCGAGGACAAGGTCCAGTGCTGCCTCGATGTTGCAGGCGACGTGACGCTTTGGCACGCCGATCCATCCCTTGTCGAAGATCAGCAGACGCACATCGATCCCCGTTCCATGTTTGGCATAGGGGCTACCCGATATGGCGATTTCGATGCGGGGCGGCACAAGCTCCGCGACTACATTGTAGCCAAGCGCGGCCGAACCTTCTGGCGAGAAGCTTGTCGGCATGATGGCGACGCATCGCCCACCTTGTGCGAGAGATGCAAGCGCGCCGCGCAGGTGGCGCGCGCCGGCATGGCGATCGATCCCGCGGCCAACGCTCCGACTGAAGGGAGGATTGATCAGCACCAGCGTGGGAATCTGCTCGGTGGTCAGCATATCTTGAATATGTTCGGCATCATGGCACGTCACGATCTCGCCCAAGCTTCGCGACAGCAGGTCGGCGCGGGCGGGATCATGCTCGTTAAGCAGCAACCGCGAGCCTGCGCGTGCGCCATGGACTGCCAGCAGGCCGGTGCCGGCCGAGGGTTCGAGCAGGATATCGTCCGAGCGACAGCGTGCCCCCATGGCTGCGAGCCAGGCGAGGCTGAGGGGCGTGCTGAACTGCTGGAGCTCGACCTGCTTTTCCGAGCGGTAGGTCTGCGTTGGCAATCCGCGCTCAAATTGCCGCAGTCGTTTGAAGATGTCGGCAGGTGTTCCTGCCAGAAGCGCGCATTGCGGATCGGCGAGGTGCAGGATCTGCGCGGTTTCCAGCGCATCATATGCATCGCGCATCGACCATGCACCGCCGGCATCATCTTCGCCGAACGCCTGGGTCATCATGCGCTTGAGGGACTGGCGATTGACCATGCCGCCATTGCGCAGGCGGTGGGCGAGGGACTGGGCAACCTCGAACAGGCGTTCGGGCGCGTCGTGGGTTTGCGACAAAGCGAGTTGGGGCAAGGTCATGGGCACCTCATGCGAGAATAGGACAATCCGGCTCTCCCCTTCCCGCTCTTCTTCATTCCGGCCCCTGACTGTGCAGGAAGGATAGATCAGACCCGGTGACGGGGGATCGGCTCGAGGCTATGGAAGAGCATGGCTATTCCACTCGACTATCTCGGCGAACTCGATCGGCTGCTGCTTGATCAAGGCGAGGATTGCATGCTGCTGTCGCAGCTGGACGGTTTCCTCACAGGGATACTTGTCAGTCCCGACCTGCTTGCACCAAGCCAATGGCTGAAGATGATCTGGGTCGGCGAAGACGGCACGGGCATGCTCCAGTTTAGTGAAATGGGCGGTTTCCAGCATTTCACAGACCTCATCATGCACCATTATCATGTCATCTTGGCCTGCCTGGGTCAGCCGGGCAGCTTCGAACCGGTGCTGGAGATCGACACACGGTCGGACGAAACATTGTGGGAGATGTGGATCGAGGGTTTCGGACAGGCGATGGATCTTGCCCCTTCGGGCTGGCAGCGTGTCCTCAATGACGATGATCCCGGTTGCCGCGCCGCGATCGAGGGTATCCGCGAGCTTCGTGCGTTTGCCGATGGGACGAAAAAGCTGACTCTCACTGCGGAAGACCAGTGGGATCGGGAAGCACCTGACCTGATCCCGATTTGGGTCGAGATGCTGCACCAATGGCGGATTGAAAATGACCCCTACCGACCGGTCACCATCAAGCGCGAAAAGACGGGGCGTAACGAACCATGTCCCTGCGGGTCGGGCGCCAAATACAAGAAGTGCTGCGGTTTGAACTAAATGATCGCGGACAACTGCGGGCGCGGCATGACCGTCAGCTGGGTCTTCCTCTGCGCGCTTCCAAACCCGTCAACCCGATGAAGTTAAACGGCGATCGACATCCGCCCGGCTGAAATCGTCTCCGACAAAAGCAGCAGACACGTTCGCTTTTTCACATGCCGACCGCAATCATCCGGGCATGCCCTCATCGCCATAAAGAAAGTCCTGGGAATTTGCCGCATCGGGGCCAGTTGTCGTCTTGGCTGTGGAAGCCAAGCGCACCTCATCCAGCAAAACGCGGCGGCTGGCCCTGTCAGCAGGCATATTGACCGGAACAAGACGGACAGCAGCGTGCCCCTCACGGGTCAGGATGATTTCTTCCCCTGCTTCCGAGCGGCGAACAAGGTCGATGAGTTGGCCTGCCGCATCAAATATGGAAATATGCATAGACCATTATTCCTGGCGTTTGAGAACAGCGGCTCATTTTAGACGGTTGTACAGTTCCATCCAAGGCCGAAGCCGGGGGCGGGGACGACGCCCTGCCCCCGGCTGTGTTAGGCGGCTTGCGCGAAGCTTTGGTCGCCTTCGTTGCCACCTTCCTTGTTCACCATGTCCGCCAGGTCGTGCTCGCCATTGTCGGGCGAGGTCGGCTCTTCGCCGGTTTCCAGGGCAGCGAACCGCATTTCGTCGGGTAGCCAGACGAGCGCCCGTTCCTGGATTTCGGGCTCGATGATGACCTCGCCACCAAAGAGCCGCTCGGCCGACGCGGCCAGATCGTGCTTCTTCGACCCGGAATAGCGTACCCGCAACTCCAGTCCGCCAATCTCTTCGAACAAGGCAAGGATGCCAGGCTTGGTCAGCTTGTCGAAATAGGTGAGCGCCGTCGGCCGCCACCAGGCCGCGACATCGATCCCGAGCTTGCGCCCCAGATGATCGAGAAAGCCTGCCTCGCGTCGTCCGGCAGGAACGGCATGAAGCGTGCGCGCGATCGCCCATCCGAGCCAGGCCGCACGTGCATCATCGGGCAGCGCACAGAAGGCATCATAACGATCTGGAACGGCCTGGTGGTGGAGCCAGCTCCGATCGAGCGCCCCGTCAAGCTTCGTCCAGGCACCCGCCGCCGCTGTTTCCGGCTTGAAGTCGGGCAAGAGACGGGAAGGCACCGAGGCCCGCAGATCGCTCGGCATGTCGAAGGACGCCAGGCGGGATTCACGATCAACCATGATGAAGGTGCCCAGATCTAACGCGAATGCGGGATCACTGGCGACGTGGACCGCAAGAAGCTCAGTCTTCATCATCGCCAGCATTTCGCGAAGGCGCTGGCTCATCACCGGGCGAGCGTCATCGGCGGTATTGTTCTCCTGCGTTTCAACGCTGGCATTATCGTCGCCCTCTTCGCCGTCATCATCGGCCTCGCCGCTCTCTTCATCAGACACCGGCGCGACATAGAGTTGATGATGGATTTGCGGCGTGCCGTCTTGGCCGAGCACCACATAGCCCAGAGCGTTCGCTTTCTGCTCAGGATCGATCACAACCTCGCGCTCAATGATTGCCGTGAGTTCCGCCTGGAGGGCAGCATAACGCTGTTCCTCATCCTCTTCCGGCTCATAGGCCTCGTTTTCGGCAAGCAGTTCGATCTCGGCAATCTCCTCCTCAATCTCCCGTTTACGCGCTTCCTGCTCCTGCGTGAGCGGTTCGGCGACGCCGGTCAGCGGTTGCAGCGCATAAGTTTCCATATAGGGGATTCGCGCGCCGGTGACGATGCGCACTTCCCCCAGGCCTTCGCGCTCACGCAGTGCCTCGGCCTGCGCGGCGAGTTTCGTCTCCGCCAGATCATCGAGAATATGGGTGTCGATCCAGCGCTCGTCGGCTGCAGTGGAGAACAGGTCCGCGTCCTCGACACGGCCACCTGCCGCGATATAGGAATCCCGCCCGACCAGCAGGGCCTTGGGATCGGTTGCGCGATAGCTGTAGCCATTGAGCGCCCGCCGGATTTCATTCACATTGTCGCGGGAATAGCTGTTGCGTAAAGACTCCCAGATCGCCGTCTGACGGGCGGTGTCGGCGGTCGTCGCATATGCCTTGGCTACATCGAGCGTGATCTCGTCAGCCTCGAGCGCATCGAAGATCGGCTGAGCGAGGTTCGCGAGACGCAGGCGCCCGACGACAAAGCGTTCCTCGATGCCGAAGCGCTTGGCGATATCCGCCGTGCTGCGGCCCTCGACCTCGATCAGATCGCGAAATGCGAGGCAATCTTCGGCAGGCGACATCTGTAGCCGGTCGTAATTTTCAGCAAGGCTGATTTCGCGGCCGTCCTTCGCTTTGGCAAGAACAAAGACAGGGACCTCATAGTCGGCAGGCAGCGTTCCCTTCTCGATCAGCCGATGGATTGCATCGAGGCGTCGACCACCGGCCGTGATGCGATAATGACCTTTCTTACGGGAGACCGGCACGCCAACGAGATTCTGGATGAGGCCATGTCCGGAGATGCTGGCTTCGAGTTCAGCGTCAGCGCGCGGATCGGTCCGCTTGCGCACATTGACGGGCGACTTAGTGAGATGGGTTGCCGGGACGAGGATGGATGGCTTGGTCATGCAACAAACTCCGCAAAAGCCGCGGTTCGCACATCGAACCGCGCATTCGCTTCCCTCCCCCTCTCCTTTCGTTTGCACCGGTTTGGGGCGTGACGGCACGGTGCCGTGCCGCTAGACACGGCAGCTGCATAATTTCAGGAGGACGTTTTATGAACAATTCCGAGCTGGCTGAAGCGCTCAGCGCCGATCATGGACTGACCAAGGGTGACGCACGCAAACTCGTCGACGCCCTGTTTGGGGTCATCGCCGACGCGGCGGCCAAAGGCGACGAGATTTCGCTGAACGGCTTCGGCAAGTTCAAGGTGAAGGACGTTGCAGCGCGCGAGGGCCGCAATCCGGCCACCGGCGAAACCATCGCCATCAAGGCGTCGAAGAAGCTGACGTTCACGCCCGCAAAGGCGATCAAGGACCGTCTCAACGGCTGACCTATATCGCTGCTCTGCTGCCAACAGGTGCAGGGCAGCGGAGCCTGTTATCAGGCAGCGCGTGACTGCCCGTCCAGCACATCCGCCCAATCATTATTGGGCGGCGGCGGCCACGCGCTGATGATCTCAAGGCCAGGACGCTCATAGGCAAGGCGCGCACTTTTGTTCGCTTTCCATCCAGCCTCATCCCGGTCGAACAGCAGAACGAGGCGTTCGAGACTGTTGGGTAGCAGGATATGTCCGGCCCGTTCTGTCCCGAGGATCGCCCATACCGGGATCTTGTGCAGTTGCATCGCCGCCAGCGCGGTCTCGATGCCTTCGGCGAGGCCGAGCACCGAAGCGGGAGGCATGAGTTGTACCGCGCCGCGCCCCGGACGTCCGAGCATCATGCGGGGATCGGCAAGATCCTTTGCTTTGGTGGCGGTTGCGGGATCAAGGAAGGTGCGGTGAATGGCGACGAGCCGTCGTCTCTCCCGCACGGCGGCAATCATGGCGGGCCGGAACAGCGCGCGGCTGCCTCGTCCCAGCGGCGTGCGTAGATTATAGCGCAGATCATGCCAGGGCGGGGTGAGCAGGCGCCCAGACAGGTAGCTTTGCGCAGGCGTGTCCACGAGGGATGCGGATGCGTTCCATATGCGTAGGGCTGGCGCTGAACCCGCGCGAGGCGAGGGCACGTTGCGCGACAAATCGGAAATGTGCCGGTCCGCAAAAGGCAGGCGTAAATGCCGGATTGCTCGCAGGACGTCTCTCCTGTCGCAACCGGCAAAACATTTGAAGAGCAATGCGCGCTCGCCAACGCGGATCGACAGGCTGGGATTATGGTCATCATGGGCCGGACACAGGCATAGGCCTCGATCTTTCTGCCATGTTCCGCCTAGCTTTCGGCAAAGGGCTTCGCCTTCAAATTCAAGTTCAAGATATTTCATCGTTGTCAGCCGCCCTGGCGAATTATCTTTCATGTCTCGTCGAGGGCCCGCGAAAGTATCAAAAGCGCCGACGCCAGTTCGCGCTGGACCTCAGCAACTTCGAGACTCAGCCTGCGGGCTATCGCCGGGTAGGCAGAACCCTCGACGCAATGGGCAAGGAAAACGGCGCGCGTTTGCTGCGGCAAATCCGCAATCGCGTTGCGCAACTTCATCATTCGCATGGCACCGCAGGACGCGAAGGCTTGCTGCTCCACCCATATCCATCCACTGACCCACACGCCTTCAGGCGTCTCCTCGATATAGGCCTCGTCTTCGTCGACGCGCAGGACCGGCGCGCCTTCCAGTCTGGTCATGGCGACTGCGACTGCTGGATGCGCCCCCACGTCCAATAGCGCTGCAATGGCATCGAGACGCCGCAGCAGATGCGTGCGGCGCCGACGGCGTGACGGCGGCCAGCCTCCGGTCACAAGATATGTTTTGATGTCTTGCAGCAGAGCACGGACTTCTAAATATTGCATGGCAACCGGATCCCTCTGGGTTCTTCCGCTCGCCTTGCCCCCTCCCTCCTTCGCGAGGCTCGCTCGCTGCAGGGCAGCGCAGGGTCGACGGTCTTGTGTCCAGAGACCATGGGAAGGGTTCGTGAAGCGCCAAGCCTATCTCCAGCTATGATCCTCTGGCGTCGCTGTCGTAGCGTGACCGGTTCGGATTGCTTGCAAAACAATCTGTTAAACCGGATGCAGAACGATTATGTGTTCGAAAGGTTTTTGTTTGAAACAGAATGGCTGCAACCGGATACTGACGGCAAAATAAACGCGAATGATATGGTTGGAGAGGACGCCGCTTCCGGTTGCCATGAACTGGCGAAGGGACACGCCCTTGAACGAGGAAGACTATTCGGACCGGCTTGAACGGCTCAGCACGCGCAAGGGCGACTGCCTGCGAGAAGCCGCCAAAGGCTTATCCTCCAAAGAAATCGCGCGGGTTCTGAACTTGTCCCCTCATACGGTGGACAATCATATTCTGGAAACCCGGCAGATACTTGGGAACGTGTCCCGATGGAAAGCAGCCCAGCTTTTCGTGGACTGGGAGGCTGGCAAGGGGGGGCAGATTATACCCCCCTATCCGATGACTATTCCGGGCGGCGCCAATTGCGAGTCAAATGCGTCCATCGAAACCAAGGCGGACGCACAGCCGACACACGAGGAATTCAAGGATCTGTTCGCAGAAGGACAACGCCCATATGGCGTTCGCAAACAGCCCTCCTCCTTGCTCGACATTGTGCCGCTCCGCGTAGCCGGGAGGCAACGCAATGACCTGAATGGACCCTCCACCCTGATCGCCTTCGCGATCCTCACTCCCATGATGCTCTTTGCCGTAGGGGCCGGAATATCCCTCCTGTTGGTACTCAACGACCTCGTGGCAAAATAGAGCGGCAATTCCTCAAATCCATCACCATAGCCTGCCCGGATGGGCGGGAAGGAGAAACCATGCGTGCTCAACGCCAATCCGTCGCCAAACATGTTGCCGAGCGTTTGTTCGCTGCCGAAGAGGCCATCGACATCGCAGCTGCGCGTATCGCCGAACTCAACGCGGCGTTGCCGCTTGCGCGGCTGGATGCCCGCCTCTCGGCCATGATCGGCCAGGACGCCATCCAAAGCTCCGCCTCGGCCATGCTGCTTGTTGCAGAAACGCGCGAGAAGATCGTCACCACCCACGCCAATCTCAAACATGCCAGTGACGCAATGGGATTACCGGAGACCAGCTATGGCGACCTTCTCAAGGTGGCAAGGGCTGGGTCGCCCGCCCAGGGACAGCATCTCCGAGCGGTGTGATGCTTTCGTCGAGAGAGTTTGACGGATCGGGACATTTGTCGTTCCTCTACGTCATGACGCGACAAGCCCTGTTTCTGGCTCTTCTGCTTTTGAGCAGCGCCTATGCCTTCATAAAGGGCGGCCAACCCGAACGTATCGGTGCGGCCACGCTTTTATGCGGCGCAAGCCTGACTGTGTTTGTCGCGTCGCCTTTCGGGATCCGGTTTCAGGGGGTCGAAGCCGGCATCCTGATCATCGATTTGCTGATATTGGGCATTTTCCTATGGCTTTCAATTCGGAGCACCCGCTTTTGGCCGATCTGGATCGCCGGGATGTTGGGTGCCGAAGTCGTCATTCATGTAGCGCTGATGGTTGCACCAGCTGTGGTTCCCCGTGCCTACATGCAGGCGCTGGCGGTATGGAGTTGGTTCGCCCAACTGGGCCTGATCATCGCCACCTGGCGGCACCAGATGCGATTGACGCATCTGGGTGTCGACGCGCCCTGGAAGAACTGATCGGCCTTACCTGCCCTGATCGCGCGCAGGAATTTTCGGAACGCCTCCTTGCGAGATTTGGCTCTCTTGGCGAGGCTGTCTCAGCGCGTTCGACCGCCAGGATCGAATTGCTGGATGGCTCGATCCAGGTCGAGCAAACCTTCCTCAGCTTCAGGCGTGCGATGACACGGATGCTGAGGGCCTCACTCATGCAGCGGCCCATATTATCCAGCGATCAGTCGGTGCTCGATTATTTGAGGGCGCAAATGGCCTATGACCCGATCGAGCGGTTTCGGGTTCTGTTTCTTAATGCGGGCAACGAGTTGATTGCAGACGAGGTGATGGGCGTCGGAACGGTATCGGCAGTTCAGGCCTGGCCCCGCGAAATACTGAAACGCTGCCTGGATCTGGAGGCAACAGCGATTCTCCTCGTCCATAATCATCCCTCCGGTTGCCCAACGCCGTCGAGAGCCGATCGCGACCTCACAGACAAGATCGCGTACGCCGCGCGCTGTTTCAATATCGTGCTTCACGATCATCTGATCGTTGCCCGCAACGGGACGATCAGCTTCCGAGGGGCCGGTTACCTTTAGGTCTCCGGTCTCCAGATATCCCTGTTTTGCCACGGAGCGAGAGCATCCGTGAAAAGGAGGTCGATGCGATGACTTCTGTTCCGAATGAGCAAAATCCAGATGGCCGCACCATTGTGGCCGATGATGTCCGCGCGGCGGCCTGTCGGCAGCTCATTGCTCTGGATGGGAAGCTGGAAAAGCTGGTGGGCCGCGCACTACTGTCACGCGCTTATTGGCCATCGCTGCTAGTGATCTATCTTGCGGAACTCGAAGGAAAGACCCTCTATCAAACCGGGCTGTCGATTGCGGATGGAGAGCCCGCAGTGAATGCGCATCGCAGGACTGGCAAACTTGTTGAAATGGGAATCCTTACTCGGGAACGCGACCCCGGCGATTTTCGGCGAAACAATCTCGCAATGGTACCTCAGATACGCCGCCTGCTCGACGAAGCGATCGACGCTTTGTTCTTACTGCCGGGAATGGCTGGCGATCACGAATCGTTGCAACGGTTTGCAACGAACTTGATACGCGATAATGGAATACGGTACTGTGCCTACAACGGTACCATTGCCGGAGGACCTGTCATGAACATCGTTCGAGGGAAGATCATCGCGGGTGGGCGCGTTGCGCTCCCAGCTGATATGAGGCGTACGCTTGGTCTGCAAAACGGCGATACTGTGCTGATCGAGATAAATGATGAGGCGATCCGGATACGGCCAGCCCGATCTGCCCTCCGTCGAATTCAGGATCGGCTGCGCGCCTTTGCCCCGAGTGAGGGATTGGTATCCGAGGAACTGATCGCCGAACGGCGAGCCGAGGCGTCGAGTGACTGATAGGATTTATGTGCTGGATGCGTCGGCGCTTCTCTCCTTGCTATTTCAGGAGCCGGGTGCCGCTTATGTGGAAGCGCGGCTTCCTCGTGCCTTGGTTTCAGCGGTGAATTATCATGAAGTGCTGGCGAAATTGATCGACCGCGGCGTCGAGCCGAACGAGGCGAGCGCGATGCTGGCGGAACTGGATATCGACATCATCGCTGTCGATCGGGAACAGGCGAATATTGGCGGAGCTTTCCGCGCTGTTACCCGCAGCGCTGGCTTGTCGCTTGGAGATCGCTCGTGCCTGGCTTTGGCGCAAATCCGTGGCGGCGTTGCTGTTACAGTCAATCAGGCCTGGGCCATGCTGGACATCCCAATTCAGGTCGAACATGCGCGATGATTGATAAGTATGATATGAGAACGAATTGATGAAGACGGATATCAATCATATCCCTGCCAACAAGCAGCGCGAACTCGACCATGTCGTCGAAATGCTTTTCCAGGGCTTCCGCGAAGCGACACAGGATGCCAAGGGCAGGAAAAAGTCTGCTCGCATTCTCAAGGTCATCCTTTTTGGCTCCTATGCGCGAGGCGACTGGGTTGATGCACCACTGGATGCGAATCAATTCAAATCCGATTACGACATATTGGTGATCGTCAATCAGAAGGAACTTGCAGATCGGGCCGCTTATTGGGCCGAGACCGAGCAGCGCCTCGTCGATGCCTATCTTGTCGAAAGAAGCATTCGGACGCCCGTCAATTTCATCGTGCACTCACTCCAGGAGGTAAACGACGCGCTGGCCCATGGACGCGTCCTGTTCTCGGAGATCGTCAAGGACGGTGCAATCCTTTATCAATCAGACGATCGATTGCTGGCGTCGGCAAAGCCCAAGACGCCAGAGCAGGCTTATCTCGCAGCAAAAGAATATTTCGAAGAAATGTTTCCTGCTGGCATGAGGCGTTTTAAAGGCGCTCAATTCTATACCTCTGAAGGCTATCTTCGCGACGCAGCTTACGATCTCCAGCAGGCCACGGAACGGTTGTACCAATGTGTTCTGCTGACCCTGACTTTCTATACGCCATACGACCATAATATCATCTTTCTACGATCCCTGGCCGAAGGCCTCGACAGGAAGCTTTTCGATGTCTGGCCGCGCGGTACAAAGGCCGAACGTTCCTTGTTTCAGAAGCTCAAGGAAGCCTATCGCAAAGCGCAATATTCCAAGCACTTCAAGATTTCGCTCGAGGAACTTACCTGGTTGCAGGCGCACATCCAGACGCTAGGGGAGTGCGTGCATGAAATCTGCACCAATCATATCGCCGAATTGAAAGCTGCTGCTGACCGGCTGGAGAGTTAGCCGATGGAGCAATTTCGCCCTGCAAAGGCTTGATCCGCCCTTCCTCCCTCGATAACATCGGCCTTACGGGCTGGAGTGCTGGCAGCCACCCGCAGGATTATCCTGTCAGGTATTTCGACGTTCGACATACGGGTCGGACGGCCTACCTCCAAATTCTGGAGCGTAAGGTTCACCTCACACAGCTTCTCCCTCGCCATGCGCGTGGGCCAGCACTGCCGTATCGTGAGGAACCGTGTTTTCATGCCGCCAAAAGAAATCGACCGTCCGCGTGAACTGACGGAGAATGAAACACAGGAAGGAACCGGCTTGGAATTTGTCGATGTTCGGCAAATCTATGAAGTCGAGGCGCCGCGGCTCCGCCGCTATTTCCAGGCCCGTTTGCGTTCTTCGAGCGATGACGCCGGCGACTTGGTACAGGAATCCTTTATCCGGCTTCTTGGATGCATGGCGAAGACCAGCTTGCCAAGACCGGCGGCCTATTTGCAGCGGATCGCGCGCAACCTGCTGCTGGATCGATACAAGCGGCTGGAGACGCGCCTTGCCGCTTGCCATGTGCCGATCGGCGAACAGCATGAACCTGCGGTCGCGCCGGATCAGGCGACTCGCATTGAAGTCGAAGACATGATGCGTGCTTATCGGCGTGCGCTCGGCGAGCTGCCCGACAGGACGCGAGACGTGTTTCTGCTGCACCGGGTCGACGAACTGACCTACAAGGAGATTGCCGGCAGGCTAGGCATTTCCATCCCGACCGTGCAATATCATGTCGCCCGCGCGCTTGCACATATCGATGCAGCTTTGGAACAGGAATGATGGACGATACCCAGCCGCCACGTCTTCATGGCCAGCTAAGAGCCCGATCCAAAAGTTGTTGAGCAATACCAGCATGTTATGATTCACGCCGTCCTTGCGAGAGATGGAGTGATCAATGGCATGGACTGGCATTGCTCGAGATGAGCATAGCCGCAAA
>Ga0180008_1000917_pt1 | contig 20859 bp, 24 predicted proteins | sample MM_PW_MetaG_FD_121121 | JGI IMG/M metagenome (GOLD analysis project Ga0180008, IMG submission 121121) | Groundwater microbial communities from the Aspo Hard Rock Laboratory (HRL) deep subsurface site, Sweden - MM_PW_MetaG | ecosystem: Environmental > Aquatic > Deep subsurface > Groundwater...
CGAAGGGATATTTTCCATGATTGAGCGAAAGGGCCGGTTTCATGGGGAGTGCGGGAGCATTCCAGCAGACGAATTGTTCGGTATTGCTCTCATGAGCCCCAAGTCTGGATATGAGTTGCTGGTCAAGCTGCATATACAGATCGAAGCAAACCGTGCTGAAGCAGCCTATGCCCGCCGGCAGCGGGCTATTGCCTGACCCGAATCAGGAGAGAAAAGATCATGCTCAACCGTCGATATCCGGTACTAATCTCTGGGAAACGTTACTCGCCGGAGTTCCAGACCGACCAGCAGTACGCAAAAAACTGGAAAATCGTTTTGGAGAAGGCCTACGGCACTCATGCAATTTGCCAGTGCCCAAGCAGCGGTTCCCGAAAACTCTCGATCAAGCGACGTGAAGATAGCGATGGTTTTCACCTGGCGCGGTTCGCCGGTACAGGTCATGAGCACTCAAACGATTGCCGTTACTACGCGCCGGCCCCGGAGCGTTCCGGTTTGCAAGGGTATGCCGTTGGCGTAGTCGAGGAGGGCGAAGATGGCAGCATTCGCGTGCGCCTGGCTCGAGGCATTCGAGTTCAAGCCCCTCGATCCGAGGAAAGCGAAAGCACCTCGGTGACAAGATCGCCCGGAAAGAGCAAGCCGGCTATGACGTTGCTTGGGCTTCTGCACCTGCTTTGGTCTGAGTCCCGACTCTCTACCTGGTATCCAGCAATGGAGGGCAAGCGCAATAGCGGAATTGTGAACTACGCGCTTCTACAGGCCGCTGAACGTGTCGCCGCAAGCCGAATGAAGTTGAGCGAAGTGCTGCTGCTGGCTGCTCAAAAGGACAGCAAGGGAGCGGTTCGCAATCAGGCAATCGCCAAGTCTGCAATTACGCGGGATCTGCGACTCGTCGCGATATCGCCGCTGGCACGCTACAACCCTGAACGCCATTCTGGAGACATCAGCAGATTGCCTCTGGCCGGACCCTTCGGTATGCCCATGCTAAATTTGCCCCCGGCAGTCTGGGCAACCGCCGCCCGTAGATTCGAGAGAGAACTTTCCGCCTGGAAGCGCGGAAGTCGAGTTATCGCCATCGCTCAGGTTACGCCGCGGAAGGGCGATTCGTTTTCGCAAGCAGATGTCGTTGAGCTGGCCCTGATGCAGGTCAGTGAGCGTTGGATTCCTGTTGACTCAGATTACGAAGGGGTGATCGAGGCCAAGCTCCACGCCGCCGGCCGCAGCTTCGATAAACCTCTACGCTACGACGCTGATGAAAGTGAGGTTTTCCCTGACTTCTGGCTTTTGGACACCGGCAAGGACTACCCCCTGGAAGTGTTCGGCATGAGCACACCGGCCTACCTGGAACGGAAGGCCGTCAAAACGGCTTGGTACAATCGGGAGTACGGCGGGGCTGGGTGGTGGTCGTGGAATGCTGCGGATGATCCGAAAGGAAGAAATATCCCTCCTTTCCCGGTCAAGTCCTGAGCTTCTTCGTCGATAGCATGCGTTCTTGGGTTCTCTAAATCTCGTGCGAAGCTGAAAGCCTCAAATCCGAGACTGCCTCTCAAGGAAAAACACCATGCAATCCGTACTCTCGAAGAAGTCCACAGGGATGAAGAGCAGCTTCTGCCCAGTTACGCATTCGCCTTCCCCCAACGTAACGCGTAGCTTTGGCTCTACCGTTCACGTCAGTTACAACCCGCGTAGTGACGGCTATGGCTGTGATACGACAGCTATCGTCCTGCGCGAGCGCGTTTTCTTTGTACTCAACGGCGATCATGCCGAAACGCTCTGCAAAGTCGCTGCAAACAATGGTATCCATGGCTGTGTCGATTACTTTGTCGAGCACATTGCTCAGGCCAATAAACTCAGTGAGCACCTGATGGCCACAGGCGTAAGTAATGATCCCTTTGCTCTGATGCCGACTGCGTTGGAAATCCTTGGGCAAGAAGGTGTCGACCGCATCGCGGCGGCTGCAAAAGCTCAACTTGACGCCAAAATGGAAAGTTTTTGAGGAAACCGGCTAACCTGCACGACCTAGCGGAAACGGCGCAAGATATGACCGGTACCAAAAATCTACAGTAAAAGGATTCCCAGCATGAGTAGTAAAGAACGCGGTCATACGCTGATCCTTGGTAGTGAAAAAAAGCCTTCAAGCTTCAGCCCTTTGAAGATAGCTCGCACTTCACCGGAGTTTATGGTGCAACTGCTTGAGCATGCGGCAGGCAAATCTCTTGATGACGAACAGAAACAGGCTGTACTTACAGCCCTAGCTGGGCTCCCTGAGGGCGCGACGGTACGTGATTTGGAGAATGCTGTCGTGAAGGACCAGGGTCTGGCACCCATCTTCAAGGCGCTCCAGCGAATGCAGATTGAAGGTGTTCATGCCGGACTATTTTCTAAGTCCGCAGACTAGAGATAAGGATGTTCCATGGCTCGTGCTCGCCTCCACCTCATCTGCGGAAACTGTGGCTGCAACGATATGTGGTCATACCGCATAGACCCCCAAGGGCAAGACATTGAGGGCGAACTGTTCCCTGCCGTTTACATCGCCTGCGGAAATTGCCACACGCTGCACGATCTGGCGGATACAGCAAAAAATTCAAACCCGAGCCAAACGCTCAACAGTTGAAGGAGCCCTGATATGGGTGGTAATGCTCTGGCCGCATTCGGCTCAACACGCTGCTCGCGTGATGTTGCCCTGCACATGCTGGATGACTTCCAAGCACGCTTCGCGCAGATCACCGGCCACCTTGGGAATGCAGCGCGGGTTGAGCCCATCGCGGCGTATCGTCTAAAGCCTGACTTCGGCGACCTAGATGTGCTGGTTGACAGCCGGGTTTTTCAGTCCATGCCGCCAAAATCTGTGGTGGATGCCTTGAGCAACACCTATGGATTGGCGTTGCCGTGGGTAAAGAATGGTCCCGTCCTCAGTGTGGGCCTACCACTTCCGAGTGACGATCAGTGCCTACAACTCGACTTAATCAGCACGCCGGCGGCGGAGTTCGATTTCAGTCTGGGCTATTTCAGCTGGAATGACATGGGCAACTTGGTGGGGCGGGTTGCCCACAAGATGGGGCTGAAGATTGGACACAATGGCCTCTGGCTGCCAATGCGCGACGGCACAAACCTGCATGACGAGCTGCTGGTCACGCGCGACTTCGAGCAAGCTCTATCGTTCCTGGGTTTTGACGCAGCACGTTGGCTGCTGGGTTTCGATAGCCTTGATGACATCTACCAGTTCGTAGCCAGCGGCGAGCGTTTCAACCCGGATTTGTATCCGCTGGAGCACCGCAATCACACTGCTCGCGTGCGAGACAAGAAACGACCTGTATACATGGGGTTCCTGCAATGGATTGAGGCCCAGCGCGGGCTGCGTCACTTTGACTGGAGCGAAGACAAGGCCCTGTACTTGCAGGAGGTGATGACTGCGTTCCCTTCGCTGCGTGAGGACTACGAATACAGCCTGGCCAAGCTAAATCAGGTTAAAGCGATTCGCGCCTGCTTCAATGGTACGGTGGTGACTGCTATCACCGGGCTGACGGGTAAGAAGCTCGGCCAGTTCATGGCGCACTTCAAGCACGAGCATGCCGAGGGCATGGCTGACTTGCCTTCGTTATCTGTGGAACAACTACATTCGCTGATTCGCGATTCGCATCAAGTGTTCGCCCGTTCAGTCGAGCAATCTACAAAAAACCAACGCAAGCAAGATTGAGGAAAACGGTATGTCCTGGGCAGATCGAGCAGCACCGATTGTTGGGGAGATAATTCGCCGCGTAGGGCGAAGCGACCAGCAGGCCCTCCGAAAGGCGTTGGCCGATGCATACCCGTGGGGAGAGCGAAAAAACACTCCCTACAAGGCGTGGCTCGCCGAAGTGCGCCGGCAGTTGGGGCACCCGTTGAATACGCCGAAAGCAGATCCAGAGAGCCAACAAACTGACATGTTTGCCCTCCCTAACAAGTAGACCACTTAGCTGTGGCATCCTTGATGCGAATGAGCTGGCCTACCTGGTGGCGTTCTCCTGCTGAGAAGGTCATCCTTTTTCCAAGCGCTACCCTTACCGGGGTATGCCGGCTTTTTTCCCTTCCAGAAAGGGCTGGGCGGCCTCCCAAGTTCGCCCCCTCCAATACCGAAAATCATCTGCTCATGCATCCAGGCGCTTGCGCTGGCTGGGCCGCATCGAGTGCTAAGCCTCTAACGTCAGTGCCTGCGCCCTAGCATCGAATTCAGGCGGAAAAGCTGTCTGAAACCGAGCTGCACGGGCTACCGGTTCTTGCATCCTTGGGAATATCAACGTCTCGGGTAAAACCGATGCCGAACCCGCCAAAGGAGCATGCAATGCCAATCGCAAACGAGCATCAAGAAGACGAGCCGAGATTAATCGACCGGATAATGAGTGACCTGCTGTCCGCTATGGATCGAGACGATTCAGACATGCGCTCCACGTTGATCAAGAACAGTGACGACATCCGGACCCTGGCCGAAATCTGCCGGCAGACCGGTGTTTTCGAGCATAGCCAGGCAAAGTTCGCCGAATTCAAGCAGCATCTGGAGGAGTCAACACCTCCTGAAGAACGGCTCGTCAAGTCATGGGCGTGGCTGCTTGACCGGATTGTCCATTCGCCGACCACTCTGCATATGCGGGGAGCCGTTCGCCTATGCGTGCCACTGGTTGCGCTCTACCTACCTCCTGAATGACTTCAGGTCGAAACCCGCGTAGCTAGGGAATGAGGCGATTATTCGCGCCATTTTGAAGCGAATCGGGGAGGTTTGGGTTATTTCGAGATCGCGATACAAAGACTTCGAGCTGCGCTTTCAGTCGGTAAAAGCGTCTGAAATAACAACCCGCCAAGGAATACGGCAGGTACGATCTCCAACAAATCCAAGGAGAAATTTTCCGCCATGACTCATTCAGTGGTCAGCATCGACCACCTCAAACAGCAGGTACTCCCTGAGTTGTTTACTTTCCCGGCTCGCCTCGGCGAGTACGGGGGCGTAGCGGATAGCTCTGCCAAAATCGATCAACTATCCGATCTCATGGAGAGCGGGTCGGCGGCGGCGCTTGCGGCCAAAATCGCAGAAATCCTCTCGAAAATGGCCGACGCCTCGCCGGAGCAGATTACCCGGAAGCCGACCTGGTTCGAGAAGGTTCTGGGTGGAGCCGTGGAAAAGCAGGTTCGCTATCAAGTCGCCAGGTCAACACTGGAACAACTGCTGGCCGAAGCTGAAGGTCATGCCCAAGGTGTACGCGATACGGTCAGCGCCATCAGCAGAATGATCATTGCCCACGCCGAAGAGGCAGAAGCACTGAAAGTGTTCATCCAGGCCGGGCGTGAATTCCTCGAAGAGAACCCTCTCATCGGGACGGTAGCGGAGGGGGAGATCGAGTTTGATCGGCCGCGAGAGCGGCTGGCGCGAAAGCTCGCCAACTTGGCAACACTTCTGGCCTCACACGAACTGAGCGTTAGCCAGATGAAGCTGAGTCGCGCCCAAGCCCTCGACATGCTCGATCGCTTCCGAGAGACAGTCACCGTACTGGTTCCAGTATGGCGGCAACACACCCTTACCCTGATCACCACCAAACACATGAGCCCGGCGATGGTCGAGGCTGCCAGCAAGGCGCATCAGGCGCTGATGGCCAGCCTGTCTGAAAGCCTGAATGGCGTGAAGCACTGAGGAGCAAAACATGCAGCAGGAAACTACCGTGACAGATCTCGCCACTACCAATACCGAGCTTACTCCCTCTGGGCTCCAGGCCCTTGGTCTCCAGGAACAGGACATCCCCCAGATCAAGGCTGTAGCGGCACTGATTCAGGCGGAAAACCCGCTCTCGGTTTCTCAGTTCGGCAGGGAAGTGGCAGAACACACGTCCTCCTATGCCGACAGTTTGCTCGACCAGGTTCGTAACAGCGACTTGGACGATGCCGGCGCTAAGCTGAGCGAGGTGGTTGCCGTCGCGCAATCGCTCAATGTCAGCGCGCTTTCCAATCGCCGTTCGCGCATTCCTGTCATCGGCCGGCTGATCGACAAAGTAACGCTGCGCGGGAAGTCCGTCATGGGACAGTTCGACACGACGCGTGAGCAAATCGAAAAGCTCGTTGCTGAAGTCGACCAAACACAAGCGGGCATTTCCGCTCGGAATACCGGCCTCGAGTCCATGTTCGTTGCGGTACGCGAGGAGCATCGACTGCTTGGCATCCACATTGCCGCCGGTAAACAGCGCCTGGCGGAGCTACAGGCGCAAGTTTCTCAGCTTCGGGCGAACATCGGGAACGACCCGGCCCGCTTGCAGCAAGTTGCGGATCTGGACGCACTGATCTCCAACCTCGACAAGCGTGTTGGCGACCTCACGGCCCTACAGCAGTCTGCGATGCAGAGCCTTCCGACGATTCGGATGATTCAAGCGAATAATCAGATGCTGGTGGACAAGTTCCACACCATCCGGGAAATCACCGTGCCGGCCTGGAAACGCCAATTTATGTTGGCTCTGACGCTGAACGAGCAGCGGAATGCAGTCCAGCTGGCCACCAAAATCGACGACACCACCAATGATCTCCTCAAGCGTAACGCCGAGCTGCTCCACCGCAACTCCGTAGAGACGGCCAAGGCCAACCAAAGGTTGGTAATCGACGTGGACACGTTGCAGAAGGTCCAGGCAACGCTGATCCAGACCGTAGAGGACGTAATCAAGATCCAACGCGAAGGCGCAGCTCATCGCAAGGCCGCGGAGAAAGAAATCCAGGGCATGCGTGTTGATCTCAAGAAGCGCCTGGGCAGGACTGACGAAGTGAAGGAGCTTCACTGATGACAGAAAAAGCTCAAATGTTCCTATTGCGGGTCGACGGCCTCGTTGCAGCGGAAAACGTTCCCTTAGCGCAGCTATCAAGCCTCTTGGCCGAGCATGGCGTCGTGCAGGACAGTACGGTGAACAGACTGATGGCAGGTCAACGCGAGCGGGTTCTCGGGCAAGAGTTGGAAATTTCCAGGCAGTCGTCAGAGATCGAGCCTCGGCTGTACACGCTGCATGTTGATGGAAAAGTCGTTAAGACAAATGTTCCTGACGCCGAGCTTACCAAGCTCCTCGAGAGTTACGGTGCACGTCGAAAGGACGTTGCTCGTGCCCTAGTTGCAGGCAAGACGCAGCGTGTTCTCGGTCAGAATCTGAAGCTATCACGGCAACAAGCCGTGCAAACGGCACCTGCAATTGTGGAGCGCGGACCAGCCGCATTAGCTGCCAACGCGGAGCAGGAAGAACCAAAGGCCCACCGGGCTAAATCCGAATCACCACCGCCTGCAAAAGCACCGACACCATTTGACGCCGCCCTCCAGGAACTGATCTCTCGGGCGAAAAAACTACGCAAAGGCACCCTAATCTACGGCGGTACCGCGTTGGGTCTGGCGATATTCGGAGGCGTATTTTATGCGCTGGGTATCGCCGCCGAGCCAACCACGGCTATTGACCAGATCCTGGTTCCTGATGCGATCGCCAAGACTTTCCAAACATCTGGCCACGCTGGCGACGGTATCGGCGGGCTCAACGGGGTCGAATCGGTTCTCGGCTCGATCCTCAATAGCACAGCGCTCAAAATGATCAGTGCGGTTGTAATGATTATGGGTGTAGGGGCTGCGATCCTTACCCAGCGCGTTTCTCACATCATTCCTGCCATGATGATCGGCACAATGCCTTATGCCATGGGCATGATCCTAGATGGAGGTGATTCCGCGACGACAAGCAAGCCTAACGAGTTCTACGCCGCGGTTGAGTCGAAGAACATGTTAGCCCTTCAGCGCCTGCTCAGCTCCAGAGAGGATCTGGACATGATGGCCAGGGCGTATGTGCTAGCCCAGGCATCTGTTGCCGGCGGCAACTCATCGAAGTGGGTCGTGCTGACAGCAAAAAATCTGCGAGAGGGAAAAATCAAGGGCGACTTTTCCGTGCCGGCCGGGATTGCCTACGCCATCGAGGCAACTGCGCTTGGCCCAGAAAGCCCGTCCCTTTCTGAACGAGCCGAACAGCATCGCCAGAGTGCCTTGGCCGAGGCAAGCGACTGGAAGCGCAACAGCTTCTGGGCACTTCTCCTGGCTGGGTTGTTTGGGGTCATTGCCACGGGCCATGAATCGATCGCGCAAATTATCTTTCGCAGAGTTCGTCGCATTGGCGAGCTTCTTACACCGCTGCGGTAGCTACTGCGAGCAGCGCTCAAACCCAAGCCTTGCTTGGGTTTTTTTTCCCCTGAATAGCCTGGAACCACCCTTGTTTTAAGGAAAAGACCGTGAAATCGATCCCCATGATGTTTTTGGCCATGCTGATGGCCACGTCTAACTGCGCTCTGGCCTCAGCACCTACGACCTTCGAGCAGGCCAAGGTTGAGCTACGCCAGAAAGTCTACTACGACCGCAACACCAGCGAAGCCGGCGATCTTTACTGTGGGTGCAATTGGAAGTGGGTAGGGCGATCAGGAGGCCGTGTGGACTTCGCCTCGTGCGGGTACGAAGTCCGCGCTCAGGAGAATCGCGCGCAGCGCATCGAATGGGAGCATGTCTTGCCCGCATACGCCTTCGGCAGCCAGCGGCAGTGTTGGCAGAACGGGGGGCGCAAAAACTGCATCGATACCGATCCGGTATTTCGCAAAATGGAAGCCGACATGCACAACCTCGATGTGAGTGTCGGCGAGGTGAATGCTGATCGCAGCAACTTTCGCTATGGCGCTTTACCCTCAACACCCAAGCAATACGGCGCTTGCCCGACCAGAACAGATTTCCAGCAGCGGGTGACAGAGCCTCGCGACCAGGTAAAGGGAGCGGTTGCTCGCATCTATTTCTACATGCACGACCGTTACGGGCTGTCGATGTCCAAGGCACAACAGCAGTTGCTGATGGCCTGGGATCACCAATACCCAGTGACCGCGTGGGAACAGGAGCGTGACCGGCGCATTGCCCGAATAATGGGGCACAGCAACCCATTCGTAACAGGTGAGCGTTCTTGGAGTCTCGGGATGCGAGTGACGGGAGCCGGCACGATGCCCCAGGCCATTCGGAGCGCGCCAGTTCAGCACCAGGTATCTGGTGGAGACGCCTCCAACTCGATCCAGTTGGTGATTGGGAACCGCAATAGCAATGTATACCACCTGCCAGTGGGCTGTCCGAGCTATGGAAAGGTCGGAACGCGCAACCGGGTAGAGTTTGCGAGCGCTGCGGACGCCGAAGCGGCGGGGTTTAAACGGGCCGGAAACTGCCGATAGGGGGCCGTGCGGGGGCGGATATGCAGTTTTGTAGTGCTGGGGCTTGCCTGAACCTTTTCCTGCCCTCTGGACGCTCTGCGGTGGCTACAGCAAGCGTGAGGTGAGGAAGCTGGTATCGCAGGCACGGCCGGGTGTATCACAAAGATCTCCCGGCCGACCTCAATGATCATTCAACTGTCTGGTGCTGTTTCGTTTTTGCGGCCTGCTGGGGCGGTACCCGCTCAGGTTGGGCCGGCGTCGTGGCCAAGGTATGAGTAATCACCGAGCCGCTTTTGTTTGCCAGGTTCTTTGCCAGAGACTCACGGACAACTTCCATAGTGAGTATCCGCGAGGTGGCAATCGCAGATTTGAGGGGCTGGCCAGCTGCAACCAATACCTCAACCATGTCCAGGGCCGTATTCACGCCGGCTTCGATTCGTTTCTCAACGCCATCAATCATCATCGTCTCTTTCTCCATTTTGGCCGCTTACGGAATTGCAAGAGACCTCAAAGGAGCGTACTCGGTTCATTAGTGGCTTGAACAGCTCAGCGCATGGAGGGATAATGTTTGCAACCTAATTATTAGGAAGCTAACCGTTTAACATAATCCCTATTATGCGAACTCTAACCAATTGATTTCTATGGTTAAACTATCGCTCTGAGATGTCTTTTATTGATTCTCGGTAGGTCGAAAGCACCTCGGGGCCATCTGGCTCGCCGGGCTCTTGGGTAATTGGTTCCGCAGTGGATGAGGCTACGAAAAAGCGCCCACCAGGGAGTGCCGGCAACCGGTGCTTTATGTCAGGCCGTTTTGCTGATCGCGAGTCTCTATCGAAGTCCTTGAGGCCAACGACTTTTGCAGCGGGCTGCCCATCGAGTACGAAGAATGGGAGGTTGGCATGCAGCATTGCGTCATACCGGCTTCGCTCGGAAAACCACAGCATGGCCCGTGGATGCGGAGCGATAGGCTTTGGCGCATCTAAAAGGTCGGTTTCAGCCATGTTCGCGATGGTGCGTAGATCGATCCACTGGGGGCTATTCTCCACTGGCTCGCCGGTGGCCACGGATCTTTCATGTGCCTCGGCAAGCAGTACTTCCCGGACGTGGCCAACAGTGACACGCTCTTTACCTGAGGTGTGGCCGGCCCAGGTGAATGTGATCTGCCTTGGGGCCGCATCAAAAACTTGGATTGCGCGCTTCAGCTGGTTGAGAGAGAAATTTTTCCCCAGGGCCTGGCGCATGATGTGGGAGCGGCGGCTGACGGCGACGTTGCGAAACACGCGCTCAGCCTCGATCGCATCCACCAGCGCGCTCTTGCAGCGATTCACCGCCCTACCCTCATCGAGTATCGATCCGGAGAGGAGAAAGTACCCCGGCAAACGCAGCACGGTACCTGGAGCCTGGCCGAGATCGCGCTCAAACTCGCGTAACGCCTCTACGGCGGCCTTGATCGCGTCAGTTCCTGTCAGTACCTGGACGTTGATTCGAGATGGCGTCCTCTGTTCAGAGAGGAGCGGGATGCGCCATATCATCCCGCCGACAACCAATGCGGGCCATTTCTCATTGAAAGCCCCAACGGTTTCGACCAAACGCTTGTAAGCGGAAACAATTGCGTCAGTCATCTAGGATTCCTCATAATACCACCCCTTCACTGCGGCTATGCCATGTGCCCTCCTCCCCCTCTGCTCCATGTTAACCAGGAGCAACGCAGAGGGTGCGAAAGCGATCTCGCGATTGAAGGGGTGGTATTACCAAGTATCACAAATTCCGCTCATAAAAAAACCCGTTCGAAACGGGCTTTTTTGCTACGTGTCAGCTCAGCGAGTTCGGACTGCCTCCAGAGACAGCAGATCCTCAATGTGATCCGCAGCGTCGGCTCGCAAACGGCTCTCCAACCTGTCTCGACTGATGTGTTCAGTTTCGCCCGGCTCAACGAGCAAGACTACATAGCCCTGATCCCGCAGCTGCTGAAGCAAAGCTGCCTGGTGGCTGGAAATGGACATGAGAATATCTCCTGTGATTAGCGGGTGAGTTTCAAGAATCGAAGCAACCAGGCGAAGCCTGCTTTTCGCTTCGGTTTCCATGTTTGCCAGAGCCCGTTCATTGGGCCTGAAGCTGTCAAATCATCATGAAGGCGCAACAAGAACCTGGTGATGCTCCTGCACTCAGGGCAATAGCCGCTTGCTTCAATCGTGAAGCACCACTGGGCAGTTCGGGTGACAGCTCCTCTCAGATGCTCGTCCGGGATCGTTTGGTTGCAGCCGCGGCACTCACCGGCGAACACATGCCAGGCTGTTTTATTCTCAAAACGAACAGGTAGCTGGCTGGCAATGCTCGACATCGCGAGCAGATCCAGATCCCGCTGGGTTGGCTTTTTCCGACTCATTTACGGTCCATCGGTAATCTAATGGTCAAATCCAATCCTAGTGCGTGCACCGGATAACCCAATGCGATGCTCGAGGAGCACTACGCGGCAGCCGCCTGTTTCTTCCTGAAAACCATTGGGGTGTTTGGCTTGCGACCATCACGCCGGTCGACGAACTCTTTCATGATCTCCAACATCGTCGAGTTGACAGCCAGAACACGCATAGCACGCGTACACGCGACGTATAGGAGGTTCATCTCATCGATCCATGGTTCCTTTTCGTTGTCCGGATTGAACGGATCGAAGGTGAAATCCTCAGCCAGTTGCACCGCATCCCACTCCAAGCCTTTCGAGCGATGCGCGGTGCTGAGGGTGATGGTGGCTTCAAGCTCATCAGTGACGGCATTGCGCCGCAGCTTGGCAAACAACTCCGGGAGATCCGCGCTGTACTGCTCGATGATCTTGATCGAGCGGTTCATCTCAGGGTCTTGGCTTTCATCGGCAATCTGCTTGTAGAGATCATAATCAGGATATTCCTGGAGGAGTTTTTTCCCCTTCACTCGGTCACGCCACCCCTTCGATAGCGCATGTAGGTCTTCAAGATCCTGGAGGTTGTAACCCTCGATCCCCCCAACCCAGTAGATCTTTGCACCTGTCTCTACATTGGCCAACGCCGTCTCGATCACTCCAACCACGGTCCGGCAGAGTACGGTGCGATGTTCAAGGTCAGCGGGTAGCGCCTTTGAAACACGAGTCTCGCCACCAAGCCCAGCCAGTTGACGGGATTCACCCTTGAACGCGAGAACCATGTTGGCGACGTGCGCAACGGCAGACCCGAACCGAAACGACTGAGTGAGGTAATGGACTTCCGCTTTGTCGAGCCAGGTCGCATTGAGGGCGTCTACAGCCCCCCTGAAACGGTAGAGCATCTGATGGCCATCGCCACACACGACTACTCCCATACCATATGCCGCCTGCTGCGCAAGCACACCTGCAATCACTGGATTGATGTCCTGTGCCTCATCTCCAAGCGCAATATCGTAACGATCCCGCAAGTTTGGTTTCGAGAGAGCCCAGAGCTTGAGGTACCCGTCGTGCGGAATATTCGCTGCCTCGTTATTGATGTCGCACATTTGCAACCAAAGCTGCCTGGCTCCATCGACGATGCTGCCGGCGGCGCGCTTCATTCGATCCGTTTTGAGCTTGCTTACAGGGCAGTGACAAAGCTCGATATCGTCATCCGCGCTGGCCAAATAATTGTTCAGCGTCTCTTGCACGCTGCGCACCAGCTCCCAGTTCTGTGAGCCGATAACTCTCGCAATGTCGGTCAGACGCAGATTGCTCGTGAGCTTGTGTCTGTACTTCGATCCGATCGACGCATAAGCCAAGCCATGGGCTGTTTTGCACGTCACGTTCGGCGGAAACTTTTGCTTGGCAGCAATCTCGACGCTTTTGTTGTAGCAGAGGTAGAGCAGACGGCATTGAGGTCTAGCCTTGGCATAGCCAACAAGCGTGGTGGTCTTCCCTGTTCCAGCAAAAGCCACCAGCTTGACGATACGGGCCAACGAGTTAATCGCTGGCCCCTGTTCGTGGGTGAAGTTCATGCCTTGGATCTCCGTTCTGATATGTCTCCATGGTTGCATAGCCACGCACAAACCCAAGCGGGTCTGCCAGCTCTGCCCTCTACAGGATTTGGGTATTCCTGGAGCGGTGGCAATGTCTTCTCACACCCGGAATCAGAGCAGCAACCATGACTTACGACGAGACCCTTGCTTCCTATCAGCGTCTTCTTGAAGCCAATCCAGGGAAAGCATTGCAAATCGGCGACGATTGCTACGCGGTACTGATCAACGGAACCTTGAGCGGGGCATACGCCACCCTGGATGGGGCTGTTGATCTCGGGACGATCTTCAATTTTGACCCTGAAGGTTGGGACGCCGAATGCGAGTGTTGGGACGGTGATGTTTCTGGCATGCAAACAGCATTTTGCGTAGCCGCTCCAGCCTTTGTTGATCTTCCGCCACCACCCGCGAGGAAGAGCACGCCCAACCAGGGGGAAAAATAATGCTAGGGTTCGCCGCCAATGCGATGTCGAACAAAGCCAGGGGAATTCCGTTTGGGATTTACGAGACTGCTGGCAGGATGAATGCATATCAAGGGAGCCGTAGCTTATGACAGCCATCCAACTTTTCCAGCAGTGCCAATCGGAGCCGGTATGCACCGATCTGATTCAGATGATTCGTAACGGCATGATTCGCCGGATCAAGCGATTTGTTGTAGAACCTTACGATGACGGCATCACCTGGGGAATTCAGACAGTCGCCATAGCAACACCAGATGCTGATGACGGCGATCAGTTTCCTGTTGTGATTGTCGATCTTCACGAAGATGACCAGGCTGCAATGTCGTTTGCTTTGAGCGTCTTCGACGCGCTCAAAACCGCAGGGCGAGCATCAGTCGAGGATGTATGCCAATGGCGGCGAAGCCTATTTACGCTGGTACCCAATTACTGAGCATCACCCGTCCAAGACCAGGCCAAGAAAACCCGCCACCAAGGCGGGTTTTTGCTATGGAATTGGCACTAAACGGACGGCAAATGACGACTCGAATGCCTGGGCAGGAATGAACGGCACCGGGAGCATTGCTAGAAAAGGCACAAACGGCCGTCAGATGACGACGCATGCTAATCTGGTTGCTCTTCTTCCTCTGCCGAAACAGTGAACAGCAGCCCAGCTTCCTGAGCTTCCGCCAACTCACCCAACGGCTGAGTGGCCAGCCATTCGCTATCTTCTGCGGGGTCAAACTCAGGAAGAGGGGGAAGATCTTCAGGGTCAAGTTCCAGATTAAGCGGGAGCTGTGCAACGTCACGGAAGGTGAATTTGATTGCGACCACCTTCCGCCCTTCCCTCTTCAACTCATAGCTGACATCCAGGTTGCTCTTAGTCTTCAGCTCCGCAACTGCCGGATCTATGACTCTCTGGCGGAGGTTGTTGAATCGTTGATAGGCATCCGACAATCCGAGGGCGACCCGCAAGGATTCGACCTCAATGTAGGCCCATCCTGTCTTCCGAAACTGCATCAGCATCTCAAACAGCCGGAACGAATGGCTCGAGTCCAGGCAGGCAACCCGCCGAAGATCATAGCTAGTCACTTTGCTGTACAGCATCGTGAGATAGGGCATGACATGGATGGTGAACGACAACTCAACGCGACCCTCACCATCCAAATACTTGGCCCGATCGACCCAACGCTTCCGCTCCATGCCAGAGCCGTCAAAGGTCTTAATATCGCGCTCGTACAGCTCATCAGCTGCCACTTTCATCTGCTCATAGGCATGCCTGAGCTGGACGCCGTAGATATCCGAATAGTCCACGGCCGAGACAGACACCTTTTTCGGCATGGGCCTTCTTGGATCGAGTTTACTGATAGCCGCGAGGATCAACCGCTGCTCGTTGAGCGTCAGCCGGTACGACGCGGTAATCAGCGTATTGGATTTCGTAACCCGGAGCGGCTTAGGTTCCGGCTTGGCAGGTTTGGGTAAATTGGACATGTCTGGCCCCACGATTAGTAACGGAACCCTACAGAGAGATTACGCTGTAGTCGATACCCAGGAGTCGGTTAGGCTCTAGACCCCAGTAAAAATAGGCCTCACAGCCAACCACCTCATCCAATCGCAAGACAAGGGACAAATCTGTAGTCGATAGGCAGTAGCCGTAATTTGTAGTCGATTGGCGTCCGTTCGCCACGTAGAACAGCCGTAATCTGTAGTCGATAGCGTGGGACAGCTTTGATCCACAGCCGTAATCTGTAGTCGATACCGAAGATAGGGCTGCAAAACTGCCTGGTCATACTCGTCCACGCACAGCCGTAATCTGTAGTCGCATCGAGCTGATGACTGTAAAAATAGCCGTAATCTGTAGTCGATAGGTCCAACGGTGAAGCTCAAAGACTATTTATTGGCGAATCCACCAAGGCAGAGGGCAAACCACTGAAAAACGTCAAATAAGCGACGGGTAATTTAAAATATCATTTAAAAACAATGGGTTACTGCGATTTCTATCCAAAGAAACGCCACTCAGGCAAATTCAGAACACAAAATTGCTTGAAATCGAGCCATAAAAACTCAAACTCGTGCTACGTGCAGCATCCAGCAGCCGGAATCTGTAGTCGTTAGACACAGCCCAGGCCCTCCATCCGGCCTGTGGATAACGGCCGCAATCTGTAGTCGTCACAGCCGGAATCTGTAGTCGCTTCAGCCGTAATCCATAGTCGCAAAGCCGGAATGTGTAGTCGCAATGCCGTAATTTGTAGTCGATGATCCTCTGGAGGCCACGTAATACAAGGGCTCCAGCTCTCTAAAAACAAGAGAACAACAAGAGAAAAACAGTTAAAAGGCTTTTAAAACTGAAAAGCTAATTTTCTGAGGGTTGAAAAACCAAAAGCAGACTCACAATCCAATGGCTGTTTTTCCGACGACAATTCGGTTCGAAAGCAGCACACCCACCAGGTCGGCGAGGAGAAAATGATCCCATCCGAATATGACCTGGAGGAACCCAATGAATACTGCCGCTTTCGCGGGCGTCGCAGCTTATCTGCTCAGCATGGCTGTCATAGCGCCGGAGCCGGTAAGCCTGACTGTAGGCGTTACGACGATCGTCGACGTCCAGCAGCACTACACCATCATCGACAAGATTGGTACGTCCTACACCGGCGGCCCGGTACTTAATCTCTCAGAATGGGAGGTAAACCTGGAGGGTGTCACTGACATTCAGCTGGCCTTCAACGCTGAAGGGGTACTGGATGTCGCTACGGTAAAAGCTGACAAACTTCACCTGGAGGAAGTGCTAAGCGGGCTGAGAAGCCAGCTGCAAATTGGCACAGACGAGTCCAGCCACGGGTTTGAGAACATCACGTTCTTGTCTGGCTCCACCGAGGTAGTGGTCGAATCGCATCCCATGGACACCCAATTCACAGTCAACTACATAAGCGCGGACTTCAAACGTGCACGCACCGATGCCCAAAAACAGTACGCCTGACCGCTGACATCGGCTCTCGCTTTACCTAGCGTGAATTCGGGTTTAGTCTCCCAAACATCCAAGCCAAGCCGAACTGTGAGGTGGAAAAAGCCGTTTCCAGTTCGGTTTTACAGGCAAAAACCCAGCCTGTACCATGATTTTTCTTGAAAAAGCGACTTAACGTATTATGATTCACCTGTATTCAACAATGCAGGGATCGTCATGCAGCAGCCAAGCGAGCAGTTTGAAGAGGAATCCGTCTATTTCACGGATTTCTCCACCCTCCTCTACCCCCCAAAATTTGCAGCCGATTGTTTTGGATTGACTACCCGTCGTCTTCAGGACATTGAGGATGAAAACGGGCTGGAAATTCGCCGCATTGCTCGCGGCACTGTCCCAACTCGGGCTTATACCCTGAGTGATATTTTCGATATCGCAGCGATCCGTAGAGCGAAAGGTCAAGCAAAGGGGCTACCACGGCAGGTTGTGATATCAACCTTCGTTCCCAAGGGCGGCACGGGAAAAACGACCGTAACGGTCAACCTGGCAATCTACCTCCAGATGCAAGGGCTCCGGATTCTTATCATTGATAATGATCCCCAGGGCGACTCGTCGAGTGAGCTGGGGTATGACCCAGATTTGGCAAGGTCTGACCTTGAATCGATGGGAATTCCTCCAGAGCGCTATGTTGAGGGCAACCTAGGGAACCTTCTGAGCCCAGAGCTGAGAGGTCGACAATTCGAGCCATTGTCTTTTGAGCAAGTCATCAAAAAGCCATTCGGCGAGAACGGCCCCCACCTCATCCCAGCTGATGCGTACCTCGAGGATCTTGTTGTTGCTTTAGACGCAGAGAACAATATGGATTTCTGGTATGCAGACTGGCTAGAGCGAGCCAGGACTGGAGAGATTCCCGGTATTGATACGTCAGCCTATGACGTGATCCTTTTCGACAATGCCCCTACCGCTTCTCGACTCACAAAAAACTCCATCGTCGCTAGCGACTTTGTTATCTGCCCTGTTCGGATGGATAAATTCTCTTTCCGCGCCCTTATGCGGCTGAATGAATGGATGGTTCGATTTGCCAAGGCATACCGTCGCTCCCCTGTTGTTCTAGCAATCCCGACCATGTTCATCAGGAACCGTAAACGCATCTTGAATAACCTTGTCGTTCTGAACGATCTCTTCCCTGGTCGGGTTGCTGAAGAAAAGCTCTATTACTCAGAAGACTATGGTAAAGCGCTGGATCAAGGCATTCCTCTGATCGTATGGAAGGGCGCTACCAGCAAAACTATTGACTCCATGCGCTCAGTTTTTAGCGAAGCACTCCAAAAAGTCCGGGAGTTTGCTTCTCAGTGACTGGTGCTCGGAGCACCACTTGGGTTTTGAGCTTCACTGGTGCTCGGAGCACCAGCTGGTTTTGAGCTTCACTGGTGCTCGGAGCACCAGCTGGTTTTGAGCTTCACTGGTGCTCGGAGCACCAGCTGGTTTTGAGCTTCACTGGTGCTCGGAGCACCACCTGGGTTTTGAGCTTCACTGGTGCTCGGAGCACCATCAGTCTGCTGAGCTTAACTGGTGCTCCGAGCACCACTTGAGATCTTCAGCAGGCCCAAAGATTAGATGCGCTCCACGTTACAGCGGTTAATTGACGGAGAAATTATGGCTAAGTCAGAGGATTTTCCAGGAAAGCCAAAAGATGCGCCTACCTGGATGTCTGGCGTCAAAAGGACGCCGGCGGAATTGCCTGAACCCAATTTAAGAGTTTCGGTTAGGGAAATGCTTGCTCAGCAACAGGTCAATGAGCCTGTTGCTGAGCAAGCGGTAGCAGGCATCGAGGGCGAGAATAGCCAGGCTAAAGTCTCCGGCAAGGTTCTTGAAACGGGAGCCGCGAACGGTGTCATAGCTGAGATCAGCACCAGCAATATACGGGTATCGCCATTCCAGCCACGTCTGGCATTCAGCGAGGCTGCTATCGAAGACCTTGCAAATTCGATCGCTTCTGTTGGCTTGGCCAAGCCCGTCACTGTCAGACCTATAGGTGATGGCATTTATGAGCTGGTCGGCGGTGAGCGCAGATGGCGTGCTCACAAATTGCTGGGCCGGGAGACCATTACGTCATACGTCCGTGAAATGGACGACGCTTTGGCGCAGATCCTTGCGCTGACGGACAACGAAGGCCAAGAAGCGCTCACGGAGTACGAGCGAGGTAAATCTTACGCAAAAATTTTGGATTCTGGAGGTGAGCCATCTGTCAGGGCGCTGGGCCGCCGGTTAGGAGTCAATCACTCGATAGTGAGTAGATGCCTATTGCTGATGGACCTACCTAATGAAGTGAAAGCCATTCTGGACACGAATCCAGGACTCATCGGTGGGAAGCGGGCAAAGGATTTTATTGAATTCAGCAGCAAAGAGCCCGAACTACTTCTGCGAGCCGTGACGGCGATGCGTGATGAGCAATGGACACAAGAACACGCCCTACGTTGGCTAGCTAAGGAAATTGCTTCACGGACCCAGCAAAACTCGTCCAGCAAATTCACCGATACTGAGATCAGTGGTATTGGCCGGGTTCGCGTAGAAGGAAAAAAAGTCGAGCTTCGTTGTGAGAAAAGTGTCGACGCGAAACTGATTGCGGAGCAGTTCGAGGCCTTTTTAAAGACAATTGACCGTTCCTTGATCGAGAGCGAATGATTCACATTTGCTTTGTAACTAAATATTTCAGACGCGAAACAGGTTAGAAAACGTGCACACGAAGGCGATGTGCCATGACAGAATATGGTTTTTTAGACTACGAGATAAGGACATATGGCAACCGCAGTCGCGCAACCAGAACACAGAGTGGTGCAACCGCAGACACGATTCGCCGCTCTCGCACAGCTGTCAAAGATTGAGCCTGAGCACCTGCACGGCCTGAGCCGGATTGAGCTGTTTTCGGTAATTTCAGAGCACTGGCTGAAGTGTTCAGCCCCCGCTCGGATTCACATGTTGAGCAGCGAAGATCGGTTCATCCGCGGTGAAGCGCGGGCTCAGAACAAAGCATTAAGCGTTACGCAAATTTGCGTGGACCAAGCTCCAGGGATTATCTATGAGCAATTCAACCAAACACCGTATCTCGCTGGCGTATGAGCACGAAGGTGAGGTGCGACAGGCCTCAGCTGAGGTGAACCAAACGAAGGCGAGCATCACCTTCAGCGGGCTTCCGAGCGTAAAGTTCCAGGTGTCACTGAGCGATCCTGAACAGGTGATATTGCAGTTGCCTACAGACCGCAAAGGAAAAAAACCGACGGTTTCTTGCGACATATCCTCGATCCCTGAGTTGGAAGCGGCGATGGACGAGGTGCGCAGGCAAGGTTGGCTTGGGCCAAAGGTGTCAGTGAGTGAGTGCGGGTGAACCAGCGTCGGTGCCTTGCTCCGAGATCTGGGCGAGTGAAGTTGACCTCAAGGAATCGCACAAGCGCATCCTTTTGCACGAATCGCAATTGACCCTCCAGCTCATTCGTTACTCTGTTGCTCTAGTGCGAGCAGAGAGTAGGCCAGGAGGCCGCAGGCCTAGCAGGGAAGCTCAAAGGAGGCTGTCCCGGAGCATCCCAGGCTCCGGTCGGGAAATGATCTACATAGATCCTCGTAGTAATCTATGCTTTCACCAGCCTGTTCGCCTTCCTTGTGTGTAAAGGATCGAGCTTACGCCGGGCAGAAAACTCAAAGCATCAATTAATGAAACTAATTACGCCTTAAATGGTCTGTGATGGCCTAGTGTTTGCTGTAGACATGGCCCTAGCTTATGCTGTGCTATGAAACAACTTTTTATAGGTTTTTGCCGTTCTGCGACCCGTTTACGAGCTGAAAAATGACGACCTTTTGACGCCGTTTTTGTGTAGTGATGCGGAACTGTATATCTATACACTGATTAGCATGCAGCCTTTGCCTTGACAGAAAATACCGAGATTCAGCCATGATCACAAAGATGCCGCCCCATGTAGTCAGAAGCTTTCCCTACTGGGAGACGCCACCAGAGCCGGGCCAGGATTTGCATGAATTGAAATGGGGTGTCATGGAAGTCCTTTCAGACAAGTCGCTTAGATTCGTTGACACAAAACCGGATCAAGCAGCACTCGAAGAACTAATAAGCCAACTTCAAGAGAAGATTTAATTTAGATTTTTTGGGTATACGGATTTAATGGTTGATGGGGCACCTTCACCCCATCAATCTGATACCACCCTCAGATGGTTGATAGATCGACTCCGTAGTTGAGTTCCTCTGCGAAGTCCGGCAGTCCGTAACCG
>Ga0180008_1000919_pt1 | contig 20835 bp, 17 predicted proteins | sample MM_PW_MetaG_FD_121121 | JGI IMG/M metagenome (GOLD analysis project Ga0180008, IMG submission 121121) | Groundwater microbial communities from the Aspo Hard Rock Laboratory (HRL) deep subsurface site, Sweden - MM_PW_MetaG | ecosystem: Environmental > Aquatic > Deep subsurface > Groundwater...
CACCAGAGGCTTTAACTGCCCGTTGTCGGGCTTTACGGCAGGGCAGTGAGGCTGTGGATTATTTTCATGTGATGCTGCATTACAACGACAAAGAAGTGGTGCTGCATTCCAGTCCTTTTTGTGCGCTGCCAACCACTCGTTTTATTCTGCAGGGTGATGTGGGCTCTTACCATAAAACAGGCTTGGATCCACAGGAAGACGCATTAAGAGCTGGGCAAAAACCTGTGGGTGCACAGTGGGGACTGGAGCCTGCAGCCATGCATGGAGTAGTGGCTAAAGCGGACGGACAACGAACTTATCCAACCTTGGCAGGTAACTATCAGTTGTTTTACCAGCAACTGGTGCTGGCGCTGAGCCAGGGTAAAAGCAGCTTGGTCAGTGCCGATGAAGCACTGTTAACTATCAGATTGATAGAGCTGGCGCTGCAAAGCCAGCAGCAAGGCAAAACCCTGCTGCTTAGCTAATCCGGGTTGGAAGAGCCGGGTTAGTGCTGCGATGGCTGAAGTGTAAAGTCTACCCAGTGGAAACCACCTTGCTCTGCTTTAAACTTCAGCTGATTATTGCCTTGTTGCAAATAAACCTTGCCAAGCTCAATAGCTTGCCAGCTGGTGTCTGAAGCTGATTTAGGCAAAGTGCTTCTAACCTCTTTCTGCTGATTCACTGATACGACAAGCTTTGCTCCTGATGTTGTAGTGGCGAAACGGGTCGATAGCTGATAAAACCCCGCCTGCTTCACACTGATGCTGTATTGCCACCATTCACCGCTTTCAATATGGCTGATATACAGCTGATTTTTTGTATCTTTGGCTATATCCACACCATCATTGCGATACAACATGCCTTCATTCCATTGCCGCCTTTCTTTACCAGTGCTGACATGATAATTAGCCGCTTCGGTATCAAAATAGGCATGGTGTAACGGGCCAACGTCGTAATCGACAGCCTGCACTGTTAAAGCGTGTTGTGTTAGCTGATGAGTTTTGTAGGCTCTGGTGGCATTGCTGTGCGGCTGCTTTAACATAGCTTCTGCACTATCATCATGTTTAATGGTGTTGTTGTAATGAATGTCTACAGTCGCCAGTTGCATCAAGGCTTGGTAAACCTCTGCTGGTGAAGGTTTTTCAGCTTTGCCCTGCAGATAAGCGACCAGTTTCAGATAACCAGGGTTAGCATTAATTTGTTGTGGATTATTCAGACGGATTTTTTTCAGCGGCCAGAACGCCCAGCCTATGCCCTGCTGCTCCACTAGCGCTATTGCATCTCTGAACCATTGGTTTGAGTTTTCACCGGATTCTCCCAGCCACAACGGCATCTGGTATTTGTCCCGCAGTGCCAGAGGTTCGGCAATACTTTGTGGGCTGTTTTCCGACCAGTATTTATGGAAACTCAGTACCATATTGTTATCCCACTGCGGCAGCACTCCTTTGTAGTTATTGCCCCAGCAGTTGCCTTCAATAATGATCATATGCTTTTGATCCACTTCACGAATGGCGCTGGTGATTTGCATCATCAACTCGCGCAAAGGTTTGTTCTGTTGCTCCTGACAGCCATTTTTATCTTTGCTGTCGGTAAATCCCCAATTCGGTTCGTTAATCAGATCATAGCCACCAATCCAGGGCTCATCTTTGTAACGTTCAGCCAGCTTTTTCCAAAGTGCTATGGTCTTTTGCTGATTGGCGGTACTGTCCCATAAGGATGCTTTGCCTGGATCCCGGTCTGATATCGCCAGATCATTGCCCTGACCACCTGGTGCTGCATGTAAATCCAGAATGACATACATTTTATTGGCTTTGGCCCAGGCCAGCAGTTGGTCTGTCAGTGCAAAACCTTGCTCCAGCCAGGTGTTTTCTCCTGCGACAGGTTCTTGTTCCACCGGTAAGGTATATAAATTAAAGTGCATCGGCAGGCGCACTGAGTTATAGCCCAAAGCCGCCATTGCATCTATATCGGCTTTGGTGGTGTGGTTGGCAAGCCAGGCCTGATAAAACTCAGCCGTTTTTTCTTCGCCTATTAAATCCACTAACGCCTGACGGATTTTATACTGTTGCCCCAATTGCGGCAGTTCCAGCATATAACCTTCTTGCAGCATCCAGCCGCCTAATCCCATACCCCGCAGCAGCACAACTTCACCTCTGGCATCAACTATTTGTGTGCCTTTGGCCTGTAAAAAACCTTCTGCATTCGCTGGATTGCTTACAAGAGCCAGGCCCGTTAGCAGTGCTAAAGAGTGCCACAGTAGAAACTTTGCCATTCGATATCCTTTATCGGTTGAGTTTATTGAGTAACATGGCTCTTGTTTTACGAGCCTGGATTTGATCAATTGGGCCTTGTAAACCTTTGGCCTGTATTGGAATGTGAGCGCTGCTTTGTTCGTCTGCGGCAAATACGTAATGCTGGAAATGCTGTAACCAGGCTGCTCGTTGATGGGCGGGTAAGTCCCTGATTGTCAGGATGGCGTGTTGTAGTGCATCCATAGGCTGTCCTGTGTAGGCTGGAGTACTGCGCCACCAGTAGTTGATCAGAATATTCAGTGAGCTGAGACTCTCTACATAATGCCACCATAGACTAGGGATGAATATGGCATCGCCCGCCTGCAATTCTGCCCACTGGGCTTGTAGCAGGGCCTGGCTGAACTTTGGATAACGGATTAAATCGGGCTCGGCTATATTGACCAGACTGACAGGCTGGCCAGCCGGAGTCAGCTCAAAAGGTCCTACATACAAATTAGGTAGCTGTGCTGGTGGAAATAACGCAAAACGTCGGGTGCCAGCTGCAACACAGGCAATGTTGTCTGGCACATCGTAATGGGCTGAAACTTTACTGGCATTTCCCAGCCAGATGCTGATCAGAGGCTTAAGCTCACTCAGGGGTAAATCATTCTGCTCCCGCAACCCCGGCAGACAATAATCCAGTGTGGTCGACCCCATATAAAAGCAAGGGGTTGCGCTCTGACCTCTGTGTTGCTCTATATGATCTAACACCTGTTCCAGCTGGGTTGGCACTTGCCGGAAGTTTAGGCCTGTCATGTCGTCATTGTAAAAAAAACGACCATTGCTTTCTGCCGGTGCATAAAATGCCTGAACCGGAACTTTGGCAGAATAGTGCCGCAGGTACTGATCCGCAGCCTGATCGGAGACCTTGCTCTGTTGTACCAAAGGCCAATGACTGACTAAGCCCCGGATCACCAGAGGCTCGGTCTGTTGTGCCAGCAACAGTTGCAAATCGAGTTGAGGGCTAGCTTCGATACTTTGGATTTGAGTCGGAATTCCAAACATGGTTATAGCTCTTGCTGTGTAGTGTTTTTGCGTTTAACTAAAGCGGTAATGTTGCTTAAAGACGCCAGCACCATATATAAATCTTCCAGGTAACCGCTTTGCCATAGTTTCTGTACTGCATCAGTTGGCAGAGTTTTAAAGCGCTCTTCGTGCAAAGTATAAAGACCGCCGAGCTGGCAGCTTTTCCCGTGTTTTAGTTGAATGTCCAGCGTAAAAGGCTCCAGCAGCTCCAGTTCTGTTAAGGCAGCGGAAAACGCGGGCAGGGCCTGATGACCCTGATGGATTGCCATCAGTATGCTGGTGACTTGTTCCAGATAAGGGCTATTGCCACCCTGAGGTAGAAATACCGGAACTCCTTCAGTAAAGCTGACTCTGGGGTGGTCTATATCGACATGCACTACCGGGTTTTTTACCGGAACGCCATTGTCAAAACTCTGGGTAAAGCCAATCAAAAAAGGCTGGCGTGCGATGCTTAGTGGCAGATAAGTGGCATCCCAGCCCGACGGCGTTAAGTACAAATTTTCTTTTTCTTCCAACCCAAGCAAAGCAACAGGTTCATAGCGCTGGCTTTGTTGGTCTTTACGAAAAAAAATGGGGTAGCAATTTTGAGCCTGACGAAATTCGGATAAAAACAACGGTGTGCAGTGCAGTGCATCACCCAAAGCAGCACTACGACCAGTGATGACTTTTAACTCACTATGGGTAATGTTATCCAGCAGTACATGATTGGCCATAACAACTCCGGCACGGACAAAAGGGTGAACTTAGTAATACAGAATCAGCAGAACTGAGTCCAGAAAAAAGCCGCTGCAGGCAGCGGCTTTTCCATCAGTTCTTCATCAGAAGCTGTAACGAACACCTATGTTGTAACGGGCACCATATTGGTTACCACGCAGGAACTGCTCTTTATAACGCACATAAGTACGTTGTGTTTCTTCTGTCAGGTTTAAGCCTTCGAAGAACACGTTCAGATCTTCAGTGATAGCGTAATTCACATTCAGATCCCACTGGCCGTAGGCTTCGGTAAATACAGGAGCAGAATGTTGATCAAAGCCGGTTAAGAACTCATCACGCCAGTTGTAAGACAGACGGATAGACCAATCATTTTTCTCATAAATACCTGACAGGTTGGCTGAGTCGCTCAGGCCTGGCAATGCAAACTGATAACCAATTAAGTCGACATCCGCTTCAACATCGCCATACACCAACGTCGCATTCGCCTGTAAACCAAAACCTGTTTCACCGAACATATGCTGAGCTGCTAATTCCCAGCCCCACAGATTTGCGGTTTCAACGTTGGTATCGCGGGATACAGAGAACACTGTCAATGGATCGTCCGCTGCACCAGTGATTGGCGTGCCAGTCGGAGTACCTTGGTTGATGTTGATCCGATCATGGATAGCCTGGTCAGTTGGCTGTACACCTTCGGCTACCAACTGAGCACGGGCTTCTTCAGCTCGTGGGCCAATAAATGGGTCGGTAATACCAGCTAAGGCTTGTTCAGTCGTGGTGTTGACCAGGAAGTTATCCACTTGTTTGCGGTAATAGCCTGCAGATACATAGCTGCCATCGTCATAATAATATTCTAAGGATAAGTCGATGTTATCCGCTGTATAAGGTTTTAATGCTGGGTTACCTACAGCAACTTTACGTTGACCTACTTTCGGGTTACCCAGATAAGAGGTGGTTGAACGTAAAGCACCAACAGGTGGACGTGTTAAAGATCGGCTGTATGAGAAGCGGCCAATAACATCGTCAACCAGCTCCATATTCATATCTACGCTAGGTAAAAACTCACGGGTTTTACCTGTACCATCAGAGAAAGAACGGTCGGTCGCATAAGTGTAGGCCCATTCGTTGCCATTCACCCACTGCATGCTGACTGCCGGGCGCTCCAGGCTGTTTGCTGTAACATCAGTTTGCTCATAGCGTAAGCCAACACTGATATTGACTGGCATATTGTTGAAGTCAGTTTCAAAATGAGCCTGAGTGTAAACAGCTTTGGTTTTCTCTGCGACACGATGGTCATCGTCGATACCACCAGCACCAAATACGCCACCTAACTCGGCAGGCCAGCTACAAGCCCCGATACCCGCATCGACATGATCACAGTTGATCCCTTCGACTATGTCAACAATCTGATCCAGATCGGCATCCCAATAATAATTGATCAGCTTGTCGCCACCGCCACCTGAGAACTTATCCAGTAAACCAGAGCTGTCCATTTTACGGAAAATACCGTCATCAAACCAATCCGCTGACCATAACCACCAGCCAGCGGCTAACTGACCAGAATAAGCATTGGTGGACTGGAATTTCATATCAGTATACGAAGTACCAAAATCAATACTGGTTAAAGCGCCATTGCCTTCGTTCAGCCATTTCCCTTTTAACTGGAATTGGTCCATATCGTTTTCGTTAAAGCCTTTACTGACACCACCAAATAACGAACCTAAATCAGATGGCAGTAATTCTGGCTGTCCGCCAGTTAAGGTCATATCGATGATTGGAATTTCACCTTTGGTGAAATCTGCGCTTTTGGTTGTCAGGTTGGCTGTTGGGTTGGCGCACCAGTCACATGAGGTGTTACCTATAATCATATAGGTGTCGTGGCCTAAGCCTACACCTTGATTCACTGCGGTAGAGCTATGTGCATCCAGCTCAAAAGACAAAGCATCAGTAGCTTGCCATTCTAGATTAAAACCTAAAGATTTGTTTTCATTCTGTGTTTCAGTGCGGCCAAGGTTAGTTGCAAAGTCACCATTCACTTCGGTCATGTTGGTGTAAGTGCCGTTCTTGTTGATTGTGGCACTTTGTACGTTACCGCCGTTATTAAACCAAACACCAAAACCACGGCGTTCACTTTCAAAATCCAATTTGGAGTAGGTGTAGTCAAGAGTTGCTGTTAAGTCATCATTTGGTGCGTACTGTAAAACCAGCTGACCGTTGGTACGAACCCGCTCTATATCACCAAAACCATAACCAGCATTTTGCGGATACCATGTCGCGCCATCGGCACGCTCGTTGTTATCTGTTAAATCTAAGTTAGGCGACGTGGACAGATCGACATTAGGCAGCCAGGTATCCACCGCCATGTTTTCTTCTCTGTTATTACGTTCCTGACGTGAGCCAGATAACAAAATACCAAAAGTGTCATCCGCAAAGGTATTGCTGTAAACACCGGACACTTCAGGTGTGGCATCTTTACCTGTGACATTGGAGCTGTCATGTACAGCTTTTGCACCAACTGAAGCATGCATACCAGGGTTGTTCAGTGGACGGGCAGTCGTGATGTTCACCGTTGCACCTATACCACCACTTGGAATATCTGCTTTTGCCGTTTTATGTACTTCAACGCCGCTGACGCCTTCAGTCGCCAGATCACCAAAGTCAAAAGAACGTCCGCCTGTTGTTGGCATCTGGCGGCCGTTGAGTGTCACAAGGTTAAATTCAGGACCAAAACCACGAACTGTGATTTTGCTACCTTCGTTGTTTGAGCGGTCAATAGAAACACCGGTAATACGTTGTAAAGACTCCGCCAGGTTAGTGTCCGGGAATTTACCAATATCTTCAGCTGTGATGGCATCCACTACACCCGATGAATTTCTTTTAATATCCATCGATTTAGTTAAACTACCGCGGATACCTTTGACCTGAATCACTTCAACAGCTTTGGTATCTTCTTTTTGTTCTTGTCCCTGAGCGTCAGCTGCATAAGCCGGAACTAACGCAGAAGCGCCCAGCACAAGTGATAAGCTGGCCGCCAAACGGGTTTTCCTGAATTCTTTGCCTTTCATTTATCTCTCCCAGATCGTCTATTCTTGTTTGTTATTCACCCTGTAAGCGCTTACATTTTTGCATAAAAAAAATGCACCCTCTAAATCTGTCATATGTAAGCGCTTACAAAAGGTAGATGATTAATTTTCAACCGTCAATACAATTAAATGGATTTATATAAAAAAGCTGTAGCCATAGTTATAAGTTTATGTTTATTTAGAGGTTTCTGGATTCAGCTCTGATAGGGCGCGTGATAGTGAACAGGTGGATATGAGGGGTTTGAGTCAAAGCTTGTCATGTTTAAAAGTGATTGCATTTACTGCAATTATTTGTGTTGTCAGTGAGAAACTCCCGGCCACAGATCTGATACAGGATCCTGTGATCACCTTGCTGCAACAACCTGTGCAGTTACAGGATGGTCTGCTGGTTGATTCGGCGGTAAATCGTGGTCTGGATCAGAAACAATTGCTGAAATTAGCTCAGCACTTGAAAGTAGTTACCGGTACATCGGCTTATCAGCAGGTTCATAGCCTGCTTTTATATAAATCCGGCGCTTTGGTGTTTGAACTGTATCAAAAGGGTAACAATGACTTTATCAACTTTGAGCAAGGGATCAAACTGGTCAGAGGCCAGCAGGATTTTGTCTGGACAGCGGATAAACCTCATTATGTTGCGTCAGTGACAAAAGCCGTCACCGCAACCTTAACCGGTATTGCCTTAAAGCAGACGGGTTTGACTGTCGACAGTACTTTGGCGCAGCTGCTACCACAGCATCCAGTGATCAAAGCTGACCCGCTAAAAGCTGGTATTAGTTTGCATCAGTTATTGTCGATGCAAGCCGGTTTTGTCTGGGATGAGTGGACTGCTGATGACTTAGTGAAGCTATGGCAGCAGCAGAATTTTGTCGATTACTTACTGCAAAAGCCCAATACCGGGCCAGGCAAAAGCTGGGCTTACAACAGTGCTTTACCTAATCTGGTATTGAACCTGCTACAGCAGCAGTTAAAGCAGCCATTGCAGCCTTGGGCAAAACAGCAGCTGTTTGATAAGTTGGGTTTTACAGAGTACCGTTGGGACACTCAACCTGACGGCGTACCAGAAGGTTCTGCCCGTTTATGGCTCACTCCCCGTGATATGCTCAAATTAGGGATTTTATATTTGCAGCAAGGCAAGTGGCAGGGTGAACAGCTGTTGCCATCAGGCTGGGTGCAACAGATGACCAGCCGTCAGGCTCAAAGCTCAGCCGGCGCTTACGGCTACTATTTCTGGTTACGGCAGCAGGATGGGGTTTCTTATTACACTGCAGAAGGGGATGGAGGCCAATATATTGCTGTTTTCCCAACTTTGGATATGGTGCTGGTGCTGACACAAGGCAATTATCTGCAATGGCCTCTGTACAAAGCTCAGGCCGATAGCATTATTCAGCAGCTACTCCAAAGTGTCAGAGTGCGTTAATGTTTTATATGAACTCGTGCTTTTTCATTAGCTTATGATGGCCAGACAAGCCTTATTGCGGCCTTCTGCCTTGGCCTGGTACATAGCTTTATCTGCCAGTGTCAGCAATTGTTCGGCTTTAGCACCTGGATAGACAGTGATATAACCCAAACTGGCACTAAGTTCTATCGGCTGGTTTTGCCAAATCAGCTGGCAGCCCGCAAGAGTTGTGCGGATTTTCTCGGCAATATGAGGCAGTTCTGTAGCGGTCACGCCGGGGAACAGCAATAAAAACTCTTCACCGCCATAACGACTGACCAGATCCTGAGTTCGTACCACTGCAGATAAAGTGGTAGCGCAGCGCCGTAATGCTGCATCTCCGGCATCATGGCCTAAGCTGTCATTAATCAGTTTAAAGTGGTCTAAATCTAATAAAATCAGGCTGTAACTTGTATGATGTTTTTGCCACTGCTCATGCATTTCCTGCAGTTTTTTTAAAACTGCTCTTCTGTTCCATAAACCTGTCAGTTGATCCCGCTCAGCAAACTGGCGGATTTTAGCCACTAAGCGTGCCAAAGCCCCACCAATCATCACAATATTGATCGCCAATGTCAGGATGATATAAGACCACAATAACGGCATAGCTTCTGCTGTATCTGTAGCCACAAAGCTGTCTGTATCAGTTCCTGGCCAGAGTAAAATTAAAGTTCGGGCGAAAAAAATAACACTGATAATAAAAAGCGGTGCTGACATCAGGCAAGCGGCGACAAAGCCAAAATCCTTTTGTATGGCCTGGAAATTATTTTGGCTGGCTGAAAATAGAAATACAGTGGCTGTCACTGAAAATACCACGCCTAAAAAGATTGGGTGCAGTTGTTGTAACTGACCGGCCAACATCAGCGCACAGGTGAGTAGTAAGATCAGACAATCGCGTTTCACGCTTGAAGGCAGTTTAAAGAGCTGTTGAATACCCCAACCAATGAGCATAAAGCTGGATAATATCGCCATGTCAGCAAGTAACCAGTTCAGTAAATTTGCATCGGCTGTGCGTAAAGTAAGCAGATAAATACCTGCGCTTAACGACATATTGGCGAAAAAAAAGCGGATACTGGCTTTGGGCGCTATGCGCAATGGCCTGGTCATAAAACCCCAGGCTATACCAGCGACAAGTGCCAGTAACCATATAAAAGAGATCAGCAATTCTGATCCAGGATGACTATTCATAAATTTTTAGTTCTGTCCGGCGGGCAATAAAACCACTTTATTGAGCGCTTTAAGTCGTCTGCGAAAAGCAGTTTAAAAATTCAGCGTACTACATCCTGACAGCTGAGCATTGATTTGTATACAGAAGTTAAACGGAGGTTCACCACTGGTCGGACATTATAAAGCTAAACAATATATTCGGTTAGCAAAAAATGCCCAATTTCAAGCCATGGCCTTGAAGTTGTTGACCCAGCTCAATTTTTTTGTTGAACAAAATAACTGACCTGAGCTCGTGGGTTTAAATAGGCAAAAACCTCAGGCGGTAAGGCTTTGGGTTTGATCACTTTTTCAATTGAGAGTTTATTGGCTTCCAGGGTGACGATGGCAGCTTCAAGTCGTGGCACATCGGCATCATAAATCAGTACGTTAGGGTAGAGCATAGTGTCCGAGTTGACAGCCATGACGATGCCCACTCTTTTATCCGACAGCATTACCACAGTACCAGGCGGATAAATTCCCATCATCTTAATCATGACTTTCATTTCCAGATCGCCCAGTTTGCCTTTCATCGTTTTAAACATCACAGATAGGGCATGATGAGGCGAGCGGGCCTGTGTCATATCTGCCGGATGACAGAGGTTATCAAATTCATTCACTACAGCGACAATTCGGGCCAGCTTGTGAATGGCATCCGCTTTTAAACCTGCCGGATAACCGCTGCCGTCCAGATACTCATGATGTTGCTCTACTATAGCTTTGGCTTCAGTGGGAAATTGTTGGGTCAGGCCAAGCAGCTCCAATCCAAGTTTTGGATGAAGTTTGATAAAGTTTTGCTCAGGTGCTGTTAAGGCTGTGGTTTTTCGAAGGATTTGGCTCGGGATTTTCAACTTGCCTATGTCATGAAACATGGCGCCTAAACCGACCCATTTCACTTCCTCTGCGCTGTATTTTAAGTTTTTCGCCAGCATCATCGCCAGAATAGACACGTTCAGGACATGAAAGTACATCGACTCCTGCTCTTTGCCTGCCTGTGAAATCAGATGCAGTACCAGTGCATCTTCACTCAGAATGGTATCGGCCAAATTGCTGATCAGCTGGGTTGCATCTTCTATGGCATTCAGTGGACGCCCCTGAACTTTTGTCATCAGGTTACGCACCTGAGCCATTGATTGAGCAAAAGCTTTTTCGGTTTTTTGCAGCTCTCGTCTGTGCGCTTTGGCTTGTTCTATCCGTTGTTCTTTATCCAGCTGCATTTGAGTACGCAGCTGCACATCTTCCAAATCCTGTGTAACAGAGCAGTCTGTGGTGTCCGTTGAGGTATCAAGAATAACGGAGCTGTGCTCCGGGTAAAAATAGACATAATCCAGTTCGAGTGACTGAATAATCCGGATCTGCTGCACTGATTCTACGACCAGTTTATTGGTCAGAAAGGGATGTTTCATCCAGCCTACAGGCAACTTAATGGCGTAGCCGAGCTTAATATCTTTTGGCGCTATTTTCACTGGCACTTGTACTACAACCTCTGTTGAGTAGTTAATCCGGACACTCTGTCGGCGGCTTTATAATAGAGAACAGCATCAAAGGCAATACGAAGTTACAGTTTTTATCAATTTCATGGGCTGGCACAATAAATGCTCAAGTTTTACTGAAGTTCAGATCTCAGGTTTTAAGGCGTTACCTATGGCAGAGCAATTAAGGTATAGCAGGCATTTTCTGCTGTCGCAGTGGGATGAAGATCGTCAGTTGCAACTGGCAGAAAAAAAAGTTCTGTTGGTAGGTCTGGGAGGTGTCGGATCTGCTGCAGCACCTTATCTGGTTAGCTCTGGCCTTGGTCACTTAACCTTGGTTGATTTTGACCAGGTCAGCTTAAGTAATTTGCCGCGCCAGTTGTTGTATCAGGATGCCGATCTGGGGTTGGCTAAAGCAGCAGTGGCAGAGCGAAAACTGCAGCTGGTTAACCCGGGTTGCATGCTGCAAAGCTGGCATGAACAAGTCACGGCTGATAGCCTGGATCACAGGCTGGCCGAGTTTGATTTGGTTTTTGATTGCACCGATAACCTGAATAGCCGCCAGCAGTTACAGCTGGCCTGTTATCAGCAACACAAACCTTTACTCACTGCGGCTGCTGTGCGGCTGGAAGGTCAAATCAGTTATTTTCCTGTGGGTGATACTGGCCCCTGTTATTGCTGTTACAGCAGTGCTTTGGCACAACAGGAATTCAGTTGTCTGGATCAGGGGGTATTGTCACCTTTGGTCGGAGTGATTGGCAGTTTAGCTGCGTTGGAAGCCGTAAAAATTTTGGCTGGTTTAGGTTCTGAACTGGCAGGTAAGCTCTGGTGTTTTGATGCGTTGTTTAGTCAGTGGCAACAACTACAAATTGCTAAAAATCCGCATTGTCCTGTTTGTTCTGTTGCACTTTAAGTCCGATAGTACTGCACTTTTTTAGGTCAGTTTGCACCAGAATCATGCCCTTTTCCCAGCAGCCCTCTGTGCTATCCGGCTGCAACGAGCCAAAACTCAGCAGACAGGGGTTGGCATCGGCTTTGCTTACTCTTTCAACAACATTATGGGCAAAGGCGCTCGTCTTACTGCTTCTTCTTCGGGAAGCAGAGACGGGCGTTTTTTATGGGAAGAGGAAAAGACATGCAACTACAAAGTACTTGCCCTTATTGTGGTGTGGGTTGTGGCATAGTCGCCGATCAGCAAAGCGGACTACAGCTGTCTGGCGATAAAGAGCATCCGGCCAACTATGGGCGTTTATGTGTCAAAGGCTCGGCTTTGGCCCAAACGTTGGGCGAGCAAGGACGTTTGCTGGCGCCAAAAGTCGATGGTCAAACGGTCAGTTGGCCTGAGGCGATAGACAGTATAGCCAGCAGGCTTAGCGCAATTATTGCGCAGTATGGCCCAGGCTCAGTGGCTATGTATTTGTCTGGCCAGCTTTTGACCGAAGATTATTATGTCGCCAATAAGCTGATGAAAGGTTTTATTGGTAGCCCTCATGTCGATACCAATTCCAGGCTCTGTATGGCTTCTACTGTGGCTGGCCATAAACGCGCTTTTGGCGCCGATATAGTGCCGGGCTGTTATGCCGATATTGAGCTGGCGCGTTGTTATATTCTGGTCGGTGCCAATATGGCCTGGAATCATCCGGTGTTGTTTCAGCGTATTCAGGCCTGCAAACAGCAAGACCCCAGCCGTAAAATTATCGTGATAGACCCACGCCGCTCGGCCAGCAGTGAAGGGGCTGACTTGCATCTGGCGCTTAAACCCGGCACGGACCTGTTGTTATTTAATGGTTTATTAAGCTTTTTGGCCGCTGAAGGCGCGCTGGATCAGAGCTTTATTAGTGCCCATACCGAAGGTTTTTTTGAGGCTCTGACCATCGCGCAGCAACAAGCTGGCAGCATTGAACAAGTGGCATTGGGTTGTGATTTGCCTGTTGATCACCTAGAAGCTTTATATCGTGCTTTTGTCTATGAGCCTTTGACCTTAACGCTGTTTTCACAAGGAGTGAATCAGGCGCAAAACGGCACAGATAAAGTCAACGCCATTATCAACTGCCATCTTGCCACTGGCCGTATCGGCAAAGCAGGTTGTGGGCCTTTTTCGCTTACTGGTCAGCCGAATGCAATGGGAGGCCGTGAAGTGGGGGGCCTGGCTAATCAACTGGCTGCTCATATGGATTACAGTCAAAACGCTGATATCGAGCTGGTGCAAGAGTTCTGGCAAGCACCAAACATCTGCCGTCAACCCGGTTATAAGGCAGTGGATCTGTTTGAGGCGGTAGAGCGTGGTGAGATAAAAGCCATCTGGATTATGGCCACCAATCCGGTCGTCAGTATGCCGGAAGCCGACAAAGTCAAAGTGGCATTAGAAGCCTGTCCTCTGGTGATCGTATCCGACATTGTCAGCCACACCGACACTATCGCCTGCGCTGATATAGTGCTGCCTGCCACAGGCTGGAGTGAAAAAGACGGCACTGTCACCAACTCAGAGCGACGCATTTCACGGCAACGCGCCTTATTACCAGCGCCCGGCTTAGCCCGGCACGACTGGCAAATTATGTGTGATGTTGCCAAAGCTATGGGTTTTGGCGAGTATTTTAATTACAGCGGGCCTGCCGATATTTTTGCCGAACATGCCGCTTTATCTGCGTATAAAAATAATGGCCAGCGGGCGTTTGATTTATCCGGTTTGACGCAGTTAACAGTACAGCAGTATCAGGAGTTAGCGCCTGTGCAATGGCCGGTTAATCACAAATACCCAAACGGCGCCTCTCGTTTAGGCGCTGATGGTCAGTTTTATACGCCTTCTGGCAAAGCCTGTTTTATTGCGGTTTCTCAACAACAGCCTGCTGACGTGGCTGCGAATCATTTGCTGCTGAACACGGGTCGTATCCGGGATCAATGGCATAGCATGACCAGAACAGGTCGTGCTGCATCTTTGTTGCAGCACAGAGCTGAACCTTTTCTGGAAGTTCACCCACAGGATGCGAAGCAACTGGGCCTCAGTGATGGGGGGCTGGCGCGGTTGTCGAATTCATTAGGGCATATGGATGCTCGTGTCCGTTTGACTGAAGCACAGCGTAGCGGCGAGTGTTTTGTGCCTATTCACTGGACTGAACAATTTAGCAGCCAGGGTCGTTGCGATGTGCTGGTACCTGCTTTGGTTGATCCGGTCTCAGGTCAGCCGGCGTTAAAACAAGCGCAAGTACAAATTCAGCCGCTTGCTTTGCATTGGCAGGTCTGGCTGATGGCAAAACCAGAGCTGGATGATTTGCTTTGGCCTTTGTGTCGCAAAAGTGGCTATGCCAGCAAACAAAAACAGAACCAGACAGTGCTTTATCAGCTGGAGCTGGCAGAGATGACTCTGGCTGCTACGGCTGGCGGCGCTCTGGATCCAACAAAGTTGCAGCAGTGGTTAGCTTCTTTACATCTGCAGCCAGAGTTGTGCAGTCAGGCCTTAGCGCTGGGCCATTACAGAGCTGCTGCTTTTGAATCTGAGCAGTTAAGTTGTTGTGTTTTTATCAGCCCCACACCGCTGAATTTGGCCTTGCAGTATCTGGATCAGCAATTTAATAAAGAGCTCAGCCAACACGAAAGACGGCAATTGCTGACTGGTCGAAGCAGCTCTGGCGAGACGCAAAGCGCAGTGATTTGCAGCTGTTTTCAGGTGCGTGAAGCCTCAATTTGTGCGGCTATTCGGCAAGGTTGCCATAGCTATCAGCAACTGGGGCAGCAGCTGAAATGTGGCACCAATTGCGGTTCCTGTATTCCAGAATTAAAAGCCCTGATTGCCGCAGAGCTTAGCCTGCAAGGAGAAACGTTATGAGCAGCGGCGCCTGTTTGCAGCAACAAAGTTTAAGTGTGGCAAATGCACTTGAGCTGATGTTGGGCAAAGTACCGAGTGCGACACAGAGCCACTATTGCCCTTTGCCGGAGCTTTTAGACAAAGTGCTGGCAGAAGCTGTTTATAGCCCGGTCGCTATGCCTGCTTTTACTCAGTCTGCTATGGATGGTTATGCGCTGCGATATGAGGATCTTCAGGCTGGTGTTGCTTTAGAGCTGGTTGGCACTGTATTGGCAGGGCAACAGGCCCGGCAAACTTTGCAAGCAGGTCAGGCCATGGCTGTGATGACGGGGGCCGCAATTCCGGCTGGTGCTGATACTGTGCTGATGCAAGAATATTGTGAGGTTGCACAAGGTAAACTCCAGCCCGATCCACAGCAGCGTTACAAAAAAGGCGAGCATATCCGCTGGGTTGGCGAAGATTTAGCAACTGGTGCTTTGTTATTTACAGTGGGACATCGAATGGGCGCTTTGGATCTGGCGGTTTTAGCTGCTTCAGGTCTTGCTGGTGCCCGAGTCTATACCCGACTGAAAGTGGCCTTTTGCTCCAGTGGTGATGAGTTAACAGAACCAGGTCAGCCGTTAAAGCCCGGTCATAGTTACGATGCCAACCGCTATTTATTACAGGCTGCTTTACAGCGGTTGGATTGCAAACCTATGGATCTGGGCATAGTGCCGGACGATCCGAAGCTGTTACGACAGGTATTTTTACAAGCCAGTACAGAGGCGGACTTATTGATTTGTTCGGGTGGCGTGTCGGTGGGGCAGGCTGATTTTACCCGTCAAGTGCTGACGGATTTGGGGCAGGTGCAATTCTGGCAAGTGGCGATAAAGCCGGGTAAACCTTTTGCCTTTGGCAAGTTAGGCCGCTGCTGGTTTTTTGGTTTACCTGGTAATCCGGTCTCCGCTGCTATTACCTTTCAGCAACTGGTGTTGCCAGTGTTAGAACAAGCGGCTGGTCTAGTGGCTGTGCCCGAAACTCATGTTTACACTACTGCCGCGGCAGATTTTGCTAAAAAACCGGGGCGGCTGGAGTTTCAACGTGCGCGTTTTTGCACTGAACAAGACTCAGGCTCCGTAGTGCCAGCCGCCAGTCAAAGTTCTGCGGCCTTAATTGAACTGGCGCGAGCTGATACGCTAGTGGTGTTGCCTGCTGCAGGTTCAGGTGTCAAAGCCAGCCAGCAAGTACAGCTGCAGCCTTTGGCGTTTTGTTTACGCTAAATCGCATAAAAGAGCTGGTTAGAGTGCGGTGATGACAGCTGCTGTTGCCGCTGCAACTGGCCATGTTTTAACCAGATAATTTCCTCGCAGTAGAGGCACAAGTCTTCCATTTGATGACTGACCCATAGCAGCATAAAACCTTGTTGTTGCTGATAAAGTTTCAGCTTTTGCAGCACCGCCGCTTTTTGTTGATGATCCAGATGGGCCAGCGCTTCATCCAGCAACAACAGGCGGGGTTTGGCGATAAGTGCCTGAGCTAAAGCCAGCTTTTGCTGCTGCCCTGATGACAGCTGTGACGGATACAAAGCCAGCAGCGGCTCTAATTCAAAGTCCTGGATCATTTGTTTGAGATCTACTGTGGACTGGCTCCAGTGGCTGGCCAGTTGCAGCTGTTGCAATGCAGTTTTATGCGGCATTAATACGGCGTCAGGGGCCAGATAGAGCGCTTTGCGTTTTGATAATGCCAGCTGAAAGCAGTCGTGTTGCCACAGCTCGCCATCAAGACTGCAAAACGCTGTGGCGGCTGGTAATAATCCGGCTATGGCTTTTAGCAGCGAGGTTTTACCACTGCCGGACTGACCATAGACCCCAATCCAGTGGTTGTTGAGTTCTAATTCCAGCTGCAAATGGAAGTTGCTGGCCAACCAGTTTAGCTTTAGTTGCAGACTCATTTTTGACTTCTCTGTTGTTGCCCTTGCTGTTGCTGCCCCCGTTGTTGTTGATACAACCAAAACAATACCGAAAAAGAAAACAGCAACAACAAGCCGGAGAGCAGATGAGCGCGGGCATAATTCAGGCTTTCGACCTGATCGTAAATCAGCATCGATAGCAGCTGAGTTTGCCCTGGAATATTGCCGCCTATCATCAGCACTATGCCAAATTCGCCCAGCGTATGGGCAAAACTTAAAATAAAAGCACTAAAAAGAGCAGGGCGGCTTAAAGGCCAGATCAGTTGTGTTACTAGCTGCCAGTTGTTGGCACCAAAGGCTTTGCTTTGATTCAGTAAATCCTGAGCGATTTGGCCAAAGCCCTGTTGCAGCGGCTGCACCACAAAAGGCAACGAATACAACATAGAGGCCAGTACCAGGCCTTCAAAACGAAAAGCCAAAGCTTCAATGCCCATCAGGCGCAATAGCTGGCTGAACCAGGAATCCGGACTCAATAACAAAACTAAATAAAAACCCAGCACTGTAGGGGGCAAGACCAAAGGCAAGGTCAGCAGGGCATTGATTGCATTGCGGCCTGCACTCTGGCCCCGGCTTAGCCACCAGGCTAAAGGTGCGGTCAGCAGCAGTAAAAGCAGGCTGCTAAAAAGCGCCAGTTTGATTGTCAGCCACAAAGCTTGCCATTCAGCTGGATACAGCATTAGTGGTGCTCCACCTTAAAACCTGCGTCGGTCCAAAACTGCTGTTGTTGCGGTGCCAAGATCCACTGCAGAAAATCTTTGATCTCTGGTTGTTTGGTTTCGGGCCGGTAAAACCAGCTATGGCGGATGGGAGGATAGAACTGCGCAGGCACAACTTCAGTCCGGCCCAGCTTTTGTAGTAGCTGCAGTTGCTGCTGTTGGGATTGTGGCAATAACTGCTGCAGTCTGGCTTCTGGCATTAACGCATGGCCGATCAGCCCCACTTCTGCCTGACCTGTGCTCAGCATATGCAAGACCAAAGCGGCATTGTCGCTGCGACGGATTTTGGCTTCCAGTTCAGGCCAGAGAGCATGCTGCTGCAAATAAGCCAAAGCAGCTTTGCCATAAGGGGCGTGATTGGGATCAGCGATGGCGATATGTTGGCTGTGTTTTAATGCTTGCTCTGCAGTTTGAAAACGATGGTGATACCAAATCACTAACTGGCCCTGGCCATAGAAGCCAGTCTGGCAGTGCTGCTTTGGGCTGCATTGTTGCAGCAAGTTGTTGGTGTACAAAGAGTCGGCTGCCAGGAACAATGAAAAAGGCGCACCATGTTGAATTTGTTGGCTGAGCTTGCCGGAGGAGGCAAAGACCGGCTCAATACTGACGCCAGTTTCAGCCAGATACTGTTGCAACAGTACAGGCAGCACTAAGCGTAAATCCGAGGCTGCTGCGATTAGCTGGCTTGCACTGACATGACAGCTAACAAGAACGCAGGCAAAAATCAGCTTAAGGCCGCGCATCTGTGGCCTTTAATAACAGCGGTAACTGCTCCGGGCTGTACCAACGTCGGGCAGCTGTCAGATCGCTGGGTTTAGAGTCCAGCCACTGGTTTTGTCGCTGCTGCTGTTGTGGGTATAAATGGTGTTGTTTTTTCCAAAAAGGCGCCTGACTTTTTAACTGATCCATTAAAAACTCTGTGGCGGCAAAACTATCAGCTCTGTGGGGTGAGCTGACGGCCACCAGCACTATTTGTTCATTTGGCCCTAGCAGCCCCGTTCTGTGAATAAGCTGAATATGCTGCAAAGGCCAGCGGTTGGCGGCTTGGTCTGCCAGTTGAAGTAAAACCCGCTCTGTCATACCTGGATAATGTTCCAGCAATAAAGCGTTGGTCTGTTGCAGATTTTGGCCCCTATCGTCCAGTTGGAACTGTCGTACTTTACCAACAAACACACAAATAGCGCCGCAGTCCGGACTTTGATTCAGCAACTGTTGATAGATGCGGTCAACCGCAAAATCTTCAGTTTGAACTCTGACGTTAATTACAGAGCTGAACATGGTTAACCTCCTGTCACCATAGGAAAAAAAGCCACTTCATCACCTTGCTGTAGTAGATGATCCAGCCCAACGAGTTGCTGATTCACCGCCTGCAATACTTGCCGCTCGCAAAGCTGGCGTAACCACAAAGGGCTGGTTAAGGCCAGTTGTTGTTTTAGCTCTGCCACTGTTAAAGGCTGATGTAACCTAAGCTGCAATTCGCGAGTGGCCAGCTCTTCACGCAAACTGGCAAAAAACACTACTTTAAGCATCAGCTGTTTCCTTCTGTACATTTGGCGCCAGCCATACACCTGATTTACCGCCTTGTTTTTCCAGCAGTTGCACAGCACTGATTTGCAAGGCTGGGTCCACAGCTTTGACCATGTCGTACAAAGTTAAAGCGGCGATACAAACACCCGTCATGGCTTCCATTTCCACTCCCGTATTGGCTGTGACTTTGCAACAGCACTGAATACGAATTTGGCCTTTGCTTTGGTCCAGTTGAAAATGCACCTGCACCTGACTCAGTGGCAAAGGGTGACACAAAGGGATCAACTGGCTGGTTTGTTTAGTCGCCATAATTCCGGCTAGGCGCGCTGTCGCTAACACATCGCCTTTTTTCACCAGTTGCAGCTCAATCAGCTGGATAACCTGAGGGGTGGTGTGCAGCAAAGCTGTGGCAGTGGCCTGGCGTGTGGTGATGGCTTTTTGGCTGACATCGACCATAGAGGCCTGGCCGCTTTGATCCAGATGGGTAAGTTGTTGCATCAGGCACTCCTTGGTTGGCAGAAAGCCTTTGCGGACGCTTTTAAATGCGGCACTAAATTACAAGGCTTGTGTCGTGAATCCAGCTGGTCTTGTAAAATCAAATCCCAACCTGTGGCACAGGCATTGGGCGATCCAGGCAGACAAACAATCAGGGTTTTGTTGGCTAAACCGGCCAAAGCACGCGACTGAATAGTAGAGCTGCCGACCTGCTGCCAGCTGAGTTGCCGGAAGGATTCACCAAAGCCAATAATTTCTTTATCCAGCAAAGGTTGAATAGCTTCAGGTGTGGAGTCGCGCTCCGTAAAGCCGGTGCCGCCTGTCAGCAAAATCACCTGAATAGCAGGCGAAATAATCCATTGTGAGACCAAAGCCCGGATCTGATACATATCGTCTTTGACAATACGCCGCTCTGCCAGCTGATGGCCTGCTGCATTTAAACGCTCGACCAAGCAATTGCCAGAGCTGTCGTTGTCTGGCGTTCTGGTGTCGGACACCGTCAGCACTGCTATGGATAAAGGCGTTAATAAGCTACTGAACTGAAAGGCCATAGGTTCTCCCTGGCGCTTTGATGCTGGCGCCATTCTGTGATGGTATTGAGGTTAAACAGCTGCTCCGGAGACGGGCAGGGCGTTTGATGAACTTGCCATTGCTGTTGCAATTTCCAGAGTGAACAGCCAGAGCCACCTTGCTGCAGTTGCAGCTCCAGATAATCCAGCATGGCTTCAGAGCGGCGCAGCACACAGGGCATAGTACTTTCGGTAAAAGCGCTGGTATCGCCCTGATGTCGCTGCACTAAAGTTTCCAGCAAGGCCGGGCTCAGGCCTGGCATATCCACAGGGATCACCAGATTCAGCTGGTGTTTGCTCTGACTTAAACAGGCATGAATACCGGCCAGTGGCCCTTTGTCAGGCCAATGATCGGCTATAGCGCCGGCTCTGTTACCGCTGAGTACTATTTCGCTGGCACCGGCCTGGATCAGCACCAGTTGCTGATGTTCCAGTAAAGTAGGCGCAGCCCCCAGCCAACGATAAGGGGAGGCTTCATAACCTAATAAGGCTTTGTCTTGTCCCATGCGGCTGGATTTGCCGCCACAAAGTAAAATGGCGCTGAATTGTTCAGACATAATTGCTCTTAGCCCCCTATCATG
>Ga0180008_1000920_pt1 | contig 20804 bp, 15 predicted proteins | sample MM_PW_MetaG_FD_121121 | JGI IMG/M metagenome (GOLD analysis project Ga0180008, IMG submission 121121) | Groundwater microbial communities from the Aspo Hard Rock Laboratory (HRL) deep subsurface site, Sweden - MM_PW_MetaG | ecosystem: Environmental > Aquatic > Deep subsurface > Groundwater...
CGATGTAGATGATCTGGTTGAGCACGGTCTGCGCCGCCAGCGCTTCCATGCCCAGGGTGCCGATCAGCAGGGTCAGCACGCTGAAGAACCCGGCCTCGCTGGCATAGGTCCCGGCAATCGGCAACCCGAGCTTCCACACCGCCTTGATCGCCGCCGGCGAAAAACGCAGTTGCGCACACTTGAAATAGCCGGCCAGGCGCCGATGGGTCAGCACCACCGCCAGGAACATCAAAAACGACAACAGGAACACCACCGCGCTGGTGATCGCCACCCCCGCCAGCCCGTAGGCCGGAACACCGAACTTGCCGAACACCAGCACGTAGTTCAGCGCGGCCGTCAGGAAGATCGATACCAGGGTGATCGCCAGCAACGGCCCGGGGAATTTCAGGCCCACGGTAAAGTGGCGCAGCGCCTGGAACCACAGGCAAGGCAACAGACCGGGGGCAATGATCAGCAGGAAGTCCATGGCATTGGCCACCACACTGGCATCCTGGCCCAGCCAGGCCAGCGGCTGGCGCAAGCCCAGCAGCACGCCCATAAACACCAGGCCGCTGACAGTCGCCCAGAACAGCCCCGCCACCAGCAGCGCCCGCACCTGGGCTTCATCGCCCTGGGCATTGGCCTGGGCTACCAGGTTGCTGACGCCCGTGACCAGCCCGGTGCCGGTGGTGCGCAACTGGTTGAACAGCGCGATGGCCAGGCCACCCGCCGCCAGCTCCTTGGCGCCCAGGGTGCCGAGCACCACGATATCGATGGTGGTCAGGGCCACATAGGCCAGGTTGGTCAGGATCAAGGGCAGCGCCAGCAACAGCAGGGCCCGGCTGTCGGCGCGCCAGGCGCCGGGTTGTACGGCATTCAGGCCGACCATAACTGGACCCTCTGCCCACGGTTCTGCGCCAGGGCGCGGTCAGCCATCAAGCGGCCAAGCGCGACGTCCGTCACCACCATGCCGCTGTTGTAGGCGAACACCACATCGCCAGGATGGCGGCGTGCGGGCGCCAGGCCCAGGAGGATATCCGGCAGTTGCGCGTCCACAGCGGGCAGGCTGCCGTCGGCGGCGGCCAGGTCGGCGCTGGTGACCTGCATTTGTGCGGTGTCGGTGGCGATGCGGTAGTCGGCGCCGTGCAGTACGTCGGCATCGATGCCATAGCCCACCAGCACCGCCACGGCGCCAGGCTTGAGCCAGGCACGCTGCACTTGCTGGCGCGCCGAAAGCCCGGCAACGCCAAGAATGATATCGGCCTCGCCAGCCGCCGCCTGCAGGTCATCGACCACGATCACATCGCGCAGCGGGTAGTGTTTGTGCAGGTTGTCCCGCACCGCACGCAAGCCCTCGGCGTAGTGCCCGTAGACATACAGACGCTCCAGCTCAGGCATGGCCGCAAGCAACATGGGCAACGCCACCTGGCCCTGCACGCCGGTGCCGACCACCAGGGCACTGCGGGCATCCGGGCACGCGGCCCTGGCCATCAGCGCCGAGGTGGCCGAGGTGCGCAGCGGGCCGAGCTTGACCACATCCATCAGGGCAATCGGGCGACCGGTGCGGTCATCACACAGGAAGATGAACGAGTGGAACTGATAAGCGTCGCGGGTGCGCTGCGGATCATGCTCGTAGACCACCTTGAAGCCCACGGTGTGGCTGGCGCCATCGCGGCCGACCATCGAGTAGCTGATGGAGTGGCGGTCGGCAGGCTCGACAATGGTCTTGAGCGGGTTCTGCGAATCGCTGCTGCGCAAGGCCTTGTAGGCCTGCTCGACCACCTGCAGGACTTCACGGTAACTCACCCCCAGGTCTTCGAGCGCGGCCTGGGGCAGCACCCATAGATCGGCGGGGGCAGCGGTTTTGTTCGGACTGTTCACTCAAGGCTCCTTGTTGAAGGGTTTGCACGCTCAAGCCAGACTGTCCAGCTTCCAGCGCAGGTGTTGGCTTCGCAGCTCCAGTACCACTTTGTGTGGCAATGGAGCCTCGTGAAAGGGCGACTCGTTGGAGTCCATCTGATAGCCGGCGGTATTGAGGTAGATGAGCAGGTCACCGGCCTGAATCGGGTAGTCGAAGGAGACTTTGCGCCAGGTCAGCATGTCTGACTCCAGGCAGGTGGCCCCGCCGATGCAGGCTACAAAGGGCGATGGCGGGCGGGGCGTGGCCGGCAGCAGCAACGGGTCGGGCAAGAATTCGCTGTTGAACCACTGCTCGGAGAGGTTGAAGCTGCTGCCCTGCACCGTGACCAGGGCATAGCCGTCGCTGGCGCGGCGATCCTTGACGCCCTGCACACGAAACACGCTGATCCCGGCCTGGTCGAGCAAGGCGCGGCCCGGCTCGATGATCAGCCGCACGCCCTGCTCGATGACCTTTTGCCCCAGGCTCAGGCCGGGGCTGACGGGCGTGGCGAGGATGTCGTCAAGGGCCTCGGCACCGGCGCGGCGCGCACCATAGGGATAGAAACCGGCAAAGCCTTTGTCGCTGTGATAGCGCTCGGCGCAGTCCTCGGCCATAAATGCCTGCCACTGCGCCGGGTCGACGTAACGCACGGCAAAACCACCGCCCAGGTTGACCGTGCGGCAGCTGTCCAGCTCGCTGGCCTGGCACAGGTCGACCAAGTGGCTGGCGACTTGCGCCCGCTGTTCGGTGTCGTAACCGCCCAGGTGAAAGGAGAAGCCTTGCAGGTCCAGGTTTGCCACATGTTGGCGGCAGAACACCAACGCCTGGTCGCACTCCCGGGTATTCAGGCCGAAACGGCTATGGGACTGGCCGTTGGGGCAATAGCGCAGCAGCAGGCGTGCGCGCTGGCGCAGCGATTGTGCCAATTGCAGGATACGCAGCAGCTCCTCCAGGGAGTCCACCGCCAGCAGGCACTGATGGCTCAAGCTCAACCCCAGCAACTGATCGCTCTTGCGCGGGCCGGACACGCCGATATCGCAGCCGGCCACCCCACCCGCCAGGGCCTTTTGCAGCTCACCGACGCTGGCCACATCCACCCCGATCGCACACTGCGCGCAAGCCTGGATAAAGCAGTTGGCCTTGTTGGCCTTCTTCGCAAACAACAGGCTGCCGCGCACCTGGGCCTGGGTAAAGCTGTGCTGGAAGGCTTCGACGTTGGCATGAAAGACCTGGGGGCACAGCAGGTGCAGTGGCGAGCCGAGGCCATCGACCAGTTCGATCAATCTGCCACGGTGCTGATCAAGCAGGCGCTCGACCCACAGGTGGCGCAGGCCGGGCAATGAGCTGGAATAAGTCATGGTTCTAGAACTCGAACTTGGCCGAAAGGAACACTTCACGCTCGCGCCCCACATCCAGCCCGCCCTGGTAATAGGCGCTGGCGTAGTAGTACTTGTTGGTCAGGTTCTTGCCGTGCAGGCGGTAGGTCACCGGGGTATCCGCCAGTTTCGAGCGGTAGCTGATGCCAGCGTCGAGCAAGGTATAGCTGGGGATGTAGCCGCTGTTCTGCGCATCCACCGGGCGGCTGCCGACATAACTCAGCGTGCTGTCCAACGACAGGCCGGGCACGGCGGGCACGCTGTACAGGGCTCCGAACGCGCCTTTCCACTTGGGCACGCTTTCGGTGCGCTTGCCGTCCACGGTGACGTCATCCACATCCTCCATGCGGGTGGCCAGGTAGGCGGCGTTGGCCGTGAGGGTCAAGGCGTCGGTGACGCGATTGGCCAGGGTCAACTCGACGCCACGGTGGTGGAATTCGCCGTTGCTGACATAGGTGTTGCTGGTGTTCAGGTAACTGGCCTTGCGCCGGATATCAAACACCGCCAGGCCCAGGTTCAGGCGGCTGTCGAGGTCCAGTTTGAGGCCGACCTCGTACTGCTTGGACTCGATGGCATCGGTGGGCTGGTTGGCGTTGGTTGCGTTGTAGGGGGCGTAGTCGCCCTTTTCAAAGCCTTTGGAGTAACTGATGTACGTCATCAGGCTGTCCCAGGGCCGGTAGATCAAGGCGCCGCTGGGCACGAACACGTTGTGGCTCTGCGCAGGCGCGATGGCCGAGAGCTGTTCGGCGCGGTACCAGATGTAACGGCCACCGAGCATCACCTGGAACTGTTCGGTGAGGGAGATCAGGTCGCTGGCAAAGACCGAGGTTTCCTTGATGGAGGAGACAAAGTCGGTGGCTTGCTCCGGGCCGAAATGCCATTTCGGCGGGTTGACCGGGTGCCGGATGTTGCTCACCGAGACATCGCCGATGCCGATGCCTGGCGTACTGCTGTCCACCGAATCCCAGAACGGGCTGACGTCCTTGAATTGCTTGTAGCCGGTGCCGAAGAACACGTCGTGATAGAGATTGCCGGTGGCGAACTTGCCGGCCAGGTACGACTGCAGCGACCAGGTGCTGAACACTTCGCCACGGGACACGTAGAAGTCGGCCGAGCCGATATCCCCATTGGGCTTGATCCCGAACAGATCGTTGTAGCCCCCATGGCGCTCGACCCGCGAGTAGTTGCCCTGGGTCACGGAGGTCCAGTTGTCATCCAGCTCGTACTCGAACTTGGCGTCGAAGTTGGCGCCTTCGGTCTGGTGGCGGAACCAGGAGCCGGTCAACAGATCGCGGCGATTGACCTTGGGTGGCAGCACATAGCTGGATGGGTCCAGTGGGTTGGCGCGACCGCTCTGGTCGGCACGCAGCAACGGGTCGGAGACCGTGGATTTGCGCGACCAGTCGGCATTCAGTTGCAACAGCGCGCGGTCGCTCAGGCGCAAGTCGGTGGCCAGGCCGATAAACTTGCGCTCCATGTCGCGGGCGTGATCGAAGTCGCCGTTCTTCTCGTAGCCGGCATTCAGGCGATAGCCAATGGCGCCGTCGTTGAATGAATCGCTGGTATCAATCGCCACATAGCGGCCGAGCAACGACGAGCCTTGTACGCTGACCGTGTGCAGCGGCTCCAGGGTCGGGCGCTTGAGGATGTAGTTGATGGTGCCGCCTGGCGAGTTGAAGCCGTAGAGAAAGCCCGACGGCCCCTTGAGCACGTCGATGCGCTCGACGTTTTCCAGGGGGACGTCGTGGTGCGGGGCCAGGGCCAGGCCGTCACGGCGGATGGTGTTGAAGTTATCCATGGCAAAGCCGCGCAGGCGGAAGTTGTCAAAACCGCTGCCACCGGAAGAACTGAGCACCGAAGGGTCGAGGCTCAGCACATCGACGGCGGTGCGCGCGGAGCTGTCGGCGATGGTCTTGCTGGAATAGCTCTGGATCGCCAGGGGAACTTCCATGGCGTCCTTGGCGCCGAAACCACCCGCATTCACTTCCAGCGCCTTGTTCAACGGGGCGCTGACCCGGGTGGCTTCAAGCTCAGTGACTGATTCTTCGCGTTCTTGCGCGACGACGGGCAAGCCCGTGAGCGAGGACAACAGCCCCATCGCCAACACCGTTGAAAGCCGCGGAGCGATCCCGTGCAACTGGTTCATCTGCAATCCCTTGAGCCGAAAGTAAACAAGCCGACCTCAGGCATGGCGAAACATGAGAATCGTTATTGATAGATACAATATAACGTTTCTATTGAGCTGACAATCGCACGATCATTCAATACCTGTTGCCCTGCGGCATTTAAGGTCAGGACTTTCCCGGATCAGCTGAGATAACGGACATGCCCGCCTGCACCGCCACCAACTTTGCGCACAAATACAGCCTGTTCAACGAGCAATGGGCACCCAAGGTCATCGCACAGATGAACGACTACCAATTCAAGGTGGTGAAGATCGAGGGGGATTTTGTCTGGCACAGCCATGCGGACACCGTTTTTCAATTAGGGCCCCTTTAACCTTACAAGCGCCGGTGGCAGGCAGGTGTAGTCTAGGAAACCAGGGGCAACTCAATATAATTCGAACGTTTTTCTATAGGGCTTCCTCAAGAATCAGATCAGCGCCCTTCTCCGCCACCATCAGCACCGCCGCATGGGTGTTGCCGGAGGTGACATTGGGGAAGATCGAAGCATCTACGATGCGCAAGCCATCAAGGCCATGCACCTTGAGACGCTTGTCCACCACCGACTCCTGCGGATCGCCACCCATGGCGCAGGAGCCGCACAGGTGGTAGATCGAGCCGCTGTTCTGGCGAAAGTACTGCAGCATCTGTGCGTCGCTCTCGACCCCGGGGCCCGGCAGCACTTCATCGACGGTGATGCCCTTGAGCGCCGGTGCCTGCATGATCTGGCGCAACAGCCGGCTGCCTTGCAGCACCTCGTCAATGTCCTTCTCGGTGCTCAGGTAGTTGGGGTCGATCAGGGCCGCGTCCCGCGGGTTGTCCGAGGCGATCTCGATGTGCCCGCGACTGGTGGGCCGGCACGGGTTGAAGCACAGCAGGAACCCCGAATACGGCTCGGGCTTGAGGCTGGCCTTGTTGCTCTTGGGAATCTGGTACGACAGCGGGTTGAAGTAGAGCTGCAGGTTGGGATGTGCCTGGAGCTCGTTGCCACGGAAAAAGCCGCCGGCCTGGTTGACGCTCATGGCCAGCGCGCCCTTGCGGGTCAGCAGGTATTGCAGCCCCAGCTTGAGCTGGCCGAACAGCGAGCCAAACTCATCGTTCAGGGTCGGTACATTCGCCTTGTAGTAATAGCTGACGCACAGGTGATCCTGCAGATTGCGGCCCACCGCCGGCAGGTGCCGGACCAGGGGAATCCGGTGCCGGGCCAGCAGTTCGCGGTCGGCCACGCCGGACAGTTGCAGAATCTTCGGCGTGTCCACCGCGCCGGCACAGAGGATCACCTCCTTGTTCGCGCTGAAGGTGCGGACCACACCGTGCTGGGTCACGCAGATTCCGATCGCCCGCTGTTGCAGGTCATCGAATAGCACCCGGTCCACCAGGGCATGGTGCTCGACGGTCAGGTTCGGCCGGCTCAAGGCCGGGTGTAGGTAGGCGAAGCTGCTGGAGCAGCGCTGGCCATTGCGGGTGTTGACGTCATAGATGCCCGCGCCTTCGAAATCCGGGCCGTTGAAATCCTCGCTGCGCGGGTAGCCCAACTGCTCGCAGCCCTTGAGGAACGCCTCGCAGATCGGGTGGGTCTGGCCCTTCATCGGGGTGATGCTGATGGGGCCGCTGCTCCCGTGATATTGGCTGTCGCCCAGGGGATGGCTCTCCAGTTTGCGAAAATACGGCAGCACCTCCTTGAAGCTCCAGCCGTCATTGCCGCCCGCTGCCCAGTCGTCGAAATCGTGGGCCTGGCCACGCACGTAGATCATCGCGTTGATCGAGCCCGAGCCGCCCTGCACCTTGCCCCGGGGCGCGTAGATCGCACGGCCGTCGAGCTGCTGCTGCGGCTGGCTGTAGTACATCCAGTTGAAGGTCGGGTTGTAGTACATCTTGGCGAACCCCACCGGGATCTTGAACCAGAACGATGAGTCCTTGCCGCCCGCCTCCAGCAGCAGCACCGAATATTGGCCCGAGGCCGAAAGCCGGTTGGCGAGGATGCAGCCGGCAGCGCCCGCGCCGGCGATGATGTAGTCGTATGTCATGCAGGGTTACCGCGTCAGTCGTATTGAAGGCAGCCACCAGCGGCTGCCCATGCCCCGTCCGCAATGGCGGGAAAATGTCTCAGCCCCTCGCGGGCGAAGTGTCCTTGACGTCGGCCGGGGTCGCGGCCATTTGCAGGTGCAGGCGCTCGCCGCCGTAGGGCGAATGACGGCGCACCACGTCCATGTTCAGCTCTACCCCCAGGCCCGGTTCGGAGGACGGGATGATGTAGCCGTCCTCCCATTGCAGGGGCTTGGTCAGCACTTGGGCATGGAAGCCGCCCCAGGTCATGATGCTTTCCTGGATCAGGAAGTTCGGCGTGCAGGTGGCCAGCTGGAAGCTCGCCGCGGCGCCGATCGGCCCGTTGTACAGGTGCGGGGCGATCTGTGCGTAGTAGGCCTCGGCCATGCTGGCGATCTTCTTGGCTTCCAGCAGCCCGCCGCAGCGCGCCACGTTCATCTGCAGGATCGAGGCGCCGCCGGCCTGCAGCAGCTTGAAGAACTCGTACTTGGTGGTCAGGCGCTCGCCCGTGGCAATCGGGATGCTGGTCTTGGCCGCGACCTGGGCCATGGCCTCTTCCTGGCCCGGAGGCACCGGCTCTTCGAACCACAGCGGGTCGTACTTTTCCAGGCGCCTGGCCAGGCGAATCGCCGACGACGGCACCATCTGCCCATGGGTGCCGAACAGCAGGTCGCACCGATTGCCCACCGCCTCGCGGATCTTGCGGCAGAAGGTTTCGCAGCGCTCCAGCACCTCCAGGGACAATTGGTGGCCCGAGTAGGCGGTATAGGGACCGGCCGGGTCGAACTTGAGGGCGGTGAACCCCTGGTTCATGTTCTGCACGGCGCACTCGGCTGCCAGGTCCGGGTCGTCGTAGTCGTACTCGCCCCTGCTGTTGCGCGGGTACAGGTAGGTGTAGGAGCGCAGGCGCTCGTGGACCTTGCCCCCCAGCAGTTCATACACCGGCTTGTTCGCCGCCTTGCCGATGATGTCCCAGCAGGCCATTTCCAGGCCGCTGACCACACCCATCATGGTCAGGTCCGGGCGCTGGGTGAATCCGCTGGAATAGGCCTGGCGGAAGAAGCGCTCGATATGGTGCGGGTCCTGGTCCAGCAGGTAGCGCTGGAACACATCCTCGATGATCGGCAGCATGGCCTGGGGGCCGAAGGTGGCGGCGTAGATCTCACCCACGCCTTCGATGCCGCAGGCAGTCCTGAGCTTGACGAACAACCAGTACATGCCACCGATATGCGGCGGCGGGACAGCAACGACATGGGTTTCAAGGGCGACGATTTTCATCTCAGGCACCTGCCTTGTGATTGACGGTTTTACGGTTGACCCGAGCCCTGAGGACCAGGGCCGCGAGCGTGCCGAGCAGGCCGACCGCGGCGATGTAGCCGAAGTACAGCTGGTAGCCCAGGGCACCGGGGAAGTGTTCGGTGAGGTAGCCGTTGATCAGCGGGATAAAGGCGTCCGGCAGGTAACCCACCACCGAGACAATGCCGATGGCCAGGCCGGTGATGCGCAGCGGAATGTCACAGGTGTCGAGAATCGCCCAGTACAGCCCGCGAATCGCGTAGGTCATCAGGCCGATGAAGATCACCGTGGCAATCAGCAGCCCCAGGTGGTTCAGCCCCGGAAACACGATCAACCCGAGCATCGCCAGGGACGCCAGCAACAGCGCCACCACCAGCACCGATACATTGGAGAAACGGTCCCCCAGCCAGCCGCCGCCAATGCCGCCAATGGGCCGCATCCACAACTTGATGGTAGTGATAGTGCCGGCCATGACCGCGGTCATGCCGTTGCCCTGCAGATAGTCGGAGAAGCTGTAGGTGGCCCAGAAGATGTGATAACCGCAGAACACGATGGCGGTCACCAGCCACAGCTCGGGAATCTTCACCAGGATCGCCAGGTCGCTCAGCAGGTTGAACCTGCCCTGCTCCACCGGCGCGGTGTCCGTCATGGACTTGGGATCCTTGAGCAGCACCAGCACGCAGCCAATGGCGATGCAGGTAAAGGAATACAGGTAGACCACATGCCGGAAGCCCTCGGCGGCCGACTCGCCACGGGTTTCCGTGGCCAGGGCGAACAGCCCCAGGGCCAGGGTCGCCAGCAAGGCTTCCACCAGCCCGCGACCGCCGTCGAGGATGCCGAAGAACCGTCCCTGCTCGGACTGCCGGGCGATCATCTTCACCCGCTTGAGCACCGAGGCCCAGAAGGTCAGGCCGGTGGTCAGGCCCCAGCAACCGAAGATGATCATCAGCACCGTCAGAGAAGGCGCGGTGGAATACCACAGGCCCAGGGCGCCGGTGGCCACCAGCGAGAAGAAAATCAGGAAACGCGGTGCGATGCGGTCCGCCAGCCAGCCGCTGGGCAGGTAGCTGATGAGGAACACCGTCCCGAGCATCGAATACAGATAGCCCAGCTCACTGTGATTGATCTGGAACACCTCGAGCATGGTGGTCTGGTAGACCTGGCGCAGGTAGAGGATCGGATAGATCGCCCCCGCGGCCAGCACCAGCAACATCAATTGGACATAGCGCCGGCCCTTGTCGCTCTGGCCGGCGGCCAGCGGCGTGGAACCCTGAACAGCGGCAGTACTGGAAGCATGCTTGGACATAGCTGGAACCTCGGGCTACCCGTCGATGCGGGCGCCCTGATCATTATTTTTATAGGAGAGGCGCAGCGGCAAACTTTGAGCTTCAAGCCGCAAGAAGCACCGCAGCGCCTTTGCTTGCCGCTCAAGATTTGCAGCGGCTGCTAAAACTTCATGACGACGAGGCGGGTCTGGGTGAATTCGAGCATGCCGTGCTTGCCGTCATCGCCGCCCAGGCCGGAACGTTTCCAGCCGGCGTGGTAACCCTGGTAGGGGTCGGCCGGGGTGCGGTTGACGTACAGCTCGCCCGCTTCGATGGCATTGGCAACTTTCATCGCGGTACGGTAGTTCTCGGTGTAGAGCACCGACGACAGGCCGAACTGATGATCGTTGGCCAGGGCCAGGGCTTCGTCGATGTCGCGGTACTTGAGCACCGGCAGCACCGGGCCGAAGATTTCCTCCTGGACGATCTCCATGTCCTGGCTGCACCCGCTGAGCAGGGTCGCCGGGTAGAAATGGCCCTTGCCCTGGGGCAGTACGCCGCCGCTTTCCAGCACGGCGCCGGCAGCGACGGCACGCTCGACCAGGGCATGGACAGCCTGTTGCGCACTGGCATTGACCAATGGCCCCATCAACCCCGGGTCGACTGTACGATCACCGAAGCGAACCGCTACGAGCTTGGCCTTGAGCAGGGCCAGGAAAGGTTCGTGCACGCTCTCATGCACATAGACTCGCTCTACCGCCGTGCACAGTTGGCCGCAATGGGTGGTCTTGGAGCCGACGATGTCGCTGGCGGCCTTTTCCAGGTCGGCATCGGCCTCGATGATGGCCGGGGTCTTGCCCCCCAGTTCCAGAGAAGGCTTGGCGATATTGGCCTTGCAGTAGTCGAGCACGATGCGCCCGGCGTTGACGCTGCCTGTCAGGGTAATCAGGCCCACGGCCTTGTGGGTGCAGACACTGGCGGCGGTGGCGTGGTCCATGGTCAGGATGTTCACCACGCCGGCCGGCAGTCCGGCCTGCTGCACGGCCCGGGCAATCTCGAAGGCAGAGATCGGGGTGTTGTTGCTCGGGCGCACCACCACGGTGTTGCCGGCAATCAGCGCCGGGGCGATCTTGCGCAACAGCGTGTAGACCGGGTAGTTGAACGGAATCAGGCAGGCCACCACGCCAATCGGCTCGCGGTGCAGGAACAGGTTTTCGTCCGGGCTGTCGCTGGGGATGATCTCGCCTTCGATGCGTCGCGCCCACTCGGCGTGGTAGCGGGTGATCTGCGCGGCATAGCGGGCTTCGTTGCTGGCATCCTCCAGGCTTTTGCCGGACTCGGCGGCCAGCGCTGCACCAATGGTTTCGGCCCGTGCTTCAAGGGCATCGGCCAGGGCCCGCAGGTGCTCGGCACGTTGGATGCTGGTGAGTGTGCCCCAGATCTGTTGTGCCGCAGCGGCCGCGTCGACCGCGGCCACGGCTTCGGCGGCGGTGGCGGCCGAGACCGCGCCAACCTGGGCTTCGGTGGCCGGGTTGTACACCGCGATCAACGCGCTGCTGACAGGTTCGATGAAGTGGCCGTTGACAAAATTTCGCTCGAGTCGCATGGAGAATGCCCATCGTTGTGACATGAATGACTGGGGCGGCCGGGAACCGATCTCGGCCACTCCTTCAACTTCAACCCGCCTTGCGCGCCTGACCGGGCACGGCACTGCCTGCCGGCGACCAGAAAAGGGACGGCATGGCAACGGACAGGAAGTGACGAGTCGTAAACGCAAGGCGCGGACTCGGACAATCGTAGGAAGCTAGGTAAGGCATGGCGGGTTACTCGGTTTTTGTTATGTGAGTAACCCGCAGTCTTGGCATCCGGCTACGAATGGACAAACGATTAAATAAGCCGACAAAGATTCGAAAAACGCATGTTAGCCAACAAAGGGCCAGGCCAGAGGCTCGGCACTGGCATCGCCTGCCGCCGCCCTTGCGCGGAAGCCGCCGTTAGCGAAGGCACCTAGCCGGTCACCGCCGTTGACGGTTCCAACTGGCGTTGCGCCAGCCAGATCTCTTCCTGCAGCCACTGGCCAAACACCTGCAGCTGCGGCATCCGCGTCTGCTCCGGTCGCGTCACCAGCCAGTAGGACTGGTGCCCTTCCACATGCACGTTGAGAACCTGGGTCAACTGCCCGCTGGCCAGGTCCGGGGCGACCATGTGCCAGTCGGCAATGGTGATGCCCAGGCCATCGGTGGCGGCACGGATCGCCAGGTCCAGCAGATCGAACTCATAACCGCCCTGGGTATCGACCCCGCTGATGCGCGCCGCATCCAGCCAGTGCTTCCAGGTCAGGTAGCGCTGGTCTTCCCGGGCCAGGACGTGCAACAGGGTCATGCGGCTCAGATCGACGTCCTGCTCGCTCGATTTCCGGGCGTACAGCGAGGGGGCGCAGACCGCAACATGTCGCTCCTGGAACAGCAGCGAGCTGTCCAGGCCGTCCCATTCACCGTCGCCAAAGCGGATTGCACAGTCCAGGGCACTGGTTTGCGCCAGGCTGTCCTGCAAGCGCGTGGTGATGCTCAACTCCAGCTCCGGATGCTGCTCGCGCAGGCGCCCCAGGCGCGGCATCAGCCAGCGGCTAGTGAAGGTCGGCGGCGCATTCAGGTGCAGGCGATTGGCATGGGACTTCTGCTGGATGCTGCGCACCGTCAGCTCGATCTTGTCGAAGGACTGGTGCAAGGCCCGCAGTAGCACCCGGCCGGCGTTGGTCAGCTCCAGGTGATGGTGACGCCGCTCCAGCAGGCTCTCGCCCAGTTGCTCCTCTAACTGGCGTACCTGGCGGCTGACTGCGCTCTGGGTGACGTTGAGCAACTCGGCGGCGCGGGTGAAGCTGCCGGTGCTGCCAGCAACTTCGAAGGCCTTGAGTGCGTTGAGACCGGGCATTTTGCGTTTCATGGAGTGGCTCGAGCACAGCTAACGAGGTGGCAAGCATCCCACGTCCGCGGTGGTTCTTCCTACAGTCGCGACAATTTTTTCTACCCGTAACCTGCATTTAAGGAAGGTTTGTCCGACCAAATAATCGTTTGTCGATCCTGCGCTCTATGGCAAGACTGCCTGGCATCTCACATAACAATAAACGAGAGCCGCCCCATGCCCCGCCCCACTTGCCTGCGCTTGAACGCTGCCTGCCTGGCTGCCCTGTCCACCCTCGCCACGCCGGCCATGGCGATCCAGGTCACCGACAACCTCGACCTCGGTGGCGCGATCCGTGCGCGCTGGGACTACGACCCGGACCGCGACATCCAGAAGTTCGGCCTGGATACCCTGTACCTCAGCGCCAAGTACAATTCCGACACCTGGATCGGCGAAGCCCAGTACCGTTTCTACGGCCGTTCCTACCCCTACCAGTACACCCGGGACTACGGTGATATCCAGTTCGCCAAGTTCGCCTGGGTCGGCTACCGGTTCAACCCCGACCAGCAAGTGCAGGTGGGCCTGAACAGCGTGCCGTTCGGCCTGCAGCCGTACTTTGGCAGCACCTTCTACGAAACCCTGGGCAACGTCATCGGCCTGGAAGACGTACAGCAGGTCGGCGCCAAATACATCCAGCAACGTGGAGACTGGAACCTCCAGGCCGGCTACTACCTGCGCCCGGCGTGGCAGGGCAAGGGCACCAGCAAGGGCGTGACCTACTCCAGTGTGGTGTCCGGGGCCGACAGCTACGTGGCCGACGGCAGTGACAACCAGGAACGCAACACGGTGGTGCTGCGGCTGGCCAGGGCCCTGGACCTGGGGCCGTGGAAATCCGAGGTCGGGCTCTCCGGCCTGACCTCTACCCTGGAGAACCAGGACACCGACCACCACGGCCGGCGCAACGCCCTGGCCCTGCACTACCTGGGCAAGAACGGCCCCTGGGGCCTGCAGTTGCAGGCGGCGCGCCAACAGATGTCGCCCCGCAACGCCGGCACCGATGAAGTGGTCACCCTGGGCGGCTACGACGGCACCTTCAACGTCGCGAGCCGCGGCAACCTGTACGTGGCGGACCTGAGCTATGACGTCGCCGGCAATTACCTGTTCGACCAGCTCAGCGGTATCAAGCTGTACGCCAACTACAGCGCCTTCGACAAATCCGCCGATGAGTTCAAGACCTCCCAGCGACTGATCCTCGGCAGCTCGTTCTCCCTGAGCAAACTCTGGGTTGCCACCGAGTGGCTGATCGGCAAGAACGATCCCTATATCGGCGGCAGCAGCTACACCCAGAGCCTGGGGGCTGGCGGCAGCAACCAGTGGGAGAACCAGCTGTATGTGAACCTCGGGTATTACTTCTGACCGAGTCCGCGGGATGAGGGCTGGGTAATGTGCAGGACGGACTGGCGCCTGTTCCGGCCACAACAATAAACCTGCCCGCAGCCCCGGGTCCCAGCCCCGAAGACCGAGGGCCGACGGCGCAGCGGAGTCGCCCTTTCATGCGTCAGCTGCCTTCCCTGAACATGTTGCGGGTCTTTGAAGAGGTCGCGCGCCATCGCAGTTTCAGCCAGGCCGCCCAGGGTCTGAACGTGACCCAGGGCGCCGTCAGTCGCCAGATCAAGCAGCTTGAGGACTACCTCGGTGTCGCACTGTTCGTGCGCACCCCACGAGGGCTGGCGCTGACCGAGGCCGGTACGGCGCTGTCACCGCAGATGGAATCGGCCTTCGACCATATCGAACGCGCCCTGGAAGCCGTGCGCGTGCCCAACCTGCGCCAGCGCCTGCGCATCGTCGCGCCGCCGACCTGGGCCACCCGCTGGCTGTCAGCGCAACTGCGCCATTTCTGCCAGCGCTACCCGGACATCAGCCTCAGCGTGACTCACACCAGCAGCCACGACAGCCTGGCCGAGGTCGACTGCCAGATCCGCTTCGGCCTGGAGCCTGCCACTCATTGTTCAAGCCAGTTGCTGGTGATGGAGCGGCACATCGCCGTGGCCAGCCCGGAATTGTTTGTCGATGGCCTGGCACCGGATCTGGGGCAGTTTCCACTGCTGCACATCCTGCATGATGGCAAGCGCCTGCGGGTCTGGGAGAACTGGCTGGCGGCCATGGGCCGAGACGATTTCGATGCCCGAGCGGGCCTGGAGTTCAGCACCCTGGACCAAGTGATCCATACCGCCCTGGCGGGTGGCGGACTGGCGGTGATCGACCGCCAGATGATCGAGCGAGAATTGGCGGACGGCCGCCTGCTGCCGATCACCTCGGTGGAAGTGATCGGCCCCTACGGCTATTGGCTAGACGTCGCGAACGACAAGCAGGGGCTGTCCAAGGTACAGCTATTTACCCAGTGGCTGAGCCGGGTGAGTAACCCTTGAGCACGAACACCCCCTGAACAAACCGGCTTCGTAGCAGTCACCAAACCTGAGCCTGCGGCCTGCTTGAAAACAGGAGGTCAGATCGGGGCGGACGCGCCAGGCAGTTTGATCTTGGCCGGCTCGGCGCCGTTGACGCTGCAAGCCTGACTCAGGGTCAGGGACTTGGTCTCCGGTGCCCAGGCCCAGGAAATCAGTGCGCCCAATGCCAGGATCCCGGCGAGGATACCCATGGTCGGGCTGAGGCCTATCCCGGCCACGCTCACCGGCAACAGGAAGGTGCTGGTGGCCGAACCCAGGCGACTCACGGCGGTGGCCAGGCCAATGCCGCTGGCACGCACTTCGGTGGGGAAACTCTCCGCCGGAAACACGCCCACCAGGTTGCTCACTGCCGACAGCACCAGAGTGAACACACCGAACAGCAGCACCATCAGCCACGCCGCGCTGCCCGGCAGTACCGCCAGCAGCAACAGCGCCACCGCCAGGATGACAAAGGAGTTGATCAGGAACCCCCGGCGGGAAAACTTCACCGTGCACCAGATGCCGATCAGCGCGCCCAGGATCAGCAGCAGGTTGAGCATCAGTTCGGTGCCAAAACCCTCGGCCAGGCCCATCTTCTGCAGGATCGACGGCAGGAAGGTGTAGATGGCGAAATACGGCATGACGATGCACACGAAGAACAGGCAGTTGAATGTGGTGCGCTTGCGGTACTCGGGGCTGAACAGCACGGCATAGCCGGAACGGGTTTCACCCGAGGGCTGTTCGTCGAGCACCACGTTGGCCCCCAGGTGCTTGTGGACGATGGCGCGGGCCTCGGCGGTGCGCCCACGGTTGACCAGCCAGCGCGGCGACTCCGGGGTGCCGATGCGCGCCAGCAGGATCAGCCCGGCGGGTATCGCCGAGGACGCCAGCATCCAGCGCCAGGCGTCGTCGCCAAGGCTGAGCATCGCGGTGCCGACAAAGGTCGCGGCAACGTAGCCGAAGGTCCAGATCACGCTGAACGAACCCAGCAGCACACCGCGGTGCTTCTTCGGCGCGAACTCGGCGAGCATGGCGTGGCCGACGCTGAAGTCGCCGCCCAGGCCGATGCCAATCAGGACCCGGCACAGGAACAGGCCCATGGCGGTCTCGGCATAGAACTGCATCACCGAAGCCAGGGTGATCAGCACGAAACTGACCAGGAAGATCTTCTGCCGCCCCAGGTGATCGGAGATCCAACCGAAGAACAGGCTGCCGATAAACAGCCCCATCAGCGCCGAGGCGCCGATCAGGCCCTGCCAGAACGCATCCAGTTGCATCTGCGGACTGAGCAGGGTGAAGGCGATGCCGATCAGGCCAAGGATATAGCCGTCGGTGAAGTGCGCACCGAAGGTCAGGCCGGCGATTTTCAGGTGGAACCGGCCAATGGGCAGGTCATCGATCTTGACGGTTGCAGTGCTCATGTTCGTCTCCATTTATTGTTCTTGAATAAGAGATGAATCGGGTACAGGCGCCCCTTGCCGCGAGCCGGCGCGGCAAGGGGCCCGGCCTCAGAGGCCGCCCATCAGCAGGTATTTGATCTCCAGGTAGTCGTCCAGGCCGTACCTGGAGCCTTCACGACCCAGGCCCGATTCCTTGATCCCGCCAAAGGGTGCCACTTCGGTGGAAATGATCCCTTCGTTGATGCCCACCATGCCCGCCTCCAGGCCTTCAGCCATGCGCCAGACCCGGCCGATGTCACGACTGTAGAAATAGGCCGACAGGCCGAAGGGCGTGTCATTGGCCCATTGCAGCACTTCGGCTTCGTCCTTGAAGCGAAAACACGCCGCCACCGGGCCAAAGGTTTCTTCCTGAGCGATCAGCATTTCGCCGCTGGCTTCGGTGAGGATGGTGGGCTCGAAGAAGGTGCCGCCCAGGGCGTGGCGACGGCCGCCGCAAAGCAACCGGGCGCCCTTCTCCAGGGCATCGCCGACATGGGCCTCGACCTTGGCCAGGGCCGCCGCGTTGATCAGCGGGCCCTGTTCGGTATCGCCATCCAGGGCACTGCCGACCCGCAGCGCGGCAACCGCCTCGGCCAGCTTGGCGGTGAAAGCTTCGTACACACCATCCTGGATAAAGAAGCGGTTGACGCAGACACAGGTCTGCCCGGTGTTACGGAACTTTGAGGCCATGGCGCCCTTGACCGCGGCATCCAGGTCAGCATCATCGAAGACAATGAACGGCGCGTTGCCCCCCAGCTCCAGGGAGACTTTTTTCAGGGTGTCGGCGGCCTGGCGCATCAGCAGCTTGCCGGTGCGGGTCGAGCCAGTGAACGACAGCTTGCGCACCACACTGGAAGCCTGCAGCGCTTCGCCGATGGCCGGGGCATCGCCGGACACGATGTTCAGCACACCGGCCGGAATTCCCGCCTGCTCCGCCAGCACCCCGAGGGCAAAGGCCGATAGCGGGGTTTCTTCAGAGGGTTTGAGGATCATCGTACAGCCGGCGGCCAGGGCCGGGCCGACCTTGCGCGTGACCATGGCCAGGGGGAAGTTCCACGGGGTGATCGCGGCGACCACGCCGATGGCTTCCTTGGTCACGATGATCCGTGCGTCAGCCTTATGGCTGGGGATCACGTCACCGTAGGCGCGCTTGGCTTCCTCGCCGAACCACTCCAGGAAGCTCGCGGCATAGACCACCTCGCCCATGGCTTCGGCCAGGGGCTTGCCCTGTTCGCGGCTGAGCAAGGTGGCCAGTTCGCGCTGCTGGCCGAGCATCAGTTCGCTCCAGCGCTTGAGCCGCTGACTGCGCTCCTTGGCAGTGAGTGAGCGCCAGGCCGGCAGCGCGCGCTGGGCGGCGGTAATGGCCAGGCGGGTTTCCTCGGCGCCGGCCTTTTGCACCTGGGTGATCAGCTCGCCATTGGCCGGGTTGTACACCGGGTAGCTGGCGCCGCCGCTGGACCATTGGCCATCAATGAAATTACCGGTACGGATCAACGAACTCATGCCACGGCCTCGGTCAGGGAAAAGCGCTCCAGTCCCGGACGGGCTGTGCGCAGGATACGTTTGCCGGCGCTGTAGTCGTTGATCACATCGCAAGGCGTGTAGTTGCGTTCCAGCTCGTGCAGTTCCTCGGCATCCAGGGCGGTATCCAAGGCCGCCAGGGCGCTGTCGAACTGCGCGGTGGTGTCGGCGCCCACCAGCATGCAGTCGACCCCGGCATGGTTGAGCACCCAGGCCTGGGCCACCTGGGCGTTGGACAAGCCGCGGGCGCGGGCCACCCGCTGCACCGAATGGGCGATCTGCAACGAGGCCTCATCGCTGTACATCTGCTGGGTAAAGAAGTCCGTCTGGTTGCGAGTCGACTGCACGTCACCAGTGAGCAGGCCCCGAGCCAGCGGACTGAACACCGATACACCCAGCCCCTGGTCGCGACAGAACGGGATCATCTCGCGCTCTTCCTCGCGGTAGGCGCAGTTCAGTTGCAACTGCATATTGATCGGCTTGACCCAGCCATTGCGTTCGCAGGCCATGAGCAGCTTCGCCAGTTGCCCGGTGAGCATGGTGGAGACTCCGATGTAGCGAGCCTTGCCAGCGCGGACGATGTCGTTCAGCGCCTGCATGGTTTCTTCCACCGGGGTGTTCACATCGAAGTAATGCAGCATGAACACATCGACATAATCCATGCCCAGACGCTTGAGCGAAGCATCGATGCTGTCGAGGATGTGCTTGCGCGAATGGCCACTGGCGTTGATCCCGCTGCGGGTGCCATAGCCGACTTTAGTCGTGATCACCAGGTCTTCACGACGGGCCAGACGCTTGACGATACGCCCCACTACCTCCTCGCCGACTCCGGCGGAATAGAAGTCCGCCAGGTCGATAAAGTTCACCCCGTGATCCAGAGCGTGGGCGACGATGGGCTCACTCTGCTTTTCATCGAAGATCCAGGGCTTCCAGTCCGGGGTGCCCATGTTCATGGTGCCCAGGCACAGGCGCGAGACTTGCAAGCCGGAATGACCCAAACGAATGTATTGCATGCTGCGCTCCTCAGGCCTTGGGGGTGTAGAACGGGTTGCTGATCTGGCTCACCACATCCGCCAATTGGGCGCGCTCGGGCTTGCCGGTCAGGGCCGCACGGATCGCCGTGCGGCAGGCGTTGTAGTTGTTGAGATAGACCGCATCCAGATCGTCGCAGTCCGGATTGACCCAGTTGGCGGTGACGATCGCCCATTCGTCTTCGGCTTCGGCCGGCAAGACGCCATTCAGCAGCGCTTCGAGCACCGCCTTGGCAATACCTGCCTGAGATGCGCCCCAGGTGGCGTTGCCGTGCAGCTCGCTGGCAATGGCCGCCTTGTTCACATACAGGGTCATGGGCTTGACCGGAATGTTCGGCTGGGCAATCACCATGAACGGGCAATGGCCCTGGCTCGGCGAGGCCAGGCTGCTGGCAAAAGCCTGCCCGGCGGGGCCGTTGCGCGGACCGATGAGGATGTTGATATGGGCTGCGTTGACGCCCGGGCCTTCGAAACCTTCACCAATGTAGAGGTCGAGTGGTTGCATGGGGGCTTACTCTTTGAGAATGCAAGGAAAGGGAGCCAGATCAGCCAAGCCGGAACCGGATCAGGTGGGAAATGCAGGTCGAGGAGCACAGTCGGAGACAGGGGCAGCGTGGGCCGGGAAGGCCGGCAGGACGGGATGGAGTCATGGCGCAAACGCTCTTTGTTGTTATGGATGAGCTAGGTTGGCGCTGTTGTATCACCGGGTTTGCGGAGGCCCGTAACCATTAAAAGTCATACGGTCATGAGTTTTAGTAATAGCCTAAGACCTTTGCCGCGACGTGTGTATTGAGACTGTCCGTCTATCGGACGCTCGCGAGCACATCGATCGGAATGATTGCGACGTGAGCTTTTGGCCTTGGTTGACCACTGCATGCCCCTCTAGGGGGCCTACAGAATTCGGAAAAAGTCGTACGCTCCAGCGCATGGAAAGCGCCTCCCCCCTGACGCGCTACTGCAACCTGACCTGGATTTTTACAGCCGGATTGCCGACGCACCCCATAACGACCTGTTGGCCAACCCGGGGTCGGTTCCGGCTGGGAGCGAAATTGCGTCACCTTGATTATTTGCATAACGCCGACGATCTCAGCCTGCTCATGACTCAAGTCAAACTGACAGGCCTCCCAGGTGGAAACAACAAGGGGAAAAACGCTTGTGTAACCCCGGGACGCGCTTTCAGAGTTTTCCACTGTTTCGCCAGCCGCTGCCCACTCACAATTTATCCGCACCCAAGCCGCCGAACAGCACGTCATTGCCCGCGCCACCGTTGAGCTCGTTGGCCGCGGCGTTACCGATCAGCAGATCGTTGCCACTGCCGCCGATGGCATTCTCCAGCGTTACGCCCTGGGCGATCGCGACGTTTCCGACCAAGCCGCCGACGTTGGAGAACGCGCCTTCGTTGAGGTTGATCTTCTGGTCCTGGGTAAAACCGGAGAAGTCC
>Ga0180008_1000923_pt1 | contig 20748 bp, 19 predicted proteins | sample MM_PW_MetaG_FD_121121 | JGI IMG/M metagenome (GOLD analysis project Ga0180008, IMG submission 121121) | Groundwater microbial communities from the Aspo Hard Rock Laboratory (HRL) deep subsurface site, Sweden - MM_PW_MetaG | ecosystem: Environmental > Aquatic > Deep subsurface > Groundwater...
AGAGCATCTAAGTGATGCTAATAAAATGATTTGGCTGAAAGAATCCATTACCCCGCTCAAGAAAGGACGAGACTATCTGCCTCAATATGCATGGGCTTAATCGCAACAAGGTTCGAGGAACTATCTAAACGATAAAACCCGCCTCGCGGCGGGCTTTATCATCAGTATGGCGCGTAGTCCGGGATCAGAACGGGAGCAGCTTCGTCCCGAGGGCCTCGTTGACCATCTCCGCCATGGAGAGGTACAGGGCCGCGGAGCCGCAGACCAGGCCTTCCCAGCCGGCGACGTGGCCGATGAGCTCGGAGCCGGTCCAGTCGCGGAGGGCGAGCAGGATGAACAGGATGTCCAGGGTCACGAAAACGAAGGTGAGCACCTTGCTCGACTTGAGCGTGCCTATGGTCATGAAGATGGAGAACACGGCCCAGACCGCGAGGAACCAGCCCATGTAGCCCGCGGGGGTAGGCTCGGCCAGGCCCATCCTGGGCAGGGTCCAGGTGGCGACCAGGGCTATCCAGAAGAAGCCGTAGGACGTGAAGGCGAGGGTGCCGAAGGTGTTGCCCTTCTTGTACTCCAGGACGCCGGCTATGACCTGGGCGATCCCGCCGTAGAAGATCCCCATCGCCATGATCATGGCGCTGACGGGGAAGAATCCGGCGTTGTGGATGTTGAGCAGGATCGTGGTCATGCCGAATCCGGCGAGGCCGAGCGGGCCCGGGTTTGCGAGTTTCTGTTCCATGCTATGGGTTCTCCTAGGTTCGCGGGAAGGGGATAATCAGCGCCGCTACTGAGCGCCTACGTCCCGTAAGAAGCGAAGAGTTTATAGCCCGCGCCCCGCCCCGGGGTCAAGCTCCGGGGCGGGGCGCGCCGCCGGGGGCTCGGGTCCCGGCGGCGGCTAGGCGAGCATCTTCCGTATGTCCCCGACCCGAGCTACGCCTTCCTTCTCCATGAAGGCGCGTACGCCCGCGAGTATCTCGGAAGGGGTCTCGGGGCGGGCGAACAGAGCGGTGCCTACCTGGACGGCGACCGCGCCGGCGAGCAGGTACTGGAGGGCGTCGTCCGCGTCCGATATGCCTCCGAGGCCTATCACCGGTATCGATACGGCGCGGCTGGCCTTGTAGACGCAGGCGACGCCTACGGGCCTGACGGCCGGGCCCGAGAGGCCGCCCGTCCTCATCGCGAGCACCGTCCGCCTGGCCTTCACGTCTATTACCATGCCGACGAGGGTGTTGATGCACGAGACGGCGTCGGCCCCGCCGGCCTCGGCGGCCTTGGCGATCGAGGCTATGTCCGCGACGTTGGGCGTCAGCTTGACGATGACGGGCCTCCGAGGGGACCTCGCGCCCTGCGCGCCGCGGATCGCGCGGACGAGCCGCTCGACCTGGGCGGGATCGGTGCCGAAGGCCAGGCCCCCGTGGGCCACGTTGGGGCAGCTGACGTTAATCTCGTAGCCCGCTATACCGTCCTCGGCCTCCAGACGCTCCACGACGCGGATATAGTCGCCCTCGGTCTTGCCGGCCACGTTGACTATGACGGCGCAGCGCCTGGCGCGCAGGCCGGGCAGCTTGTCGGCGACGAAGGAGTCGAGGCCCGGGTTGGCGAGCCCTATGGAATTGAGCATGCCGGCGGGCGTATCGGCGAGGCGGGGCGCGGGGTTGCCGGCGCGGGGCTCCGGCGTTACCGCCTTGGTATAAAGGGCGCCGAGGGCGTCTATGTCGACGAGGCTCTCGTACTCCTCGCCGTAGCCGAAGGCGCCGCTGGCGACGCCCACGGGGTTCCGCATGACGAGCCCGCCTACGCGGACGGACATGTCCAGGGCCTCCGATACGCTCATAGCGACGCCTCCCAATCCACCAGGTCGCCGTCGAGGACCGGGCCGTCGGCGCAGGCCCTGACGAAGGCGCCCGACTTCAGCGGCACGGCGCAGCCGGCGCACGCGCCGACCCCGCAGGCCATCCACTGCTCCACGGCGGCCTCGTAGGGCGCCCGCCTCGCCGCGGCTAGCCGCCCTACGGCGGCCATCATGGGCGCCGGGCCGCAGGCGTAGAACGCCGGCGGGAGGCCGGGATCGTAGCCGGCCAGATAATCGGCCACCGTGCCCTCGTAGCCGTACGAGCCGTCGTCGGTGCAGACGACCGCGCCGGGCGGCAACGGGAGCCCGGGTACGTACGCGGCCGACCTGAAGCCCATGGCCAGGGTCGGAGCCTCTCCGAGGCCGGCGTCGGCCCGGGCGGCCAGGGCCGACGCGAGGTACAGCATGGGGCCTATCCCAATGCCCCCCGCGACGAGGACGGGCCTAGTCGACCTGGGAGGAGAGCCGAAGCCCTTGCCGAGTGGGCCAAGGACGTCCAGCGGGTCGCCTGGCTTCAGGTCCGCGAGGAACGCCGTCCCCCGGCCCCTCAGCTGGAAGACTATCGCCGCCTCCCGGGCGTCGGGCGAGTAATCCGAGAACGCGAAGGGACGCCTGAGGGCCGGGTCGTACCTACCCCCGGCCCGTATCGTCACGAATCGGCCCGGGGCCGGCGAGTCGTCGCCGGCGTGTCCCCCGTTAACGTGTCCCCCTATTGAGGGGGCCCCGATAGCGGGGTTCCCGATAGCGGGGTTCCCGATAGCGGGGTTCCCGATAGCGGGGTCCCCGATAACGGGGTCCCCGATAACGGGGTCCCCGATAACGGGGTCCCCGTTATCGGGGAGTTCCCATGCGAAGCGCAGCTCGAAATAACCCTCGGCTACCTTGCGTATCGATCGTACCGTCGTGTCTATTCGTTTCATGGCGTGGTGGCGCCAGACTATATGCGAGTCCCGCCCGTGTCAATCGAGTCGGCGCTTCGCGATTTCCCGTAGTGCTAATCGCGGAATCGGTGATACCATAGAGCATATTAAACAGAACGGAGTCGCGATGAGACGATCGATACTGAGCCTTCTGGTAGTCGCGCTATGCGCGCCGCCCTCGGGCGCCCTCGACATAGGCTATTCCGCCTTCATAGGCGCGGGCGCCGCCATGGCGCTCGGGGGAGACATGACGGAGGCCGCGGCGGAGTTCGGCTCGTCCCTGGGCGCCTCCGCGACGACCGCGCCGGTCCTGGGCGCCTCGGTCGGCGCGGTCGCCGACGTCCGGCTGTACGGCCCCCTGCGCGCCGCGGCCGGCCTCGAGCTGAGAAGGCTAGGCTACGCGACCTGGGCTCCCGATCTAGGCGCGACGAGCTGGCTGGCGCTATGGACGGTCGGCCTCCGACTCGGCCTGCGCTACGAACCCGAGGCCTGGTACCTCGGTGCGGGCGGGCTCGCGTGCGCCCCCGTGTCGGCGCCCGATCAAGCGGTCTCCCAAGGCGGTTCCGGCGTCGTCGTTACCTATAACTTCAAGGCCGGCAACGCGTTCATCCCCGGCGCGTACCTGGAGGGCGGGCTTAGGCTCCGCCCCACGCGGGCGATAGGGCCCGTATTCTTCGTCCCGGCCATCGGCGTCGAGGCCGGGCTGTGGCCGGGCGGCATAGTCGATAACGTCGTAAGCTGGCAGGCCGCGCTCTCGATAGTATTGACCATGGACATAGAAAGAAGGACGCGCCGATGAACCGCGCCGGAAGACGTATCAGGGCCGTAGCCGGTATCGCCGCCACTATAATAGCAGCCGCCTTCACTCTCGCCGTCTCGTCATGCGACGTCTTCGGCGGCCTGGCCTCCCCGGCCGCGTCGGGAGCGCCCTTCGTGCGCTTCCTCGAGCCCGTCAACGGGGAAATCGACCTGAGCCTCTACGCCGACGCCGCCGGCCGCTCCGCCTACGTCGTGTTCACGACGGGGGATTCCGCGAGGATCGTTCCCGACGCCGAGGCCAAGGCCCTCTCCTCCGACGACCGGAGCCCGCCCGCCGCCGGCCGGGACCTGGGCGAGGCGGCGACCGAGCGCATCAGGGCGATACCCGCCATGCCCGCCGGGACGGCCGCCTCCGGGACGGCGCGCTCGGCTCTTTTCAATAGTACCGGGGCCCCCGCCGGGGATTATCCGGGGCGGACTCAGTCGTTCATGGTCGTCTCGAATGCCGCGGGCACGACACTGGAGGCCTTTCCCGCGACCTGCCGTTACGCGAGCGGTAGCGCGGGCTCGGGAGACCCGATGGACGCCGTCGACTTCGGCAGCGGGAGATCGCGGACCCTTAGCATATGGGTCGCCGATAACTGCTGGGATGTCGCTCCGACCTTGAAGCACGCGGTGACGCAGGAGATGGTTGACGCCCTCGCGGCGGCCTTCTTCGGGACGTCGGGCGCTCCGAGCGCCTCCATATACGCTTGGGTCACGAGCATGCTCGGGGACGAGTGGGGAAGCCATGGGTACTCCAACCTCATCGCCGCCGACGGCAACGTCACGATCCTGCTCGCTGACATTTCCAAGGACAACTCCGACACGGGCGGCATAGTAGGCTATTTCGCGCCCGTGAACGCCGTCGTGGGCGTAACGGCATCGAACGAGCGCGTGATGTTCGTCATAGACGCCGTCATGTACGCCAACCCCGACGACGAGGGCGACGGCGTCGGGGCCTCAGGCTATCTCGCCGACGCGTGGGAGCAAAGCGACTACTGGGCCGAGACGACCTTCTCTACGCTAGCCCACGAGTTCCAGCATATGATCCATTATTACCAGAAAGGCGTCCTCCGCGGCGGCGACTATTATAACCAGCCAACCTGGATAGACGAGCTGTGCTCGATGCAGGTGGAAGACCTCCTGTCCGATAAGATGGGCGTGGCGGGCCCGAGGGGCGTCGCCCCCGGCGATTGGACGGCTGGATCGCCGGGCAACGCAGCCGGGCGCCTCCCCGATTTCATCTACTTTAACGATATTTCCCTCGACGACTGGGGCGGCATCGACATCTACGCCAGCTATTCCGCGGCGTACGCCTTCGGCGCCTACCTCGCCCGTAATTACGGCGGCGCCGAGTTCGTGCGCAGGGTCGTGCAGTCGGCCGACGCCACTCCCGGGGCGATTGCCGCCGCCGCGGCCGCCTTCTCGGGCAGGGATGAGACGGCTGAGAGCCTCCTCCGCCGCTGGGGCGCGGCCGTGCTCCTATCGGGCCGAACGGACGCGCCGGAGTACTACCGCTATAACACGGGCGCCCGCTTCGCCTCTGCCGGGGGCGGCGTCGAGTATAGCCTCGGCTCCATCGACATGCATAATTATAGGCTCGGCATTGACACGAACGCGGACGGCGCCGTCGACTCGTACGTCTCGGAGCCGTACGTCTACTCCGCGGCCACTATCCGGAGAATACTCGGCGGGGCCTATTCCAACGCCTTCATGGGGCTCGGAGACCCCGCGTCGAAGCCCGGCTGGAAGCTGACGGTGCCCGCGGGGATGTACGCGACTATAGTGATAGATTAGGGGCGGGCGCGAACGATGAAGGGGCCCGGGGAGTACCCGGGCCTTTCGCTAATACTTGATCGAGTAAAGCGATGATCCATCGATCTCGGCTAGGAACGTTTCCGATTTCGGGATTTGGGAAGTGTAATACTCGGCGCTCGACGCTACTAGGGTATTGTCTGCAATAGAAGATCTCGAAGACTGTTTTAATAGCCCCAACGTGCTTGCGATACCGTCGCTCTCTCGTCGCACGATGTTTCCAGCCACGTTTGATTGGGCCGATAGGGTAGCGTACGTGGAATATAGGGACCAAATCCTATAATACCCGTTGCTTACCGATGTACTAGTCGTCGTGCTGTAGTAATAGTTATTGATATCCGTCGCTTTATAATACTGGTACGCGGTTCCCAGATTATAAACGGTCAGGCGTTTGCCCGGCGCTAGCACGCCGGAGTAGATATCGTTGCCCCAGTCGGCGGTCGTGGTGATGTATATCTTATCGTACGACACCGTATCGTGATTGTCTATCCTAAGCGATGATCCGGCTAATATGGAAATCGGGGCGTAGGCCTCCGCCGTATCGATACCGTCGCTAACAACGACCTTGACGGTTCCAGAAAATCCCGCCGAGCATAGCCAGTACCAGGAGACCGACGATTCTGTCTCGCTCTGCTGAAGGCTGTCATTCCAATACCATTGGTATGTCAGCCTATCACCGTCCTTATCCCGAGCGGTAGCGGAAAAAGTGACCGTCTGATCGGAGTAGGCCGAAGTCATGTCCGCAGTCAGCGTCACGGTAGGAGCCTGGTTGAATAGGCTTTCTATCAAGGGACACGCGCTCAATCCCAATGTCACCAGTACGATAGCGATGACTGACGCGAGGCGGTACTGTCTTTCACTTTGCATACGTTCTCTCCTCTGCTTCCTTAATAATCATTTAGTATCCGGAATTATAAACCTCTTATTTTTTTTGTGAATTGTATTCACACGTTGACGGAGGGGGCCCCTGGCCCGCCCCGCCTTGACAGCCTCCCGCCCTCGCCGCCTAGAACGCGAGGCCGACCCGGAGAGCTAGCGCGCCTGCCGAGACCTCGGCGTTAGGATAAGTGCCGTCGTTCTCGAGCGAGCCGACGTCGATGGCGTACCGAAGGCCGATCGAGAATAGGCCGAGCCTCACGTCCCCTCCTACCTCTACTCCGAAGCCCGGGCCGCTATAATCATACGTTTCCGATGTCCCATCGACGTAATCCCAGGTGAAAGAGTAGGCCATGTAGGCGGCTCGTAGGCCCGCGTACGCCTGTACTGGCCCGAGCAGGAGATTCAAGCCGAGGCCGGCCCCGAGCGCGAGAGTCTCGCTCGAGACAGTAGCTACGTTTCCAAGGTACTCGGCCGTCGTCATGGAACCAAAGCCGGAGAGATACAAGAGGCCGATGGGCAGGATGGCGCTCGCGCCGAAATTAAGGCCGCTGACCGCTTCTATATCATTATCTATCCAACTATAGTAATTGAAGTCGGTATCCAGCTCGTAGCCTACGGTCGCCCCCGTCCCGACGTCTATCGATAGCGTCGAGAACCGGGCGGCCTTGGGCTTGGGTTCCTTGGGAGGCCTCTCCTTGGCGGGCCGCTCGGCTGCCGGCTGCGCGGCTTGGGCCGGAGGCGCGGAGGCCTGGGGCGCGCTCGTCCTGCCCGAGGACCTGGCGACGGCGGAGGAGTCCTGGCCCATGGCGGCCGCGACCAGCTTCTGGCCCAGCTCGCCCGCCATGTCTATGAGGACGGCCACCGAGCCTTCCCGGTTCACCGAGGCCTGGGCCGTGATGACGCCAGACTTGACCTCTATCATCTTGGCCGATAGGAAGTACGTCTTGTCGAGCTGCTGGACCGTGGAAACGACTATGTACGTGGCCTTGAGGAAGCCGCCTATGGTCGCCAGCTTGTCGCTGTCGCCGGCGGTCAGGTCGGACGTGCTGAATTCCAGCTCGGAAAGGGTCTTGGCGATGAAGGACCGGTCGAGCACGGTGAATAGCTTCGAGCGGACGAACTCCTCCATGATCTTCTCGGTAACGGGGATGACGACCTTCGCATCGATTCCCTTGGGCAGGTCGGTATCAATCACCGCGATCCGTTCCTGGGCGCCGGCCGCCGCGGCGGCGAAGACGGTTAAGGCCAGTATTCCGCAAAGGCGTTTCAGCATCGGTTCCTCCTGGGCTCGACTGTAGTATAGCGCATGATAGCGAGGCCATAAAGAAGAATCCGCCTCGGGCCGGGCCGCGGTTCGCCGGGCCCGGGGGCCGCCCGCGCCGCGGCTTGCGGCGCCGTCCGCTTCATGGTACCGTCATCGGTCATGAGCACCGTACCGAACCTGCGCAAGGACGAAGACCCGCGCCTGGCTTCCGCCCTCGTCTGCATGGTATACGCCGAGGCGGCCTCCATAGGGCCGTCGCCGGAAGCGCTCGTCGCGGCCTCGGCGGACCTAGCGGCTCGCCGCGCCGGGGAGGATTTCCCGCCGGCCGCCGTCAAGGATGCCGTAAGGGCGATGCTGCGAGCCGGCGGCTATAGGCCGGCGGGCCGTCAGAAGCCCGCGAGCGAGTACCTGGCCCAGGCCGCGAGGGAAGGGCGCTTCCCCGCCATCAACGGCCCGGTGGACTGCAATAACCTCCTATCGCTGGAGACGGGCCTCCCCATCAGCCTCCTGGACGCCGACGAGCTCGGGGCCGGCGCCGTGATCAGGATTTGCGGCCCCGGCGAGGGCTACGTCTTCAACGCCTCGGGCCAGGAAATGGACCTGTCGGGGCTCCTCTGCGTCTGCGCCGCCGACGGGACCCCGCTCGGGAATCCTGTCAAGGACTCGATGCGGGGCAAGCTCAAGGACGGGACGAGGCGCCTCGCGGGCTTCATCTTCGCGCCCCCGGGCCTCTATTCTACCGCGTCGCTGACGGCGCGGGGCGAGCGCTTCGCGGCCCTCCTGCGCGACCATTGCGGGGCCGTCGGCGCCGCGGTAGTAGCCGTCGTCTAGCCCGGAGCCGCGGGGCCCCGCGGGGCCGCGGCGAAGGCGCCCTCTCACTCGACCCGTACGACGACCGGGAGCGCCTCGAAGCGCGTTCCCCGCGCGCCCAGGCGGACGTCGCCGGGCTCCCCGCGGGTCCGGATCCAGAACGCTATGCATCCGCCTATGAGCGGGACCCTGGTCGGTCCTATGACGTCGGCGGGGCCAGTTATGGAAATATCTACGGTCTCGGAGGCGAAGGGGTACAGGTTGCCGTACTGGTCGTTAAGCCTGAGCTCCACCCGGGTCGTGTCCCAGTCCCCCGCTGACAGGACCCCGTCGTCGGCGGCCATGGACAGGCCCGCGGCGCACGCGTCGCCCCCGTAGCGGCGCCTCGCGATCTCCCGGCCGTCGGCGAGGCCCGCGAGCTCGAAGCCGTCGTCCTCGAGGCCCCAGGCGAGCGCGTACTTGCCTACCAGGGCCTCGGCGTCCTTCATGGTCATCCGGTACTTGAGCAGCATGATCCCGAAGCGGGCCTTCTCCGCCCAGCTAAGGCTCTCGAGCCCCCCGGCGAGCGCCTTGGCCGCGAGGCTCTTTATAAGCTTCCTGTCCGCCTTGGCGAAGCTCGTCTCCTCGAGCTGGTCCCCTATGAGGTCCGCTATCAGCACCGGCGGATGCGCCAGGTGCGGGAAATCGGCCTTGGCCGGATAGTACGAGCCGACCCGGGTCCCGCTCCTATAGAGGACTATCTCGTCGCAATTGGTGTAGACGACGATGGGGAGGAGCTTGGCGGAGGACCGCTCGCCCTTGGCGAAGACAGTCGCGGCCTCGAGCACGACGCCGGAGGCCCGGTCGCGCTGGCTCGAGTAGGCGTACGACGCGTACTTGGCTATGCGGAACATGTCCATGACCCCGTGGTAGCATATCCGGTCGCCCGAGCCGAAGTCCTTGTGGGTGTTATAGTCGAAGGCGCACCAGCCTATGGCCCCCGCTACGCCCGGCGTCGCGCGGGCGGCCTCTAGCACGCGCGCGTGCCTGAGCGAGTGCTCCACGAGGCGCTCCTCGTTGTCGAAGCGCTTCGTGGGGAACATGTGCCCGTTATGCTCGGTCACGAGGTAGGGGACGTCCCGGCGCAGGCGCGTCACGGAGCGCGGCTTCCTGAGGACCAGGGCGCCTCCCGAGTGCGAGAAGTCGTTGAAGGTGTACACGTCCTCTAGGAGCTCGCTCTTCTCCAGGAAGCGGACGCCGCCCGTCTGCCGGGTAGGGTCGAGGCGCCTGGCCGCCTCGTTGGTGCGCGCGTAGAAGTCGTGGTCGTCGCCGGACTCGTTGATGCGCACGCCCCATAGCACGACCGAGGGGCGGTTCCTGTCGCGCCTGATCATCTCCTCCAGAGAGAGGCAGGCCGTATCCTTCCATTCGGGCCCGCCTATGTGCTGCCACCCCGGCAGCTCCTCGAATACTAGGAGGCCCAGCTCGTCGCAGGCGTCGAGGAAGTGCGTCGACTGCGGGTAATGGCTTGTCCTGACCACGTTGACGCCGAGCTCCCGCTTGAGTATCTCGGCGTCCCGGCGCTGGGCCCTGGCGGGCATCGCGTAGCCGACGTAGGGGAAGGACTGGTGCCTGTTGAGCCCGGCGAGCGGCAGCTTCCTCCCGTTGAGATAGAAGCCGTCGGGCTTGAATACCGCGGAACGGAAGCCGATACGGAGCGCTATCGCGTCGATGCGCGCGCTCCCTCGTACGAGAGCGATTTCCAGGGTATACAGCCGCGGGTCGTCCACGTCCCACGGGACGACGCCTTCGAGCGAGCTCAGCTCGAGCGACGCCGCGCCGCTATCCGATACGGGGGCCCTCGCCGAGCCTATCGCGCGATCCCCGTCCTTGAGCGCGCATTCGAGGGCCAGTCCTCCGCCGTCCGCCCCGAGGGGCGCGAGCCCGCCAAGGTCAACGTCGGCGTCGAGTTCCAGCCGCTTGCTCGGCAGCAGGGCGTCCAGGGGCCTGGCGAAGCATCCGGAGATGAACGCGGCCTCCTGGACGCGCAGGGTCACTTCCCTATAGATGCCCCCGTAGCATAGGTAGTCTATGACGTGGCCGAATGGCGGTACGTCGGCGCGCTCGGTGGAGTCGACCCGCACGGTTACCCGGAGGCGGCCTCCTTCCTCCCGAGCGAAGGGGGTAAGCTCGACGCTGAACGGCGTGTAGCCGCCTAGGTGGGAGCCGGCCTCCCGGCCGTCGACCCATACCCGGCAGGCGTTGGCCACGCCCTGGAAATCCAGGAACGCGCGCCTGCCTCCGGCCAGCGGCGGCACCTCGACGTCCCTCGCGTAGCAGGATACGAACTGGTACGACTTCTCGTCGAAGCCGTTATAGGGCAGCTCCTTGTTGGAATGGGGCAGGTCGACCCTCGACCAGCCTTCCAGCGGCGCGTCCGCCGCCGCGTACTCCTCCAGGAAGGCTTCCGTGTAGCTCCATCCCCTGTTGACGCTCGTCACTATCCTCATCGTCCTACGCTCCTTCCCGTTTCGCCGCCGCCTCTACTATCACTATCGTCTCCATGGCGAGGTCCGCCTCGACCCGACTCTCCCGGTACCTCGTGAAGCCCCACGACGCCGCGACGCATAGGACGAGCGCGAGCGCGGAGGTGAGCCTGACGCCGAGGTCGTCGTCGACGCTCCGCCCCAGGAGGAGGAAGGAGGGGAAGACCAGGTTCGAGAGCGATATGGCCGCCTTCATAGCGAAGTTGTTGGCGGCGTAGAATACCGCCTCCTTGTGGTTGCCCGTCCGTACGCCGTCCGCGCGGGCGATGTCGGCGATTATTGCGGTCGCGAGTATGCCCGTCACCGCGGACGGCACCGTCTGCACGGCTATGACTATCCAGCCCCAGGCCGCGGGAGATATGAGGGGCACCTTGCCGGTGACCCCCAGCATGGCGAATACCAGCGCCTGCGCGGCGAAGGCCATGACCATCATGTTCTTCTTCCCGAAGCGCTTGGCGCCGGCCAGCACCGCGGGGTATAGGGCGAAGCTGGCCACGAACATCACGGCCATCAGCGTGAAGGCCATCGCCTCGGGCAGCCGCATCAGTATGGTGACGTAGTACACTATACCTATCTCCAGGAAGGCGTTGGCCGCGTAGTAGGCGAACTGCCCGAGGAGCACGACCCGGAACTCGTGGTTCTTCAGGGCGCCGGCTATCGCCTGCACCGCGCCTTCCTCGGAGTGGGTCTTCCTGCAGAAGCGGCGCTCGTCTATGAACAGCACGGGAAGCATCATGGCCGCGAAGCCGACGGCGGCGAACAGGGCCACGACGGCGAGGAGGGCCCGCTCCGGCGCCAGCCCCGCGGACTGGAACAGGTCCTTGAGCGCGTACACGGAATTGCCGACGAAGAAGCCGACGGCCCAGGTTATCGACGTCAGGGTGGCCAGGAGCAGCCGCGTATCGGAGTCGTGCCCCAGCTCCGGGATGAGCGCCCCGTAGGGTATCGTGTATATCGTCATGAAGAGGTAGAACCCCAGCAGCGTCGCGACGAGCCATACGGCGTTGAGAGGCGAGGCCCCGGGAGCCGGCGGGGCGAATACCAGCACCGAGAAGAGGGCCGCCGGGAAGGCGCCCGCGAGCATGAAGAATCGGCGCCGGCCCAGCGGCCGCTTGGACCGGTCGGAGAGCATGGCGATCCACGGGTCGGTGACCGCGTCGAACATCCTGCCTATGAAGCTCGATAGGCCCAGCACGGTGAGCACGCCTATGACGGCTCCCTGGAATATCCTGATAGGGAAGGCCGGGCTCCCGTCCACGATGGGCGGGAAGTAGAAGTAGTTGAGTATCGAGCCTACCGAGAAGGCCGTTAGGCTCCATCCGAACTGGCCAAGGGCGAACATGATCATCCGCCACAGGGGCAAGGCCTCCACCCTGAGCTCCGTCCCGTCCCGCCGGGGGGATCCGGGTCCGCTTCGTACCGTCATTCTGGCTCCTTATGCCTTGGCGCTTTTCCATTATGGATTCCTGCCTTGGGGACTTTCGCTTTATCGGCTCTTAGGGAGGAGGCGCCCCGCGGCGGGCTAGGGTTCTCCAGAGCCATCGCGTACAGCTCTATCTGGTAGTACACGAGGCCCATGGGATCCATCGCGTACTCCTGCCTGAGCTGGCCTCGCCTGGCGGCGATCCTCTGGCCGAAGCCCCAAAGGATATTGGAGATCGAGTAGAGCGCCAGCGTTACGTCTATATCCGGCCTCACGGAGCCGTCGGCTATTCCCGCCGCTATTATCCCGCCTAGCATCGCGTCCGATCCGTGGCTGAGCTCGAGGTAGCGGAGCCGCAGCTCGTCATCCGGGGAGAAGGGCGAGTCGTCCTTGAAGTAGAAATCGAATTCACCCATGAATTTCATGATATTGTCGTTTGCCGACAGGTATTTCGCCAGCCTCGTGAGGTAGTCCTTGAACCGCTTGAGGCCGTTTCCGCGTAGCGTGCCGAAGACCGTGGCCTGGTAGCGGTTCCAGTCGCTCAGGATCTCGCATGCCGCCTCGAAGGCGAGCTCCTCCTTGCTCGCGAAGTAACGGTACAGCGTCCTCCTCGTGAGGCAGGAGCGGATGGCGACGTCCTCCATCGATGCGGCGAATAGGCCCTTCTCTAGGAATTCGCGTACGCCGCTCTTGAGGATTATTTGTCGCGTGCTCTCCTTGGCCGGCTCCACTCGTCCTCCTGTCGAGAGTATATGTCACAATATGAGACATAAGAATAGTCTTGGTTTATAAACTAGTCAATCTGTATTACTCAAACGGATGGCTTATATCTGCTCTAGGCATTCGCTTGACGCTATAGGATAATCATGAGAAGCTATTCGGTATAGCACGCTGTGTGACATGAAATAATGCGCGTTATAGTGGAGGGCTTATTAAAACCTCGCCGATCAAGCTATATGCCGGGTTTTGCCTTTTTATCGGCATAACGGCCACGGGAGCGATCATCCTCCTATATCCGCTATGGAGGGACGTGAGCCTCTTCCTCGGGACCGACCTCCCGGTCATGGCGGCGACGGCTTCCCTGGGAGCGGCCTTCGTCGCGTACGCCATGCGGCTCCTTATCGGCACGGCCCTCGCCGGCGCGCGCGCGCGGCGTCACGTTATCGTCCTCGGCGCCTGCGCGACCGTCCTGTCGGTCTTGCTCGGCGCGCTCCTCACTGAACTGGGTTCGGACCGGGCGGTACTCTGGCGAAATCTCGTCCGATTCCTTCCGTCGCTAGCGGCGGCGGCCGTCATCGGCGTCCTCGTGCTCTTTCCGCCGCGCCGCTTCGCCTTAAGGGCCGCGGCGGTCTATATCGCGGCTTTTTCCCTGATCATCTGGGCCTGGCTGCCTTCCGCGCTCGTGAGGGTCGCCTTTTCGGCGCCTCCCGCGGCGTTCCTCGGGCAAGGCGGCCTGAACGTCGTAACGGCGACGAACGTACGCGCCTCGGCCAGGCTCGACTTCGGCCCCGACGAGCGCTTAGGCTCCGTTGCCTCGGGAAGCGAAGGCGGGCTCAAGGCCGTGACCGGCCCCTTCCAAGGAGTCTTCCTCCCGCTAGAGAGGCTGGAAGGAGAGCTGTTCCTCCGGTCAACCGTAGACGGGATCGAGGCCATCGGAACCGAGGACGTCTCGTCCGCCGGGACCGCGAGGAGCGATACCGCCCGCCTTCGCTTCCCTCGCGCGGGCGAGCCCTTCTCCTTCGTGTCGTTCTCCGATATCCACGAGAATGTAGCCTTGTACGGGAAGCTGGCGGGGAACGTCGATTTCGACGCTATGAGCCTAGCGGTGTACCTAGGGGATTTCCTGAATCACGTCGATAGCCCCGAGCAAGCGCGGCGCTCCATCGTGGGCCTAGCCACGGGAAGCGTCGCGCTCCCGCGCGCCTTCGTGCGCGGCAATCACGAGGCCAGGGGCGAGGGCGCCCGGAGCCTCGCCTCGTGGATACTGCCGGCCGACGGCGAGTACTATTACTCGTTCACCCTGGGCGACGCGTTCTTCATCGCGCTGGATACGGGGGAGGACAAGCCCGACGGCTCGGCCGCGTACGGCGGGCTCGTCGATTTCGGAGCCTACCATAGGCGACAGGCTATCTGGCTGGCCGAGCGGCTGGCCTCCAGGGAATATAGGGACGCGAAGGCCCGGATCGTGCTAGCCCATATACCGCCTACGGAGGAACCCCTCGCCGAAGTCGAGCCGCTCTGGTATCTTCTAAGGCGTCGGGACGATATCGACCTCGTACTGAGCGGCCATACCCACGAGGCGGCCATACGCCTGCCTTCCGATACCGGGTTGCCCTTCCCCGTGGTATGCTCCGGCGGCGGCTCCGCCGATACCGCGGCCGCAGTCGCCGTGACCGTAGACGGAGGCTCCGTATCCGTCGCTATCATAAGGCCGGACGGCAGCCGGGAGGCGAGCTCGGTCTTCGGTAGCCGCTAGGCGGCGGGGGGCCTGGCGGATAGGCTCCGCGATGGCCGTTTCGCGGGAAGCATGGAGGATATGATATGATTACCACCGCGTCGAGGCCGGAAGCCGTCCGGGCGGTCGCCTAGCATGGGCGCCTTCGTCCAGATACTCGTGCTGCTCGCGTTCATGGCGGCCGGCGCGATAGTCTTCTTCCTTCGCCTCGCCCCCCCGCCGAGGATAAGCGACCTCCTTATAAAGATAGTGCTATGGGCCCTCCTGCTAGTGATGGGCTTCAGGCTAGGCAACGCCGGGGAGCTGCGGGAGCGGCTCGGCGAGATAGGCCTGCTCGCTCTGGGGACGGCCGTCGCCTCGGTCGCCGGGACGGTGCTGGCGATTCGGGCGGCGTACGCGCTCCTCGAGGCCGTCCGCTCGCGGCTCGCCGGTCGGGCGGGGCCCGCGGCCGCGCCCGGGAACGCCGTAGCGTCCGCCGGGGCGGAGGCCGCCGGGGGAGCGTCCGCCGGGACCGCCGTAGCCGGCCGCTTCGACTGGGGGCATTTCAAGGGGCCGGCCGTCCTGCTCGCGGTCGTCGTCGTAGGGTTCGTCTCCGGCGCGCTCGCGCCCGAGGTCCGGCTCGATTACGGCCGGGTAACGGGCTGGGTCCTCAACGCGCTCCTGTTCATGATAGGCCTCCAGTTCGCTCAGTCCGGCATATCGCTCAGGGCGGCCTTCGTCAGGGCGGATACCGCCCTCGTGCCCGCCGCCACCGTCGTCGGGTCGCTCGCGGGCGGGCTCGCGGTCGCGGCCGTCTTCGGCATATCGGCGGGAAAGGGCCTCGCGCTCTCGGCCGGCTTCGGCTGGTACAGCCTCTCGGGCGTCCTCATCTCCGACCTCGGCGACCCCGCCCTAGGCTCGGCCGCCTTCCTCGCCAACATGATACGCGAAGCGCTGGCCCTCGTGCTCATCCCCGTGCTCGCGGCGACGCGGCGGCCCTACGCGGCGATAGGCGTAGCCGGGGCCACAGCGATGGACGTCACCCTGCCCCTCATAGAGCAGTGCGTAGGGCCCGAGTCCGTGCCCGTCAGCTTCACGAGCGGGGCTATCCTGTCGCTCCTGGTCCCGGTCCTGGTTCCTTTGTTCTTCTCGATGGGTTTATGATCCGGATGGTGTCGAGCCCTACGAGGCCTCGTCCGCCAAGGCCTCACGGGTAAAAAAAACGGCCCCTCGTCGAGAGGGGCCGATACGGCGCGCGGCGCGGCCGCTACGCCTCCCGATTACTTGAGGATGAGCGTGAAGCCCTCGTCGCCGAGGACCTTGCGCTTGCCCGCGTAATCCTTCATTCCGCCTACGTTATACACCTTGGTATAGCCGATGCTCTCGAGGGCCGACTTGACGTAGCCGGCGCGGGTGCCGGAGGCGCACATGAGGAATACTTCCCTGTTCTTATCGCCGAAGACGTTCTGGAGTATCGCCTTGGATACGATGTCGGCGGCGGAGAATTCCCAGCCGGTATTGCGCTTCAGGGCGTTGCCGTCCAGGTACTCGAAGAATGACACGGTCTCGAAGCCGTCGACGTACCCGGCCTTGTACTTGTCCGACACGTTGCGCAGGTCGACGTACTTGGCGCCCGGCCTGTCGAGGTACGCGTCGATGGTGGCCATGGTCACCGTCTTCGGAAGGGCGGCGAGGCCGGCGTAGACGCTGTCGCCGAGGATCTTGCGGGCGCCGGCGTAGTCCTTAATGCCGCCGGCGTTGAATACCTTCTGGTAGCCGAGGCTATCGAGAGCCGCCTTGACGTAGCCTGCCCTGGTGCCCGAGCCGCACATAAGGACGACTGCGCCGTCCTTGGGGCCGAAGAGGTTCTCGAGCATGGCGGCGTCGACGACGTCGGCCGCGGAGAACTCCCAGCCGTTGCGGCGAACCAGGGCCCTGCCCTCGATGTACTGGAAGAACGGTATGACCTCGAAGCCGGCGATATAGCCGCCGTTCAGGAGGTCGGCGTAGTTGCGCAGGTCGACGAAGCGGGCCGGGGCGGTCAGGTACGAATCGATGGTAGCCATGGTGACGCCCTGCCCGGCGTCGATGCCTGCGGCCTTGGCGGGCTGGCTGACGCAGGATACCGACAGGAGCAGCGCCGCGGCGAGCGCGAAGGCGATGATCTTCTTGTTCATATGTCTCTCCTCTATCAATAGTGCGATTCCCGGCGCGCGTAGCGTACGCGACTAACCGGGAATTCGCTTAATGCATATACTTGGCGTTGTGATACGCGAAAAGTCCCTGGAGCATGCGTACCGCGTTGTTAGGGGTAACCGTGGCGCCCGTGAACGCGTCTACCTCGCCGTGCATCGGCTTGATCATGTTGACGGCCTCCTGCGACTTGCCGAGGAGCTCGTCCTTGATGAACCCGTCGAACAGGTCCTTGGCCTCGACGCCTTCCCAGGTGACGTAGCTGTCGCCGTACATGCCGGGCGTATAATGGCCGGTAGAGTCCTTATCGTACGACAGCTCGACTATAGAACCGTCTTCCTTGCTCAGCTCCACGTAGGCGACCGAGTAGAAGTTGACTTCGGGGCCTCGGCAGGTGCACGCGATATAGGCGACCTGGTACTTGACCTTCTTTAGGAGCTCGTACTCGAAAAGGACGTACGCGACGGTCTCCTTCTCGTCCTTGTGCCCGTCCACGTGCATATAGGTAAAGGCGTTACGTACGAGAATGCCCTTCGACGCCTCGTCCGCCGACGGCTTGGCCGGGGCGGTCGCGGGGACGTTAGCGCATCCGGCGATGATCATCGCGAGCGAGGCCGTCGCGAGGAGTGGGAAGATACGTTTCATGGGGAGCTCCTTAAGAATAGTAGGTTCCTTGAATATACGACAGATATTATAACAAGTAAAACATATATATAAAAATATGTCTAGTTCTATATGAATATTTAAGCCGAAGACGTAAAAAAAGTCGAGCGATAGCCGGCGATTGCAGGCGGCTACGGGGCGAGTACGGGGCGATAATGGGCATGAGTAGCGAGCGGTCCAGGGCGACCTCGTCATAGACTCGCGGCAGCGATAGCCGCCCGGTTCCGCGCCGGAGATGAGTCCGTTCAGGATTGCCTGGGCGCAGCCGACGCCGCTCGAGACCGAGATAGCGCCGGTCGGGCAGTTCCGCGCGCAGGCCCCGCGCTCCATGCACCGGTCGCGGGCCGTTATCTAGGCCTTCGCGTCTCGTATGACGAATACGCCGCGAGAACCGACATGAGCCGCTCGGCTATCAGCCCCAGCGCGCCCAGGACGGCCGACTCGAGCATCATCGATGATGAGGAGCCGGGAGGGGAGGGCGAGCGACTTGAGGATGCGCGCCCTTCGCCCAAGGCGAATACCGTCCTGATCGGTCGTCCGTCCTCCTTACGACTCGGCGCTCTCGACGATGGGGAGTTGCCATTATTGGCCGTTTCGCCAATATTGGTAGCGTCGGGCGGGCGTCTTGTCTACCGCGTCGCTATATCGGCGGGGACGAGCGCGCGCCGATCGCGGCGAGACAGACGACGCGTCGCTATGAAACCATAGGAGGCTTCGATGACAAGGGTGCTTTTCCTGTGCGTCCATAATTCCGCGCGCAGCCAGATGGCCGAGGCCTTCCTAAAGAAGCTGGCGGGCGATAGGTTCGAGGCCGAGAGCGCGGGGCTCGAGCCCGGGAGGCTCAACCCCTACGTCGTCCGCGCGATGGCCGAAATAGGCGTGGATATCTCGGGGAACCCCGTGAAGAGCGTATTCGATCTCCACGCGGCGGGCCGCTCCTACGACGTCGTCGTGACCGTCTGCTCCGAGGAGGCGGCGGAGCGCTGCCCCGTTTTCCCGGGCCTCGCCAGGCGGCTGCACTGGCCGTTCCCCGATCCCTCCTCCTTCGCCGGAAGCGACGAGGCCGTCATGGCCGGGGTCAGGGCGGTGAGGGACCGGATCGAGGCGGCGGTCGGGGATTTCGCCCAAGGCCTCACCAAGTAGGCGGGGCCTTCGGGATCCGCGCCTACTCCTCGCCGTACTTGGCTATCTCGCTCTCGACCATGGTGAGGCGTTCCTGGAGCGTGCGGATGGTCCGCTCCAGCCGCTCTCGTTCCTTGTCCAGGCGGAACTTGGGATCGTCCGACGGCTTTTCCTGCTTGATGAGCGCCTTGACCGATTCGGGGCTCTTGCCCGACTTGAACGCGTCTATGGCGGCGGAGCGCGACTCCGGATTCTTGATGCCGGAGACCACCTTCATGGCGTCCCAGCCGATGTCGGCCGGCACCTGGTAGCCGTAGGCCTTCATCGCCGCGCCGGCGCTGGTCCGGGGCACGCCAATGGCCCGGTCCAGGTAGTCCTCGAATCGTACGAAGCGCTTACGGCATAGGGCCTCGGCCTCGACTATTAGCCTCCCGAGGTCGAGCATCAGGCGGCCGTTCTCCGGCATGAGGGCCTTGATCCTCGAGGTCATATCGACGAATTCCGGATCCGTCGCGAAGCTATTCTCGTACGTTCCTTGCCGCTCCGCCTTCTCGAGCAGGTCGTGGAAGATAGACCAGAATTCGTTGGTATGCGCCCTTGCCCCCGGAACGAAGGCTCCGCGCTCGCAGTGCAGGTGGTGGGCGTATTCATGGATAGCGGTATAGACGAGCTGGCCCTCGTTCTCGAAGTTCTTGTTATGGATCAGTATCTCCCGGGTTAGCGGCTTGTATAGCCCGTTGACCACGTGGCTTTTCTTGCCGGTGAATACGACGCTGAACTCCGTCTTGCATTCCTCTATCCCGAGCAGCAGTTCCTTTACTCTATCCTGGTTCATGGGGCCTCCGCGGCGTCAATCTACTACGCGCCAAACGGAGCGGACAAGTCCGACAGGTCGCCGAGCGCGCGGCATAGACCTTAGCCCGAAAAAGGTTTAGGATACCTACCTCTTAGCGCGCGATGCGGGCTAATCTCAAGCCTCAATCCTCCATGCACACCAGAAAGGACGTACCGTGGCGAAGAAACCTAATTATTCGTTCGAGAAGCGCCAGAAAGACCTAGCTAAGAAGAAGAAGAAGGAAGACAAGCTCAAGAAGAAGCAGGAGCGCAAGGCCGGCATCGCTGACGGCTCGATCGATCCTAACGCGGAAGAGACCGACGCCGACGATTCCGAGGACGACGCCGAGGATTCTGACGACTCCGACGGAGCCGAGAGCCCCGCCGAAGGCGACTAGCCCGAGGCCCGGAGCCCAGCCCTACCGTAGCGCCCGCTCCAGCTCGGCCGTATTATATCCGACGATGACGCGTCCGTTGACGTCCGTTACCGGTACGCCCATCTGTCCGGATTTCCTGACCATCTCCTCGGCCCTCCTGGAATCCGAGGCGATGTTATACTCGTCGAATCGTACGTTCCTGGCCTTGAGCCAATCCTTGACCATCCTGCAATACGAGCAGCTCGGCGTGGAATATACACTGATAGCCATAGCGTCTCCTTAATATGAGAAATACTATATAAGAAATACTGAAAAAGCTAAATATCGTCAAGCGCCGGGGCTCGAGAAGCCGTCCTCGTCGCTATGATGCCACGCCCACGCCCACACCCACGCCTTGGCTTACGCCCGCAAGGCCCCTCGTCGCCTCGGTTCGCGGCAGCCCTATGGCTCTGTTCGCTCGCATCGCTCCCGGCCTTCCCGTCGCCCGGCACGCTCGCCTACTCGGGGAGCGTATCCGCCGAGGCGTCGAGCGCGGAGGGGTTGGAGGCGGGAGCGCGGCTGCGAGCGGCCGGGCTAGACGTCAGGGCTGCAGCCGCCTGGCCGTTAGAGCTGGAGGACGGCGTCTTTCGGCTCGCCTCGCCCGCGGCCGGTATCTCGGTCTCGGCGCCCTTCGTCCGGCTCGGTTCGATGCGTCCCGACGGCATAGTCGGTTTCGTCTATCGGCCGGCTCAGGCCGGACCTGTCCTCGTAGGGCGTTCCGGCCCTCCGTTCGCGCCGGCATCCCCCGCCGACCCGTCGTACCTGGGCGTGGCGCTGGGAGAGGACGTCGGCGCCTTCGC
>Ga0180008_1000924_pt1 | contig 20718 bp, 17 predicted proteins | sample MM_PW_MetaG_FD_121121 | JGI IMG/M metagenome (GOLD analysis project Ga0180008, IMG submission 121121) | Groundwater microbial communities from the Aspo Hard Rock Laboratory (HRL) deep subsurface site, Sweden - MM_PW_MetaG | ecosystem: Environmental > Aquatic > Deep subsurface > Groundwater...
ATATGTGGATTTTGTGAGACTTTATTCCAATCATAGTCTGAGTCATTCCCACCTAATGCAAAGACCACATATAATTCTTCACGATGTTCTAAGGAACCTAAATATTGATCAATGATATTTTTATCAAATATTCGCTTTAATGTTTGTCCATAAAAAGATACATTATCAATTGTCTGGTGATAAAAATCTGATATAAGCTTCACGGCGTTATTTTCAATTGTTTCTAATTTCCCATTCATAGTTACAATGCCTTTAGCAATAGAATCACCAAAAACTACAGTATGCATAAAATCACTTCCTTTAAGTAAAGTATAATTGTTTAATTTGACTTTAAACTCTACTCATACAAAAACTTATCTACACTTATATATCCTGTGGTAGAATCTATTTTTTAAACTCTACCCAGAGTAGATTTTTATCAAACTCATCTTTTTTTATCGTGATATAATATGAGTATGAACAATATAAAAGATATTTTTGCCAAAAACTTAATGCATTATCGTAAAACTTTGGGTTTAACACAATTGGAGTTAGCCAACCGTATCAATTATTCAGATAAGGCAATATCAAAGTGGGAAAGGGGTGAATCGCTACCTGATGTCATTACACTCGCTGAAATTGCTAAAATTTTCAATTTAACCATTGATAAACTTATTAGTGAACATCACTACAACATGGATATTCCCGAACTTCAAGTTGAAGAAACACATAAGAAAAATATATTTAATTTAAAGCTTACTTCTCTATCGATTTCTGGGATACTGCTCATAACTGTTATCATCTTTGTTGTCCTAACACTTGTAAATCCAGACAGTAATAATGCTTGGTTATCACTGATCTATGCTATACCTTTTACTTTTATTGCTTTTTTGCTATTTTCAATATTTTCTAGAAAAAGAATATTGATCATGCTATTTTCAGAGCTGTTATCTTTTAGTATTTCTCTGATTTTGTTCCTATCAATCCAAATTCCAAATACCTGGCTTTTCTTTTTAATCCCCATTCCAGTATTTTTCATCTTATTCTTTGCTCTTTCTCTTAAGAACAGCAAATAATTAACTATCTGATCATAGAATAAACAAAAAAGGTACCTAGCTTTTGCGAGGTACCTTTTATTGATTATTAATTAATTAATATTCTAATTCTTCTTCATCATTGTAGGTATTTGATCTGTCATATTCAAAAGTTGCTTCTCTTAAGATACCTGTTCCAGCTGGAATGAGTCCGCCAATGATGACATTTTCTTTCAAGCCATGTAGTTCATCGGTCTTACCTTTAATTGCTGCATCTGTCAAGATTCTAGTTGTTTCCTGGAAGGATGCTGCAGATAAGAAGGAATCACTTCTAAGTGATGCTCTTGTAATACCTAATAGAATTGGACGGCCAACAGCTGGTCTCTTCATTGCTCTGAAAGCTGCTTTATTCGCTCTCTTGAATTCAGAAACGGATACTTCTGTACCTGGTAACAATTCTGTATCACCTTCGGTGACGATGGTGATTCTTCTAAGCATTTGACGAATGATTAATTCGATATGCTTATCACTAATTTCTACCCCTTGAGCACGATATACCTTTTGAACTTCTTCTAAGATATACATTTCAGCTGCTTCAGTTGAAACAACACGGAGTAATTCTTTAGGATTGATTGAACCTAATGTTAATCTTTGACCCGCTTTAACGGTTGCACCTTTACGGAATAAAGCTTCAACATTTGGATCCATCGTATACTTGTAGTCCTTTTCATGAACATCGGTAATTGTAACAACCGAAATACCACCACGTTGGCGATCAATCGATTTAATCTTACCATCAACTTCACTAATAACGGCTTTCCCTTTAGGGTTTCTAGCTTCAAATAATTCTTGAATACGTGGAAGACCTTGTGTAATATCTGATGCGGAGGCAACTCCACCGGTATGGAAGGTTCTCATAGTTAACTGAGTTCCTGGTTCACCAATAGATTGTGCTGCGACAACCCCAACAGCTTCACCGACTTCTACTCTAGTATTTGTTGCTAGGTTACGTCCGTAACACTTAGCACATACACCATTTTCGGAATTACATGTTAGATTGCTTCTGATTTCAACACCGGTGATATCAGCCTTAAGAATTAATTGGCCAATTTCTTCAGTGATTAATTCATTACGTTTAACGATAACTTGCTTAGTTTTTGGATGTGTAACATCCTTACTTGCGTAACGTCCGACGATACGGTCATATAATGGAACAACTTCCTTTGTGTCATCCATAACTGGCTCCATATAGACACCACGTTCAGTTCCGCAATCTTCATCAACAACGATAACATCTTGGCTGACGTCAACTAAACGACGCGTCAAGTATCCTGATTCGGCAGTCTTTAACGCTGTATCGGTAGAACCTTTTCTCGCACCATGGGTGGAGATGAAGAATTCTGATACTGTCAAACCTTCTCTAAAGGATGCTTGGACTGGAACTTCAATAATTTCACCCTTAGGATTATTCATCAGACCGCGCATACCAGCAAGCTGAGCAAAGTTTGACGCATTACCACGAGCACCGGAATCAGACATCATATAGATGTTATTATCCTTATCAAATTCAGCCATTAAGCCTTTTTGAATATCGTCACGTGCTTCTTGCCATTGTTTAATAACAAGGTCACGACGTTCTTTATCTGTAAGCATACCATCTTCATACCAACCTGAAATCTCTTCAATATTCTTTTTCGTAATATCGATGCGATCATGCTTACCAGAGTAAACATTGATGTCAGCAAATGATACGGTAATACCTGCGACTGTTGAATACTTAAACCCAAGATCTTTCAATCTGTCAAGCATCTTAGATGTTTCACTAATTTGTAGATCCTTGAAGACTTGAGCAATAATTTGTGATAAGAATTTCTTCTTAAATGGTCCAGGAATAGCCATACCTTTAAGAATATCTTTAGGGTTTGTTCCTTTAACCATGAAATACTTATCTGGTGTATAATTTTCCAAATTATCCAAAGTTGGTTCATTCAAATAAGGGAAAGTTGGAGGAAGAATACGGTTGAAGATCAATTTTCCTAAAGTAGTTACTAAATACTTATGTTTTTGTTCTTCAGAAAATTTTTGATTGATTGATTTTGGATCAATAATGATTCTCGTGTGTAATCCAATTTCTTTATGTTGATATGCAAGATATGCTTCATCATAATGTGCGAAGAAATGTCCTTCATTGCGATTCTTGAAGTCATGTTCTTCTTGTCTTTCTTGTGCGCGATATCCTGAGAACTTGCGTTCCAATCTTTCTTCAATCGTTAAGTAATAGTTACCAAGAACCATGTCCTGTGATGGCGTAACAACTGGTTTACCATCTTTTGGGTTCAAAATGTTATTGGATGCAAGCATTAATAATCTTGCTTCTGCTTGTGCTTCATTTGATAGAGGTACGTGGACAGCCATTTGGTCACCGTCAAAGTCAGCGTTGAACGCTGGTGTAACAAGTGGATGTAGGCGAATCGCTTTACCATCAATTAATTTAGGTTCGAATGCTTGAATACCAAGTCTATGAAGTGTAGGAGCACGGTTAAGAAGTACTGGATGTTCTCTAACAACCTTTTCTAAAGCTGCCCAAACATCATCGTCCATTCTTTCGTATTTGCTATTTGCATTTTTCTTAGCATTTGCATCATTACCAGTTAATTTTTGTAATTCTCTTAAAACGAATGGTTTAAATAATGTGATTGCCATTTCTCTTGGAATACCACATTGATACATTTCAAGGTCTGGTCCAACGATAATAACTGAACGGCCTGAATAGTCAACACGTTTACCAAGTAGATTTTGTCTGAAACGACCTTGTTTACCACGCAACATATCAGATAGTGATTTTAAGTGTCTGTTTCTTTCAACTGCGGCTTTCTTACCACGCTTAGCATTGTCAAAGAGTGCATCAACAGCTTCTTGAAGCATACGTTTTTCATTCTTTGTAATCAAACGAGGAGCCATTTGTTCTTTTTGTTTCTTCAAACGATTGTTACGGTTTAGAATACGACGATATAAATCATTTAAGTCAGTTGTCGCAAATCTGCCACCATCAAGAGCAACCATTGGTCTTAAATCTGGTGGAATAACTGGAATAACATCCATAACCATCCACTCAGGTTTGTTATCTGAATTGTTGAATGCTTCAACAACTTCAAGACGCTTAATGATTCTATCTCTTTTTTGTTTAGAACTTGTCTTCAACTTCTTGCGAAGCGATTTAACTTCTTTATCCAAATCTAATTCTTGAAGTAATTTTTTAACGGCTTCAGCACCAGTGAGTGCTGTAAATCTGCTACCGTACTCTTCAGTGAGTGCACTGTAATCTTGTTCTGATAAAATTTGTTTCTTAGATAGCGGTGCAGTGCCTGGATCCGTAACGATATAAGATGCATGATAAACAACTTCTTCAAGCTGTTTAGCTTTAATTCCTAAAAGGATAGCTAAACGGGATGGAGAATTCTTCAAATACCAAGTATGAACAACAGGAGCCTCTAATTCAATATGCCCCATACGTTCTCTACGTACTTTAGATTCAGTAATTTCAATACCGCACTTCTGACAAATTTGGCCTTTATTGCCACTTTGTTTTTTACCACAAGCACATTGATAGTCTCTTGTAGGTCCAAAAATACGTTCACAGAACAATCCACCTTCTTCAGGTTTTGATGTTCTATAGTTAATTGTTTCATGTGTTTTAACTTCGCCATAAGACCATTGTCTAATTTCATCAGGAGATGCAAGTCTAATCTTTAAATGGCTATACGTACGACTACCATATCCTTTGCGAACAGGTTGAACATGACGATGAATACGTTCAGATAAATCAATATCTAAAAATGCTTCAACTTCTTCCTCAGGTACAAGTTCAGCTTCAACTTCATGGACATGTTCTTTAAGAGAATCAAATCCGTAAAGTTCAAGGATACTATTAATTTCTTGACGCAAAATTGCATCTTCTTCAAATAGATGATAAAGTGCGTGTCTATCGAATTCTAAAAATTCTTTTAAGTCTTGCATATTAGCATTTCTTAAAATCTCAACACTTTCACTACTTAAATTTAAGTTTTCTAAATTTCTTGGTAGTGCATAACGACGTAGGATCGTTTTAATTTCTTCAAAGCTTTCGCCTAACAACATATTCAATTCTTTTAAATTGAACGTATTGAAGTCTTCAAGTTGATCTATACCAGATAGTTTAAGCTGTTTGAGGGCTTCTTCAGATAACTTCAAAGATTCGACATGTAATGTTAACTTTTCTTTAGCCATCAACGAAATCCTCCTCTAAACTTGCTTGGATTATTATCCACAAGTGATTTTTCAGCTTCATTTTCGCCTGTTTTCGCATCAATCAACTCAACATAAAGCCCTAGAGCTTGTAGTTCTCTTGTTAATACTCTAAATGATTCAGGAATGCTTGCTTCAGGAATTGGTTTATCATGCGTAATCGCACTATAAACCTTATTTCTTCCTAACATATCATCCGATTTAACAGTGAGCATTTCTTGAAGTGTATGTGCAGCACCATAAGCGTATAATGCCCAAACTTCCATTTCTCCGAATCTCTGTCCACCATTTTGAGCTTTACCACCCATTGGTTGTTGTGTAACGAGTGTGTATGGTCCAACACTTCTTGCATGGAGTTTATCATCAACCATGTGAGAAAGTTTAATCATATACATGACGCCAACAGATATTCTATTTTCATAAGGTTCACCAGTACGTCCATCATATAAGACACGTTTTCCATCAGGATCGATACCACCTTCAGCCATAATCTTAATTAAGTCAGCATCATCAACACCATCAAATACTGGTGTAGCAATTTTAACGTTTAAGTTTTTAGCTGCAATACCTAAATGGATTTCTAAAATCTGTCCGATGTTCATACGTGAAGGAACCCCAAGTGGGTTTAACATGATGTCAACAGGTGTTCCATCTTCCATATATGGCATATCTTCTCTTGGTAAAATCTTGGAAATAACACCCTTGTTACCATGACGACCAGCCATTTTGTCACCTTCAGAGATTTTTCTCTTCTTAGCAACATAAACACGTATAGATTCGTTCACTCCACTAGGTAGTGCATCACCATTCTTCTTTGAGAAGTATTGAATTGATTGAACAACACCACCGCCACCATGAGGTACGCGAAGTGATGAGTCTCTGTATTCTCTTGATTTTTCACCAATGACTGCATGAATCAGTTTTTCAGAAGGACTTGGTTCAAATACACCTTTTGGTGTAATCTTACCGACAAGAATGTCGCCTTCTTTAACTTCAGAACCGGCAATGATAATACCACGTTCATCAAGATTCTTTAATGCTTCTAAACCAGCATTTGGAACTTCGCGTGTAATTTCTTCACGTCCTGATCCGGTTTTTAATTCTCTTGTTTCTATTTCATACTCATCAATATGAATTGATGTGTAGACATCTTCTTTAACTAAATCTTCACTCATGATAATAGCATCTTCATAGTTGTAACCTTCCCATGTCATAAATGCCACGGTAACGTTTCTACCTAAAGCTAGTTCGCCTTTATCAGTTGATGGACCATCAGCAAGAATATCACCCTTATCCACAAACTCTCCAGTTTCAACAATAGGACGTTGTAAGATACAAGTATCCTGGTTTGATCTGAAAAAGCGAATTAAGTTAAATGTTTTGCTGTCACCCATACCGTAATCACGAAGGGTTTTAGCCATTTCGAAAGTGAATGGTTTATTTGGATCATATAAAACGTTGTTGCCAACCATAATCTTTTGTTCAGGTTCTGATGTGATGATAACTTTGGTGCTATCTGCATATGTTACATATCCAGAAACATCACTAACAACAACACTACCTGAGTCTTTTGCTGCACGATATTCAATACCGGTACCAACAATTGGTGATTCTGGTTTTAATAATGGTACTGCCTGGCGCTGCATGTTCGCACCCATTAGGGCACGTGAAGCATCATCGTGTTCCAAGAAAGGAATAGTTGATGTTGCTACAGATACAATTTGCTTAGGCGATACGTCCATGAATGTAACTTCTTCAGGGTCGAACATGGATGTTTCACCACGGAAACGTCCAATAACACTTTCAGAAATAATGGTTCCATCTTCATGGAGTTCAGTAGCTGCTGATGCGATAACTTCATCGTATTCTTCATCTGCTGTTAAATATTTAAATTCTGGAGTAACAATATGCTTGCCAGAGGAACGATCGACAACTAAATATGGAGTTTGGATAAACCCATATTGGTCAACCTTACCATAGGTAGCAAGTGAACTGATTAACCCAATTGAAGGTCCTTCAGGAGTTTCAATAGGACAGATTCTGCCATAATGGGAGTTATGAACGTCACGTACTTCAACGCCTGCTCTATCTCTTGCTAAACCACCAGTACCAAGTGCAGAAACTCTTCTCTTTTGTGTTAGCTCAGCTAGTGGATTGATTTGATCCATGAACTGTGACAACTGTGAACTACCAAAGAAGGTTTTAATTGCACCAGCAAGTGGTGTCATATTGATAATATTCGAAGGTGTAGCATCAGCAAATGTTGTTGTTGACATCTTGTCTTTAATATTCTTTTCTGCTCTAGCTAGACCAATTCTAAATTGATTCTTTAATAATTCTCCAATAAGACGTAATCTACGATTACCCAAATGGTCAATATCATCAGTTGATCCTAAACCATCATATAAGTTTAAATAATAACTCATACTTGCAACAACATCCGATAATGTAATATGTTCTTTATTTTCTCTTTGGTCATTACCAAGAACCTTAACTGGATAAATACGATCAGTTTCTTTGTCCTTGACAGTAACTTCAAGCATTTCAACGATAACGCCTTCGCGTTCTCTTTCTTTTTCGTAAACATCTTTACCAAAGAAATATTTAATAACTTTTTCATCTAGTGATTGACGGTTTCTTCTTAAAATAGCAAGAACTTCATCAGTGACTTCTGTATTTTTAGAAATAAGGACTTCACCAGTACGTAAGTTGACGATATTATCTTTTGTAAATAATCCATCTCCACCATCTGGAAGTCTTTGAGCCAAAATTTCGCCTGGAGTTTCATTTTGCAATGAATCTTCTTTAGAAATAATTTCTTTTCTTAGGATGTGACGGTTTTCTCTTAACGTTTGAATGATTTGTTTCGTAATCTTAGTCTTTTCAGGAACGACAACTTCACCAGTTTCAGGGTTAATGATATCTGTTGCTGTATAAGTACCTAAAATACGTGTTAAAACATCAAGCTTTTTATTAAACTTGTAACGTCCAACTGCAGCTAGGTCATAACGACGACGTTCAAAAAGACGCATTCTAATAAATTCTCTTGCTGCGTCAGCAGGTACTTTTTCACCTTGTCTTAATTTTGAATATAAATCAACGATCGCTTCATCGGCATTCTTCGTTTCGTCTTTATCAAATGTAGCATCCATGTAAACTGATTTACCGAACACTTCATAAATATCTTTTTTCTTGGATAAGCCTAAAGCACGCATCATGGTTGTCATTGGAACTTTCTTGGAGCGGTCAAGCTTAGCATACATAATATTTTTCGATCCAAGTTCATATTCAATCCAAGCACCACGTGTTGGAATGACTTGCGCCATAAATTTAACTTGGTTTAACTTCTTGTCTAATTCGCTTGTAAAATAAGCGCCAGCAGAACGAATAATTTGTGAAACAACAACACGTTCAGCACCATTAATGACAAAAGTCCCCGATGGTGTCATGAATGGGATTTCACACATGAGTACGACATTTTCTCGTACTTCGCCAGTTACGGCATTCTCAAGTTTTACACGAGCAGATAGCTGTTTAGCATAATTGACATCTCGTAGTTTTGATTCTTGCTCATCATACTTAGGTTCAGAAAGGAAATGTTCCTCAAAATATAACTTTAAATCGCCATTATGTCCTTCAATGGGCGAAATATCTGTCAATAATTCTTTAATACCTTCATCGATAAACCATTTAAATGACTTGGTTTGAATCTCGATCAGGTCCGGCAAATCTATGTCATAACGCATTCTTGAATAATTTCTGCGCGATGCTTTTTTGCCGTATTTAACGCTTCGATATCCCATAATCCACACTCCTATCGTATTTGGAAATCAGCAATTAATATATAATATTATCAAAAAGAAACAATGATTATGCATTTAACAATATTATCATATACTTTGTAAATAGTCAATGATATTTTTTACTTTCGTACAAAATGCTCTTGATATTTTTACTTTTTGGCTAAAAGAATCCAATAGCCCTTCTTTTTCTCAATAACGTCACAATTTCCAAAAAGATCTTGTAGTTTTGCTACTGAAGAAGGTGCTCCTTGCTTCTTTTGGATGACAACATACAAAACACCACCTGGATTTAAGTTCAGATAAGCATCCTCGTAAAGTTTGAATACGGTAACCTTACCTGCTCGAATAGGTGGATTTGTTAGAACAACATCTGCATTGACCTTAACTTGATCAAATAAGTTGCTAACTTGTATATTGATATTGTTTAAATGATTTTCTTCTTGATTTTTATGAGCCATATCAATAGCTCTTTCATTCACATCAAAAAGATAGACATGTTTATCTGGATATTTCTTGGCGATATAAATACCGATTGGACCATATCCGCATCCCATGTCAATCACTGTTTTTTGATTCTCTTCCAGCTCGACTGTTTCAAGTAAAACACGCGTCCCATAATCTAGATAATCTTTACTAAAAATGCCTAGATCTGTATAAAGAGTAAGTGTCAAATCATGGATGGTTACATCATAATTTTTAACTGAATGTTCAAGCTTGTTATCGTTTAAATAATAGTGACTCATTGGTCCCCCTCATACAGCGAAAAAACCCGAGATAATTTCTCAGGTTGATCATCGCCGAATTTAGAAGTTACTTGATTTCAACAGTTGCCCCTGCATCTTGTAGAGCGGTTTTAACTGCTTCAGCTTCTTCCTTCTTAACATTTTCTTTGATAAGAGCATCTGGAGTTTCTGTTAAAGTCTTAGCATCAGCTAATCCTAAACCAGTCTTTTCACGAACAACTTTGATAACTGCAATTTTGTTTGCTCCGAAAGTCTTAAGAATAACATTGAATTCTGTCTTTTCTTCTTCAACGACAGCCACTGCTGCTGCTGGAGCTGCAGATACTGCACTTGGGTCAATACCGAATTCTTCTTTTAATCCATCTACTAAGTCTTTGATTTCTAATAAAGTCATTTCTTTAAGCGCTTCAATAAAAGCTGCTTTTGTTAATTTAGCCATTTCTTATATTCCTCCTAAAATTATTATTCTGCACTGCTAATCATGTTAAGACCAATTGCTAGTTCTTTAATTGGAGTTAACATACCTACTGCCAACATTGTCAACAATGTTTCTCTCGATGGTAATGTTGCTAATGCGTTGATTTGATCAACTGATGCTACTTTACCTTCTACAATTCCTGCTTGAATTTTTACTACCTTGTTTGCTTTTGCGAATTCATAAATGATCTTTGCAGGTGCAACAACATCTAGATAACTGATTGCCAATGCTTTAGCGCCTGATAGTGAATCAGCTAATGCATCATATCCAGCGGCAATTGAAGCTCTTCTAGAAATGTTATTCTTATAGACTGTGACTTCACAGCCTGCTTCTCTTAATTGGCCACGTAGTTGTGTGAACTGTTCTACGGTAAGACCAGGATAATCGAAGGCAACAACGGTTGTAGCACGTCCAAGCTTTTCACTTAATTCACGTACGGCTTCTACCTTACGTTCAATAACTGTTTTTTGCATGAAATGCCTCCTTCTGAAAAATAAAATCTCTCTCATGCGCAAAGACATAAGAGAGAATCAAATTCTGATTTTCACCTCGGTAGGAAATTAAGCTTTTGGCACCTACTGTCTTTGGCTGATTTAATTAATAAACTAAACGCGTGCTCTTAATGAATCTTCATCAAGATGAACGCCAGGACTCATACTAGAAGATACTGTAACGCTCTTCATGTAAGTACCTTTAACGGTTGTTGGTTTGATACGCATAAGTTGATCAAAAAGTGTTTTAACATTTTCTCTGAGTTGTTCTACTGAGAATGACACGCGACCGATAGGTGCATGAATGTTTCCAACTTTGTCAGTACGATATTCGATCTTACCATTTTTAATTTCATGGACAGCTTTTTCAACGTCCATTGTAACAGTACCTGTCTTTGGGTTTGGCATTAAGCCTTTAGGCCCAAGGATACGTCCTAATTTACCAAGTTGTCCCATCATATCTGGAGTTGCTACCATGACATCAAAGTCAAACCAGCCTCCTGCGATTTTTTGGATGAGTTCTGCTGCTCCAACGTGATCAGCTCCAGCTGCTTCAGCTTCTTTAGCCTTTTCACCTTGTGCAATAACTACAACTCTGGAAACTTTACCGGTACCATGTGGTAAAACGATAGCGCCTCTTAAGTTTTGTTCTGCTTTTCTTGGATCAAGATTTAAGCGGAACGCTACTTCAACTGTAGCATCAAACTTAACGAATGAGATTTTCTTGACTAAGTCAAATGCTTCGTCAACAGCATACTTTTTTGAGCGATCAATAAGTTTTGCTGCCTCAAGGTATTTCTTTCCTCTTTTCATATTCTTCCTCCTAAAATGTGGTCTAGCGGGATATCCTCCCACAATTTAGATAGCTAGCGATCTAAATTAGTCTACTACTGTGATACCCATATTGCGTGCTGTACCTTCAATAATTTTCATTGCTGCTTCTACAGTGTACGCATTTAAGTCAGGCATCTTTCTTTCCGCGATTTCTTTGATTTGTTCGCGAGTTACGCTTGCAACTTTATCTTTTTTAGCATTGTTTGAGCCTTTTTTGATGTTTGCTGCTTTTTTAAGTAAGTCACTTGCTGGTGGGGTTTTTGTTATAAATGAGAATGTACGATCATCATATACCGATATTACTACTGGTACAACAAAGCCCATCTGATCTTTCGTTGCTTCATTAAATTGTGAACAGAATGCTGGTATATTAACCTGTGCTTGACCAAGTGCTGGACCGACTGGTGGAGCTGGGTTAGCTTTACCTGCTGCAATTTGTAATTTAACTACTTTAACGACTTTTTTTGCCATGAGACACAACCTCCTTCTTTACATAAGTATGTGGTATGAATTCATTCTTCCACTATGGTGTGCTTTCACACGCGATATTATTCTATCATTAAGGGTATACTTTGTCAACAATAAACTTTGTTATTTATTTGATTTTAGCCCCAAATGGAATGAGGGCAAGAACTGTAAGTTTAAGCCATTGTAAAGCAAATGGTATACCAATAATGGTTATTGCGAAGACTGCCGCAATTGTTAAGTAGCCAATTGCCATTTCCCAACCAAATAAAATCATCCAAATAACGTTCATTATTGGATGCTCATCAAAGTTTGTTTTGACATCATGTCCAAAAGGAAAAACAATGAGTTTTGCAAATTTAAAGCACTGCATACCGAAAGGTAAGCCAATGATGGTTATTGATAATAAAACGCCTAGAATAAGCCATAAAAGGGCTGCAATGGCACCTCCAAAGACAAACCAAATGATGTTTCCTAACATTTTCATTTTAATACCTCCATTTTTACTACTCACCCTATTTTAACATAAAAATAATACTCCGAGTGGAGTATTATTTTTTGTTATTAAAATCCACATTCGCCGTGTTCATCACAAGCAGCTTCGCTATCGCCATCTTCTAGAGTTTCTAGAGGATGATCTTCTGACCAAATCTGTTCTAATGCACGTTCAAAGTAGTCTTGTTGTTGTGCACCTGATATGCCATACTTTCTGTTTAGGACAAAGAATGGAACGCCTTGTACACCAATTTCTCTTGATTCTTGTTGTTCAGCTAAAACCTGATCTTTGTACTGATTCGACTCTAAAACTTTTCTAGCTTCTTCACCATCTAAACCGAGTTCTGATACAAGTTTTACTAATGTTTCTAGATCAGCAAGGTTAAGACCGTCTGTGAAATAAGCTTTCATAAAACGATTGGTTACTTCATCTTCTTTTCCAAATTGGTTCGCCCATTTAGCAATGCGGTGAGCATCTAATGTGTTCGTCATTTGGATGATATCATAGCGATAAGTCAATCCAACAGTCTTCGCGTTTTGTGTGAATGAATCGAATCTTTGTTTAGCCCCTTCAACGGTTGTACCGTGACCTTTAGCAAAACTTTCGTAAGCTGATCCAACCATCACCTTGGGTGCGTTTGGATTGAGTTGATAAGCTTTATAAATGACTTCTACTTGATTTTTGTGTTTAAATTCATTTAAAGCAAGTTCAAATCTCTTTTTTCCGATGTAACAGAATGGACATGCAAAATCTGACCAAATTTCTACTTTCATATATAATACCTCCATATTCGTAGCATAGTATATCATTAAAAAAGTATAAAATCACTATTTATGCTTAAATTTTTTGATTTATTGAACCTTTTTAAAAGAATAATTAGTATAAATTAATTCATAAAAAGATTTCTCGTATAAAATGAGGATGGAGGTAGATATCATGTCAATTTATCATACAAAAGATATATTACATATTTCTAGTATCACTTTACTCATCAAAGATCTTCATCGTTCTTTAGAATTCTATGTTGAGATTTTAGGACTTTCAATATTAGAAAAAGATAAACACAAAGTCGTATTAACTGTAAATCAAAAAGATCCATTAATTACTTTGATTGAAGATAGAAATGCTATACCACCTCAAATCACACTTGGTCTTTATCATTATGCATTATTAGTTCCCAATAGAAAAGAATTAGCAAAAGTATTTAATCAATTCGTTTTTAAGAGATATCCGATTTCAGGAGCATCAGATCATGGTGTGAGCGAAGCTTTATACTTAGATGATCCAGATGGCAATGGCATAGAAATTTACCATGACAGAGAAACTAAGGATTGGCCAGTTGAGGATGGTAAAATGACTATGTTTACAAAGCCATTAGATCTTGCATCCCTTTTGAGTGAATTAGGTCCGGAAGAACGATTTGAAAAAATGCATGCTGAAACTTTGATGGGACATCTCCATTTTCATGTAGATGATTTTGATCAAGCAAAATCATTTTACGGTAATGCTTTAGGATTTGAAATTATGCTTCAATTTGTGGATTCTGCGCTTTTTCTAGGCTCAAATGGTTATCATCACCATATAGGTCTTAATACATGGAATGGTCATGCACCATTAAATAAAGTCAAACAAGTTGGTCTTAAATCATATGTTCTAAGTATTCCTCATATGCTTTATCCAGCATTCATGAGAAGATTAACTCACCAACAAATACCTTTATTAGTTGATGGAGAAACAAAATATATCATTGATCCTCTCGGTCAAAAAATCACCTTTGATGTTCAGCCTTCCTAAATTGATAAAGCCCTATATCCAAATTGCGATATAGGGTCATTTTTTTATAAGTCTAAATAAACTCTTCCACTGACTGGTTCTTGTGTCCATAGTGGATTTGCAGCATTTAAAGTTGTATAAGCACTATCCCACCAAGCATGGGAAGGCATAGAAGTTGCACTAACTACTGTGCTCATCTGCCCAGTTTGTCCAGTCGCGGTATATGTGATACCACCTCCGGTATCTCTGTATGCAACATAGGAATAAAATACACCAGACAATACTGCAGTTTCTAAATCATTTCCTGTAACTGTACCTACATCACTATTTCTTATATCTAAACGTGTATATAAACTACCTGTAAAAAAACTATTTGTGATTGTAACATTTGAACCTACAGATGAGTTTCTACCAATCATTCCACCTAAATAACGATTTGAATAACCTAAATAGTTTGAGGTTGTCACTAAAGTATTTTGAAATGTTGATTCAACGATTGCCCTTTCAATTGATAAAAATCCACCAGATAATACATATCCAACCAGCCCACCAGCATTTGATGAGCCTGCTGATGTGACAATATTTGAGTAAACATCTCCTAAAAAATCAATATCAGATAAAACAACTGAAGCATCCGCATTAATTCTTCCAACTAAACCACCAACATTACTAGACTGATTAAAAACTTTTAAATTATTGACTTTAATACTGGAAATAGCAACCACAGTCCCCGAATTCCTTACTTGTCCTAAGAGACCTCCAACACCACCAGCACTAGTCCCTTGCACACCACAGTTATTTAGAACAATATTTTCAAAAACGATGGTACCACCAATTGCAGTTCCCCCAAAGAGACCTGCACGTTGGCTCGTTCCTGAAAGATTCGTTTCTAGTTGAACATTATCTAAAGTAAGATTAGAAACTCTTGCTCCATCTACTCTTGCAAAAATACCCATATGCAAATAAGAAAGACTAGGATTATTGATGGTTAAGTTGGAAATTATTTTATTGTTTCCATTTAATTCGCCTTTGAAAGTGGAATTGTAAATCGCGGCATCATAGATCCAACTAAACCCTGTAAAGTCAATATCATTGGCTAAATAATAACGATCTGCAGGATTACTACTTGAGTCAGTTGCCATATCGAAAAACTCAGTTGTAGTAAAAATAGGAACTCCCCAATCACCGATTGTGACCACAGGAGCCCCTTGTACATTATCACCTGAAATTAAACTTGCCCAATAAGCGAAAGACATGCTAACTGAAAATAGCATGTTAATTAAAAGCATAGATACGACAATCTTAAGTTTTTTATTTTTTGTACTACTCATGATAAACACAACCCAACAAATCAAAGTTTTTATAGATAGATTGTATCATGAACAAACTTATATAACAAATCATGAGCCTATGGCTCGGATTCTAAACAAAAAAAAGACTTCAGAATACCTGAAATCTTTTCCTAATTTTTTAGTTTATTTATGATAAATATGGTCTGCCTAATCCATCTTGAGCCCAATAGCTATTTGCTGCAGCAAAAGGTACATAAAATGAATTCCACCATGTGAGTGTTGGCATCGATGTTGCACTGACAGTCACAGCCATTTCACCAGTTTGACCTGTTTGAGTATAACTAACAGTTCCTGTACTTGTTCGATATGCTACATAGGAGTGATATGTATTGACATGTGTCGCCTGTGTGGCATCTCTACCGGAAATCGTTCCTACAGCTGCTCTGTATGTATTGGTCTGATTGAATAAGCTACCAGTGAAGAAAGCATCTGTGATGTGAACATTTGCACTTGCTGCTGCATTATAACCTATAAATCCACCTAAATAACGATCAGAATATCTTAAATAATAAGTAGCATTTGTAACAAGAGTATTTTGGAATGTGGCTTCAACAATTGCTCTATTAATTGTCAAATACGTGCCCGATCTAATATATCCAATCAAACCACCTGAATATCCAGATGATGTATAGGCATAAACCTGTCCTTCAAAATCAATGTCATTCATGGTTACTGTACCACCAGATGTGGTAACTCGACCAATGAGTCCACCAACATATGCACTACGATTAAAAACTCTTAAGTTGGTTGCTTTGATTTGTGATAAATTGACAACTGTACTTGAGTTTAATACACTGCCTATAAGTCCACCAACACCACTTGTGCTATTGCCTTGTGATCCACTATCAATGATGGTGATATTTCTAATATCATTTGTTCCACCATAAGCTTCTCCAGTGATTAATCCTGATCTTTGAGAGGTGCCTGATAAAGTCGTGACCGTGTTTACATTATCTAGTGTTAGATCATAGACCTCTCCACCGAGCATTCTAGGGAAAATTCCAGTGTATTTATATGATGTACTTGTATTGGTTATAGTTAAGTTGGATAGGGTTTTATTGTTTCCGTTAAGCGATCCTTTAAAGGTAACTGTGGAAAATGTTGAATTATATACCCAGCTAAAACCCGCAAAATCAATATCGTTAGCTATATAGTATTTATCGGTATCTAGACTATTCGTTTTTGTTGCAAAATCAAAAAATTCTTGCGCATTAAAAATAGGGATACCCCATTCACCGATTGTGACAATTGGAGTGCCTTGACTTGAGCCATCTGCAATGGAACTTGCCCAGTATGCATATGACATGCCAGCCGTAAAAAGCGTGTTGATGAGGACTAGCATTAAAATGATTCTTATTTTAGTTTTTGATAATGTATCCATTTGGTAATTTCCTAACTTCATATTTGTTACGATATAAATTGTATCACAAAAGTAATCGTTATACAACGAAGACATATCTTCTTGATTTTAAACAAAAAAAGACTTCAAAATTATATTTGAAATCTTTAATATTATTCAAAAGAAATAAAAAGCGGTTTCCCGCTTTTTAAAGTTCTTTAACCTGATTTGCATCGAATTCTGTAGGTGTTGCACGGCCAAATAAATCGAGATCAACAACCAATTTTTCTTGGTCATTATCAACGTTGACAACTTCACCTTTAAGGCCTATCCAAGTACCGTCGATGACTTCTACTTGTTTACCGATTAAATGATCAAATGTTGGTTTACTAATAACACCAATCTTTAATAGGATTTGATTGATTTCATCAGGAGCAAGTGGAACAGGTTTAGTTCCTCCACCTGATGAACCTAAGAATCCTGTAACTCTAGGTGTATTTCTTACAACGAACCATGATTCGTCTGTAACCATCATTTCTACGAAAACATACCCTGGGAAGAGTTGTTTGATTTTTTCTTTTTCTTTACCGTCAGCTTTTTTCTCAATAACGGTTTCTTCTGGGACAATGATTCTAAAAATAAAATCTGACATTCCCATACTTTCAACACGTCGTTCTAAGTCAACTTTGACGGCATTCTCATAACCTGAATAGGTTTGAATAATATACCATCTAACAGCTTGACTCATAGAATATCACCAAGTAAACGGATGATTAGTATATCATAGAGCAATAGCATACCAGTTAAGATGAATAAGAAAATCAAAACACGCACACCATGATCTAAAAACTTAGGCCAAGATGGCCAAGTAATCTTCTTTAATTCTGGAATAGCAGGTAAGAAGAATGGATAAACAACAAGAATCAATCCGAAAATCGAAATAGCAAATAGTACCCATGCGAAGATGATGCCGTTATTTCCTTGTCCTAAGATAGGGAAATTTTCATTGATCTGAAGTAATGTACTACCACTGATGATCATCATTGCTAAAGCGCCTGACAAGGTTGCTAATACACCAAGTAATAAATTCTCCCATTTATATTCTGTTGTTAAAACTTCAAGTAATTTGCTTTTTTGTTCTACTGGTTTTTGTTTGATAGCCATAATAGCCTCCTATTTACTTTCCTTATGGAGCGTGTGCTTGTTGCATTTGGGACAAAACTTGTTTGTCTCAATACGTTCCTTTTGAGTTTGTTTATTCTTTGTCGTATTATAATTTCTACTTAAACACTCTGTACATACTAATATAATTTTCTCGCGCATTAAAAAACCACCTTTTGTGGTCATTCGCAAGTGTATTTTAACACTTAAAAATGACTTAGTCAACTATCTAATATATTATAACATATTTTTATATTTTTCTTTGATTCTAAAAATGGTGTTGTATATTTGTTTTTTTGAATACCCAGTAAGTCTCAAAATCTCAGATACTGATCTACTTTGTAGGAAATACAACAAATGGATTTCTTGTTCAAGTACTGAGGAAAATGAAATAACATCAGGTTCTTCTTCTATATAGGTTGCACCTTTACAAAAATCTGTATGTTCATAAAGATGATAATTGGGAATATTATTTTTTACTCGGTATAATTGTCTTCTTAAAATCATTTCAAAATATCGTGTGAAACTTTTGTTTTTAGAATCATCGAATGTCTTAAGTGCCTTATGTAGCATCAAAACACCTTCTTGGTGTAAATCGTCAAGTTCTTTGTCATCGACATTTAAGAGATGAACGTGCTTCCAGATGAATTTATGATACTTTTTGAACATGAATTCCATTGCGATGTCATCCTGCTCATTTTGGATAAGATAAACCAGTTCATAATCATTCATCACGTAGTGCATATTATTTTAAGGTCGCATACATCATCAATGCAGCTGCCACACTGACATTAAGTGAATTAATTTTGCCAAACATAGGAATTTTAACCAATAAGTCACAATTCTGTTTGACAAGTGGTCTAATGCCCTCACCCTCATTACCTAAAACAATCGCTAAAGATAGATTAAGTGGCATGTCCTGATAAGTTTTTTCTGTTGCTCCATCAGTCCCTATGACCCAAATATTATTTTCCTTCAATTTAATGATTGCTTGATTAATATTTGGAACTAAAATGACAGGCACATGTTCTATCGCCCCAGAAGAAACCTTAGCAACTGTCGCATTAAGTGGAACTTGTCCTCTTTTGCTCAAAATGATGCCATCAAATTGAACAGCTTCAGCAGTTCTCATAATCGCACCTAAATTATGGGGATCTTCGATGCCATCAAGAATAATGAATCTTTGAAGTTTAGAAGAATCTAAAATATCTTCAAGTTCATATGTTTCGTAGTCTTTAACATCAGCAACTACTCCTTGATGAACAGCATTTTGAGTTAGATTGTTAAGTTGTCCTTTGGTTACACGTTCAAATTTGATACCTTTATCTTTTAAGAAACTTAAAAAATGGCTATCGGAAATTTTATCGTCTACCATTACTTTATAAATGGGTCTATTTGCAAAAATAGCTTCCTTTATAACATTTTTACCATATACTATCATGATTTATCCCTCCAGGTTCATTCTATAAAAGACTAATAATAAAATCGGAAAAATTTTTGAAATAATTACTTAATAAAAGGGCGAATATCCGCCCTTTTAATTTATTGCATGTCAGCAAGTTTATTTAAAATAGTTCGAACAAATGTCTTAGTCCATCCATAAAGATTGGATAAGATGTACATTAATGGGAACGTTGCTTGTGCTAAAACAACAAGTAATAAAATTTGAGGCGTTGTTAATGGAGCTAACACACTAACATCCTGATTGTAGAATGGTGCAAAATCAAACCAGAATGGAAGGAATATAATTGCGAGTACAAAAGCTGTAACCATAATCGCAAATAGTGTTTTGCGCATCTTATTAAATGGTGTTGAAATTCTAAAGAGTACCATCAATGAGACAACAGTGGCTGATATAACAATCAGTGTTGAGACAACGGAACTGCTCATGCCTAATGAACTTTCAAATCCAAAGATAACTAAACTATTAATCATAACAACTAAAGCCCCTGGTAAAGCAGCTTTAACAATATTGATTAAGAAACGTCCTTTAACAAGCTTACTGTTTGCTTCAAGCACTAAGAAAAATGAAGGAATACCAATAACTAAATAGTCAATAAGGATCAATTGATTAGGTAAGATTGGATAACTTCCATGTCTTGTGATTGCAACAATCGCAAGTAAGAATGAGAAGATTGTTTTGGTTAGGAACAAGGTTGATACGCGTTGAACGTTATTGATTACTCTTCTACCTTCGCTAACAACCTTAGGCATTGAAGAGAAATTAGAATCTAATAACACAAGATGCGATACATTTCTTGCTGCTTCGCTACCCGAAGCCATCGCAATTGAGGTATCTGCCTCTTTTAGAGCTAAGATGTCATTGACACCATCACCAGTCATTGCAACAGTTTTACCATTATTTTTCATTGATTCAATAAGTAATTTCTTTTGTTGTGGAGAAACACGGCCAAATACAGTATATCTTGAAGCTGAATGAACAACTTCTTTATCTTGCATGCCTTCTAGACTAACATATTTATCTG
>Ga0180008_1000926_pt1 | contig 20636 bp, 26 predicted proteins | sample MM_PW_MetaG_FD_121121 | JGI IMG/M metagenome (GOLD analysis project Ga0180008, IMG submission 121121) | Groundwater microbial communities from the Aspo Hard Rock Laboratory (HRL) deep subsurface site, Sweden - MM_PW_MetaG | ecosystem: Environmental > Aquatic > Deep subsurface > Groundwater...
AGCGGAACTCGAGGAAAATATCAGGATTAAAAACGCTGAGAAGTCGACCGCATCAGCCCAAATACAGGCCCGAATATTCCTCGAGAGCATCTTCGCACCCTACATGGATGGACTCTGTGATATCTGGGGTCTGAGTCCAGAGGAAGGCCTACGTGTGTTGATAAAGGAGAATGCATCGCTTGACAAAATCGCAAAAGATAATCCCAAAGCTCTAGCAGAGTTTCTAAGCCAACCAGAGATCAAGGTAATAGCCGCCGTAGCCAGACCCCTTGGGAGCATGTCGGATGAATGGATAGAACAGAAGATGTCTGTGCTCCTCGAGGTCATGGTGAAGATCAGGCCCTCAATGGCGAATGCCATAATCGAAACCCCTGAAGGCATGGCGTGGTTTTACGAAAGTTTGATAGGGCTTAGGAACATACTTTTTGGTGTTCTCAAACCTAGCCACGCCGACTAGACTGATAAGCCACAAATAAATATAGAGACAACATAGTTAATAGTGAAAATGCTGCTGGCTTCAAACACTTTCAATGGACCCTCGAAGGAAGGATATTACCTAAATTTCAATCGAGACCAAATTTTCATCAACTTGATAGCAGCCGAAGGGCATTTCCGCAACTTCAAGAGCACAAAAGAGGATACTGTGGGCTATCTCAACTGTATAGTGAAGCATCTTGCCGACGCCGAAGGGCACTGTGATGAGGCGATAAGCCACGCCCTAATAGCCGAGAACGAGGAGACAAGCAGCGACTTTCTAGAACTCCGCGACAATATACGTGGCTTCAGAAGGTACGTACAGTCAAGCCCAATAACAAGAGACGAGGGCATAAGGGAGATAAGGATACTACGCCGCCAATTCGAGGGCTTCAACAGCGATTACGATGTTTCAAAATGTGAGACTTGTGGAGATTCAGCTGAAATCATGGAGGATATGACAAAGATTCTCAGCGATCTCAGGAATAATTCTCATGCCATGGCATCTCATGAACCTGATGCAGAAGATTTTATCATCATGGAGAAGGAGATGGCAGTTAAGCTGATCACAAAGCTATCCGAGAAGTACGGCGTAAAGCCCCCCAAGATTGTCATAAGCGATGAATGCCATGAACCCAATATGGGTTTATACTCTGCTAACCAGATAATGGTTTGCAAGACAGGGGTAAATCTGCACGTATTGGCCCATGAGTTTTGGCACCACGTCCAGAAAGAGAAGGGAATGCACCTAGACGAGGGCGATGCGGAGAAATTTGCCGTAGAATTGTTTGAGGCCCCTCACCAAAAAGGCTTATATGCGAATCATAACCATTCTCATAATGAAACAAAGATGGTGAAATCCATCAAAGACGTTAGCATGATATACGGTTTGCAGCAGCTAGGCTTCGCAGCCGATTACGGTCTGAAGTACGCGGACACTCTCAGGCCTGAGGGCATCCTCGGACAGCCCATAAGCTTCTGGGGAGACGTCATCGGAACCGTTGGCGGTATTGCAGGCGCCCTTTACCTGAAGGCTCCATACGACCTCGCATCTGCCATGGTTGGAGGCTACCTGTCCACCGATCTCTGGAACCAGTTGACGCGCCTAATCCCCATGCGTGTCGCTACACCACCATTGACTTACACTCCCCTTGGAAACATAACCTCACCCGCAGCGACAACCAAGGGCAGATATATGCTTTCTTAGAGATCTAGGCTATAGAGATTTTGTGGGCAGAGCTAACGTAAATCCGGCCACCCTCGTGAATCCAGATCATTTTATCCCCGTCTTTTAGTTCAAGTTTCTCACGCACTTCTTTAGGAACCTGAGTCTTGTAGCGTTGGAAAAGCGTGCTGACAGCTAGTAACCCCTCAGTCCGCTCGTATCTTCCCAACTGTCGAGTGTTGTCCAATGCGTATCTATCCGTACTATCCGTACAAATAGATACGGATTCGCTTTTTTAACTGATCTGTTTCTAAAATCTTGTAAAAGGAGATAATATAATGGGACAAGGAGGATACGTTTTCTGTGAATGGGATTCAGTGCAGAAAGATGATCCAAAGTACCAGCAGGTTTTCGCAAAACTTGAGAACGATTTGATCAACAAGTGTAGCACGGAATGGGCGCCGAGGAAGATGGGTTACTTGACTCCAGCTGCGGGGGAGTACGGCAGAACCACGATTCTTCCAGCGCTTTTCGACCCCAACCCAAACACTTATGGCGGGGCAGCTTTCGGGGCTGTGGCAACGGGCACCTTCCCGACGCCTCCGGCATACTGGAGGCAGGCATTCAGCCAGTCCGGACATCAGACCCTCATACAGGGTAACGGAACCGGAGAAACTTTGGCCGAGGACTGGAAGGTGGGCTGGCTAGGGCTGGCGTTCCCTAACAAGAACCAGCACATCACTGAGATCAGGTTCCAGATAGGCGACCGAAAGTATGGCAGGATAAACCTGGAGGAGATGCTGAGCTACAACAAGCCCGCGATAATCTTCGAGGAACCCTTCATAGTCGACGAGGAGACATCCTTCCACCTATACGGATACTTCGAAGGACCTATAGCTGCGGGAATCTGCGATCCACAGCTCTCAATTGAAGGAGTGGACACCTATGTCCAATACCAGCGCATCGTACCTCTCGGCGAGGCCTGCTACAAGATGGTAGACAGGGCTCTAGGAAACTGTGGAGCGGCGATTTAAGATGTCTTATGTAATTTGTGAATATGAGAAGGTGAAGCAAAACTTCCCCGAGTTCAAAGCGACCATGGAGTCTCTATCGACTCAGCTGAAGTCCAAATGCAGTGCCGACTGGTCTCCACTGACCTTCGGAGGGCTAGCGCCCAGGGCCGGACAGTTTGGGGAAACAACCATCCTACCGGCGTTGTTCAGGGACATTACGATGACGGCTGCGAACGCGGGTAACATGACCACGTGGCATCAGACGCTGACGGCCACTGGACACCAGACCATAATGACTGGGAGTGGCACAGGTGGCATAATCCTTGAGGACTACAAGATCGGCCTAGCTGGGCTTGTCTTCCTAGACAAGGCGATAAGGATCAGCGAGATCAAGATGCAGATCAGCGACAAGAAGCTTCCCCGTATAAACATCGAGGAAGCCCTCGCCTACAACAAGCCAGCCATCGTCTTCGAGCAGGGCTACATAATCGATGAGGAGACCGGGTTCGATCTTTACGCTTATGTTACGACCCCTGGCGTCCAGAGGATCAAGTTACTGGGGTTGCAGATGAACAGGATACCCAACAGGCTACAAGTGACCAACGCGGGAGCGACCCTTTGAGGTGACATGAATGGTACAAGTAATTAAAGGAACAGCGGAGGACCACGAAGACTACGGTGGCGGAGTACCTCTCATACATATACACGATGTTGAGAGGCACGTACACGGCAATAGCATAGTCGTCAAGGTCTGGGGCGAGTTGAAGATTGCCGCGAAAGAGGTTGTCTTCGCAAGAGAAATGAAGCTGAACACCATCCAGGTGCTTCTGCTGACCGTGGAAACTGGTCACCACTATCCGTTCACACCGGTTAAGTGGATCTACCACAAGGGCGAATACGACAACTACGCATCAATAGACATCTTCGGCCCAGCAACAGCATACCAGTACGAGTCTAACACAAGAATCAGTACCGTGCTCAATGCACCATCTACGCTGCCCTACGACGGATCCATCTGGCTCAACTTCATGGCGTTAGGCGAGTAGCCGTCGCAGGAACCTGTAAAGAAAATAAAATGGGATGAATGCGATGGGAGAATGGACAGAGTGGAGCGATTGGCTGCGTGAAGGCTACTTCATCAGCTACCTCATGGAGGGCGTAAGATACTACGAGCACATAGTTCAGCGCGACCTAGGACACTGGGAGTACGAATGGCCGGAAACCGTGAATGCAATAAGTGAATCGGGACCCTTCGTTCCAGCAGACCTGGAGATAACTAGGGGCTTCGATGCCGCGACCTATACTAACCAATTATGGCAGATGATATTCGGCATAAAGGGACAGTCTCTGATCTACATAGAGCTCCCAACAGATCTCCACAGGCACGGTATACCTAAGGTGCCTAAGCCGAGCTCAGCGATGAGGTACACGAGTCACTTCGAGGAGTATATGTCGCCCTTCTACGAGCCATCGTTCCTGACGGAGCACTTCATGATAAGACCATGGACCCAGCAGATAGCGATCTCAGCCTATAACCCCGACGCGATAGACGATACCGATCTAAGGCTAAACATATTCCTCGCCAAGCTATCGACCGAGCGTATAGGCACGATTCAGGCTGGAGTCCAGAGTCCTTCGGCGACACGTTGGAGTGAGACGCTGGATAAACTATACAAGCGAGTAATACCGCACAAGCCACTTACTATTCTACCTGTGAGGGCTCCGGCGGAGGCACCGGTGGGGGAGTGATGACTGATGGTTCAGTTCAGTAAGAAACTATACAAGGACATAGGATTACAACGAGAGGTAGAGGATGCCCTTCCATACGCCGTCGTCGGCGGGGCATGGGAGGCGAGCTTCGAGCTCTCCATGTATGACGATCAATACTACACGGCTTTGAACTACATAGTACCGGCAGGGCTTCAGTTAAAGGTACTTTTCCTGAGAGTATGGACTCAGGAGGTGGGCGGTTCCAGGTTCAGCATATATCAGACAAACCCTGTGGCGGTTGGAGCGACAGGGGCAACAGAGGCGTACCCCGTCGTGGGAAATGTCCCCAGCGGAGTAAGGGACTACCCGATGCTGGAAGCAGCAGGAGCAGAGATACTACACGGAAGCCTCATAGACCCGATACATGTCCTCGAGGGAAGCATAGAGTTCAGAGTACTAGCCCAGTATCCAGGAGCTGCGGCGCAGGCAGCTGCGGGAGCAGCAACAGGGGCTAGATATGGCTTAGTCTGGTGGGGCGTCGAGAAAGTACCCGAGCCAAAACGGTAAGAATCCCTTCCCCCCTTTTTTAATACTTGAATGATACTATTCTAGTTGATAGAGGAATAACGATGGGGCTTGACAGGGTTGTTCGGCATATATCGAAGGTAAGGGTGTACACAGGATTGATTCCTACAGTGTGGGCATCCCTTTCTTATCCTCAGAGGAGTACTTACCAAAGTGCTGGACGTATCAGTTTGAGGAACAACAGGTTGAACCGGCATGTACAGGTTCATTATACCGTTGAACTGCAATAAATAAAATCATACCCCTTTTTTGTTCTAATTTCACAGATAGGTGATATGAGATGGGCTCCGCTACAAGTCACACCAAAAAGGATTGCCAGACTATCATAAATATAGAGTCCTCTAGGATCGCCGAGCAGGATGATATTGCCGTCATAGATCATCACTGGCATAGCCGCTGGAGGGTCTACCCTCAGGACGTTGGAACCACAGCGCAGATACAGGCTGCGGCATCCGCAAATGTCTTCGGCGTCTGGGCGCAGATAATACCAGAGAACACGATCCCATTTGAATTTGAGGTAGAAGGCATAGTTGTGGAGGAGTTGAGTGCTACGACCACGTACCACATCCAGATAGGGTACGGTATTGGGGCAAGCCAGCCAGGAGTAAACATGGAGATGGGTGAGCGCAGGATGAGGTTCGCCACCGTACCAGTAGCACGCATCTCAGAGCTGCTACTAATACGGAGCCAGAACATACCCGCGAACGCTTCGTTGTGGGGAAGAGTGAAGACAGCGGCTGGGTCCTCAGAGACCATGGATTTGAGCGTCGTCATTGCAAGGCATGTAAGTGTTGAACGCGAGGTGCCGATTTGGCTAGCATTCCCATGGTAGGGAAAGCATCACTTACATGGATATTTTCCAAGCGATTCTGCTGTTTGATTAAAAAAGTCTATATCCGTAGAATCATGAACGGGTAGGTGTACTGCTTCTCCGTTCCCGAGAGCAGCACCATAGATATTCATCATAGTTCGCACAAGTCTTAATCCTTGCGTGTTATCATAGGAGCATTTTACATTACTTTCTTTATTAAATTGATCGCAATTGCCTATCAAATCTGGTATATCCATCCTGAACTCGTCTGCCCTTTTTAGAAGTTCAATATGTTGCTTGCCGAACTTGTACATGGTCTGGTAAAGTCCAAGGGCTACAGTTGGCATATCACATTTCAAAATATTATTAAGATCAATCTCGCCTACGAATCCATCGCCATAAACTATCAATAAATCATCATCTAGGTCCTGAACTCCCACTATAAGAGAGTTCACGGAGTCAGTCTCCCATTTAGGGTTGTACACGAATTCCAAGCCTAGACCCTTATTCATATTGAATAGCTCTATGTCCTGGCTTCGATACCCGGTGACAATCCTGATTCTCTTGATCCCGTTTTTTCGGAGCAAAAGAACCTGACGCTCCAAAAGAGTCAAACCTGAATTATTTTTCCCGCCACCGGGGTCAGACTGATACAACTTGGCATTCCAATTGCGTAGTTTGTGACTTGGATGGAATAGGCACTTAGGCTTGGATTCCGGTGGGAACCCAACAACATCATAGCACCAAGTTGGACCCGCAGCTATGATCAGACCAATCAACATTCACACCTCATTTATAAAATAAGAGTTATCCTATTAAGCCTCCCTCGTTCTTCAATTTTCCTAGGAAGCCCTTGTAAAGCCACTGAATCATATTATCATCCTTATCCTCTCTTTGCCTCCAGAGCACAGTCACCGTGAATGCCGTGGTGAATATGCCGAATAGCCAGAAGATCTGATCCTTCAAGTCCGCGACGTTCAGGTTGTGCGCGAACATGATCCAATATTCAACGTGGGTGTGGAGAATCGCCTTCGTTGAAACATCCTTACATGAACGAGTCCTCATAACCTTGGTGCCCAGCCAGACGTACTTCATGCGAATTAAAGTAGTGTAAAGGATAAGTATCCACCATATGATTTCCCAAGCATCCATCAGTACTTCTCCTTGATCTTCTCTATGATCCTAGTTGTCGATCTTCTCCTATAGTAGGGTGGCTGGACAAGCTTTCCTCCAATAGACTCGATATATCTTTTTCCCAGGACATCTTCAGGCTTCCAGTCGTCTCCATGGAAAAGAATCCTGACATCGTAACCTTCATTGACAAGCTGCTTCAACATGGGTGTTGCGTCCTTCGACGTGACTTTGCGGGCTTCATCTACACAGCTCAGTGCCTTGACTAGCTGAATCCTTTCCCAGAAGGGTATAACTGGCTTCCTCTTGTAGGTCTCAGTCAACTCGTCTGTGTAGACGCCTACAACTAGGTAGTCGCAGTGCCTCTTACACTCTTGGAGAAACCTGAGGTGGCCAATGTGAAGGAGATCCGCTACTACAAAGGCATATCCTATTATTCTATCTGTTTTTAATCTCATCATAAGTACTTCGATATTTTGTTAATGATATCCTTGGCTCTGATGTCGTGGGTGTGCCTAGAGTGTACGAGATCATGCCCCGCCTGGGCTATTCTTCTGCCCTCTGATTCCCAGTTATCCAAGTAGTATTGTATGGTGTCCTCTATCATCTTTATGTTGACGTCGCTTGCCTGCATCGCAAAACCCTTGAAGTCAACAAAGTTTATCCCAGCCTTCATGCCAAGCACGTCAGCCGATCTCGGAGAGTTGCACATAAGAAGCGAGTTACAGCCCATCGCCTCGGTGAGTTTGGGGACGGCGAACCTGTGGCTGGTGCAGTCGGTGGCGAATATTTTCGATTGGCAAATCGCGCTGGCGTATTCCTCGCCCAACAGATACCTTTTGGGGCTACTGAAGTACTTGATCTCGTTCTGGTTGCTGAACATCTGATGCATTGCGTATCTGATGGGATAATTCTGTGTTGTCATCTGCCCTATGTTGCATACATCGTATATCCTCGGAAGCTTCCTGTCGTAGAATATCTCAGGGTCTATGCTAAAGGGATACCACTCAACGGGAACATCGATTTTATCCAGCATGACGCCCCACTCAGACAGATTATGGTAATCATGGGACTTTAGAACCAAGTCAACTCCACCACTTGAAAGTAACTCATAAACCTCTGGACACATTATATCGTTGGCTAGCTCCTGTAACCAGACCACGCGAAGGCACTTTGCCTCCTCGAAGTTCTTAAGCATTGGTAGAAGCCCCATCGTATGAGGCCCCCAAGTGAACACCACGTCAGGGTAATCTCCGGGATAAAGCCTCTCTATGACGCTCGGAACATCTATCGATTTTGGTTCGAATGGATTGCGATGGATATCCCACCAAGTAGGCCAATCTGGTCCGAAGTACTTCACATCGGCATACTTCTCAAGGGTGTAAACCATGCTCCAGTTGCTGGCATAGAGAGGGTCGCATTTCGCAGTAAAATATAGCACTTTCACTCTACTCACCTACAAGAAGTTCCTATGCATCCTGTCGTCTATGAATACCTTCTCGATGATATGGTTGAAAGTCGAGTACCTGCATGGAGGACACATTGAGAGATCTATCCTCTCTATCGCCTTCCTATGTATCTCTCCGCCCCACTGCTCGCTGAAGGGTTTCTCCTTCAGGTCGCCTATGATATAGTCACTGTTTCCCCGGAACTGGCAGCAAAGGTACATCTTGGCGTCGGCTCCGACTATCCCGAGGAGTGGTGTCGCCCGACATTTCTGGAAGTCCATTCCATACCTGATCTCGTCGAACCGCTTGAAGTTAGCGTAGATATTTAGCTTGCCCCTGTAACTCTCAACCACGTCTCGAGAGAAGTTGATCATTGCGGGGGTGAACTCGACCCCTATGCAGGGCCTAACCTGAAGATAACTAGCCCCTATATCCTCAAGCCTCGATACTAGGATAGGTAGCTCTCTATACGTATTGGGGTGGATGAGGAAAGCAGCCCCCACATCACCGCTAAACCCCATATCCACCAGCCTCCTCATCGACTCTAGGTTCCTCGTGAGTTGATCCCTGTTTCTCGGTTGCTTGAACCTGAAGTAGGTACCATCGCTGCCAGCGTCTATTGAAAGCCTGACATAGCGGCAGTTCTCAGAAATGGATTTGAAAACATCCTCCCTTTCAAGCATGTCTCCGTTTGTCACGAGCCCTACCTGCATACCGAATTCTGATGCCCTTCTCATCGCTCCCGGCGTAGCAGGGTTCACAAGAGGTTCACCACCTCCCGTGAACGTTATCGCCTTCACTCCGAACTCACCTAAATCCGCGATTAAGTCGTCCATAATGGCGGGATCTAGGGAAACCCGTTCCCTTTGCTTAAAGTCCTTGAACATGCACCAGACACAGTTCTGAGTACAGAGGTTAGATGGGTCTATCTCCACCGCCACGGGAGAAGGGATGTCGCCCTCTAGGATCGTATCTATTCTATCCCTCCAGCAGAGGACCTTCATAGAGTTGAAAGGGTTAATCATCCTATCTCCTCCTATAAGCAGCGAAACAATGTGAATCTGTCCAGAGCATGTCGTCTATCTCAAGGTTAGCGATTTCAGCCATAGCTACTAGGGCATCCCGAAAGAACCTGAAGCAGTCTATCGGATACGCGTGATAAGGGAACCCGGGGCCGCATGTGTGTATGTAGAGACGACCCCCTTTCTTGAGAACACTGCCCATGTTCCTGACGGATGCTACCGGATCTTTTACGTGCTCAAGAACGGCCTGGCAGACTATCCAATCATACCGTTCATCGGTATCTAATGGTTTAGTGATGTCCCATACAATGTCCGCGTTGCTAAGTCCTACGGAATAAACCTCTACTCCATACTCATTCCTGAAAGCGTTTTTAACGGCCTCCCCAGCCTCTCCCTGCTCCCCTATGACTAAACCAGTTCCCTGTAAGCCAAAGTGGTCGAACCATGTTTTCAATAAACCATGATATCCTCCTGACTCGTTTGCGATGGGCCAGTGTCCACCAATCCAAGCCGTGCTTAGACCCGTTTCAATACCTAGAACTTCAGTTGCTACCATTATTTTCGCCTCAGTAATCCAAGCCCATAGGAGCCCTCAAATGCCTTGAAATCGTATTTTTCAGGATTTTCCTTCATATACTGCTCTATTGCGTCCCAGACCTCGCCTTTTTCACTATCAAGAGCATATAAATCGTGGAGGGTTATTATTCCTCCAGATTTAACCCATTTACCCCATTCTCTGAGCTCGTTAAGAGTATGGTCGAAGGTATGGCTGGTATCTATGAAAAGGTGGTCTATGGGCTCTTTCCATCCCTTTACAATCGCCATATCGTCGCCTTTGATGAAGGTCCAGTTAGACTTGCCTTCATACAACTTTCGAACTCCAGGGCAATCATCTATATCAATGCTGTAAAGATGACCTCCTGAATCATTGACCGCAGCAATAAAGGCCACTGTAGAGGTTCCCCACCTGACTCCGAGCTCAACGACAACCTTCTCTTTAACTGGAATCTGCACGGTAAAGTAATAAAGGCGAACCAGATGAGCCTGAATATCTGACCACTCGCTGGCTTTCTTCAATACATCCTCATAAGTTATCATACTTCAATCCCTCCCAAGAAAAACGGTTTCTCCTTGAGCCTATCGAACTCCTCTCTATAGATTGGCTTCAGCCACTCCCTGTACAGAGAAGGGTTATCCTTCAGGGGCTTAGCGTAGGCATGATGCTGAAAAAGCTCAAGGAGTGGTTTCTCATACTTCATCCACGCCCTCCAAGACGATCTGGCTTCATACAACTTGGTTAAATCGCTTTGGCAATTAGGACATATAGTTACATCCCTTGTCTTAAGATCAAACCCACAGTATCCGCAGAAAGTCCCAATTTTATCTAACTGCCTTTCACTGCAGGCCCTGTCAGTGATGCCACAGGCCCTGTGAATGTTTGCGGTGTCGCTGGTCATGAGGGGTCGACCGAAGCCAAGCCATCGAATACCCGTATCGTAATCGATGCAGTACGCCCTCTCGTCACAGCCACCGATATCGAAAAAACTATCCTTATTGACAAGGCAACCAGTAGCCAAGCCACGGGCCGAATAAGCTAATGATGGGTCTCCTAGTCGGCGAACCCTGAGATCATTCATCAACGCCGTCTCGCTCCAGTCCTTTCTAGGTTCGCCAGCTATTGCGATGCCATCCTCAGTGTAAGAAAAACCATAAGTGTCCAGCTCTCTTTTTGCCTTTTCAACGGTGCCGACCATGGGGGAACCCAAAAGCCATGCATCATCGGTGGGATAGATGGCGTCCCTCCCGACTATCGCTGCCGGCTTCCCATATTCTCTCTCTATTTCACGCTTCTCAATGACCATGTTGTTGACGGTTCCAACGCCAAGGATAGATCCCGTGGATAATAGAAAGAAGTCCTCTCTAGCCGTTTCTATTGCAATATTGATTGTAAAGGCAAGGGCATGTCTCTCATTTCTGATTAACTCTGCGTCGAACTCCCCTTCTTTTAGCCCATCGCTTCGAGATCCATCTATAATGTAAACGTTTCTGACTTCCTCTCTCCAAGCGCTTTCAACGCATCTCTCAAGCAGATATCTATGAACCTTACTTCCCTCTGCGCAGGTATAGAAGGCGATAAACACTTCTACATCAATCAAATCCCCACTCTCTCCTCTCTGAGATCGAAGTCTGGTCTGCGATCTTTCCATAACCTGAAAAGCTCCCCCGCGCAGTCATCCTCATAGAAGCTGGGCTGTGGGGAGCACGGAGGCTTCAGACTCTCTTTTACTACGAACCTGTAATCATCCTCTGTGAGGTCGTCTACATTGGCTCTAAATCTAACTCTCCTCTCGTTTATGAGGTAGAGGGCATAGTTGCACTTGATCGGCTTGAGGCCTTGTGTTATGACTTCCTCGGGTATGGAATTGTGCTCGTGCTCTATGACGGTATGGTTCACATCAAGAAGAAACATATCCCTGTACCCGGCAATCCACAGCCTGTTGCCAAAGTCCTGATCCTCTATAGACTTGTCGCCATCAAAGTTCTCATCGAACCCATTCACCTTCAGGGCAGCATCAAGGCTGAAGCTAGAGTAGCCGTACATCCAATTACGGAAGGCGGTCATCTTACCGCCACTGGCCTCGACCAAGGGGAACCTAGAGTCACGGACCAGACCCCCTTCGCCGTAGAGCCGTTTAAGGAACTCGGCTTTTTCAACTGGCTCAAAGGTCTCTGAGTACTTGGATTCGTATCCTTCCTCTAAATATTCCTTATTAATTCTGGCGGGCTTGCCCGCGTGATATCTATTGTGCATACCGAGGAGGAAACCCCCGTCCAAGTACTTCTCCCAGCAACGTTCCAAGTATCCTGAATCGAACTCTGAGCAGTCATCGATACGCACGATCAGCTCACCCTCTGAGTATATTATGCCTGTATTGAGGTAGGCACAGACGCTCCACCTCTTCCTGTCAAGCCAGAAGCGGTGACCTGGATGAACAGGAATATGCTTCACCGGGAAGGGGAGCCCTGAGAAGTCATAGTCCCTACTAACGTGCAGTGCATCAACTATGATGAGTTCAAAGTCCTTGAAACTCTGTTTTGCTAAGCTCTTCATGGTGGGATCAAGGTAGTGGAGATGAGGTTGACCGAGAATGGAGTAATCGTCTCTAGCAGTGGGGGTGATGACGCTGATGCTAACCAATCACAACCTCTCCATGATGATGACAGTGTTCAGAAGCCAGTTGCGGATTATGGCCTCGTCTACTAGGCTACAAAAGTGGTTTAACATATCCCGGCGAAGAACCCAGTCATCGTCGTATAGCCTCTCATGCCACCATTCCTCTGGCATAACGGTTACATGCCCGGCGACAGCGTTCCCCTCTAAACCGATGGGAACCTCCAAACCCTTCTTAAGGATATAGCCCTCGCCCTTAGTGGTCGCTATCTGTAGAAAAATATACTTTGACGCGACTCGATACATATCAGCTATAACCTTACCAAGATCTTCATTGTAGATGTGCTCAAATAAATCGAGTGCGACGACAAGATCGAAGGATCCATCATCGTATGGCCAGGGTTCAGTTGCATCGTGGCGCCTGAGCCACCCCACATTACACCGGGGATACCTCCCCTCGTCACCGACGGCCCACTCGCTGAAATCGAACCCCTCAGCCGCTATTCCTATGTCCCGAGCGTATGCTATGAAGGTGCCTCGACCAGCCCCAACGTCCAACAGAGTTCTTGGATTGAAAATCTCTTTCCACGCCTTCGCTATGGGGCCAGCGCCGAGGAACTCTCCATTTGGATTCGCGTAACTCCACCTGTGGATTGAGCCTCCAGCATCTCTATACTTTTTACCCCCAGGGGTCCTGAAATAGTCCTGATCGTAGTAGCCGCCATCGAACTCCTTTGGAATGTAAGACATCTATCCTCTATAAAACCAGTTCAGGCTCCCAGACTGCCCTTTTAAAATGTTCCCCAGTTTGGTTCTTATTTCCGAACCAAAACAGCGAATATTTTAAAAGGGGAGTCTGGTGCCCCGGACCCGTTCTACTGAGTGCGAATGGTAGTAAAGTTCTTCAAAAAGAAGGAGGTTGAAGCATGACTCTTCGGCTTCTATGGCTATCTGACAAAATGTACGGTGGCTATAGTGCCTATAGCAAGGTGACCTACGAGTCGTGTACCCGCCTCGTCAAGCTCGGTCACAAGGTGGCGCACATACCGATGAGCCGCGCGAATTTCATGGGTAAGCACATTCACGATGGTGTCTTTGTTTACACATCTGGAAACGATCCATGGGGAGAGGATGTGGCCATGCATCACTATCTGGACTGGAAGACCGATATGCTGATAACTCTCAAAGAGCCGTGGGCCTTCAATAATATTCAAAACTATGCCATGAACTTCGTGCCCTACGCCATTATAGATCATAGCCCCGTAAGCGCAGATATAACGAGCCGTCTTCACACGGCCTTCAAGGTATTGGTGCCCTCTCGTTTCGCTCAGAGAGAACTGAAAACGGTTGATATCGATAACACCGTCTACATGCCTCATGGGGTTCGAACCGACCTGTATAGGCCTCTTGAGGGACGTAAGGAGGATTGCAAGAAGCAGTGGTTCCTTGACCCTGATGACTTCACGGTACTCATGGTGACCATGAATAGAATACGGAAGATGAATCCACGGGCGTTCCGTGGCTACAAGCGTTTCCTTGAGCTTAACCCTGATGTGAAGTCTCACCTAATATTTTGGGGTGACATGCAGCCGAGGCAGGGGGGAGAGGCGACTGAGGGTCCCGTAGGGTTAGGCGTGTCAGATGTCGGGGTGAACCTGTTGCCCGAGGTGATGAATCTGGGTCTCGGTGAGGCGATAAGGTGGCCTGATAGATCTATGATAGCTGAGGGCATTCCGGAGTGGTCTGGAGATAACTATGTGGGAGGCTGGGACATGGTGAAATTATACAATGCTGCCGATGTTCTGCTTTTCTGTACCGGAGGTGAGGGCTTTGGCGTTCCATTGATTGAAGCACAGGCTTGTGGAGTGCCGGTTGTTGCGACGGACTACGCAGCTGGTCCGGAGCAGGTGGGTGAAGGATTAACGGTTAAGGCTGATGACTATGTGATCATCAACACACCCGGTGTTCGTCGAGCACTGACATCGATTGACGGGATGGCTGAGGCACTGACAAAGATAATGAACGCCGACAGAGATAAGATGGCACGCAGAGCAAGGAGGTTCGCTGAGAGGTATAGCTGGGAGACTGTTGTCGATAGGTACTACAAGCCCTTCCTAGAAAAGGCGGAGATGGAGCTTAAACCCTTGGTGACAAAGGAGGGAATTAAGACATGGGCTTAAGAATCGGTGTAGTGACACCTTGGGCTGTGAAGTGTGGCATTTATAGCTATTCTAGGGACTTGACTGAAGCTCTCGCCGAGCTCGGCGTTGAGAGTTACATAGTGAGGCTGCCGAGGTTCGGGGTAAAGATACCTGAGGTATTCAATGCCGTAGCTGAGTCGATACCATTGGACAAGGTTGACTTAATCCACGTCCAGCACGAATATGGATTATATAACAACTTGGAGGCTGGTTTCTACGGCGTTTTAAGGAGGCTCGGAAAGCCCGTGGTGACTACGATGCATGCTATTGGAAACTGGAGCGTCGACCGCGTGATAGCCGATGCATCCGATAGGGTGATCGTGCATAACGAGTTCTGCTTCAGGAGGTTCGCCTTCCCGGAGAATACCTCCATTATACCCCATGGATGTAAAAGCGTTGAATGCCTTCCTCCCGAGGAATCGAGGAGATCGCTGGGCATACCAACTAAGGCGCCGGTCGTAGGCTACTTGGGCTTCATATCAAATTATAAGGGGCTGGAGGTGCTCATAGAGGCGATGCAGGAGATCCCTGAGGCGGTTCTTCTGATAGGCGGAGGTTGGCACACCGGACCCGACACGAGTTACATAATGGATCTGAAGAACCGTAGCATGGAAGTGCTTGCGGGGCGCTGCATGTGGTTGGGCTTTGTGCCCGACGAGAGCCTGCCTAACGCATATGGCGCCATGTCCATAGTCGTGTATCCTTCGATGTTCGCGACAGAGTCGGGTGCCCTGCTCACGGCTCTGGGACACGGCAAGGCGGTTATCGCCAATAACCTCCCACCGTTCAAAGAGAAGGAGAAGGTCAACGCTTTGATAACCTTTGAAGGCTTGGAGGATCTAAGGGAGAAAATAAGGACCCTGTTAAAAGACGAGGAGCTCAGAGTCTCTCTAGAAGCGGGCGCAAGGACCTACGCTGAAGCCAATGACTGGAGTAAAATAGCAGAGAAACACATAATCCTCTATGAGGATCTTTTATAAATGGTTACCAGCTCTTCTCGTCTTTCCACCGACATCGTGGTAGTCGGAGCAGGTCCCGCAGGCTGTATGGTAGCTAAGACCGCAGCAGAACTTGGGGTCAACGTGTTGTTGTTAGAGGAACACCCTGTACCAGGGCTTCCAGTGTTCTGCGGGGAAGCAATCTCAGAAAAAACCTTGACGAATGCTGGGCTCTGCCCTGATCCGTCGATCATTGCCCAGTCGATAATTAAATCTCATATCTACACTCCTAATGGAAAACACGTCGCCATCGAGAATGATCATAACCGAGGGTATATCATAAATCGTCATATGTTCGATGCACAGTTGGCTGAAAACGCTGTAACCGCTGGGGCTAAACTTATGGTAAACACCCGAGCGGTTGATGTCATTAAACGTGGTGGTGTAATTGCTGGGGTGGAAGCCGAGTGCCACGGTGAGTCTTTTCCTATCTGGGCGAAGATCGTTATCGGTGCTGATGGGCACTCGAGTATGGTAAGACGGTCAGCGTTAGGTATTCCTTATTTCAAGAGTTTTGGTGTTTGTGCTCAATACACGTTAGCGGGATTAAATATAGAACCTGACACTATTGAAATCTGGATAGGTAGAAAATATGCCCCTGGCGGCTATGCCTGGGTGTTTCCTAAGAGCAATAGTGTCGCCAATGTGGGGGTAGGTGTTCTGGCAAAGCACGCAACAAAACCATCGATCCAATACCTTCAGGACTTTATCAACCAGGATCCCAAACTAAGCGAAGGTACAATAATCAACAAGACTGGGGGAATATGCCCCACCACAGGAACCCTTGATAAAATTGTTGGCAATGGGGTTATGTTGGTCGGTGACGCAGCGGGGCAGATCATTCCAATGACGGGAGCAGGTGTTGAAACCAGTATAGACGCGGGGAAAATAGCTGGTGCTGTGGCTGTAAAGGCGATTCAGAAAGGCAACACCTCAAAGGCACGGCTTGAGGAGTACCCTGAAATTTTTAACAAGCGGTGGGGTAAGATCATTGATGGTAGTAAAAAAACGCTTAATCTATTTGATAATTTAAGCGATGAAGATTTGAATAAGATTTCAGAGGTTATTACACCGACTCAGGTACAGAATTTAGCCAATGGAGAGAAAGTGATCAGGAGTCTCGTACCCCTTATTTTTAAGGCACCCCAGTTGGCTCTTAAACTGGTATTAAACGCTAACATATTATACACACCGTAAAATGGTGATAAATGGTAGTTAGAGTATAAGGCATAAACACTTATCCATAGGAAAAGAAGTTTTAGTAGTGTTAATATATGAGTTTGACAGGGCTTTCACCTCTCATAACTGATTGGATTAAGAATGGGTATAAATGGAAGTATCTGTTTCAGCCAGTATATACCCCATTTATTGTTCCAGCTAACGGACAGATTCAGGTTCCTTTCGGAACGCAGATATTCAAATACCCAGAAGGAGTCCTCCTCAACTTCTCCGCGAGTTTTGATAACTCGGACTGTGGAATAAGGTATGAATCGGAACACCTCGATACTAAGGACACCATAACCGTTGACAACATAACTGCCCTAGGGTCTCTGAATGAGCCCTTCTTCCTCTGGGCTGCACAGCCTCCCCAAACACTGCAGGGAGTCCACTACATAGCAAACTATAAGGAATGGGCTTGGACAAACTGGTTCAGATTATACGTCATAAACACAGGAACAGTGCCCCACTACTGTCTAAACTTCCAGTACGCCGTCGCCGTTCTATTAGAACCAAGACCCCCGGATACAGTAGAATCCTTGCTGAAAATGATACTATTGGAAGACCTTGACCCAGCCTTCAGGAAAAAACTGGAGGATAAAATAAAGGATGTTGACCAGAGCAAACTACTCAAGCAATTAAACTTAAGGAGTGAACCCTAATGTCAGTAAACATCACAAACTTTGAGGAAAGCCCGTATGCTACTTGGGAACAAAAATACATGGCGACGCACTATGGATACAGAGACTTTAGCGTCGCCATAACAGGGTTACCACCAGTAACACCAGCACAGCTAACTGCTGCAACCTACGTCTTCGGCACAAATGCAAGAGCCATAAACGCAATGAACTGGCCCAATGTCGGTGATTGGGATGGATCCAGAACCGTCTTCGCCAGATCAATCATGGTTCAAAGCATACAGGATTCCTGGATAGTGATAAGCTCCATAAACCCACGGTGGGTAACGGATTATATTACACTCATTGCTAGGTTTGTTTCATCAACTGATGCAATAGGTCGGCTTGCAGCCGTTGGTATCCCTCAGTTCATCACTGAAGTGCCTCAGTTCATCCCAGCGGGTGCAATGATAACCTTCACCCCTACTCTTGGCGTCTCCGTAACATATTATATGGACACCGTGCCGGGGATCATAAGGTTCTGGATAGAGGGTAACGCGGAGGGAGCCGAGTAATATGCCAATAGGAAGCCCAGGACAAGACACAGGGGTCAACACGAACCCTGAGAGATGGCTTCAGGACAACCACTGGGAGCCTGCCGCCGATATTCCATTAGTGGCGGCGGGAGCCCCGGGTGAGCTTGCCCTCGGAGTGGCTGTCGGGGCTGGCGTGGTCAGGAGAATAAGGGAGGTCACCGCACGTCACACTGGAACCGCCAACACGGTGGTCTCCATCCTCGACCAGACGGGAGGGAACATCATAATCTCTTTCGATGTGCCGGCTCAATCCACGAGAACCTGGAGTAGCCAGGACGGCCGCGCTGTGGCTGCAACCCTTCAGCCTGTGGTTCAGACGAGCGATGTGACCGGCGGAGGAACGACGGTATCGGCGGCTGGAGTGGAGGCGTAATCATGGAGGATTCCCCTGAGTTCCAGAAGGCTCTGCAAGATGTCTGCGAGAAGCAGTACCGTGGTTGGCTCTTCGGGGGTGAGTACAGAAAGGCCGCGTCACAGGATACGGTAGGGGAGACGCTGAAGGAGATCGAGACGGAGCGGAGGCGGCTGATGGAGATGCACGAGGGGTACATGCGGCAGGCGGAGCTGGCGAAGCAGCAGACGATGATCACGTCCAATCCTGCTATGAGGGAGATAACGGAGAACCTCAAGAGAAAACACAGCGCCGGAGGTCTGATCTGCCCCGTCTGCGGTGGGAGAGAGGAGGGGAATCTTATGAATGGAAAGCCTTGGTGCATGAAGTGTAACGCCCCGTTGATGACCTTGGAGAAGGCGGCTGGCTGGGTTAAACCTGAGAAGCACAAGAAACCAAGTAGCCACACATTCAATGAGCCTGAGGACGTGATGAGATGGCGCAGATAGCGGGACTTAGCGACTTCCGAGAACAGGGCCCCCCAGGAAATGTAGGAACATTCATACAGCCCACATCGGCTGTGGTTTTCCAGTTCACCTTCTCAGGAATAACAACCTACGTCGCCATGAGAACAGGGATTTCAGGATGGGTTCTCATAGCCCATGGTGCTGACCCTGCTACGGTTATAAACACCGCTCTATCAGCGGCGGGGACACATGATGTAACTCTCTTAATGCGTGAAGATTGGGTTATAACCACTACTCTCTCCGTCCCAATTGGTGTATATCTACATGGGCTGGGATGGAAATACTCCCTTAACTATAATGCGAGTGGTAATTGCATCACGATTACGGGTGATAATGTCAAGATACGGGACTTAAAAATTGATATAGTTGCAGGAGCTGGTGTAGGAGGCGCGCGTCCGAACTGCATCATTGCGAATGCCAGAGCGAACCTTGAGATCACGAAGGTGTGGCTCGTAGGCGATAATACAGTTGGCTACGACGGGTCCGATTTGCGGCAGTGTGGAATCGTCTTCAATACGGTGACATACAGCAGGATAGCCCTGTGCAAAAGTAATGATCATATAGTTTCAGATATCTGCCTTAGCGCCAGCTTGTACAACACGGTAACTGAGAACACCTGCAGTGGAACCGCGCAGCGCGGCATCTACATTATTTCCATTTCGAACAGCAATACAGTGACGGGGAATACATGCCAAGGAAAACAGGCGGACGGCATATACATCTATGGCTCAAATGGGAATATAATCGGGATGAATATTAGTATAGGAAACGGCAATTATGGCATCATTGTTGACGCCAACTCGGACTTTAACAAGGTATCGAATAACTATACCAGTGGGAACGCAACTGGGAGCATCCGAGTGAATAGCGCGAACTGTGACGGCAACCAAGTTGAGTTCAATACCGTGGAGGAGGGTGCACCAAGCAATGCCGGAACGAATACCCGCAGCTACGGGAACTACGATCCTTCTGCGAATGCGTTCGTCGGTGACGTGGGAGCCGCGCCATTCTAGGCTCCATAGGTGTCTCCTATGCGCGCGCAGCACGCACTTCGTGAGTCAATGGCCTAGAGGCCGAAGGCGTCCAGGATCGACCAGATGAAGCCGATGAGCATCTCCCACGGGGTCGTGGCCTCCGGATCCGGTGGAGCGGGTATATCCCTGAGCCTCAGATCCATGTCCCCGAGGGCGACGAGGCAGTCCCTGTCATGGATGAGCCAACTCGCTATTATCGGCGCGTCCGGGTTGCTCCGGCCCTCCCCTCTAGTATAGTAGTCTACCCATTCGTCGAACTTCTCGGTCATGGATTGTAGGGCCTCCTTGACTGGCTGTCCCTCCGTGAGCCTAAGCCAGCCCTGGTTGGCGGGTTCCCTGAACGCGGGCTCGGCTGATCCTATGTAGAAGCCGAACTCCTCCTTGTAACCGAAGAATGCGAGGCCGCCGGCGTCTATGATCCTCGGGCCGAGCGCGGAGCCTGACAAGCAACACATGCTGTAGACGAGGCGGCCCTTAAGAAGTTTAGCGCCAACGTAGTCGACGAGGGATCCACCGTCCTGCGAGACGAATCGGCGGCTGCTGCCATGGTCATAAAAAAGCAGTGCCACAGCCTTCCCCTCCT